>Ga0207705_10000204_pt1 | contig 59946 bp, 42 predicted proteins | sample KBSC13metaG_FD_184314 | JGI IMG/M metagenome (GOLD analysis project Ga0207705, IMG submission 184314) | Corn rhizosphere microbial communities from Kellogg Biological Station, Michigan, USA - KBS C1-3 metaG (SPAdes) (version 2) | ecosystem: Host-associated > Plants > Roots > Rhizosphere > Soil ... | reverse complement strand
GTCGGCCAGGGTGGCCTCTTTCGCTCCGGCAATTTCGACGGTCGGCTGGAAACGCAGCGTTTTCGCTCCGGGTCTCCCTCATTCGATCGCGTTCAGCTGCTGACAGGCGTACCCGATCAGTGGAAAGTTGTCGATGTGGGGACCGGAAAGACGCGGAATCTGCCGCCTTCCGAACGCCCGCCGCAGCCGCCAACAACATCGGATCTGTCCGACGAGATACGCAAGGCGATCGGTATGCGCACTCTTGAGTCGTCATTGCCCTGGAAGCTGGAGGTTGATCCCGATACGGGTCGGATAGCGCTGCTGACGCGGACCGGTGAAGGGAAAGGGCTCATGAGAAAGCCCGATGTGCAACTTGCCATGCTGCCCAAGGCAGGCTCATCCCGAATCATCAAGTGCCAAGCGGAGTTGTGCACGGGAAAGGCGGTCAGCAGCATCCAGTGGCGGCCGCGCAGCGACGAAGTGCTGTTCACCGTGACCGACGAGCACGAAGGGCAGGCACAATCGATTTACCGGTGGAACGTCCGAACCGGCGCCGTGCATCTCGTGGCCCAGTCTGCTGGCATGCTCAATGGCGGTGGCCGCTATCAGTCTGGTGGTTGTGGCGTATCTTTCGAAGCCATGGTATGTGTGGTTGCCAAGGCGGACCGGCCGCCCCGCCTGGAAAGGATCGATCTCGCAACGAGTGAACGGCAGGTGCTGTTCGACCCGAATGCGGGCTTGGCGCTGGACATGGCGAAGACGACACCAGCGCATTTGATTCGCTGGACAGATGCGAAAGGCCAAGAATTCACCGGTCAGTTCTTTCCTGCGCGGCGCACAGCCGACGGCCCCTCTCCGTTGTTCGTAGACTATTACGTCTGCCGGGGTTTCTTGCGGGGCGGAGTGGGCGATGAATGGCCTTTTGCGTCGATGGCCGAGGACGGTATTTCGGCCCTGTGCATCAATTCGGCTCCATATCGCCTTGATGCGATCGAGCGGTACGGGATCGGGCTTTCAGCGGTCCAGAGCGTCATCGACCTTTTAGCTTCGAAAGGCGAGATCGACAGGACCAGAGTCGGCATGGGTGGCCTCAGCTTTGGCACCGAGGTCACCTTGTGGACGGTGATGAAATCCGATCTGCTCGCCGCCGCGTCGGTCACGTCGCCCATGATGTCCCGCAACTGGTATTTGTTCGCGAGCATGAAAGGCGATGCCTTTCTCAAGCCATTGAAGGAGTTCTGGCAGCTTGGTGCACTGGATGAGACCCCCGAGCGTTGGCGGGTGCTTTCTCTTGCCGCCCACCTGGACACCATCAAGGCGCCGATCCTGATGCAGATGCCGGAACAGGAATATGTGATGGCGCTTGACTACGCGATTCCGCTGATTCGCGAGCATCGCGCTGACCTGTACGTCTTCCCCAACGAGCCGCATCAAAAGTTCCAGCCCAAGCACAAGCTGGCCGCCTATGAGCGCAACCTCGACTGGTTCCGCTTCTGGCTGCAGGGCTACGAGGATCCTGACTCGGTGAAGCGAGCGCAGTATGCGCACTGGCGAGAGATGAAGAAAGTCTTGTCGGTCCAACAGGCCCATGCGGCAATGAGGCCAAGTCGCCAGCGGCAATAAGTTTGTCTATAGGCGCTAATGTGGCCATCGCCCCCCGCGAACAGGAATTCCTGTTGTGCTGGAACCGGAGCAGGTTCTTGTGTGAATCCACGGCTCACGAGCGCCCAGGCGCGGATCCCGCAATTCAACGAACGGCTGACGGGTGGACTGCGGGCTGAAAGCCCTTGCGGAACATCGCGACGATCGATGCCGGCGTGAGCACTGTGGCTGAACTGTTCGGTGCTGGTGTCGGCACGGGGTGTCCGTACCCCTTGTGCGACCAGGGGAAGAGCTGGCCTTGCCAAATCAAACAGGGCGTCCTCTCACGCACGACAAACGTGCCAGTCGGAAGGCTGCCAAATCGCTCCCGATGCGTAACCTTCGTGCCACCACGCGTTACCCGCTGCGCGTGCAGCTGGAGGTCGATCTCGGTCACGGGTGGATGTGGCAGAGCGATGAGCGACGCATTTGCGGAGCACCATGCCTGCTTGAATTCCGAGTACCTCTTCCTGCGACAGTAGGCACAGGGCCGATGGCCCGCCGCAAACGCGGTCGCCTCATCAAGGAAGAACAACTCGGACCACGTGTGGGGGCTGAAGACTACGCGGTGAACGCTTTTGAAGCGCAGCCGACAAGTAATCCAAGCCTTGCTTCGCCAGAGCGAGACGATCTGCTTGTCGTCGTTGTGCAGGATCCCGCGATTCCCCAGCCATGCGCCACGCGCCTGCACGGCATCAAGTCCACCGAAAGGATTGACACGGTTCTGAAGAGGCATCACCTATTTGAAGACTGCGCCATGCGCGCGCTATTTACCACCCGTGGCGAGCCAAGCAGTTGATCCAACGCGCCTATTCGTGGGGAAACCTCAGAGTCCAATTCCGGTTCCAATCAGTATCCGGGCATGGTGTATCGAGACGATCTTTTCCCATGCCACCTCCAGTCCATTTCGCCATCTGTGCGTTATTGGCCTCGATCGCAGAATGACATAGGGCTCTCCGAGATTGGCGAGTCAGGCAGCCCCATCGCCGGTTACGCGCTGGATGCAACACCTCGCTAAAACTTGAACCTGACGCCAAGTGTCACGGAGCGTCCGTAACGATAGTAGCCGTCAGACAGCAGTGGATTCCCATTGATACTGTACGTTTGCGCCTCATCGAGCAGATTCTGTCCTTCGAGGGAGACGCTGAACTGGTCGTTGATTTCGTACGAAACGTGTGCGGTCACCCAGGTAAGGGGATCGGACAGCTCGTTGTAGCCGTCACCCAGCACCCCAATCGCTGTCACGAAACCGTTGGTGTGGTCTGCGGTGGCACCGATCGACCACGGCCCCTTCTCGTACATCAGGCTCGCCGAATACACCGATGGCGCGATGCCTTCGAGCGGCCGCTCCTGGCCATCGACCCAGCTCTTCGACCAGTTGCGGGTGTACTGCATCCGGAACCCGAAGCCACTCTTCCAGAAATGCTGCAGGCCGATCTCGACGCCATGGACCTTCGCATAGTCGCCGTTGATCGGGCGAAGCACGTTGAACAGAGTGGGGCCGCTCGTAATGGGATCGCCGTTTGCATCCAGGATTGGGCCAACCCCGATGTCCTGGCCCGTTTCGAAGCTGGTGGTGATCTGGTTTTCGATGTGTTTCTGGAACACGGCGACGTTGAAGATGGACTTGTCGTCGAAGTACCACTCCAGCGACGCATCGCCCTGGCGCGCGCTGTAGGGTTTGAGGTCGACGTTGCCACCGAATACCTGCGTGAACTCGCCCCACGAAACGCTTTGAGTCGTGCTGGTCGGGGCCAGTTGCTCGACCGAGGGGCGCGCCATCGTCTTGGCCGCACCGAGGCGCAATTGCAGCTTGTCGGTGAAATGCCACACGAAGTTTGCAGACGGCAACAAGTAGGTATAGTGGCCTTCCTGTACGATCGGGGTCGGATCGGCATACTTCGCCGTGTAATTGAACGCCCCGTTTTCCGTGATGCTCAGGATCCTGGCGTCCCAGGCCTGTGAGGTGGTATCGGTCTGGACCAGTCGTACGCCGATGTTGCCGTCCCAGCGCTCGCCCGAAGCGTCTGCCTGCAAATAGCTGCTGTAGGTTCGCTCGGAGACCCGATAGCTCTGCAGCGGATTCCAGACCGGCGCGGCAGCACTGAAATCGTAGACGCCGCCACCCGGGCGAGGCTTGCCATCGTAGGCACGCAACGCTGCCAGGTAACCCGGTACGTCAAAAGCCATGAAGCTGCGCGGGAAGCTCGAGTGCACGCCGCTCATGAAGTTGGGCAAGGTGAACCTGTGCGACAGGACGTTGCCGTCGAGGTCCCCCACGTCGATCGCGTACTGGCCCGAATAGTAATCCGCGCCACCGGTGAAGGTGTTGTCGACCAGGTCGCGTGTCTTCCGCCGGTCGGTGAAGTTGATGCCGAACTTTAGGTTGTCCACGTGGAATTTGTCGACGAACAGATTGCCGCCGAGCGACGCGCCGTTGATGCGGTCGTCGATGTTGTCACCACCGAGCTGGAAGTAATGGGTGTTGAAATCGGACGGACCGAATTCGCCGTTGGCCAGGCCTGAACTCAGGTCGCGACCGTCGTCGAACGTGGTGGTGACGTCAGGCACCCTGTCACCGGTCAGTTCGATGCGGGTGACGTTGGGCTGGTTCATGCGCAGGACCACGTAACTGTCCTGGCCACCCGAGTGTCGGCGCGAGGTCGAGTGGTACGCGTCGCTGACGAGGCTGAAATCAGGTGTCACTTGCCAGGCCACGTTGGCGCCGAACAGTGCGGTGTCCACCACGCGGTAATTGGTCATGTTCAACAGTTCCGGATTGAGCCGCAATTCCGGATCCGGGTTGTCCAGGGTGAGCCCGGTGACGATGCCGTTCTGTACCGTGATGTCGGACCAGCGGCCGGGAGAAAACAATGGATAAAACGACTGCTGGTATCCGACCTGGGGTGAATTCAGGCGCGTCTTGAGGCCGTCCACCTTCACGCGCAATGAATCGGTCGGCCGCCATTCGAGGCTGCCCGACAAGGCGAGACGCTTCTTGTCTTCAAGGATCGAGCCGACACGGAACTGTCCGGGGGCGATCAAACCGTACTCGTCCGGATCCAGTTGACCGTTTCCGTTGGGGTCGATATTTCCGCCCCAGGCGTTGCCAAACCAACTCGAATCGTTGGGATCAGGATTGCGGGTCCAACCGCCATCATTGCCGGCCACGTCGGTGCGGTCGTGGCGTTTGGCATAGACGAGGCCGGCCATGACGCCAAACGTGTCATTGGCAAAGGTATTGCTGTACGCCGCGGACAGCTTGTGCCCGTTGAGTTCCGACATCTGGTTGTGATCGCCCTCCAGGCGCACCGTGCCACGCTGGCCGGACCGGTCGAAGGCGCTTCCCGAGCGCAGGTTGATCAGGCCGCCGATGGCGCCCTCGGTCAGTGATGCTTCTGCGCCCTTGATCACATCGGCGCCGCTGATGACATCGGCCGGAAGCACGTCGAAGGCGAAGTCGCGGCCGGCGCCATCCGTTGCGAGGATTCGATTGTTGAACGTGGTCAGCGTGTATTCGGGCCCAAGGCCGCGCACGCTGACTTTCTGTCCTTCTCCCCCGGCAGTGCGCGAGATGGCGACGCCGGTGATGTGGCTCAGGGAGTCGGCCACGTTGTCGTCCGGGAACTTGCCAAGTTCCAGGGCGGTGATCGAGTCTTGCACGGTGGATGCATTGCGCTTCAGCCCCACCGAACGCACGAGGCTGGCTCGGACCCCGGTGACCTGGATGGTGCCCAAGGTGGCAATGTCGTCATTGCCCTTTTTCGAAACGTCGTCCTGCGCGCCGCTTGTCGAAGCGGTTGCAGGAACCGATGCAGGATCTTCGGCTTGCTGTCCCTGCGCCAATCCAACACCGGGAGCCAAGAGAGCGAAAGCAATGCCGCAGACGAGCGTTTTTTGTTGCAGGCAGGCGATCTTCATGGTTCTTCCCCAAAATATGCGCGGACGAGGACCCGTTGCGAAACAGAACGCAGCCTACACTATGTTTCGTTATGCATCAATAGCGAAATACAACGAACTATCGCATACTGCACGTTGAAAGGAGGGGGGCATGCCAGCCACACGCGATACCAGCCAGCGCCGTCTGCAAATCAGCGAGCTGGTTCACAAACAGGGAAGTGTCCAGGTTGCATCGCTGGCGCGACGTTTCGGTGTCAGCGTGCAGACGGTGCGCAAAGACTTGCGCTACCTTGCCGCGCGGGGCGTCATGACTCGCGCCTACGGCGGTGCAATCGACAGCAACGCGATAGGGGGGGGGCAGGCCGAGCCGGCTTACGAGGTCAAGCGCGTCGTCCACCTGGATGACAAGCGTCGCATCGGCAAGCGCGCAGCGGAGCTTGTGGAGGCGGGCAACACCATCGTCATCGATTCGGGTACTACCGGCATACAGCTTGCCGAGGCGTTGCCCAACCTCGATATCACGGTCGTCACCAACGATTTCGGCGTGTTGTCGGCATTGTCGTCCAGGCAGGCGATCAAGATCGTCATGCTGGGTGGCGAGCTGCGCCGCAAAAACATGGCGTTTTATGGAGGGTTGACTGTCGAAGCCCTCGATGCGCTGCAGGTGGACATGTTGTTTCTCGGCGTGGATGGCTTCGATCTCGAGCGCGGCATCACGACGCATTACGAGCCGGAAGCAACCCTGAACCGGAAAATGGTCGAGGCGGCGGGCAAGGTCATCGCCATCACCGACAGCTCCAAGTTCGGGAGGGTTTGCCTGCACCGGATCCTCCCGATCTCCGGGCTGGACATGCTGATCACCGACAAGGATGCCCCGGAAGACATTCGTCAAGCCAGCCAGGATGTGGGATTCGAACTGCTGTTGGCCTAGTTGCGGGCTTTGCCGTCGAGGCCGAACACACGCATGGCATTGCGGTAGTAAATTTTGTCGATGACCGAGCGCGGCAGACGCAGTCCAGGCACCTCCGCGTCGAGGTCGTCGATGCGCTGGGTCGCGCCAGTTGCAAGGTAGCGCCAGTCGGACATCCAGAACGCGTGGGCCTCGCGGCGAAACGCCTCGTCATCGACGGCGGGGTTGTGCGTCAGGTCGCTTCCGTAAAGCAGCCGGTCCTGATAGTGGATGAAGAAGTCGCGGACGCGGTTGTAATCCCGCGATGACTGGTATTGCACCTGGCTCATGCGCGCCGCGAGATCTACCGTGGCATTGGGGTGCCGATCGAGGAACTCGGCAAGACGGTCGACGCTCCACTCCAGGCTGGCCATGTGCGCGCCGACGAAACGCAAGTGCGGATGGGCTTCGACGAAGCGGTCGCGCGCGGCCATCAGCGTTTCGTAGCGTGGCATCTCGGGGTGTAGCCAGGCGTGGTATTCGGGGTGATGTCGAAAGTATTCGCGATCGTTGTCCGTCGTCATTTCCGACAGGGGCAGCCAGCAATTGTAAGGCTCGCCCTGGTGGTCGATCAGCGCCACGCCAAGGCGCTGCACGGTGTCCGCAACCGGGGCGAGCCTTGGGTCGTCCAGCATGATCAACTTACCGTCTGCGTCCCTCTCGATCATCCCGACGTTCTTCCAGATCTTCACCCCACGCGCGCCACGCGCCACGTCCGCCTCCAAACGGGCCTCGACACGCTCCAGCCAGCCCGGCTCCCCGAATCCCCGCATCGAAAACGTGGTTGCCCAGTGGAACCGTGCGGGATCGCGTGCAGCCAATGCCAAGGCGACATCGCGCTGCCGGTCGGCAGGCGGGAAATCGGGATAGTCGACGTTGATCGACAGCAATTCGAATCCGTCGGCCCGGGCCTGCTCGAGAAACGCGGGGGAATCGGTGTTCGCGTGTACGTGGGCGTCGAACTTGCGTACTTGCGCGAAGTTGGCCAGATCGTAGGACGTATCCGCTGCGGGAGACGCGGCGAATGCAGGCAAGGCGAACAACGCCAGCAGCAGAGCACGGATCACGGTCGACATATCGCTGAGCCTCGCGTAACGAAACTATATATACACTAAACGAAACATATCGATTGCACAAACCGAACGTATGGCGCAGAATGGGAACGTCTGATGCTTGGGAGCGCCTGGATGCCACATTTGGGACGCCGCAATCTTCTCAAAGTCGCCGCGGGCGTGACCGCGTGGGCAGTTTTGCCCGCCTGGGCCAGGAAGTCTCCCATACGTCGCGGCACGCCTCCCTCATCCAGTGGCGCATCCGCGTTGGCTGGCTTGGAAGCGGGCCGGGTGCTGGTCGCGAGCGGCAGTTTGGCGATCGATTTCAATGACCGGCTGCACACGCGTTTGTTCAGGGATGGTCGTGCCCTGACCAGCCACCACGCCAGCGAAACCCTGTTGTGCAAGGACGGCGAAGTGGCCGACTTCGCCCTCGTCGGACACACCGTCGAATCTGTCGACGATCCGCAACATGGACGCGGAACGCGCCATGTCATCACTGGGCGATCCGACGGCGCAGTCGAGAAGGTGGTCGAGATCATCGCGTTCGATCGTCATCCCGACATGGCGACGATGCGGGTGCGGTATCGCAACCAAGGCACACAACCCCTGCTGGTGGATGGCTGGCGCAACGTCGCACACGAATTGCCCGACGCACCTGGCGGATTCTGGAGTTTTTCTGGAACCACGCACGAAGACCGGCGTGACTGGGTGCAGCCGGTAGGGAAAGGGTTCGATCAGCGCAATACGCTCGGGATGGACGCGTCGGATTACGGCGGCGGCACGCCGGTTGCCGATCTCTGGCGCCGCGACGTCGGGGTGGCCGTAGGTCACCTGGAGCCCGTGGCTCGCCTGCTCGACCTGCCGGTACGCAAAAACAGGACGGGAGCGGCCATTGCGGTCGAATCCACGCATGCGGCCACGCTTGCGCCGGGTGAAACGTTGGTCACCGAACATACGTATCTGTGCGTGCACCAAGGTGATCACTTCACGCCATTGCAGCGTTATCGCGCCTTCATGGCAGAGCAGGGACTGGTCGCGCCGGTCGCGCCCGAGGCGGCGTTTGCACCGGTGTGGTGCGCTTGGGGCTATGGGCGCGATTTCACCCGTGAACAGGTGCTGGCGACCCTGCCAAAGGTGCGCGGTCTTGGCTTCGGCTGGGCCGTCATCGACGATGGCTGGCAAACCAACGAAGGCGACTGGCGACTCGACCCGCGCAAGTTTCCGCGTGGTGAGGAAGACATGCGTGCCTTCGTGCGCGCCATCAAGGACGCGGGCCTGCGGCCGCGCCTATGGCTGGCGCCTTTGGCGGCCGACCCGGGCAGCGACATCCTGCACGATCATCCCGACATGTTGCTGCTCGATAAGAACGGATCAGTTCAGAAGATCAGTTGGTGGAACGCATTCACCCAGTGCCCGGCCTATCGGCCCACTGTCGACTACTACGTCGCGCTGGTGAAAAAGATCGTCGGCGATTGGGGCTTTGACGGGATCAAGTTCGATGGCCAGTACCTGAACGCGGTTGCGCCCTGCTACAACCCTGCGCATCAGCATGCGCGCCCGGAAGAGTCCTGCGAGAAGCTGGCCGACTTCTGGAAGGCGATCCACGAAGCCGCCCACGCTGCCAATCGCGATGCGGTGGTCGAACTGTGTCCCTGCGGCACTGCATTTGCGTTCCACAACCTGCCCGCTACCGACCAATATCCCGCGTCCGACCCAACCTCCTCCTGGCAAGTACGCAGCAAGGGCAAGTCCATGAAGGCGTTGATGGGCGATCGCAGCAGCTATGCCGGCGACCATGTCGAACTCAGCGACGGCGGGCGGGATTTTGCGTCGAGCGTCGGCATCGGTGCGGTGATCTCGACCAAGTTCACCTGGCCGAAGGACACCGACCACCCTTCCGAACCGCTCCCGCCCGGCGGCCTGGTGCTGACGCCGGGAAAAGAGGCCCTATGGCGTAAGTGGAGCAAGTTGTACCGGCAGCACATGCTGCCGCACGGCGAATACCTGGGTGCGCTTTACGATATCGGTTTCGACCGTCCCGAGGCACATGCAATCGCCAAGGACGATGCGCTCTATTACGCGTTCTACGCCGACCGCTGGGATGGCTCTCTGGAATTGCGGGGACTGGCCGCTGGCCGTTATCGCGTCCGCGATCTGTTCAATGACGTCGAGCTTGGCGTGGTCGATGCGCAGGGCAACACCCTGCATGCGCGCTTCGAACACTTCCTGTTGCTCAAGGCGACCCCCGTCGGGAAATCCGCATGATCGGCGCCCCCGGCTCCTCCACCCGCCGTACATGGGTGGGTTGCTCGCTCACGACCGTCGTGTTGTGGGGTGTCTGGGGAGCACTTTCCGGGCTGTCGGCGGAGCACGGTTTCCCCGACACGCTGGTATATGGCGTATGGGCATTGACGATGATTCCGCCGGCGGCCTTCGTACTCTGGCTCGGCGGCTGGAAGCTCGATCGCACGCCGCGCGCGGTGGTCTATGGCTTGCTGATTGGTCTGCTGGGTGCCGGCGGGCAGATGCTGCTTTTCCATACCCTTACGGTTGGGCCGGCGTACTTCGTTTTTCCGATCATCTCGCTGTCCCCGGTGGTGACCATCGCCCTGTCGTTCGCGCTGATGCGCGAACGCACCGGCCGCGCCGGCACGCTTGGCATCGCGCTCGCGTTGGTGTCGTTGCCATTGTTGAACCTGTCCGAGGGAAGTGTCGGCGGTGCCGGTGTCGGCTGGTTCCTGCAATCGCTGCTGATCATGCTCGCCTGGGGCGTGCAGGCATACCTCATGAAGCTGGCCAACGAGCACGTCGGTGCCGACAGCATCTTTTTCTACATGACCGTCGGCGCGCTGCTGCTGGTCCCAGTGGCGTGGGCCATGACCGACTTCGGCCGGCCGATCAACCTCGGGCTGGATGGTCCCTGGATGGCTGCGGCCATCCAAATCCTGAACGCGATCGGAGCGTTGACGCTGGTGCTGGCCTTCCGGTACGGCAAGGCCATCGTGGTCGCACCGTTGACCAACGCCGGTGCGCCGTTGATCACCGCGGCGTTGGCCATGTTGCTCGCGGGTGTCGTCCCGGGGCCACTGAAGATGCTCGGCCTCCTGCTGGCGCTCGCGGCGTCGCTGTTGCTGGTGTTGCAACCGGAGCGTGACGCCGCCGCATCCACACCGGCGGCTTGAAGGGAGAATCAAGAAGATGCACGAAATCCAGGCATTGATCAGGAGACATCGGGAGGGCGATGCCTGCGGCATCACCTCGGTGTGTTCTGCGCATCCGCTGGTCGTCGAGGCGGCACTGCGGCACGCGCTGTTGCATGACACGCCGGTGGTCCTGTTCGAGGCCACCTGCAACCAGGTCAACCAGGATGGCGGCTATACCGGCATGCGCCCCGCCGGGTTCGTGGAATTCGTACACGCCATCGCCGACCAGGTCGGCTTGTCGAGGTCGAGGATCGTGTTCGGCGGCGATCACCTGGGTCCCAACCCGTGGACCGGCCTCGCCGCGGATGCGGCCATGGACAAGGCCGAGGCCATGGTCGATGCCTACGTGGCCGCCGGCTTCCACAAGATCCACCTCGATTGCTCGATGGCGTGTGCCGGCGACCCCGTGCCGTTGCCCGAGGCCGAGATCGTGCGTCGCGCCGTGCGCCTGTGCCTGGCCGCCGAAGCGGCATGCGAGCGCACCGGCGGCATCCCTCCGGTATACGTGATCGGTACCGAAGTGCCGACACCCGGTGGCGCCACCGAGGCTATCGAAGGGCTCGCCGTCACCACGCCGGAAGCGGCGCTGGCGACCATCGCGGCACATCGACAGGCGTTCGAGAAGGCGGGCCTCGCCTCGGCTTGGGAACGCGTGATCGCCTCGGTGGTGCAACCAGGCGTTGAATTCGACCATCACGACGTGATCGACTACCGGCCGGAAAAAGCCTCCGAACTGAGCGAGGCCATCGAAAGCATACCGGGCCTTGTATTCGAGGCCCACTCCACCGATTACCAAACCCGCGCGTCGCTGCGGGCGCTGATACGCGACCATTTTGCGATCCTCAAGGTTGGTCCCGGACTCACGTTCGCGTTGCGCGAGGCGCTGTGGGCGCTGGACGCAATCGAGAACGAATGGATTCCCGCGCACCGTCGCGCGGGCTTGCGCACGGTGACACTGGAACGGATGCGTGAGAAGCCCGCACAGTGGCGCCGCTATTACCGCGCCGAGGGTCAGGCTCTGCAGATCGACATGCAGTACAGCCTGAGCGACCGCATCCGCTACTACTGGCCCGATCCGGTGGTCGAGTCTGCACGCGAGCGACTGTTTGCCAATCTCGGTGAACAGCCACCGCCCATGCCACTGCTCAGTCAGTACCTGCCTGGTGCGCTGCCCCTACTGCGTTCCGGCGCCGCGCGCGACCCGAAGGCTTGGGTCGTGGCACATGTGATGACCGTCCTGGATGACTACCACGATGCCTGCCATGCCTGCACAGCAAATTGAGTACCTGGGGACCCCGGTGGCGCAACTTTCCGCCAGCGGGGCGCTGTACACCGCCCGCGAAATCGAGCAGCAACCGCGGATGCTCGAGCGTACCCATGGTCTCGTGGCCGACATGCATGGTCGGCTACGGAGCTTCGTCGCGCCCCTGATCGACAATGCGGCGGCACGGGTGATCCTCGCTGGCGCGGGCACCTCCGCCTACATCGGCCAATGCCTGGCGCCGGTCCTCGACAGGCAACTGGCTGCACGCGTGGATGCCATCCCGACGACGGACATTGTCAGCGCGCCGGACCAGTACCTCGACACGCGGCACCCGCTGCTGCTGGTCTCCTTCGGGCGTTCCGGCAATAGCCCCGAAAGTCTTGCCGCGGCGAAGTTTGCCGAGGCGCGCATTCCCGACGTCCGGCACCTGATCGTTACCTGCAATGCCGATGGTGCCCTCGGCCGCATTCAGGTGAAGGAGTCGATGATCCTGCAATTGCCCGAGGAAACGCATGACGCTGGGTTCGCAATGACTTCGAGCTTCAGCTGCATGCTCTACGCGACGCTCGCAGCATTGTCGCCGGCGCACGCGCTAGATGCGCGCATCCGATCCGTGGCCGACGCAACCGCAGCGGTGATCCATGACACGTCGCCGATGCTGCAAGCGCTCGCCTCGCAACGCCATGAGCGTGTAGCTTATCTGGGCAGTGGCCTGTTGCAGGGGTTGGCGCGCGAGGCGGCGCTGAAGCTGGGAGAGCTGTGCAACGGTGCCGTGGCCACCTGCTTCGAATCACCGCTTGGTTTCCGGCACGGGCCCAAGACTTTTGTCAACGGCAACACGCTCGTGGTGGTATTCGTGTCCAACGATCCTCTCACGCGGAACTACGACCACGACCTGATTGATGAGCTGCGCCGCGACAACGTGGCGGCGCGTGTCATCGAGGTGACCACGAAGCCGCGGGGCGGTGCGACCGACGACACGATTTTCATTCCCGGCATGGCACGGGCCGATGACGTGGACCTGGTCTGGCCCTACGTCGCGGCCGCGCAGGTTTTTGCGTTGCAAGCCTCGCTCGCACGTGGAATCGCGCCCGACAACCCGAACCCGCAAGGGGTGGTGAATCGCGTCGTGCAAGGCGTGCGCATTCACGCCGCAGCATGACAGGCTCAGGATATTTCCTCGGCGTCGATGGTGGTGGGACGAAGACCCGCTTTGCACTCATCGACCAGCACGGCAGTCTGTTGGCGGAAGGGCAACTGGGTACGACCTACCATCCGCAGGTCGGGTTGGACGGCGTACGCGTGGTGCTTGCCCGTGGCATCGGCGAAATCCTGGACGCCGCCTCGGTTTCGGCGGCGGATATCAGCCACGCCTTCTTCGGGATGCCGGCGTACGGCGAGGACAGCAGCATGGCCTCATGCTTGCGCGCCCTACCGGAATCGATCCTCGGCCACGATCGATACACTTGCGACAACGACATGGTGTGCGGGTGGGCCGGTTCGTTGGGGTGCGCGGACGGCATCAACATCGTGGCGGGCACTGGTTCCATCGGCTATGGCCGCCGCCATGGACGTGGCGCTCGGGCCGGTGGTTGGGGAGAGACGTTCTCTGACGAAGGTTCGGCCTACTGGATCGCGATCCGGGGCCTCAACAAGTACTCCCGCATGAGTGATGGCCGCTTGCCGAAGGGCCCGCTGTACGCGATGTTCAACGAGACATTGCGGCTGCAGTCGGACCTCGACATTTGCACTCACGTCTACGGCGAAGGCGCCTCGTCCCGTGGCGACCTGGCACAGCTTTCGCAGGTAGTCGCAAGCGCTGCGCAAGCCGGCGACGCCGATGCCATTGGGATCTTCGTGCAGGCGGGTGAGGAATTGGCACGAATTGCGCTGGCGGTCCGTACCGCTTTGCGGTTTGACCCTGAAGAGGTGGCACTCGTTTCCGGTTCGGGAGGCGCCTTCAATGCAGAGCATCTCTTGTTGACGCCTTTTCGAGAGGCGCTACAGGCAACCGGACGCCCATTCGAATTCTTGAAACCCATGTACGCACCGCACATCGGCGCCGCGCTTTATGCAGCTCGACTTGCCGGGCACACATGGGTTGGCTCCGTGACGTGAACGACGACCCGCACGCCCTCTACCGCGACCCGGCAGGGCGCTGCGGCTCCCCAGCCAGTCTTCACCGTGCCATCACTTTGCAGGGTTGCCTTTGTTCCCGCTGTCCTGCCAATCGCTGCGGCACCTCAAAGGTAGAGGCTTGGCTTCGCAGCTCGCAGTATCGACGTCGCAGTGCGCCCGAACTTTGAAGCATCACCAAAAACAGCAAGTTTGGCGACCGTTGGGATTGCTGGTTCTGGTCACGCACAACATCCGCAACGCGGACGGCTCGCTGCGGCCGGCGCCATCCCCATGAATAGTCATGGTTCGCTTTCAGGTGCTGGGCTGGGCCGCGCACAATGACTTGGGCTCCACACATGGGCAAATTTTGTGGATGCCTTTGCAGCGAGCGGCCGGGGCAGGTAGATCAGCTTACTCAACGCGATGCATGCCTGCCGGTGTGATCCGGTGCGGTGTGCTGGCCGTAGCGAGCGGATACGGCAGGCGATGAGCTTTGCAGGTCCGGTGGCCGACGTGCTCGCAATGCCAAGACATTGTTCTTGAATGCCCGTACACACCCCGACCTCCGTCGCTGGCGGGGTGGGCCGACGGGACACCGCCAACAACGCGAGTTGCGAAGTACTTGAATATGAATTCAGATTCTATATGATACGGTCAACACTGATCGAACCTCCCGACTTCCACAGCAGGGTTACGTATGTTGACCAAACAGTTCCGCTGCGAAGCAACACACCTTCGGCTTGGCAGGCACGTCCTCTTGGCTGCAGTGCTGACGGGGATACTTGGCTGCAACACCGTCGCCTGGGCACAGGAGCCATCAATCATCGGCCCATCAACGCCAGATGCCGGCCAGCCGGTTGGCGATGGCACGGGTCAGGCTGCCGACACGGCGATGAATCAGGAATCAAAGGGCGGCGGACACCAAGAAAAGCAGGCCACCCAGCTTGAAACGGTCGTAGTGACTGCGCGCAAGCGCAACGAAACGGCGCAGAACGTCCCGATGTCGATTTCTGTCATGTCCGGCGAGCGTCTGGAACGCAATGGCGACCAGGATTTTCGCGACATCGGCAGTTTGTTTGCCGGGGTGTCTTTCAATGACAGTAATGGCCAAGAGAGCGAATTCAGCATTCGCGGGCTGACCTCCGCCGGATCAGGCAGCGACACCAGTATCGGCCTGTATGTGGACGGTGTTTACATCGGAAGCGAAGCCGCCGCGAGTGGACGCCTGTTCGATTTGAGCAATATCCAAGTCATGCGCGGTCCCCAGGCAACGCTTTTTGGACGCAACACGATAGCCGGCGCCATCAACATCGTGACACGCAAGCCGGAACCGGAATTCGGCGGGAGCGTGCACGCGACACTCGGCAACTATGGCCTTCGGCAGGAGGGGGCGACCCTCAACCTGCCGATTGCCGGTGACCGTCTGATGGCGCGGGTCAGCGTGGTGGACAGAAAACGCGATGGGTACCTTCGCAATACTGCCAAACCGGGCGACACTGGCAACGATGAAGACGGTCGCAGCGGTCGCCTGCACATCCTCGCCAACCCCACGGATACGCTGAAGCTGTTGCTCAGCATCGACGCCTCCCACGACAACGCCTGCGACAACATGTTCAAGGTGATCGGCGGCGCACTCTATGACGGCAACACCGATCCCGATGAGTCGGCATGGGACGGCGCGTGCGTCGACCGGCGCAACGTGCGCGGCTACTCGCTGAATGCCGAACAAAAGATCGGCGATCTGACCTTCACCTCGATCACGGCGTACCGCCATCGCGACACGTACTTTCTTACCGATCGCGACTTCACCGCACTGCCGATCCTGACCACGGGCCTGCAGGGCGAAGATCGTCATTTCACGCAGGAGTTCCGTTTGGCGAGCCCCGAAAACCAGCGACTCAATTGGATGCTGGGCGCGTTCTTCTTCGATCGTCACAATCTTCAGGACACCATTTTGGAGCTTGGGCCCGGATTCCTGGGGCCCGGGAACACCAACCTGGTGAACGCCGTCGCAAACACCAGGACCCGGAGCTATGCGGTGTACGCGTCGGGGGAACTGGCCTTGACCGATGCTTTGAAAATGGACCTCGGTCTCCGCTACACGGACGAATCCAAGTCGATCGACTACGAACAAACCGCAACGCTACCTATTCCTGGTTTTGGAGTGGTATCGCCATTCCGCAAGCGCATCAGCGGTGGCGAATGGTCGCCGACTCTGGCCTTGACCTATGCCCTGAATCCGGATGCCAAGGTGTACGGTCGAGTTGCGAGGGGACACAAGGCCGGAGGCTTCAATGCGGGCCCCAGTTCGAACCCCGACCAGATCGTCTTCCAGCCGGAGACACTGACCAGCTACGAGTTGGGCTACAAGGCCCGGTCCCACAACGGCCGCACCGAAATCACGGCAGACATCTACTACATCGACTACAACAACATCCAGCAGGCGGACCAGGATGGGGCCGGGTTTTACATCAGCAACGCCGCCTCCGCGCGCAGTTATGGTGCGGAGACACAGTTCGCCTTCCGCATGGGCGACCATGCGACTGTCAACACCAATCTCGGCTACGTCGATGCCAGGTACGGAGAGTTCGGTGCCAAGTCGGGCAACATGCTTGCGCGCGCGCCGCATTGGACCGGATCGGTCAACCTGGACATGAGCTGGTACGTGGGTTCGTCCGGCACGTTGTTCCTCATCCCGGAGGTTGCCTATCGAAGCCTCAATTACGTGGATAGCGCCAATACCACGCTATTTCGGCAACGCGCCCATTGGGACATGAATCTCCGCGCGGGTTACGCCAGTTTCGATGACTGGTCAATCACATTCTGGACGCGCAATGCCACCGATCAGCGCTACACATTGGGCGGCTTCGCCGTGGCACCCCTGCTCTACGCGGTGACGACTTCTCCGCCGCGCACCTACGGTATCGACTTCCAGTGGACATTCTGATGCCAGCGGAGACCCACCACGTGCGGCGCCGCCTGATCATGGATCTGCTGATCTACACGATCGCAACGTTCACCATCACTTGGGTGGTCGTGGGGCTGTATATCTGGGATACGGACCGGGTGACGCCGATCCTGGGTCCGATGAAGCTGGGCAGCCCCACCTTCTATGTAGCGGTCTATGCACCGACAGCCGTGTCGATTGCGCTGACAGCGATTCGTTATGGGCGCGCCGGACTTGCCAGCCTGCTCGGTTCCGTTTTGCGTTTCCGCGCGCCCTGGTTGTGGATCGCACTCAGCCTGTTGGGGTACCCACTGCTGTGGCTGATCGTCGCTCTGATCCAAAACGCAGCAACCGGCAATCTCGCTTCTTTCAGCTTTACGCCTTGGGTGGTAACACTGCCGCTGCTGCTCGTCAGCGCCAGGGTTTTTATCGACGCGGGTGCGCTGGGAGAAGAACTCGGCTGGCGCGGTTTCGCCCTGCCAAGGCTGCTGGAACTTACCAACGCGCGCAACGCGTCGCTGCTGTTGGGGCTGATTTGGGGTGTATGGCACCTGCCGGCGTTCTTTGTCGGCAGCATGTCGCAATCGGGCCTTGCGTTCGTGCCCTTCGTCGCCACCGTGATCGCCTTCTCGGTGCTGATGACGTGGCTGTTCGTGCATACGCGAGGCAGCGTGTTCTGGGCCGGCATCGTGCCGCACACCTTGTTCAATCTGGTGCCGCATGCCGGGATTCATCCGGTCGGCTGGATCACGATGGCCGTGGCGTTGGCCGTTCTGGTGTTGGGCGGCAAGCACTTGCGGGGGTGGAAGAAACCGCCAAAGGAAATACCGCAATCCGCGCTGTACGCCAGCATCGGGCAGTCAGCCTGATGGCCGCCCTGCACAGTATCGAGGCAATGCGCGCACGGGTCGGCACCGAGCTCGGAACATCCGGATGGATCGAGGTCAAACAATCCATGATGGATCAGTTCGCATGCGCCACGTTGGACCCGGACCGTCTGCATGTCGACCCCGAGTGGGCCACCAGCGAAACACCGTACGGAGGCACCATCGCGTTCGGCTTCTGGACACTTTCGATGCTGACTTGTTTCTCTCACCAGGTCGGGATGTGGCCGATGGACGCTGCATACGCGCTCAACTATGGCCTGAATCGGGTACGTTGGATTCATCCCGTGAAGATCGGAGCGAAGATCCGCATGCGCAGCACTTTGGCGGAAATGACAGAGCGCACCGACGGGAGTGTTTTGATCCGCACGACCAATGTCATCGAGATCGAAGGCGTGGCACGCCCCGCGCTTTTGGCCGAATGGTTGGGCCTTTTCATGGTCGATGCCGCTGCGGCGCCTGATGACGCATGACCGCCGCATCGCAACTCCCACGCATCGCCGAAGCGGCAACCTCGGCATTGCTGGCGACTGGCTCCGCGGGCGTGGGCATTGCGCTCGTGTTGGGCGGAGACATGCACGTCGCTGCAGCCGGGCTCGGCCGTGCTGACCGCTACGTAACGACGGCCACGCCGTTTCACATATGCTCCTGCTCCAAGACCTTCACGGCCGCCGTGTTTTCGCGACTCGTCCAGGATGGAATCGCCGGTTGGGAGCAGCCGGTTCATGATGTCCTTCCCGAACTTCAGTTTGGTGATGCGTGGATCACGCGGCATTGCACCTTCCGCGACTTGGCTTGCATGCGCATCGGACTGTCACGCGAAGGGATCGCCGAGTGGGGGATTGACCAGCGTCTTCCCAAAGAGAGCCGATTGGCGCGCGTTCGCCACATGCGCCACGACGCTCCCTTCCGTGATCGCTTCAGCTATTCCAACTTGGGTTACATCGGGCTCTCGCTCGCCGCCGAGCGGCTTGCCGGCGTGCCTTACGACGAGCTGATCCAAGAGTTCATCTGCAAACCGCTGGCCATGCAGGACACCTTCTCTGCAGGCTTTGAGATCCAATCGGGTGCAGAGGTGGCGGTCCCTGCATTTTCGGTAATCGGTGCGCCTACGTTCGTTCGCGATCTCACCGGCCCCAATTCCGAAGGCTCCGCGCGCATCCATCTCTCGTGCCGCGATGCCGCGTTGTGGATGCGTTTTCTGCTTGAGGCACTGGCGGGCTCCGACAGGGGCCCGTTGTGGGCCGCGTCCGTACGGGCCATGGCGTCGCCGCAGGCGATTGTGCCCGACCCGGATATCCGCATGGCCCCGGCAGGTGATCGAAATTGCGCGTACGGCATGGGCTTACACGTCGCACGTCTCCACGACCGGACATTGTTGCGACACAGCGGCGGCGGGCGTGGGTGGCGTCACGCCATGGCCATTGCGCCCGATTACAGGGCGGGCGTGATGGTGATGGCGTCGGCCGAAAATGCAGCCATTGACGGCATCGCGTTGCAGATGCTGGAAGAACTGATGGGGTACGAGCCCAGGGACTGGCCCGCCTTTTTCACACACGCCGCCGAACAAGCCGCTGCGCGCGAGCGTGCCACAGTCGAAGCTGCCTTCCCCACACAGGGCGACATGTCCGCAGTAGCGATTCCACAGGGCCGTTACGGCAATCCTCTTACGGGCGAGGTGACGATTGCAGCGGACGGTCCCGCACTGCGCTTCGTGCCCCGCGATGCGCCGGATTTCACAGCCACGATCAAGGCTTTGGGCGGCGACACATTCGAGTTGGATTTCGACGAGGCCGCACTGTCGCCCCAGCCCCTCGACGTTCCCTTCCGCGCGCGCTTGATCACGCGGGCAGGTTCGCCGTGCCTGCAAACCAGTTACTTCGGCAGCTTGGCAGCGATGTCATGAAGGGTACCGTCGCCGTACGCCGCCGCCCCGGGATGCTCGACTTTGCCGTCTATGCATTGCCTGCGCTGCCGCTTGCCGTGGTGGTGTTCCCCTCGCATGCGATCCTGCCTGGATTCTATGCGCAGCACACGCGGATCCCCATTGCCGTGATCGGCATGATCCTGATCGTGGCGCGTGTCTTCGACGCCGTCGTTGATCCCCTGATCGGGTTTTTGTCGGATGCAACCATGGCGCGCCGGAAGTCGAGAAAACCCTGGCTCGCCGTCGGCGCCGTGCTGCTATCGATCGCTGTGCTGCCGCTGTATGCGCCATCGCCGAACGTCGGCCCGTTTTACTTTCTGGGCTGGTTTCTCGCCTTCTATCTGGGCTACTCGTTCATCGAGGTTCCCCTGAAGGCGTGGGGCACTGAACTCGCACGCAATTACGTGGATCGTTCGCGGATCGCCACCTGCCTCGCGGTAGCTTTCGGGCTCGGTAATCTGGCTTTCGCGCTGGCGCCTTTCCTGGCCGCCTCGGACGCGCGTTCGTTTGATGCGACGGCACTGAAGGCAGTCGGCTGGGGCGTGGCGATCGCGATGCCGCTGACGCTGATCGCCGCGGCTTGGCTGGTCCCCAATGGTGTCGTGCCGGAAACCGACAAGACCCGTATCGGAGCGGTGCTGCGCGCCCTGCGCTACAACCGTCCGTTGCTGCATTTCCTCATCATGTTCGTCTTGACCGGACTTGGCCAAGGCGTGTTTTACGGAATGGTGTTTCTGTACGTGACCAGTGTATTGGGGCTCCAGAGCGCATTTGTGTGGGTGTTGCTGGCGGATGCGCTGGTCACGCTTGCCAGCGTGCCTGTCTGGTACGCGTTGATCCGCCGACTCCAGAAGCATCGTGCGTGGGCACTTGGGCTCGCGATCTCTGCACTCGCCTTGGCGTTGATGTCCTGGCTGGCACATGGTGATCGTGGCCTGTTGCCGTTGCTCGTGCTGGTGTGCGTACGCGCATTCGGTTCCGGCGTAACGCAAGTAGCCCCCAACGCCTTGCTCGGCGACGTGGTCGATTACGAACTGTTCAAGCGCAACGTAAACCAGGCCGCGAACTTCCATGCCATGGTGTCATTGGCGACCAAGTTCACTGCGGCCATGGGTGCAGGCGCTGGCTTGATGATCGCGGGCCTGGCGGGATTCGATCCCAAGATCATGAACCCGCCGGACGTGGTGGCTGTATTCAAGATGATCGCGCTGTGGGTACCGGCGCTGATCCTGGTGGTTGGCGGGATCGCGGCGCTGGGCTTTCCGCTGGACCGCCGACGTCACGCGTTGGTGCTGCGCAGACTCGAAAGGCAGGTACGACATGCCGCCTAGACCTCAACGGCCACTGCGCGCCTTTACCGCGGGTCTCGGAACCGAGACGAATACATTCAGTCCGCTCCATATTGGAATCGAGGCGTTCGAGGAAACTTTCCTTTACCGCCCGGGTGAACATCCACCTGACCTCACCGAGGTATCAGCACCGCTGCACGTGCTGCGGGACCGATCCGCAACCCGTGGCTGGAGCTTATGCGAGGGCACCTATGCCTTCGCGCTGCCCGCGGGTCGCGTCGGGCGCGCAGCCTACGAATCGCTGCGCGACGAAATCCTGACGCAATTGGCTTCCGCGGGACCGATCGACCTGGTTGCCCTCTCGCTGCATGGCGCAATGTGCGCGTTCGGTTACGACGATTGCGAAGGCGATTTGTTGGCGCGAGTACGTGAGGTTGTCGGCGTGCGGACACCGGTCGGCGTGGAGTTCGACCCGCACGCGCACCTCTCGCGTGCAATGGTCGAGCACGCCGATGTGTTGGTTGCCTTCAAGGAATATCCGCACACGGATTTTCTCGCGCGCGGCGAAGAGTTGATTGACCTTCTGGAGCGCTGCGCGCGACAGGATTGGCGGCCTGCGAAGGCCGTGTTCGATTGCCGCACCATCGGCCGATTCCACACGACGCGCGAGCCGATGAAAGGCTTTGTCCAGTCGATGCGGGAAGGCGAAAAGCGCCCCGGCGTCGCCTCGATTTCGCTCATCCATGGTTTTCCATGGGGTGACGTCGCCGACATGGGCGCAAAATGCCTCGCGCTCGCCGATGACGACGCGACCGCAGTGGCAACGGCAGCCGAGTTCGGGAAGCAGCTTGTAGCCATCCGTGCATCGAGCTTCACGCCGCCGCAGCCGCTCGACGCGGCACTCGATGCCGCGCTCGCGTACGACGATCACCCGGTGGTACTGGCCGATGTCGCCGACAATCCGGGCGGCGGTGCGCCGGGCGATTCGACCTTGCTCTTGCAGCGACTGCTGTCTCACCGCGTGGACGCGTGCGTGGGTCCCTTCTGGGATCCCGCCGTGGCGATGGCTGCAAAAACGGCAGGTGTTGGCGAGCGGCTGCGAATTCGCCTGGGTGGCAAGGCGGGACCTGATTCTGGGCCGCCGCTGGATGTCGAGGCCGAAATCACAGATGTTGCTGAACACGCTTGGCAAACTTGGGCAGACACGCGTATGGCGCTGGGATGCGCCTGCGGGCTCAAGATAGGAACGGTGCGCGTCATGGTTGCGTCGATTCGCGACCAAGCCTACGGACCCGATCTGTTCCGCGCGGTCGGCATCGAACCGGAGCAGCACCGACTGATCGTCGTGAAATCCGCCCAACATTTCGTCGCGGGTTTCGCACCCATCGCGCGCGCCATCGTGTTGGCTTCCGGCGGCGGTCCGCTCGAGACGGATTTTCGAAGAATCCCGTACCGGCATGTTCCACGGCCCATCTGGCCGCTCGACGAGGACGCGTGAAACAAGTGGAACCCGTCCTTTCAACAGCACCCGATCGCCTGCACGACTATGTGCGCAAGTGGGCATTCGAGCGTCCAACCGCGGACGCGGTCATTGATGGCGACCGGATTTTGAGCTATGCCGAACTCGCCGCCAGCATCGATGCCTGTGCCGCGGCCTTGATTGCCAGCGGCATACAACCTGGCGACAGAGTGGCGACTTTGGCGCCGCCCGGCCTGGACTTCATTGTCACCTTCCTCGCCACCACCGCCGTAGGCGGCATTTGGTCCGGCCTGAACCCCCGCTACGCCGCCGCCGAGTTGGATGCGCTGATGGCGCGGCTGCAGGCGAAACTGGTGTTCTACACACCCGCGGTCGAAACGCGCGACTTTCGCGTCTGGGCCACCTCGTTGCCGCACAAGCTGCACAAGGTTGAGCTCGACGCCAGTGCCGCGAGCCCGCCGGGTCTTACGACATTCGCGGATTTCATGGCTACCGGCCGATCCTGCGATTCGACACAGCTGGTCGCCCGCTACCGGAGCACCGCGCCGGATGATGCGTGCCTGATCGTGTTCACGTCAGGCAGCACCGGTGCACCCAAAGGCGTCATGACCAGCCAATGCGCACTGACCGGCGCGAGCCGGGTCCAGGCACGCATCTGGGCGGCGGATCCGATGCGCGTCTTGGTCAACCTCCCGATCAATCACATCGGCTGCGTCGGCGACCTGTGCTGTCACGCATTGATCAGCGGTGGTGCCATGGTGTTCACGCCACGCTTCGATCCGGCCGTGTCCGTCGATGTCATTGAACGGCATGCGATCACCGTCTGGGGTCAGGTGCCGACCATGTTCCAGCTCACCTTGGACGCGCCAGGCTTTGATCCCGCGCGACTGCATTCCCTGCAATGGCTGTTCTGGGGTGGCGCTCATGCCACACCAGAACTGATCAGACGGCTGCAGCCGCTTGCGCCACGCATCGCCACATCCTACGGACAAACCGAAACGGTGGGCTCGGTGGCCTTCACCCCCGCCGGTGCAGACATCCTCACGCTGCAGGAAACCGTCGGCCGCGCGGTACCTCCTTACGAGATCCGTATTGTCGATTCCCGCAAAACACTGCCTGCCGGATGCGAAGGCGAGATCGAAGTGCGCACGCCATTTGGCATGTGCGGTTACTGGCGTGACCCGGAAGCCGATGCGCGCATGATGACCACCGACGGTTGGCGGCGCACGGGCGATGTCGGAATGCTCGACGCACAAGGCAACCTCAGGCTGCTGGGGCGTGTGCACGATGTCTTCAAGTCGGGGGGTTACAACATCTACCCGGCAGAGATCGAAGCTGCGTTGATGCGCCATCGCGCGATCCGGGAGGCGAGCGTAGTGGGTGTTCCGGATCGGCTCTACGGTAATGCTGCCGTGGCGTTCCTTGTGACTGACACAGCGATTGAAGACAACGCCTTGCGTCAATTCCTGCGGGAGCATCTTGCCAATTACAAAATCCCCAAACGCTTCCACTTCATCGATGAACTGCCGCGCCTGCCAGTCGGCAAGGTGGACAAATCGGCGCTGCGCAAACAGGCATGTGGGCAGTGAACGCGCCAGCCCGTTCAGCTCGCACGCTCGGCTTGCTCGGCGGCATGGGTCCGGCCGCCACCGTGGACGTACTCAGCAAGATCATCGAAGCCACCCCCGCCACATGCGATCAGGATCACCTGCCGATTCTGGTGCGATGCGTACCACAAATCCCGGATCGCACCCACGCATTGCTCGGTGACGGCCCGTCTCCGCGCGAAGCACTTGTGCAGGGTGCATTCGAGTTGCGCGCCGCCGGTGCCGAAGTACTGGCCATCGCCTGTAACACCGCTCATCACTGGTACACGCCGGTCCGGGACGCGTTCAATGGAACCGTATTGCACATCGCCGACGCCGTGGTGGAAGAACTGCTGGCAGTCAGCGCGGCAGGACCCGTCGGCCTTATGGCCACCCGCGGTACGCTCGTTTCCGGGTTTTATCAGGAGGCCGCCGACAAAGCCGGCTACCCACTCTTGCTGCCTACACCGCAGGAACAGGCTGAACTGCTGGATCGCGCCATCATCCACGCCAAGGCGGCGCACTGGGCCGTCGCGCACAAGGCTGCCAGCCGCGCCGCCGAAAACCTCATCGAGCGGGGCGCCAGCCATGTGGTGCTCGCCTGCACCGAACTACCGGTGGCGCTCGGTTCCATGGCGCGCGATCCACGACTGCTCGACGCCAATGTCGCGCTCGCGCGCGCTTGCGTGCGCGCCGCACTGCGTCAGAACGGCACCCCCAATCGTCTTGCTGCCTGAATGTATCCATGACCGATCCGCGTATTGAAGCAATCGAAGCGCCGAGTCTCGCTGCAATCCGTGCCGCACGGGAGCGCTTGGGTGAGCGCGTCCGCCAGACACCGACATGGCACTGGAGCGGGCGTGAGATCGATGCGCTCGTCGGCAGCGACACGCAGGTGTTTCTCAAACTGGAGTTGTTCCAATACGCTGGAACGTTCAAGCCGCGCGGCGCGCTTCTCAACATCCTTGCGCTATCCGATGAGGCACGAGCACGCGGAGTCACCGCATTCAGCGCCGGCAATCATGCGATAGCCACCGCTTTCGCGGCCCGCTCAACCGGCATCAGCGCCAAGGTGGTGATGCCGAAAACAGCTGCCCCTTTCCGAGTTGCACTGTGTCGTGCCTATGGCGCCGAAATAGTGCTGGTCGACGATGGACGTCAGGCGTTCGAAGAGGCCAAGCGTATCGAATCGGACGAGGGGCGTGCACTGATTCACCCTTTCGAAGGGCCGCTGACCATATTGGGTACCGCCACACTCGGTTACGAATTCGGCACCCAAGTCGATGGGCTGGACGCGGTGATCGTGCCAATTGGCGGTGGCGGCCTTTGCGCTGGCGTGGCGTCATCGATCAAACAGATGATGCCTCGCTGCAAGATTTATGGGGTCGAACCCGAGGGCGCCGATGCCATGCACCGCAGCTTCGCAGCCGGTGCGCCGCAATCGCTCGAACGAGCGAACACCATCGCCGACAGCCTGGCTGCGCCTTATACCGCGCCGTACGGCTTTGCGTTATGCAAACGCTATGTCGATGAACTGGTGCGCATCGACGATGCCGCCATGCAACGTGCCATGGGCCTATTGTTCGCGACCATGAAACTTGCGGTCGAGCCCGCGGCAGCTGCCGCCACCGCGGCATTGTGCGGGCCCTTGCGTGACCAACTCGCCGGGCTGCGCGTTGGCGTCATCGTATGCGGGTCCAACATCGATCCAGCCACCTTCGCGCGTCAAGTCATGCCTTACGCGCCAGAAGACTTGGCGTAAGCTGCCCCACTGCGCGACCAATCTGAGTCGGGGCCTGCGCCCGATACTGAGCCGCTGCCTGGTTCTCGCTCTTACTCGTGAAATAATCTTTCCGTTTCCTTCTTCCCACCGGTCCAAACATCCTCGATGAGCGACACGATGTCACGGCGCCCGAAACGACAAAACGCGGAGCAGCGAAAGTCCGGCACAGGTGCCACTTCCGCAAAGCGGAAACCGCCGCAGCGCAAGCGTAGCAATGCGGTGCAGGTGAAACCGCCGCCGCCATCCACCTCGCGTGGCAAGGCTACGCGTTCTCGCCTGAAGAGCGCCTTGGCCAAGTTGCTCGAATCGCACAGTTATCACGCGATCCGACTTGAAGACATCACTTCCAAAGCCGACGTGCGTGTCAGCTTGTTCTATCACTACTTCCAAAGCAAGACTGACATCACGCATGAGGTACTTACCGATCTGTTGAAGCGGTTTCGCGATGAAGTCGCCACGCGGCCGCGTGACAATGATCCGTTGACGGCCATTCATCACGCCAACCAACGCATGGTTGCCCTTTATCGCGCCAATCCGGGCGCAATGCGCTGCCTGCTGGAGGTTGATCAGGCCGACGCACCGTTCGTGCAGATGTGGCGTGAACTCACCCTGGAGTGGAATCAGCGAATCGCCGCGAACATTCGACGGCAGGCGCCTCATGCATTCCGCACCGATACGGAATACCTGTCACTCGCTTACGCACTTGCAGGCATGGTGGACAGCTTCCTATACGAATATTTCGTAGTCGGAAATCCTGCGCTGCTGCAGGCGCATCCAGAAGAAGAAGACGTGGCACGATTCCTGACCGTGCTGTGGTACCGCATGCTCTACTTGAACAATCCGTCGGATACGTTTCTGAAAGGGCTTGCGGGATTCAAAGCGATCAGCCGCATCGGAAGATAGTGCGGCGCGCTCTGCTCTTTGGCACCCAGCTTGAGCCGTCGCCCAAATGCTCGAGTAGCGGGCGGTGAACACGTGGCGAGGCAACTCCAACGCAGGTGATGACCACGTACGGAAGCGGCAAAACAGAGCTGCCACACGCCGGAGGCAACGAGGGGCCTCGTCATCAATTGAAAGATCTACATGGGCGTCGGCATGTGGAGCGCCAGTGTTTGATAGACCTCGTTCAAAGCAGCGACCTGCCTGTTGAGCTCGACGATCTCGTCTCGGAGGTCTTCCATCTCTTGCTTGGTCGCGGCGCGACTGTCGAGGTCGTCAAGCCTGTCCGCTAGGGCTTTCAGTTGCTTGCCCATGTCCATGGGCCCGAAGGGCGGGGGATCAGTGGGTCCTGGCGGTTTTCCGCCCGGTTCAATCGGCGGCCACAAAAACTTCTCGATCTTCGCCAGCCTTTCATTGATGGTCTGAAGCTCACCGGCTTCATTGTTCTCGCGTTCGGGCGTCATTTCTTGCTCCTCTCCTCGATGCGCGGCCCCGTGCTTGTCGCTCGATCACAGACACGCGCGAACGTAAAGAGCGGCTGCCATGTTCTAGTGAAGCCAGCCTACTTCCAGCATTGACAGTCCGCAGGGTCAATTCATCGAGACGATGCCTGGTCTCCTGCTGTTGACTTTGAATCTGAAGTACTCGACTTCTGTTGGCTTCGAGTTGGTCAGTCATGAGCTTGAATTTCGCTTCCAGACTGGAGAGCCTTGACTTGGTGACCGATAGCTCTGTGTCGGAGTTTCGCTTGTCCGCGAATGCGGAGTAGGTGCTTAGCCCGGCAGCAGCCACCAGGATGCAGAAGACGACGCGGTCAAACCATGCTTTTCGGCATCGGTTCTGCTTGAAAGCTTCAGCACCCGCTTGGCCTTTCGCTTTGTCGGATCGGTACTTTCTCCTGTTCCAGGCGCCGAACTGATCGGACGCTATAAGAGAAAGCAGGCCCAAGATCGCAGCGATGAGTCCGACGTTCACGGGTATCGCCTCCAACAGTTTTGGCGAGCAATAGCCTGGGCGAGATGTTACGCCCAACTTGAATGGACCGACGAGTACTCCGCGTTGTGCCCAGCGCCAGGTCGGAAGGGGTCGAGCCCGCGTTTTTGCTGTAACGAGATGCGGCTCGCTGATGTGCCCACTTCCAACTGCTCGCATGTTTCCTCTCAGATCAGTCGCACGCGGTGCGACGGCTCTCACGGAAGATATTCCTCTCGGTCCAGCTTCTTCGAAGCTGTCGCCAGACGCGATCGAGGCGGGCCACACGACTTCCGCGCGACCCTGCGCCTTTTCGAATTGCTCTTCAGTGGTTTGTGAGGTCGTCAAATCCTTGGCAACCGCGCTGAGTATCTGTCTTGCATGGTCGCGCAATATCTGCGGCGTCATGTGCGAAGCAGCAGGGAATTGAGTGGCAGCAAACGCCTCCCATTCGACCAGAATCGGCTCAATGTTTTGGGTAATGAAATCAGCTAGATGCATGTTGCACTCCGCAGCGCCAAACCCTGCGTGATGTCTTCTGGTCGAACGTCCGCTTCGGGTCCAGACTGTGTGAAAACGCGCTTGCGTAGCACACCGACACGGGGTTTTACCCGCAGGGTGCCGCTCTCCGCAGTCTGCAGAAGCAGCGGAGACACACATCTCAATGTCGGTGCTGGATTGGCGGCGCGATTGGAGGCCGCCAAGGAGGCGCGTTGCTGCGACTGCAGCGGAGCGTCGCCGCCTACTCGGCAATCGCCTCCATGAGCGGCACAACGCCCATGATCCGCATCACGCGTTTCAAGTTGTAAGCGAGCACGTGCAAGCTCATCTCGGTACTGACGTGCTCATGGAAGATCTCCTGGATTAGGGTACGCCCAGCGGTGTTGCGGAGCGGCGGGCGCTTCGATGTGCACGTCCTCGTCATAGGCACGGGCGTAGCGGCCAAGCAAGGTGAACAGGCAGGCGTCGCACAGGTCGCCATCGACGTATTGGCCTTCGCCGAAGCAGCTGCCGGCCCGGCGCGAAACCGGAACATCGCGAGGTTGTGGAACTCACTGTGGAAGGCTCGCTCATCCATCACGTGACCGAAGCGGTCACAGACGGCAAGGCCATATCTTCGGTCCACCGGAGCGGTGGCCGATCTGGGTACGAGCATGAACACGATGCCTCTCCTCTGTTGGGCAGAAATGCCCGCAAACCACCATGTGGTCGGGCAAGAGGAGGCGCACGGATGCCGCTGGAACGCGGCGCGGGTGCGAGTCGTGTGGACTGTTGATTATGTTAGCAGATGGCCGTCCGTGGCGACGCACGCAATCACGAACAATTGCAACGGCTCACCCGACGCAGTATGCCGAAAGCGACTGCAGGTAGGCGATGACATCCCCGACCCTGTCATTGGCGATCATCTCGAGCGCCGTCTTGCCGTCGAACGCGCGGATCGGACGATTCTTGACAAGCTGAGCCGCCGGCTTCGCATCGTTGCCGAGGTCATCGCAGCGAGGGCACGCGCAGGATGTTACGCGCAGAATCTTGGACCTTGTCCGTGCCTGTGTTGTGGCTTGTTACGTTTCTTGAACAATCCGAACATCGGAACGCTAGCCTGTCTTCCTGAGCTTTGAGTGGATGACTTGAGATTCAGCTAGGCTCCATTCGCTAAGGCGGTGATTTTTGCAACCGCGGGCGCGGCCGCGCGCGCATCAGGCGGCGCCATATGCGCCGCTCGATGCCGTTTCATTCCGGCGGTACCGTGCCGCGGCCTGATCCCAGCCGCGATGGCCCACTGTCCGGATCAGCTCTGGCCGCGTTTGTTGCTGCTGCCTTTGCGCGCATGCAGGTTCGAGGTATCGACCTGCTTCACGCCGTGCACGCGCATCGCGGCATTCTTGGCCTTGGTGATGTCGCGCTGGTTGTAAACCGTTCCGCTGAGGGTGGCGGTGCCATTGTCGAACGACACGTTCACGCCGGTGGCGGTCACGCCGTGCGACGTCAGCGCGTGCTTCACCTTCTGTTCGATCTGGGTGTCCGATGCGTTGCCATTCATCTGCCCGTTGCTGGTCATGCTTCCCGACGTCGTGGGCGGTGCCGGCTGCTGCTGCGGCATGGTCTGCGGGGGTTGTTGAGGCGTGGTCTGCTGCGGTGCCTGCGCATAGGCGGTGCCCAGCGAGGCGACGAACAGGGATGCGACGGCGACTGCGATGCGGGTTTTCATGATGTGACTCCTTGTCTGGGTTCGATGACGGGGGTGCGCGGGCCCCTGTGCCGACGTACCTGTCATCAGGCATCTTGAGCCGTTGCCGATGAATGCGCATCGAATCGGCAGCATGCAAGATGAATCGTCGTCAACCGATTCATCCGCCATGGGCCGCGCCAGGCGTACTCGCTGGATCTTCCCGGCGTATGGATTCAGCGGATCCGGCACGCTGCTTTTACGGCCGCTTCACGGCCATCGCCGCACCATCAGGCAGGAAACCCGGACGGAACCGCTGCAGGGCTGCTTCACATGGACGCGTTGCACATCGCCATCAACGGTGTGGCGCTCGATCTGAAAAAGGTCGATGCGCGTACCACGCTGCTTGATCTCTTGCGCGATCGGCTGCACCTGACCGGCAGCAAGAAGGGCTGCGATCACGGGCAGTGCGGCGCGTGTACGGTGCTGGCCAACGGACGGCGGATCAATGCTTGCCTGAGCCTGGCGCTGGCGCACGAGGGCGATGTCATCACCACCATCGAAGGCTTGGCCCAGGGCGACACGCTGCACCCGATGCAGGCCGCCTTCGTCGAGCACGATGGCTTCCAGTGCGGCTATTGCACGCCCGGACAGATTTGCTCGGCGATCGGGATGCTGGAGGAAGCGCGGCGGGGCCAGCCGAGCCATGTCGGCAGTGATGGCGGGCATGTCGAACTCGACGACGCGGAAATCCGCGAGCGGATGAGTGGCAATCTTTGCCGTTGCGGCGCCTACGTCAACATCGTGGCGGCAATCCGCGACGTCGCGCGGCGGACGTCCGCATCATGAACCCGTTCGCATACGAGCGCGCCAGCGACGCCGTGCGAGCGGTCGCCGCCGTGGCCGCGGACCCCGGCGCGATGTTCCTCGGCGGCGGCACAAATCTGGTCGATCACATGCGGCTCGGCGTGGCCGCGCCCGAGCGCTTGGTCGACGTGACGCGGCTGCCGTTCGATCGCGTCGAGGAAACGCCCGAAGGCGGCGTGCGCATCGGTGCGAACGTTCGCAACAGCGATCTTGCCGAGCATCCGCTGATCCGGACGCGCTACCCCATGTTGTCGCAGGCACTGCTCTCCGGCGCGTCCGGGCAACTGCGCAACATGGCCACCACCGCCGGCAACCTCTTGCAGCGTACGCGCTGCGTGTACTTTCAGAATGTCGGCACGCCCTGCAACAAGCGCCGGCCCGGCAGCGGTTGTTCGGCGATCGGCGGCTACACGCGCTATCACGCGATTCTTGGAGCGTCGGAACACTGCATTGCGGTGCACCCCTCGGACATGGCGGTGGCGATGGTTGCGCTCGATGCGATGGTGATGGTGCTCGGTCCATCGGGCGAGCGGCAGATCCCGCTGATCGATTTCCATCGTCTGCCGGGCGATGCGCCCGAGCGCGACACGGTACTGCAGCACGGGGAGTTGATTACGGCGGTGATGTTGCCCGCATTGCCGCTGGCCGCACATTCGCTTTATCGGAAGGTGCGCGACCGGCGCTCGTTCGCGTTCGCATTGGTGTCGGTGGCCGCCGCCCTGCAGGTGCGCGACGGGACGATCCAGGATGTGCGGATCGCGTTTGGCGGCGTCGCGCACAAACCGTGGCGGGCGACGCGGGCTGAAGAAACCTTGCGTGGCTATCCGGCGACGCCGGAACAGTTCGCGCGCGCCGCGGATGCGGAACTCGGTTCGGCGCAGCCGCAACCCGGCAACGCATTCAAGGTGAAGATGCTGCGTAACACGTTGATTGCGATGTTACGGGACCTGGCGGGAGTTGCTGGATGAGCGCGGATGCCTCCAACGCGCCATTGCGCACACGGTCGATTGGACAGCCGCTGGCGCGTCTCGAGGGTCGCGCCAAGGTCACCGGTGCCGCGCGTTATGCCTGGGAGCACGAGCTTGCGGACCCGCTGTATGTCTGTCCGGTGCAGGCGACGATTGCGCGCGGCAGCGTCGCCTCGATGGACATCGAGGCCGCGCGCGCACTGGCCGGCGTGGTGGCCATCGTCACCCACGAGAACGCCGCGAAGATCCGGTCCGACGAGAACAGGGAGTTGTGGATCCTGCAGTCCGCAGGCATCGGGTTTCGTGGGCAATTCATTGGCGCGGTTATCGCCGGGAGTCTCGAGATCGCGCGCCATGCCGCGGGCCTCGTCCGCGTGCAGTACGACGAACGGCCGCACGATGCCGATTTTCGATCCGGCCGCGATGACTTTTACGCGCCGGAAAAGGTAAACGCCGGATACCCGACCGACACCGCGAAGGGCGACGCCGACGACGCGCTGCGATCGGCGGAAGTGGTGGTCGACCAGACCTACACGACGCCGATGGAACACAACAACCCCATGGAGACCCATACCACGGTCGCGGTCTGGGACGACGGTCACTTTACGTTGTATGACTCGACCCAGGGCGCGCACTCGTTGCGCAAGACGTTGGCGCCGCTGTTCGGTATCGACGCCGACGCAATCCGCGTCATCGCGCCGCACGTTGGCGGCGGCTTCGGGTCGAAGGGCACGGCGCATGCGCATGATGTGCTGGCGTGCCTCGCCGCGCAGGCGGTGCCGGGCCGGCCGGTCAAACTGACACTGACGCGTCAGCAGATGTTCCAACTCGCCGGTTACCGCACGCCGACCATCCAGCGGATTCGCCTCGGCGCCAATCGGCACGGGCGGCTCACCGCCATTTCGCACGACGTGATCGAGCAGACGTCCCGGATCAAGGAGTTCGCCGAACAGACCGCGGTGCCCACGCGGATCATGTACGCCGCCCCGAATCGACGCACCACGCACCGACTGGTGAAGTTGGACGTGCCAGTGCCCTCGTGGATGCGCGCGCCGGGCGAGACGCCCGGCATGTTTGCGCTGGAAATGGCGATGGACGAGTTGGCGATTGCCTGCGAGCTCGACCCGATCGAGTTGCGGGTCCGCAACGATGCGGAAAAGGATCCGGAATCGGGCAAGCCGTGGTCGCATCGCGATCTCGTCGGTTGCCTGCGCGACGGCGCACGACGCTTCGATTGGGATCGTCGCAATCCGGCGCCGCGTGCGCGCCTGCGCGACGGCTGGTTGGTCGGCACCGGGGTAGCTGCGGCCACCTACCCGCGCTATCGGATGCCGGGTTCGGTGGCGATGATCCGGTACGAATCGGACGGGCGTTACGTGGTCCGCATCGGTGCGGTCGATATCGGCACCGGCACGTGGACGGCGCTCACCCAGATCGTCGCCGACGCACTCGATTGCCCGGTCGAGGCGATCGCGCTCGACATCGGCGACACGCATTTTCCGAATGCGACCGTCGAAGGCGGGTCGAGCGGTATCAGCTCGTGGGGCACGGCCATCGTTGCAGCCGCGCGCGCGTTTCGCGACAAGCACGGCGCGGATCCCGAAGTGGGTTCGGAAGCTTCGGCAGCTTCGCCCGACAATCCGGAGGAAGAGCGTTTCGCCATGCACTCGTTCGGTGCGCATTTCGCGGAAGTCGCAGTCAACGCCGCCACAGGCGAGGTGCGCGTGCCGCGGATGCTGGGCGTGTTTTCGGTCGGGCGCATCATCAATCCGCGCACCGCGCGTTCGCAATTCATCGGCGGCATGACCATGGGGCTGTCGATGGCCCTGCACGAGCACAGCGTGATGGACGCACGCTTCGGCGAAGTGGTCACGCACGATTTCGCCGAGTATCACATTGCGGCGCATGCGGATGTCGAGGACATCGATGCCATCTGGCTGGACGAGTCGGACCCGCATTCCAACGCGATGGGATCGCGCGGCATCGGCGAGATCGGCATCGTGGGCGTCGCCGCGGCGATCGGCAACGCGGTGTGGCATGCGACCGGGATTCGCGTGCGTGACCTGCCGATCACGCCCGACAAGCTGCTGGCCTGATGAACGCGACGCGCACGCCTGCAACCAGGTCGTGCGACGGCCGTGAATTCGTCCGACGAATTCAGGCGGCTGCACGCAGCCGCCAGGCAACTGGAAACCGACCGCTTCGACGTGATCCGCGGTCATCCGGAAAGCGTCGATGCACTGCCGCTTGCCCAGGCGGCGCCCGATATCGATACGATCGATGACTATGCGCGTCGGGTTCAGGTGAATCCTTGGGGCCAAGTCGGGAACGCAGCCGGGCGGCCGGCGCCGCAAACCGCCCTTGACCGCCAAGGGCGGCACGGGTGCTGCCGGTGCCGCCGGCAATCCAAGTCCTTGAACGCCTGAGGTAAACGATCTATACTGCGCGGCTCGCGTGGAGCGGGTTCGGAACGCATCGGCATTGCCGTCCCGCTGTCAGGCTTGATCGAAAGGATGGATCCTTTCGTGTTGCAATCACGGACGGTGCGCAGGTGGCACACCGCAAGGATGCGGGACGCCGGGTTCAGGATCAAAACCGGCGAACTTAAGGAATGGGCCTCGTGCCCATTTTTTGTTTTCGGAGTTTGCGAGCCGACATGGAGACCGAAGCAATCGCGGCGCGCGTGGCGCCGGCCCTTGCGGAACTGGGCCTGGAATGCCTGGGCGTGGAATGGAATGCCGGCCATGGTGGCGGCTTGCTGCGCGTGTACATCGATTCGCTGCAGCACGACGGTGACGCCGCGAATGCGGTGAGCGTGGACGATTGCGAGGCGGCCAGCCGCGAGATTTCCGCCCTGCTGGACGTGGAAGATCCGATCCCCGGTCATTACGTGCTGGAAGTTTCCTCGCCGGGCATCGAGCGGCCGCTGTTCGATGCCGCGCAGTTCGGGCGTTTTGTTGGTGAAGAAGCCAAGGTGACGTTGAAGCTGCCGCGCGAGGGTCGCCGGCGGATGCGCGGCAAGATCGCAGCGGTAGAAGGCAAGCGCATCGGCATGGACGTGGATGGCACGCGCATCGACATCGCCGAGGATGAAATCGAAAGCGCGCACCTGGTGCCGGATTGGAACGCGCTGGGCTACACACCCAAGGCCAAACCGGGCAAGGGCGTGGATGGTGCCAAGGGCAGGAAGCCCAGGCGCAAGCATTGATGGATTGAAAATCACTGGGTCCCGGCTTTCGCCGGATGACGAGATCGAGGAATACCGAAGCGCGCTGAACGTGGCTTCGACGGAGCAAATGAGATGAATCGCGACTTGTTGATGATCGTGGACACCGTGGCCGCCGAGAAGGCGGTGCCGCGCGACGTGATTTTCGGAGCGCTGGAAGCCGCACTGGCGACCGCCGCGAAGAAGCGCTATCCGGAAGAGGAACCCGACATCCGCGTCGCGATCGATCAGGAATCCGGCGACTACGAAACCTTCCGCCGCTGGGAAGTGATCGCGGACGACGGCGAAATGGAATCGCCCGACTGGCAGTTGCGCCTGATGGATGCGGAAGACGAGCGTCCGGGTGCCCAAGTCGGCGAGCACATCGAGCAGCAGATCGAGAACCCCGAGTTCGGGCGCATCACCGCGCAGGCCGCCAAGCAGGTGATCGTGCAGCGGATCCGCGAGGCCGAGCGCGCGCAGGTGGTCGATGCCTACAAGGACCGCGTGGGCGAATTGATCAATGGCGTCGCCAAGCGCGTCGAGCGCGGCAATATCTATCTGGACCTCGGCGGCAACGCCGAGGCGTTCATCCCGCGCGACAAGGCGATTCCGCGCGAAGCAGTGCGCGTGGGCGACCGGGTGCGCGGCTACCTGTTCGAGGTGCGTTCCGAACCGCGCGGTCCGCAGTTGTTCGTATCGCGCACCGCGCCGGAATTCATGATGGAGCTGTTCAAGCTGGAAGTGCCGGAAGTGGGTCAGGGCATCGTCGAGATCCGCGCCTGCGCGCGCGATGCCGGCGACCGCGCCAAGATCGCGGTGGAGGCGCACGACAAGCGCACCGATCCGATCGGCGCGTGCATCGGCATGCGCGGTTCGCGTGTACAGGCGGTGTCCAACGAGTTGAACGGCGAGCGCATCGACATCGTGTTGTGGAACGACGCGCCCGCGCAGTTCGTGATCAACGCGATGGCGCCGGCCGAGGTGCAGTCGATCATCGTGGATGAAGACAAGCATTCGATGGACATCGCGGTGGCCGAGGACAAGCTGTCGCAGGCGATCGGCCGCGGCGGCCAGAACGTGCGCCTGGCGAGCAAGCTGACCGGCTGGGATCTCAAGGTGATGACCCAGGACCAGGTCGCCGCCAAGAGCGAGGCCGAGCAGGAAGCCGCGCGCCAGTTGTTCATGGCCAAGCTCGAAGTCGACCAGGAAATCGCCAACATCCTGGTGCAGGAAGGTTTCTCGACGGTCGAGGAAATCGCCTACGTGCCGACCGGCGAATTGCTGGCGGTGGAAGGTTTCGACGAAGACATCGTCGAGGAGCTGCGTTCGCGCGCCAAGGATGCACTGCTGACCGAGGCGCTGGCGGTGGAAGAGGATCTGGACGAACACCAGCCGAGCGAGGAATTGCTGGCGCTGGAAGGCATGGATGAGGAAACCGCTTACGCGCTGGCCGAGCGCGAAATCGTCACGCCGGACGATCTGGCCGATCAAGCCGTGGACGACCTGATCGACATCGAGGGCATGGACGAGGAACGCGCCGGCGCGCTGATCATGGCCGCGCGGGCGCCGATGCTGGCAAGGATGGAACAAGAAGCGGGAAATTCCTGATCCCGGGAATTTCAGCACCGTCGAGGCGCGTCTCGATCGCACGGTGAACGTGCGTGGGGCGCCGAAGACACAAGAGGTTGGACACGATGTCAGATATCACGATCAAGCAACTCGCGAGCATGGTGGGCACGCCCGAGGACAAGCTGCTGACGCAGCTTGCCGAAGCCGGCATGCAATTCGAAGGCCCGGACCAGGTCATCAGCAATCGCGAAAAAACCAAGCTGCTTGATTTCCTGCGCAGCAACCACGGCAAGCAAGCGGCCGCGGCTGCCGCCACGCCGCGCCAGATCACGCTGAAGCGCCGCAAGGTCAGCGAGATCACGGTGGCAGGCGGGCGTGGCGCCAGCGCCAAGACCGTCAACGTGGAAGTGCGCGCCCGGCGCACCTACGTCAAGCGCGGCGCGGTGCCGACCGACGAGGTCGTGGACAGCGAGCGCGAAGAGGCGTTGCGCAAGCTGAAGGAATCGCAGGAACAGCACGAGCGCGAGCTGGCCGAGCTGGCCGAGCAGGATCGCCGTCGCAAGGAAGAGCAGCAGAAACTCGAGGCCGCCGAAGCCGAACGCAAGCGCGTCGCGGAAGAGCATGCGCGCGCCGAAGCCGAAGCGGCTGCCGCGCACACCGCCGGTGACGCGGCGGGCGCGTCCGAAACCACCGCGGCGCCCGTGCGCCGCCACGAGGCGCCGAAGCCGCCGGCGCGCGACGGCAAGGATGCCACGGCCCACAAGGCCAAGCGTTCGCGCGGCTCGCACCGCATGCGCGACGACGACGACGAAGGTCCGGCGCGCCATGCCGGTGGCGAACTGCACCTCACCGATGCCGAACGTGCGCGTCGTTCCACCCGCAAGCGCGCGCGGCCCAGGGTCGATCTGTCCCAAATCACGGGCCAGCACGGCTTCTCCAAGCCGGTCGCGCCGCAGATGCGCGAGATTCCGATCGGCGAAACCATCGTCGTGTCGGAGCTTGCGCAGAAGATGGCGGTGAAGGGTTCGGAAGTGGTCAAGGCGCTGTTCAAGATGGGCACCATGGTGACCATCAACCAGACCATCGATCACGACACCGCCGCACTGGTGGTGGAAGAACTCGGCCACAAGCCCGTCGATGCGGAAGAGAGAACGGCGGAAACCGCGCTGGCCGCGCACGTGGTCACCGAAGCGGCCGAAGGCGACAAGGCGCCGCGCCCGCCAGTGGTCACGATCATGGGCCACGTCGATCACGGCAAGACGTCCTTGCTCGACTACATCCGCCGCACGAAAGTCGCGTCGGGCGAAGCCGGCGGCATCACCCAGCACATCGGCGCATATCACGTCGAGACACCGAAGGGCGTCGTCACCTTCCTCGACACGCCCGGCCACGCGGCATTCACTTCGATGCGCGCGCGCGGCGCCCAATCCACCGACATCGTGGTGCTGGTGGTCGCGGCCGACGACGGCGTGATGCCGCAGACCGTGGAAGCCATCCAGCATGCGCGTGCGGCCAAGGTGCCGCTGATTGTCGCGGTCAACAAGATGGACAAGCCCGAAGCCAACCCGGACAACGTGCGTCAGGGGTTGGCCCAGCACGAAGTCATTCCGGAAGACTGGGGCGGCGACACGCAATTCGTGCCGGTATCCGCGAAGACCGGTGACGGCGTCGATGCGCTGCTGGAAGCGATCGGCCTGCAGGCCGAAGTGATGGAACTGAAAGCGGTACCGGATGGCCGCGCCTCGGGCGTGGTGATCGAATCCAGTCTCGACAAGGGCCGTGGTCCGGTCGCGACGGTGCTGGTGCAGCAAGGCCTGCTCAAGCGTGGCGACTACGTGGTGTGCGGCGTCGAGTACGGTCGCGTGCGTGCGCTGTTCGATGGAGCCGGCAAGCAGGTCGAAAGCGCCGGCCCGTCGATTCCGGTGCAGATGCTGGGCCTTTCCGGCGTGCCGGAAGCGGGCGACGAGTTCGTGGTCGTGGCCGACGAAAAACTGGCGCGCAACGTGGTGTCCGAACGCGAAACCCGGCGCCGTGACAAGCGCCTCGTCACGCGCACCAACACGCTCGAAGACGTGATGGCAATGATGGGCAAGGGCGAGGGCCAGCAGACCCTCAACATCCTCATCAAGGCCGACGTGCAGGGCTCGGCCGAGGCGCTGCGCGAATCGCTGAGCGCCATCAGCAACGATCTGGTGAAAGTCAACGTGATCGCCTCGGGCGTTGGTGGCATCACCGAGTCCGATGCCACATTGGCTTCGGCGTCGAAGGCGCTGCTGATCGGCTTCAACGTGCGCGCCGACGCCTCGGCGCGCAAAGTGATCGAATCGGGCGGCGTGGATCTTCGCTACTTCTCGATCATCTACGACGTGATCGATCAGGTGAAGCAGGCGGCTTCCGGCTTGATGGGCATGGAAGTGCGCGAGGAAATCATTGGCGTCGCCGAGGTCAAGGACGTGTTTCGTTCGTCCAAGTTCGGTGCGATCGCGGGCTGTCAGGTGGTGGAGGGTTCGGTCAAGCGCAGCAAGCCGATCCGCGTGCTGCGCGACGACGTGGTGGTCTTCGAGGGCGAACTGGAATCACTGCGCCACTACAAGGAAAACGTGGAAGAAGTGAAGAGCGGCAGCGAGTGCGGCATCGGCGTCAAGCAGTACAACGACGTCAAGCCGGGCGACCGCATCGAGTGCTTCGAACGCATCGAGGTGGCGAGGACGCTGTAACCAAACCCCTCGCCCTTCGGGAGAGGGGTTGGGGTGAGGGTTCAGCATCGCCGTACTATGCAGTCTCGCGCAAGATTCGAACCCTCATCCACCCCTTCGGGGCACCTTCTCCCGGGGGGAGAAGGGAACAGCCCGTTTCACTGATTCGTCTCCTTATGCCCACCCGCTCCTTCCACCGCACCGATCGCCTCAACGCCGAGCTTCGCCGCGAAGTCGGCGTGCTGGTGCACGCGGCTGTCCGCGACAATGCACTGCCGCAAGCCAGCGTGGTGGATGTGGATGCCAGTCGCGAACTGGACGTGGCGACCGTTTGGGTGACCGCGCTGCAGCCCGAACGCGCCGTCGAACTGATGAAGGCGCTGAAGGGCCTTGCGAAGGAGTTCCGCCACCAGCTCGCCCGCACGATGCGCCTGCGTCGCGTGCCGGAGCTGCGCTTCAAGTACGACGAGTCGGTGGACAAGGGCGAGCGGATCGAGCAGTTGCTGCGTGAAGACCGGGACTCAGAACCCGGAACCCGGGACCCGGAAGAACAATAGCTTGGCCGTCGTCCCGGCGCAGCCCGGGATCCATTTGCACTTGCAGCGTTCGCCGAATTCCGAGAGCATTCCTGCGGCGTGCGCTGGTTGACGTCAACCATCCACCCTGCCGCACGATTGCGCAACGCTACGCATGCCGTCATCGGAATCGCCAATGCCGAGCTTCGGGTCCCGGATTCCGGGCCCTGGACTCCGGCCTGTTGACGGCATCCTCCTCCTCGACAAGCCGCAAGGCATCTCCAGCAACCGTGCACTGCAGCAGGCCAAGCGTCTGTTCGGCGCGAAGAAGGCCGGTCATACCGGCAGCCTCGATCCGCTGGCGACCGGATTGCTGCCGATCTGCTTCGGCGAAGCCACCAAGATCGCGGGTCATCTGCTCGGCGCGCGCAAGGCTTATGCAGCGGAGTGCCGGCTCGGCATCACCACCGACACGTGCGACAGCGAAGGTTCGGTGTTGGCCGAGCGCATCGTGCCCGCGCTGGATGGCGATGCAGTGTGCGGTGAACTCGCGAAACTGACGGGGCGCATCACCCAGATTCCTCCCGTGTACTCGGCGCTGAAGCAGGGTGGGGTACCGCTGTACAAGCGGGCCCGCCGCGGCGAAGCGGTGCAAGCGCCGCCGCGCGAGGTCGAGGTGTTCCGTTTCGAACTGCTGGGTCGCGAGGGCGACACACTGCGCCTGTTCGTCGAATGCGGCTCCGGCACCTACGTGCGCAGCCTTGCGCGCGACCTCGGCGAAGCACTGGGTTGTGGCGCGCACCTGACGGGCTTGCGCCGCCTCTGGGTCGAACCCTTCCGCGAACTGCGCATGTTCACGCTGGACGAGCTCGCGCAAATGCGTGAGCGCGATGCATCGCGCCTGCCCGAATGCCTTCTGCCCATCGAAGCCGGCCTTGCCGATTGGACCGCGTTGCCGCTCGACGAACACGGGGCCGAGGACGTTGCGCACGGCCGCGCCTTGCGCGTCACCGCTGCGCCGGGACGTTATCGCGCGCATACGCCGAGCGGCAGCCTGCTCGCGATCGGCGACGTGGACGCGACCGGCACGTTCAGGGTGCTGCGTGGTTTCATGGCCTGACGGTCACGATCACAGCAATCGCATCAGTTCCGGCCAGATCGGCAGCTGCCGCACGCGCACCGTGGTGCCGGCGAAGATCGCGTTCGCGAGTGCGGGTGCGGCGGACGGAAAGCCCATGTCGAACGCGCCGGTGGGATGTTCCTGCGACGGCACCAGGATCACCTGCACGTCGTGCGGCATCTGTGCCATCGTCGCGAGCGGGTAATCCTTGAAGCCTTGCTGCACGACTTGGCCGTCCTTCATCGTGATGCGCTCGCGCAACGCGGTGGAGAATCCGTCGAGCGTGGCGCCGACCATGGCCGCGCGCGCACCGAGCGGATTCACGACGCGACCCAAGTCCGCGGCGCACACCACGTTGTGGATCACCAAGCGCGTTTTTTCCATCGATACTTCCACCGCGTGGGCGACGTAGCCGCCGAAGGTGAAGTGGCAGGCCAGCCCGAAGCCGTGGCCTTGCGGGTGCGATTTGCTCCAGCCGATTGCGTCGGCGGCAAGCTGCAGCACCCATGAAAGCCGCCCGGTATCGAGCACGGGACCGCCGTGCCCCCGGTAGGGCAGCTTGCGCGGTTCGCCCAGCAGCGCGAGGCGGAATTTCAGCGCGTCGAGTTTGAGCTGGTGCGCGACCTCGTCGAGGAAACACTCGGTGGCGAACGCGTTGACCGCGTGCGAACTGGCGCGATAGCTGCCGCGCGGCAGCGCGGAGTCCAGCGCAAACCATGCGTATTGGAGGTTGCCGACCAAGCCGGCGGGCAGATCGTCAGGATGCATTTCCGACAACCACCAGCGCGCGCGCGGCTCGCGGCCGGCGAGCCGCGAGGTGCTGGCGATGCGATGCGTCCAGCCGGTCAATGTGCGCTTGCGATCGGCGCAGGCCTCCAGCTTGTGCACGGAAAACGGCCGATACGTGTCGTGCGCAAACGCCTCGGTACGCGTCCACATCAGCTTGATCGGTTTGCCCGCGGCCTTCGCCAGCATCACCGCCTCGGTCACGTAATCGGTTTCGAGGAAGCGTCCGAAACCGCCGCCGGCGCGCGGCAACTGGATGGTGATCTTGTCCGGGGCCAGCCCGGTGAGCCCTCGCACCGTGTCGAACGTCGCACGCGGATTCTGCACGGGTGCGATGATGAGGGCCTGCTGGTTGTCGACCCGCACCAGCGCGTTGGGAGGTTCGAGATCGGCGTGCGCCGCGGTGGCGAAGCGGTAATCGGCCGCGAACTTGTGCGGCGCGCGCTTGGCGGCTTCCGTGAAATCGCCGTCGGTGCGCACCGCCTTGGTGGGATCGGACGCAAACGCGGTGGCAGCGGCGTCGGCGAGTACTTCATCCCCCTGCGCCGTCTGTGCGCCCGGTTGCCAGCGCACATCCAGTTTCGCGAGTGCCTGCAGCGCGGTCCAGGTGTCGGAGGCAAGCACCGCGACGCTTGCCGTCAGTTGCTGGGTGCCGAGAGCGCGCTCGGGATCGGGCGCGGGAATCGTCATGACCTTCTCGACGCCCTTCACTTTCAGGGCTGCGGTGTCGTCGAGATGCGCGAGCCTGCCGCCCGGCCAGGGGCAATGCGCGACCACTGCGGCCAGCGCATCGCCGAACCAGTCGTCGACGGCGTAATGCTGACGCCCGGTAACGATGTCACGCGCATCGACGTCGCCCGCATCCTGTCCGATCAGCACATATTGCGCCGGTGTCTTCGGTTGCAGCGGCGCGTTCGCGGGCTTGAGTTTCGAGGCGGCTTCGGCCAGCTCGCCGTAGCCGAGCTTTCGGCCGTCCGCCGCGATCACCACGCCGTGCGAGGTGCGCAGATTGGCGATGCCGGTTTTCCAGCGCGCGGCCGCTGCGCGCAGCAGCAGTTCGCGCGCCGCCGCGCCGACGTTGCGCAGGTCGTTCCAGGCGGCCGGCACGCTGGTGCTGCCCGACGCCATCTGGTGTCCGTAGGTCCAGTGCGGTTCGCCGCCGGCATTGGTGACGCCCAAGTCCAGCGGTTCCACGATCACACGGGGCCAGTCGGCGTCCAGTTCCTCGGCGAGAATGCGCGCTTCGGCGGTGCGGATGCCCTGACCGACTTCCGGATCGCGCGCGCCGATTGCGGTGGTGCCGTCGGGCTCGATCCGCACGTAAAGATTGAGGCGGAACAGGTTCTGCCCCAGCAGTTCGTCCGGCGTCCGTGCCAAGGCGGGCAGGCCGACCACGAGCGCGCCGGTGGCGGTGCCGAACACTTTCAGGAAGCGTCGGCGACTGGCGTCGTGGGGGCGCTTCACTTCGCCTTGCCCTTCAGGGTGTCTGCAGCACGATGGATCGCACGGCGGATGCGCGGATAACTGCCGCACCGGCACAGGTTGCCGATGGTGTCGATATCGGCATCGCTCGGTTTCGGTTTGCGCGCAAGCAGCGCCACCGCCGCCATGATTTGTCCGGACTGGCAGTAGCCGCAGAGGATCGCGTCTTCGTCGATCCACGCTTGCTGCACTGGATGCAGCGAGCCATCGGAGCCGGCCAGGCCTTCGATCGTGATGATGTCGTTGCCGGCGAGATCCTGCATCGACAACGTGCAGGCGCGTTTCAACTTTCCATCGACCAGCACGCTGCACGCACCGCAACTGGCGTCATCGCAGCCGTACTTGCAGCCGGTCAGGCGCAGCACGTCGCGCAGATACCAGAGCAGCGGCAGGCCGGGATCGCCGGTGTGGCGAAAGTGCTTGCCGTTGATCGTGACATCGATGCCTGCACGGACCGGCTGCGGCACGATCTCGGCGGGCGGGGTTTGCGGGACTTGGGGCATCATCCGGCGATTGTATTGGGTAGCTCCGCTTCGCTCACGCGCCGGGGCGCACGACGCGCGTTGCGCGTTCAGCCGGCATGTTGCCGGCGTCCGGTCGAGCGCCCCGGGTGCGGCGCAATACCTGATGACGAGTGGTTATCAGCTCCCCGTGTGATTGCGTTTTGCCCATCCGCCCGCAACACTTGCTGGCCGTATCCGCGCCGCCGCGCGCTTTCGATTCCGCCGATCCATGACCGCGACCGCCGCCACGCCGCTTGCTTCCGACGCGCCATGGGTCGTGCTGAAGTTCGGCGGGACCAGCGTCGCGACCGCCGAACGCTGGCGCACCATCCAGAAACTCGCCGCCACGCGTCGCGCGGAAGGCATGCGCGTGCTGGTGGTGGTGTCCGCGTTGTCGGGGATCACCGATGCGTTGAAGGCGTTGTGCACATGTGCGCCCGCGGAGCGCGAGGCTGCGTTGGCTGGCGTGGTCGCACGGCATCGCGAACTGGCGACGCAAATGCGGCTTGCCGACGTCGCGCGAGTGGAACACTGGCTGGCGTCCTTGCAGGCTTTGTTTTTTCCTTTCCCTCCGGGAGAGGGCGGCGCGGCAGCGCCGGGTGAACGGGCGGCCAAGGATGGCCGCACCGGCGATCAGCACCATGGATGGTCGCTTGCCGATTCCGAAGCCTCGCCCCGGCGTGTTGCGACCGGCGCTTCGCACCGCCTCTCCCGAGGGGAGAGCGACCACTTGTGGCACGCAGCGGTGCAGGCGCACGGCGAATTGCTGTCCAGTTCCGTCGGTGCGGCGTTCATGACCGCGAACGGGTTGCCCACCCAATGGCTGGATGCGCGCGAGGCGTTGCTCGCACGCGAATTGCCGTTCCTCAACGAACGCGCGCGCGCGTTGTCGGCGCAGGTGCAGGCCGATCCCGACTCCGCATTCGCGGCGCAGCTTGCCGCGCGCGGCGAGGTCTTCATCTCGCAGGGATTCATCGCGCGCAATGCCGAAGGCGAAACCGTGTTGCTGGGGCGCGGGGGATCGGACACTTCGGCCGCGTACATGGGCGCATTGTTGCGCGCGGCGCGGGTGGAGATCTGGACTGACGTGGCCGGCATGTTCACGGCCGATCCGCGGCAGGTGCCGGGCGCGCGCCTGTTGCAACACCTCGATTACGACGAAGCGCAGGAAATCGCGACCACCGGCGCCAAGGTGCTGCATGCGCGCTGCCTGTCGCCGTGCCGGCGTGCGCGGGTGCCGTTGTGGGTCAAGGACACCCAGCATCCCGATCTCGACGGCACGGTGGTGGCGCCGCAGCCCGCCGAGATCGCACCCAGCATCAAGGCCATCAGCTCGCGTCGCGGCATCACGCTGGTGTCGATGGAAACCTCCGGCATGTGGCAACAGGTCGGCTTTCTTGCCGACGTGTTCGCGCTGTTCAAGAAGCACGGGTTGTCGGTGGACCTGATCGGTTCGGCGGAAACCAACGTCACGGTGTCGCTGGATCCCACCGAGAACCTGCTGGATTCCGACGTGGTCGCGGCGCTGGCAGCCGACCTTGCGAAGGTCTGTCGGGTCAAGGTGATCGCGCCGTGCGCCGCGGTGACGCTGGTCGGGCGCGGCATGCGTTCGATGCTGCACCGGCTTTCGGGTGTGCTGGCCGAGTTCGGCCGAATGCGCGTGCACCTGATTTCGCAATCGTCCAATAACTTGAATCTCACCTTCGTGGTGGACGAAGGCATGCTGGACGGCTTGTTGCCGCGCCTGCATGAATTGCTGATCCGCGCCGGCGCATTGCGCACCGACGACACGATGCTGTTCGGACCGAGCTGGCAATCGCTGTACGGAAAACGCGAGGCGCACGTGCGCGCGGCGTGGTGGCGCGGTCATCGCGAGGTGTTGCTTGCGCTTGCAGGAAATGGGAGAGGGGCAGGGGGTGAGGGTTCGCTTGGATTGAAGCAACTATCGGAACCCGAACCCTCACCCGCCCTTCGGGCCCACTCTCCCGGGGGGAGAGGGGAAAAGCTTGCGACGCCGCGTTATGTCTATCATCTGCCGACCGTCCGCGAACGCGCGCGCGCCTTGCGCGCGCTGCAGTCGGTGGATCGCGTCTACTATGCGATCAAGGCCAACGCGCACCCCACGATTCTTCGCGCGCTGGCGCAGGAAGAATTGGGGTTCGAATGCGTGTCGCCCGGCGAACTGGATGCCGTCGATGCGATCGCCAAAGCGCACGCATCGCCGCGCCTGTTCACGCCCAATTTCGCGCCGCGCGTCGACTATGAACACGCGTTGCAGCAAGGCGTGCCGTTGGCGTTGGACGCGCTGCACCCCTTGCAGTACTGGCCGGACCTGTTCGCCGGGCGCGAAATCATCCTGCGGGTGGATCTGGGGCGCGGGCTCGGCCATCACGACAAGGTGCGCACCGGCGGCGCCGGCAGCAAGTTCGGGCTGCCGCTGGAACACCTCGAAGTTTTCCTGGAACTCGCGCGCAAACACGATGTGCGAGTCGCGGGTCTGCACGCGCATCTCGGGTCCGGCATCCTGGATGCGTCGCACTGGCCGATCGTGTGCGGGCAACTCGCCAGCATCGCCGAACGCATCGGCAGCGTCCGCATGTTGAACCTCGGCGGCGGCCTCGGGGTTCCGTCCCACCCTGGCGAGGCGGAACTCGATCTGTCCGCAATCGATGCGGCGCTGGCCGAGGTGAAGCGTGCCTATCCGCAGTACGAGTTGTGGCTCGAACCCGGCCGCTGGCTGGTCGCCGATGCGGGCGTGCTGCTGGCGCGCGTCACCCAGACCAAGCGCAAGGGCACGATCGACTATCTCGGTTGCGACGCCGGCATGCACGTGCTGATCCGGCCCGCCCTGTATGATGCGTGGCACGAGATCGTGAACCTCTCGCGCTTGGATGCGACGGCCGATATCGTCTATCAGGTGGTGGGTCCGATCTGCGAATCCGGCGACGTGCTGGGCGCGGACCGCCACCTGCCGCGCAGCGAGGAAGGCGACGTGTTGTTGATCGCGCAAACCGGCGCCTACGGCGAATCGATGTCATCGCACTACAACCTGCGTGCGCTTGCCGAACCGGCGATCATCGAATGACTCGACTTGCAGATCCACGGTCGGCGCAGGCCTTTCGTTTCGTGCGTTGCGGCTACGCCGGAGGCGTCGCCGAACTCGTGTACGCGTTCGATGATGGTCCCGAGCTGATCGAGCGCATCCGTTTTCCCGAACCACCCGAACCAGATGGAGCGCGCAAGGCCGCGTTCGATGCCGCGCTTCGGATCCTGCACCTGATTGCCGGCGTCAGCTACTACAAGGCCGGGCTTCCGCCGCGCATCGAAGTCGAAGCGGGTCCGTTGGACGACGCGACCGCCGACCTGCTTGATGCGTTGTATCTGCACGGGCTCGGCGAGTTCGCGTACCGCAATGGGGTGGACTTGCGGGGAAAGATCGCGTTTCCACGATCGAGTGCACACCCGCTACCTGCCTCTGCTTTTCGTTTGGTGGAAAGGGAACATTCATCGCGCGTGCTGGTCCCGATCGGCGGTGGCAAGGACTCCCTGGTGGTGGTGGAGGCGCTCAAGGCCATCGACGCCGATGCGACCGCCGTCTGGGTCGGCGCGTCGCCATTGATCGCCGCGGTCGCCGCACGTACCGGATTGCCGATGCTCCATATCGGTCGCGAACTGTCGCCGGTGCTGTTCGACTACAACCGGCTGGGCGCGTGGAACGGGCACATTCCGGTCACCGCCATCAACTCCGCGATCCTCGCGTGCGCGGCCGTCTTGTACGGCTTCGACGCCATCGCGTTCGCCAACGAACGTTCGGCTTCGGCCGCGACGCTTGAATATGCGGGTGGTCAGGTCAATCACCAGTGGAGCAAGGGCTGGTCGTTCGAGCAGGCGTTCGCGACGTGGTTGCACACGCATGTGGCCGGCGACCTCGATTACTTCTCGTTGCTGCGTCCCTTTTCGGAACTCGCGGTCACGCGCGCGTTTGCGAAATCCGGCGCCGCGTATTTCGATGCGTTTTCGAGTTGCAACCGCAACTTCAGGATCATGGGTCCGAAGCCCGCAGACCGTTGGTGCGGCCAGTGTCCGAAGTGCCACTTCGTGTTCCTGGCGCTTGCGCCATTCCTGCCCAAACCTCGCCTGTTGCAGATCTTCGGCAGTAATCTTCTCGACGATGAATCGCAGGCTGCGGGATTCGACGCGCTGATCGAATACCGCAATCACAAGCCGTTCGAGTGCGTCGGCGAGGGCGCGGAAGCGCGCGCCGCGTTCGCGGCACTGGCGGCACGCCCGGAGTGGTCGGAGGATGCGCTGGTGGCGCGCTTCCGTCAGGAAATCGCGCCGCAACTCGACGCGTCGCAACTTGCGCTGGAGCCTTGGCTCTCCGCGGCGGGCGAACATGGTGTGCCCCCGCGATTCGGGGCCGCGTTGAGCTGGATTGCCGGCTGACGCCGGTCGGTCCGGACAAGGCGATAATGCGCGAATCCATGCGCTTCGAAGATCTTGCCAATGCCGATGTTGCAATCTGGGGCTACGGCCGCGAGGGTCGCAGCGTGCTCGCGGCGCTGCGTCGCCGGTTTCCGCAGCAGCCGCTGACGCTGTACTGCAAGCCCGACGAAGCCGTGGTCGCACGCCAGCGGAACGATGAACACCTGCGCGTGCTCGATGCGCCGCCTGGCGCGGCAGCGCTGTCCGCGCACGGCATCGTGATCAAGTCCCCTGGCGTCAGCGCGTACAAGCCGGAAATCCTCGCGGCACGGACACGCGGCACGCGTTTCACGTCCGGCACCGCGCTATGGTTCGGCGCAAATCCGGACAATCGCGTCGTCGCCGTCACCGGCACCAAAGGCAAAAGCACCACCACGGCGCTGATCGCGCATGGCACGCGTGCGCTGGGCGTCCGCACTGCGCTGGCCGGCAACATCGGATTGCCGTTGTTGGATCTGGATGGCCAACACGCCGACCTGTGGGCGATCGAACTTTCCAGTTTCCAGACAGGAGACGCGGGGCCCGTCGAGCTGGGCGTCATCGTGAGTCTCGGCGAGGAACACCTCGACTGGCACGGCACACGCGAGCGCTATGTCGGCGACAAACTGAAACTCGCCGACGTGTCGCGCATGCTGCTGGTGGATGGCGAATCATCGCTGCTGATGCAGCGCACCGCCGCGCATGTCCATCGCCGGACGTTCGACGATGCGCGCGGCTGGCATGTGGCGGATGGTTTCATTCGTTACGGTGACGACGAGATTTTTCAGGTGAGCGAACTGCCGCTGCACGGCATGCACAACGCACACAACGCGTGTGCGGCACTGGCGGCGATCGACTTGCTGGGCCTGGATGCCCGTGCGGCGGCGAACTCGCTTTCCACGTTCAAGCCGCTGCCGCATCGACTGACGTCACTGGGCGTGCGCGATGGCGTGGCATGGATCGACGATTCCATCAGCACCACGCCCGACGCCGCGCTGGCGGCACTGGAAAGCCTGCGTGGCCGGCCGGTGACCTTAATATTGGGCGGGCACGATCGCGGCCTGGACTGGACCGGCTTCGCACAAACGCTGCGCGTGCGGCCCGCGCACGCGGTGGTGGTGCAGGGCGCGGCCGGCAGGCGTATCGCGAACACCTTGCGGGATGCCCATGTCGAATGCATGGTCGTGCAGGCGGACGACCTTGCCGATGCGGTCGCGCGCGCCAAAGTCGCAACGCAACCGGGCGGCGTGGTGCTGTTGTCGCCGGGCGCGCCCAGCTTCGATCAGTTTCGCGACTACGCCGAACGCGGCCACGCCTTCGCGCGACTCGCGGATTTCGACGGCGACGCGATCGGCGAAATCACCGGCCTCGGCATCGCCTGAGCATCATGCACCGGCGGGCGTCGTGTTCGCGGTGTAGCCGGACAATCGCCATTTCTTGTCGTTGTCGAGATGGAACGAAATCAGTTCGCGGGTGGGTTTCGCACTGTTGTCGAACTGCGTCGCGAAGTTCACGTTGAGGCACATCCCGGCCGCCAACTTGCCGCCCCTGGGGAGCGAACGAGTGACGCCTGTCACCTTGCGGGAGTCATCTTGCCGAGCTTGGCGCGATCGGTCCCGGTGTCTTGGAGAACGGGTTGCGCGGCATCAGGCGCGGGATTCGACACTCTGCATTTCCGTCTCGTAGTACGAAACTTCGATGAGGTTCCCATCCGGGTCGCGGAAATACACCGAGGCGATGGGGCCGAGCGCGCCTGTTCGCGGGACGGGTCCCTCCTCGATGGCGACGCCGGCATTTTCGAGTTCGGCGATCACGTCCTTGATCGGCGTGCGGGTGACCAGGCACAGGTCGCCCGAACCCGGCGTGGGCCGCGCAGCGTGTGGACGAAGGGGCGCCTCGGCCGGGTGCAGATTGATCTTTTGTTCGCCGAAAGCCAGCGCGCGGCGCCCCTTGCCGAAGGTGATCGCGCGCATGCCGAGTACCCGTTCGTAGAACGCCACGGTCGCGTCGATGTCGCGCACGGTCAGCACCCAATGATCCAGTCGTTCGATTTTCATGTTTGTTGTCAGTTGCGGGGTTGATCGATGGTACGCACATGAAAACGCGCCCGGAGGTCCGGGCGCGTCGTGCGGTCTTTGGATCGGTCGATCAGCTTGTCGTGCCGGCGAAGTCGATCACCAGCGAGGCGCGGCGGTTGGGTTCGCCCGCGGTCCGCGTGGCGCCGGGCTTCACTTGGCGATCGTGCGCTTCGCCGTAGCTCACCGCGCGGACCTGGCTGGCGGCCATGCCGTCGTTGTTGACCAGATAATTGCGCACGGCATTCGCGCGTTCCTTGCCGAGGCGCTTGTTGTAGGCCGTCGAGCCGGCCGGATCGGCGAAGCCCTCCACGGTGACCAGCGCATCGGAATGGTGCGTGCGCATCACCTTCGCGAATTCATCCAGCATGGCCTTGTCGTTGTCCTGCAAGGTGGCCTCGTTGAAAGCGAAATGCGCGACGGTATCGACCCGGATGCGCCCTTGCATCGCCGTGATCTGGGTGTCGTATTTCGCGAAGTGGCTTTGCATGTCCTGCTGCAGCGAATTGATCTGCTGCTGCAGGCTCTGGTCGGTATTCTGGAGCTTGGTGATGGCAGCGTCGAAATCGCTGCGCTTGACGTAATTGGTGCAGCCGGCGAACGCGACCGTGGCCGTCACGCCGACGGCAAGGCAGAGCGTGCGATAAACCTTGCTGGACATGCAGTCTTCTCCTCTCGGGTCGGTCGCACCGCAGGACAGCGCGCGGAACGACGCGGGGAAATATCGCGCTGCGAATTGGACCCTAGCGCACGAAAGCAGGCTCGAAGATGAACGCGAGCATATTCATTGCAGTTGCGTTCATGTGCAGGTCCTCACAGCGAAGCGTCAGGCAGCCTGTGTCATGCCATCCAGCTCCGCAATCCCGCTCGCGGGAAGCTCGAGTTCGACCGCGGCAAGATTTTCGCGAAGGTGCGCCACCGACGACGTGCCTGGGATCAGCAGGATGTTGGGCGCGCGTTGCAGCAACCAGGCGAGCGCGACCTGCATGGGCGTGGCGCCCAGCCGATCGGCGACGCCGGACAGCGTGGATGATTGCAGCGGCGTGAAACCGCCCAGCGGAAAGAACGGCACGTAGGCGATCCCGTCGCGCGCCAAGTCGTCGATCATCGCGTCGTCGTCGCGATGGATCAGGTTGTATTGGTTCTGCACGCAAACGATCTCGGCGATGCGGCGGCCTTCCGCGACTTGGGTCGGGGTGGCGTTGCTCAAGCCGATGTGGCGCACGAGCCCCTTGCGTTGCAGTTCCGCCAGCGCCGTGAGCGGCGCTTCGATGGACCCTTCGCTGGGCCCGTGTCCACGGGTGGCCGGCATGATCCGCAGATTCACCACCTCTAGCACATCCAGTCCGAGGTTGCGCAGATTGTCGTGTGCGGCTTGCGCCAATTCCTGTGGAGATGACGCCGGCAGCCACGATGCGTCCGGTCCGCGACGCGCGCCGATCTTGGTGACGATCACCAGATCGTCGGGGTAGGGATGCAGTGCGTTGCGAATGATCTGGTTGGTGACGTGCGGGCCATAGAAGTCGCTGGTGTCGATATGGTCGATACCGCTGGCAATCGCCTCGCGCAGCACCGCGCGGGCGACCTCCGGGTCTTTCGGTGGCCCAAATACGCCGGGCCCCGCAAGCTGCATCGCGCCGTAGCCGAGCCGCTTGACCCTGCGCGAGCCCAGCTTGAACGTTCCGGATCGATCGATGTCCGTCATCGTGATTCTCCTTGTGGTGGGTTGTGTTCAACCCGGTCGCGGGGTGCAGCCTGTTCTCCGCCAGATCAACGAATCATCGAATGCCGCCACGCGCTCGCGACGCGGCGGCATTCCCGGTGCGTCGCTTACCAGATCTTCACCCGCTGATCCGGTTTCAGGTACAGCTTCGCATCCGGCGGGATGGCGAACGCCTGATACCACGGATCGAGGTTGCGCACGGTCTCGGCGCGGAACTGTCCGGGCGCGTGCACGTTGGTGACCACTTGCTGGCGCAACGCCGCGTCGCGCGTCTTGCTGCGCCATGCCTGCCCGAACGCGATGAAGAAACGCTGGTCGCCGGAAAGCCCGTCGATTTCCGGCGCGGGCTTGCCATCCAGCGACAGGCGGTACGCGCGATAGGCAGCGGTCAATCCCGAGACATCGGCGATATCCTCGCCCAGCGTCTGTTTGCCATTCACGTGCAGACCCGGCAATGCTTCGTACGAACTGTATTGCGCCGCCAACGCGTCTGTTGCGGCTACGAAGTGTTTCAGATCGGCCGGTGTCCACCAGTTCTTCAAGCGGCCCTGCGCGTCGAAATCCGCACCGGTGTTGTCGAAGCTGTGGCTGATCTCGTGGCCGATCACCGCACCGATCGCACCGTAGTTGGCGGACGGATCCGCCTTGGGATCAAAGAACGGCGGCTGCAGGATCGCGGCAGGGAAGTTCAGCGCGTTCTGCAGCGGCAGGTTTACCGCATTCACCGTCTGCGGCGTCATCCACCACTCGTTGTCGTCGATCGGCTTGCCGATTTTCGCCTTTGCGAGTTCGTATTCGAACTTCACGGCGCGCAGGTGGTTGCCGAGCGCGTCATCGGGCTTGATCTCCAGCGAGGAGTAATCGCGCCAATGGTCGGGATAGCCGACGCCCACCTTCAGCGTGTCGAGTTTCGCCTCGGCCTTCTGCTTGGTCTCGGGCGACATCCAGGTGAGGTTCTGGATGCCGCTGCGGAACGCAGCGATCAGGTTCTTCACCATCGCCTCTGCGGCGGTCTTGGACGAAGCAGGGAAGTATTGCTTGACGTACAACTCGCCGACCGCGTCACCGAGATCGGTATTGGTGGCGCTGACCGCGCGTTTCCAGCGTTCGCGCTGCGCCGGCGTGCCCTGCAGGGTCTTGCCGAAGAAATCGAAGCTCAGTTCCTCGTAGGGCTTCGGCAGCAGTGGCGCCGCGGTATTGAGCGTGTGGAAGATCAGCAGCGCTTTCCAAGCGTCGATCGGCTGGCTCGCGACCAGCTTGGATTCGCCGGTGATTGCAGAGGGCTGCCACAGGTCGATCTGCTTGACATCGGTTAGACCGGCCGCCTTGAAGTAGGCACGCCAGTCGAGCCCCGGCGCCTTCTTCGGAAATTCGGCGACGCTCCACAAGGTATTGGCTTTGTGGATGTTCTCGCTGTCGATCAGGCTTTCCTGTGCTTGCGCGATTTTCGTTTCCAGCGCGATCACCGCGTCGGCCTTGTTGTCGGCATCGGCGATGCCGGCCTGCTTCAGCAGCGTCGCGACATAGGTCTTGTACTTGCCGCGCGCTTCCGCCATGTGCGCGTCTTTCGATAGGTAGTAGTCGCGGCTGGGCATGGCGATGCCACCCTGCAGCAGATACGGAATCTGCGTGGACGCTTCTTCCAGCCCCTTGGTCACGAACAGGCCGAACAGGTTGGGGGTGTGGAAGTTCGTCGCGTTGATCGGATCGACGTCGGCTCGAAGTCGCGAGCCCAACACGCGGGCCAGATCTTCGCGGGTCTTGATCGCGTCGATCGCATCGAGTTCCGGCTTGATCGGTGTCAGGCCCGCCTTGTCGATCGCGGTGGTATTCATGTAGGCGGCGTAGTAGTCGGCGATCTTGCGCGCATTGCTGCCGGCGGCCGGGTTGCTGGCGCCTGCGTTCTTGATCAGGTCCGCCGTATGTTTTTCGGTGACCTCGAAGATGTCGTAGAACGCGCCGGTGCTGGAACGGTCGGCGGGGATATCGGCGGTCTTCAGCCACGCGCCATTGGCGTAATCGAAAAAGTTATCGCCCGGCTTCACCGACTTGTCGATGTACGACAGGTTGATGCCGATGTCGGGCGCGGTGCTGGCCGGCGCAGGTGTCGCAGCCGTCGCAGGTGGTGCCGCGGAAGTGGCCGGCGTCGGCGCGGAAGCGGTATCGGGCGACTGTTGCGAGCAGGCCGCGCAGGCGCAGGCGACGGCGGCGGCGAGGATCAGCATGGTGCGGGGCATGGGCTTTTCCCGATGGGCAAAACCCGAATCATGCACCGTTCGCGGCCTTTTTGCAGGTCGTGGCCGGTCGCGTCGAATAACATGTCGCGATGGAATCGAAGCACCGCCCGCGTGACGGCCATCCGCTCGCTCCGCGTGAACTGGAACGCCTGCTGGATCGCGCGTTGACGCACGACGCGGGTCGGCTGCGCGCGCGCCTGCGCGGGTTGGAACGAAGGCGAGCGTCATCGCCCGACGCGTTGAGCAAGCTGGCGCAGGAGGTCGCGGCGTCAGTCGCACAACGCGAAGCGCGCGTCGCGCTGGTCCCGTCGATCACGCTGGATGAAGCGCTGCCGATCACGCAACGCGCCGACGAGATCACGCGCCTGATCCGCGAGCATCAGGTATTGGTGATCGCGGGTGAAACCGGTTCCGGCAAGACCACGCAACTACCGAAGCTGTGCCTCGCGGCCGGGCGCGGTGTTGCGGGCATGGTCGGTTGCACCCAGCCACGGCGATTGGCCGCGCGCGCAATGGCGCGGCGCGTGGCGGATGAACTGGGAGGTGAGACCGGGGGCGTGGTCGGCTACGAGGTGCGCTTCGCGAAACAACTCGGCGAGAACACGCTGGTCAAGTTCATGACCGACGGCATCCTGCTGGCCGAAATGGCGCACGACCGCTGGTTGTCGGCGTACGACACCCTGATCATCGACGAGGCGCACGAGCGCAGCCTCAACATCGATTTCCTGCTGGGTTATCTGAAACAACTGCTGCGCAAGCGTCGTGACCTCAAGCTGATCGTCACGTCCGCCACCATCGACACCGCGCGTTTCGCCGAGCATTTCGACGACGCGCCCGTGGTGACGGTGGAAGGCCGCGCTTATCCGGTCGAAATCCGCTATCGGCCGCCGGAGCAGGAGAGCGGCCTGACCGAGCGTGCCGTTGCCTCGCTCGACGACCTCACCCGCGAAGATCCCAAAGGCGATGTGTTGGTGTTCCTGCCGGGCGAACGCGAGATCCGCGATGCGCACCTCGCGTTGGCGCGCCGGCAATACCGCCACACCGAAGTGTTGCCGCTGTACGCGCGGCTGTCGGCGAAGGAACAGGATCGCGTGTTCAAGCCGGGCCCCCAACGCCGCATCGTGCTGGCCACCAACGTCGCCGAGACTTCGCTGACGGTGCCGCGCATCCGCTGGGTGGTCGATTCCGGCGACGCGCGCGTCAAGCGCTATTCGCGGCGCAGCCAGATCGAACGGCTGCACATCGAACCCATCTCGCAAGCCGCGGCCAACCAGCGCGCCGGCCGTTGCGGACGCGTCGGGCCGGGCATTTGCGTGCGGCTCTATGACGAAGCGGATTTCATCGCGCGTCCGCCGTACGGCGATCCGGAAATCCTGCGCAGCGCGTTGTCCGACGTGATCCTGCGGATGCTCGACCTCGGCCTCGGCGATGTCGAAGCCTTTCCGTTCATCGATCCACCCGACCCACGCGCGGTCAACGATGGCTGGCGGCGGCTGGCCGAAATCGGCGCCGTGGACGAGGCGCGGCACCTGACGCCAATGGGCAAGCAGCTCGCGCGGATTCCGATCGACGCGCAACTCGCGCGCATGCTGGTCGAGGCGCGGGAGCTTGGCGCGTCCGACACGGTATTGCCGATCGTTGCGTTCCTGGGCATCCAGGACCCCCGCGAGCGTCCCGCGGACAAGCAGCAGCAGGCCGACGCCGCGCACGCCGAATTCACCGATCCGCAATCCGATTTCATCGGCGTGCTGAACCTCTGGACCGCGTACCACACGGCCCACGAGGAACTGACCCAATCGAAACTGCGCGACTGGTGTGCGAAACACTTCGTGTCGTTCATGCGCATGCGCGAGTGGCGCGAGCTGCATCGGCAGCTGTTGCTGGATCGGGCCCAAGTGCAGCAAGGACCAAAAGATTCAAATTCGCCATTCCCGCGAAAGCGGACTGCGTTGGCAGGATTGCCAACGCGAACACCGCAGGTGACCCGAAGGGCGAGCGCCATGGATGGCGTGAGTTTATCCAGCGCCTCCAAGGCAAGAGCTATGGATTCCGGATCGCCGCTGCGCGGCGCCCGGAATGACGAACAAAAAGCTTTCGCGGATGGGCTCTATCGCGATATCCACCTGGCGTTGCTCTCTGGCCTGCCCACCAACGTCGCGCGCAAGGACGAGCAGGGGCTGTATCGCGGCACGCGCGAACGCAAGTTCAAGGTGTTTCCGGGTTCCGCGCTGGCGAAAAAGCCGCCAGCATGGTTGTTCGTCGCGCAGATCCTCGACCTGGGCGGCAAGGTCTGGGGCATGCAGTGCGCGCGCCTCGAGCCCGCGTGGATCGAGCGGCAGGCTGCGCATTTGTTGAAACGGACCTGCAGTGATCCGCACTGGTCGCGCTCGCGCGGTGCGGTGCAGGCGTTCGAACAGGTTTCGCTGTATGGATTGATCCTGGTCGAGCGACGCGCGGTGACTTTCGCGAAGCAGGACCCGGAGGTGGCGCATGCGATCTTCCTGCGCGAAGCGCTGGCGCGCTGTGACATCGATGGCCGTGCCGATTTCGTGCACGCGAATGCGCGGGTGCTGGACGAGGCTCTGGAAATCGAGGCGCAGCAACGCCGCGAAGGCTTGCTGAAATCCGACGAGGACCTGGCCGGATTCTTTGCCGGCAAGTTGCCGCACGGCATCGCCTCGTCCGCCGCACTGGATGCCTGGTACAAGCGTGCATCCGCCGCCGAGCGCGCTGCGCTGCGCTGGTCGTTGCGCGATGTGCTGGAGTCCGGCGCTCACGGCGATGCCGGCGCATTTCCCGATGCGATGGAGGGCGGCAACCAGCGGCTTGCGTTCGATTACCGGTTCATGCCGGGCGATGAGGCCGACGGTGTCACCCTGCGCGTGCCATTGCCGCTGTTGAACGCGGTGCCGGCGGCGCGCTGCGAATGGCTGGTGCCGGGCCTGCTGCAGGACAAGGTCGCGGCGCTGATTCGAAGCCTGCCCAAGACGCAGCGGCGCAACTTCGTGCCCGCGCCGGAATTTGCGCGCGCCTTCGTCGAGGCGGAAGCGCCGCGTGATGAGCCGCTGGCGGCCGTGCTTGCGAGTTTTCTCAAGCGCGTGACTGGGGTCGCCGTGGACGCCGGGATGTTCGATCCGGGTGCGTTGCCGTCGCACTTGAAGATGCGGTTCGATCTGCGCGACGAACATGGCCAGTCGCTGGCGCAAGGCCGTGATCTCGAAGCGCTGCGCGCACGATTCGGCTCGCGCGCCCGCGCAGCGTTTTCGCATCATGCGGATGTGGCCGTCACGCGGGAAGACGTGCGCGACTGGGATTTCGATGCGATTCCCGAAGCCACGCGGGGGCGCGACGGCATGATTGCGTATGCGGCGCTGGTCGATCTCGGCGAGGTGGTGGCGCTTCGCGTGTTCGAAAACGCCGACGAAGCCGCGGCCGCGCACCGGGCCGGCGTCGAACGGCTGTTGCGTATTGCATTGGCGGCCGAGTTCAAGCGCGCGCGCAAGCAGTTGCCCCTGAAGCCGACGCTCGCGGTGGCGTTCGCCCCGCATGGCCGCGCCGACGCATTGCGCGAGGACATCGTGGAGGGCGCGTTCGCCGATGTGCTGCGTGAGCACGACCTTGACGTGCGCGATCGCGCTTCGTGGCAAACACTGCGCGACGCGGTATCGCGTGCGCTGTTCGGCGCGGCGATGGAGCGCCTGAAACTGGCCGAACCGATTCTCGCCGCGCTGGCGGATCTGCAACCATTGCTCAAGCCCGCGATCAAGGGGCAGGCCCAAGCGAGCTACGCCGACCTGCGCGGCCAGCTCGAAGCCTTGCTCGCGCCGGGCTTCCTGCGCGAACTGCCGCGAGTGCGCCTCGCGCACCTACCGCGTTACCTCAAAGCCACGCGGCTGCGCGCCGAAAAGCTGCGCAGCGACCCCGCCCGTGATCACTCGCGCATGCAGCAGGTGCTGCCGTATTGGCGTGCGGTGCTGGATGCACGCGCGTCGGGCGACGATTCCGAAGCGCTGGATATCCTGCGTTGGCTGGTCGAGGAATGGCGCGTGTCCGTGTTCGCGCAGGAACTCAAGACCGCCGAGCCGGTTTCGGGCAAGCGGATGGCGCAGGCGTTGAGTGCGATCAAGCAGCATTGATGGCGCTCCGTGCAAACGCTGCCGCAACCGTAGGTTGGGCTCAGCAACGCGAAGCCCGACGTTGTCACTCACCAGTGTTGGGCTTCACTGGTCTCGCTGCGGGTCGGCGCCGTCAATACGGAGTTGCCGCGACGCGTCAAACACGTAGGGGCGGCAGGAACGTAGTGAATTCCGCCGTTGCAAGACGGCGGGTTGTCACCCGCCCTACAGAAGAGACGATGATGGCCGACGTGTCGAGCTTCGCTGCGCTCAACCCAACTTACAATGCGCGACCGCAGGAGGCCCGCACGCATTGGAGACGTGCGGAGTCGACACGGTGTCGAACGAATAAAGGCGCTGGGTTCCGGGTTCTGCGCTTCGCGCAGGCCCGGAATGACGAAATAATTGAGTCCGTCACATGTTAGGGATGGCGAGCGCGGACCCTCACCTGGCGCTTCGCGCCGCGCTACGCGCGCGTTCGCTGCGCTCCGCCTCTCCCGGAGGGAGAGGGGAACAGCCATCAGCGGTCGTCGAACCGCATCGACAGGTCGATGGCGCGGACATGTTTGGTCAGCGCGCCGATGGAGATACAGTCGACGCCGGTTTCGGCGATGGCACGGACGCGTTCGAGGTTGACGCTGCCGGAGACTTCCAGCGGCACGCGGCCGGCGGCGAGGGCGACGGCTTCGCGCAACATCGCGTCGGTGAATTCGTCCAGCAGCACGCGGTCGGCGCCGGCGTCGATCGCGTCTCGCAGTTCGTCCAGCGATTCGACTTCGCAATCGAGGAACACGCCGGGACTCGCGGCGCGCGCGGCGCGGATCGCGTGGGTGACGCCGCCCGCGGCGGTGACGTGGTTTTCCTTGATCAGGATGGCGTCGTAAAGACCCATTCGATGGTTGTGGCCGCCGCCGCAGCACACGGCGTATTTTTGCGCGAGGCGCAAGCCCGGAATGGTCTTGCGGGTGTCGAGGATCTTCGCGCGGGTGCCGGCGACGGCGTCCACGTAGGTGCGCGTCACGGTGGCGGTGCCGGAAAGGGTCTGCAGGAAATTGAGGGCGTTGCGTTCGCCCGCGACCAGTGCGCGCGCGTTGCCTTCGATTTCGCACAACACGGCATTTGCACAGACGCGATCACCATCGTGGTGGTGCCAATGAATGCGCGCGTCCGAATCGAGTTGGCGGAAGCACTCCTCCGCCCACGGTGCGCCGGCAAGCACCGCGTCCTCCCGACAAACGATGTGCGCACGAGCACGCGCATCAGTGTCGATCAGCGCGGCCGTGACATCGCCCGTGCCGATGTCCTCGGCAAGGGCGTGCGCAACATCGTCGTGGATCGCTTCAAGCGGCGGCGGCGCGAGGCGCGCGTCGGCGCCGCTCATGTGCCGGCTTGCGGCGCGGGCTGGGCGTTGCGCAGGCGATCGACGATGGCGTCGAGTGCGCGGTCGAACAGGGGCACTTCCTCCAGGATCATCGCGCGCCCGCTCAAGAGTTCCGAGGCGAGTTGCACCGCGGTGCGGTCGGCGACTTTCA
>Ga0207705_10000202_pt1 | contig 60086 bp, 62 predicted proteins | sample KBSC13metaG_FD_184314 | JGI IMG/M metagenome (GOLD analysis project Ga0207705, IMG submission 184314) | Corn rhizosphere microbial communities from Kellogg Biological Station, Michigan, USA - KBS C1-3 metaG (SPAdes) (version 2) | ecosystem: Host-associated > Plants > Roots > Rhizosphere > Soil ... | reverse complement strand
GCCGATCAGGTAGAGGGCGCGGGTTGGGGCGTGCACGGCGGTTGCGATAGCGAGCGCCATATAGCCGAAGCCCCAGGCATTATCGACAGTGTCCAGACGGCCGCGGGCCCGGGCGACGAAGAACCAAACAGTCATGTAAGCCAGGATAACGAGAAGGTTGGTCAGGAGGAGCTGCTGCATGATTTTATTGTAACAGCTGTGACTTCATTGCGAAAAAGTCGAGTTTAGTATACTATCACCCTATCTAACCGGAGGACGCCCCAATGTCAGCAGGTCGCAATGTGCTACTCTATATCGTCTATTTCCTGATTGTGGTGGCAATCGGTGTCGGAGTCATTTTTGGCTTCACGCACCACTCATCAACCAAGCAGCCAGCCAAGAAGTCCGGCAGCTCGCAAACCGCAACCGACCAGGGGTCATCGACAAAGTCCGACACGAGTAATGATGACACCGCCAACTCTCCGTCGTCACCAGCCCCGGCATCGAGTGGTGCGGCTGACGCCACCCGCAGTGCTATCAACGGCGCCTCTGGCTCGCAGCTGGCAAACACCGGCCCTGGTAGTGTCAGCGCCGTGTTCATCGGTGCTACGCTCCTGGGTGCCCTGGGTTATCGCCGCTATGCCCTGCGTCGTCTGACCGACGTGTAGGCTCTGGCCCAAACACTGGGTAAAACATTAGAAGTATCGTATACTTGGGTGTATATAAGAGTGGGAACTCCAATGTTTACCAAACAAACAATTCGCGATATTGACCTGCACGGCAAGACCGTCCTGCTGCGGGCCGACTACAACGTCCCGATCGAAAATGGCAAAATCACCGATGACTACCGCATCAAGCAGTCACTGCCAACCGTCAATTATCTGCTCGATCACGGCGTCAAACTGATCATTTGCTCGCACCTCGGCCGCCCGACAGGGCCTGGTGATCTGGAAAACAGCCTGTTCCCGGTAGCGAAGCGCCTGCAGCAGCTGCTCGACCGTCCGGTTGAGTTTGCAACTGACTGTGTCGGCGAACCGGCCGAAAAAGCCGTCCATGGCCTGAAACAGGGATCCGTATTATTGCTCGAGAACCTGCGTTTCCATACTGAGGAGGAAGCCAATAATCCCGATTTCGCCAAACAGCTGGCAAGCCTGGCTGACGTCTTTGTACAAGATGGTTTCGGTGTTGTGCACCGGGCGCACGCTAGTACCGAGGGCGTCACGCACTACCTGCCAAGCGTTGCCGGTTTGCTGCTGGAGCGTGAAGTCGACACCATTACCAAGGTCATGGAGGCTCCCGAACGGCCATTGATGGCCATCGTCGGCGGCGCCAAGATCGCCGACAAACTCGAGATCCTGCACCGCTTTATCGAACTAGCCGATGTGGTGGCAGTCGGTGGTGCCATGGCCAATACCTTCATCGCTGCCCAGGGCATCGACATTGGTGACAGTTTGTACGAAAAAACGGATGTGCCGGTGGCGCGTGACATTATGCGCAAGGCCGCACTGCAGGCCAAAAAGCGACCCTTCGTCTTCATGGTGCCCCATGACGGCGTCGTGTCCGAGAAAATCGACAAAACCCACTCGACGCGACTGGTTGACTGGAGTTCGCACACCTTTGCTGACATCCAGGCTTATCCACACCGGCCACCACTCAAAGCTTCTCGCGTCCACGTTCACGAGAAAATCCTCGACATCGGACCGTTTTCGGCCAGCTTCATCGCCGGCTCGATCCAGTTGGCTAAGACGGTCATCTGGAACGGCACCATGGGTGTCACCGAAGTCGCAGGGCTGCAGGGACCGATCGGCCCGTATGCCCATGGCACCGAAACCGTCATCGAAGCGCTGCTCGGTGAGTTTGGCCACAAACCATTTACTGTTGTCGGTGGTGGTGACACGGTCGGCTATGTCGAGTCGCGCAAGCTGGTCGACGCCTTCGGGCACGTCTCAACCGGCGGTGGCGCCAGTCTCGAGCTGATGGGTGGTCATAAACTGCCGGGCGTTGAAGCATTACAAGATAAGGTACAATAAGCAGAAGCACTATGAAAAAGACTATTATTGCCGCCAACTGGAAAATGAACCTTAACGTCCATGAAGCTAGCGTGCTGCTGCATCGTCTCAATGAGCGCATCAAAGCTCACCGCAGTATCGAAGTCATCCTGGCGCCCGGCTTCGTGGCACTGCAGCCGCTCAGCGTGGAGCTCGACCACCGCAAATTCAAATTGGCCGCCCAGAACGCCCACTACAAGGACGAGGGGGCTTACACTGGTGAAGTCAGCTTCACACAGCTGCGTAACCTGGTGAGTTATTGCATCATCGGCCACTCCGAGCGTCGTATCTATTTCAACGAGACGCTGGAAGTCGTCCGTGACAAAGTCCAGGCCGCGATCCGTAACGGTATCAAGCCTATCCTCTGCGTCGGCGAAACTGCGCACGAACGCGCCAATAATGAAACCCGCCGTGTCGTGCATGACCAGGTCACCACTGCATTGGCCAACCTGACCAGCGAGGAAATCGACCAGGTGGTCATCGCTTACGAGCCAGTCTGGGCTATCAGTACATTTGGCGGCCAGGTTGCCAAGCCCGAGGACATGGAAGTCGTCATGAAGCACATACGCCACACCATTAGTGAACTGTATGGTGCGACAGTCGCCGAAGAAGTCGGCATCCTCTACGGTGGTAGTGTCAAGGCGGAAACGGTCGGCGCCTATCTGGCACTCGACAATTGTGATGGTGCACTGGTAGGTGGCGCCAGCCTGATAGCCGATCAGTTTGCTGGTATTATCGACAAAGCCTATCAACTGAAGCATTCATAGCATGGCAGAAACGAAAAAATCAGCGAAAAAGATTATCGATGTCGCCCATCCTGGACAATCGGCACCGCCGACGAATTCCAAGTCGGTTATTATCACACATCGTCCGACGGCGCAGGATCCAATGGTTACCGCCAAAGCTGAGAGTGAAACTCCCGAACCCGATACCGCTCCCGTCCTGACGCCCACCAAACGGGTAGTGCTCCAGCCATTGGCCGACTCCCCCAAGACCGATACGGCGAAGCCCGAACCGGCTGTTAGCGAGACTGACTCCGAGGCTCCTGTCGAAACTGATGCAGTCGAATCCAAGGCTGACGAAGCATCCGCGCCGGAACCGGAAGCTGAAACACCGGCTGAGCCTGAGGCAGACGCCAAACCTGAACCTGCACCCGAGGCTGAGCCTGCCAAAGAATCGCCCGACGTGATTGCGACCGACGCCAAAGTCGGCACCAAAGAAGTGCAAACCGAAGCCGAAGCGGCCGCAGAAGCGGATGCCGAAGCTGAGCGCCAGGCAAAACTGCAGGAGATGGTCGATAACAAGACTTATTATTTGCCGATCACCACCAGTGAAACCCGCAAGGCCCGGCAGTTCGTGGCTGTCGGTGTGCTGCTGAGTATCGTCCTGATCGCAGCCTGGCTCGATATCGCCCTGGATGCCGGTCTGATTCACCTCGGCAACCTGCACGCCCTGACGCACTTCTTCTCAGAATAACTACAACAGTCTCGGGGCGCCGATTTTGCTAAAATGTAAGGATGTCACAAGATCTTCTGGTCGGCTTAAATCCGGAGCAGGCAAGGGCGGTGCAAACCACTGAGGGCCCGTTGCTGATTCAGGCTGGTGCCGGCTCCGGCAAGACCAAAACGCTGACCCATCGCATCGCCTACATCATCGCCACCGGTCGGGCGACTCCGTATAACATCCTGGCGGTGACCTTTACGAACAAAGCCGCCAAGGAGATGCGTCAGCGTGTTGCCCAGCTGCTTGGCGAGAACGCCGATAACCGTGGGTTTATGCCGTATATGGGGACCTTTCACGGGATCTGCGTACGATTATTGCGTCAGGACGGCGAGCACATCGGTATCTCGCGGTCATTCGTCATCTTCGACGAGTCTGACCGTCAGGCAGCCGTGAAACAAGCCAGTAAGCAGCTGATGATTGACGAAAAAGCCTTTCCGGCACGTGTTATTTCCGGCCTAATCAGCAGCGCCAAAAACGAGTTGCTCAGCCCCGAAGAATACCGCGCTACTGCCGCCAGTCCGGCTCAGCAGGTCACCGCTCAGGTCTATCCTCTGTACCAGCGAGCTCTGAAGGATGCCTCGGCGCTCGACTTCGACGACCTTATCAATCAAACCGTCTACCTGATGCGCACCCAACCAGAGGTCCGGCGTAAGTGGCAGCAGCAATTCCGCTACGTCATGATCGATGAGTATCAGGACACCAACGCCGCCCAGTACCAATTAGTTAACATGTTAACTAACGACGACCGCAATATCGCTGTCGTCGGTGATGACTGGCAGTCCATCTATTCGTGGCGAGGGGCTGACTTCCGCAATATCCTGAACTTCGAGCGTGATTATAAGGACTGTGCGGTCATCAAGCTCGAGCAAAATTACCGTTCAACCGGACATATTCTGCGGGCGGCCCATGATGTTATTACGCGCAACGCGCAACGCTCTGACAAGCAGCTGTGGACTGATGCTGGCGATGGCTTGCCGGTGCAGCTCCTACAAGTGCATAGTGAACGAGCCGAAGGTGAAGCAATTATCAAACGTATCCGTAACGCGATCGATAGCGGTACACGTCACTACCGCGATTTTGCGGTCCTGTACCGCACCAATGCCCAGAGCCGTTCGATCGAGGAGGCCTTTGTGCACTATGCCATACCGTACCGGGTCGTCGGTGGCGTACGGTTTTATGACCGCAAAGAAATCAAAGACCTGATGGCCTACCTGCGCCTCATCTTTCAGCCCGAAGACCGAGTTAGCTTCGAACGCGTCGTCAATGTGCCTGCCCGTGGCATCGGCGCCAAAAGCCTCCAGAACTTCTTGCAATGGCAGTCACTTAACAGGTTAAGTTTATTGCAGGCACTGCGGCAGGCGGGGGATTGCAGCGACATTCAGCCCAAAGCCCGTAAGGCATTATCGGAGCTCGGCGATACCTTGGCCACGTTGCGACTGGTGGCTGATGATGCCAGTGTAAGTGGTTTGATCGACTCGCTGCTCAGGCGGATTGATTACCTGCATTACCTCGATGATGGCACGCTTCAGGGCGAAGCCCGTCAGGAAAACGTCCGCGAGTTGCTCAGTGTCGCCCAGGAGTACCATGACGTCGGTCTGGATGGCTTCTTGGAAGAAGTCGCACTGGTCAGTGATCTTGATAGCGCTGATTTTGACGGTGATGCCGTCACGCTGATGACACTGCACGCCGCCAAGGGTTTGGAGTTCCCAGTGGTTTTTATGGTGGGCATGGAGGAGAGTATATTCCCGCACTCCCGTGCGCTGTATGACCAATCCGAAATGGAAGAGGAGCGCCGGCTGTGCTATGTCGGTATGACCCGCGCCCGCCAGGAGCTGTACATGGCGTATGCCTCTAGTCGTCTGCTGTATGGTGGCGTCCAGCACAATCCGCCGTCGCGCTTCCTGTCGGAAATCAGTGAAGAGTCAGTCACCAGTACCGAAACCAGTTATACTTTCACACAGCCCAAACCCGAGCAACATTGGGAAAGTGACGACTACGATCAGACGCCGCAATACGTCAGCGACGAACCCCGCGTGGTGGTCGAAATCAACGAAGGCGACACCGTCCGCCATCAGATGTTCGGCACCGGCACCGTCATGGAACTGGACGGTGATACGGCCGTCATCTACTTCAAAGGCAAGGGCGCCCGCAAGCTGAATATCGCCTTCGCACCGCTTGAACGCCTGTAATTTGTTACAATATCAGATAGGTTTTACACCTTACGTATGAATAACAAGTTGCGCAAGCACCGTCGTCGCCTCAAAGTCGCCAGTCGTCATCCGTTCGCGGTGCCGGTCATCGTGTTCCTGGTATTTGCTCTATTGATTGGCGGCGGTCTGGCATACGCCCACTTTACGCATCGCATCCACGCCGTCAAAGATGCCAAGATTGTAGTGGTGTCACACGATAAGCTGCAGCAGATTGTGCCCACGCGCGCGGCAACGGTCGGTGCGCTTCTCAAAGGCCTCCACCTGACGCTCAATGAAGGTGATGTTGTTGAGCCAAGCGCCGATACGCCGATCGACCAGGACCAGTTTCGTATCAATATCTACCGCGCCGTACCAGTGACCATCGTCGACAACGGCCACCGCACCTTTGCCTTCAGTGCCGCCACCACGCCACGCAGTATCGCTGCCCAAGCAGGTTCAAAACTCTTCCCGGATGATCTGGTGGCAACTAATCCGGCACAAGATTTCGTGAAAACCGGCAGTATCGGTGAGCAGGTCGTCATTGACCGTGCCACACCGGTTAACCTTAACCTCTACGGTACCCAGCTAAATATCCGTACTCACGCCAAAACCGTCGCTGAGCTCGTCAAACAGAAGCACATCAAACTCGCCAAGGATGACCAATTAATCCCGGCTCCCAACACGCCGCTAACCAACTATACCCAGGTGTTCGTAACGCGTAACGGCGTCAAGATCGAAACCGTAGAAGAAGACATCCCGATGCCGACGCAACAGATCCTCGATGATAGCCTGGCCTATGGCACCAGCGCCGTCCGCCAGGCTGGTTCGCCGGGTCATCAGGTCACGACCTACCAGTTACAGCTCAAGAACGGCGCCGAAGTCAGTCGTAGCGTCCTGCAGCAGGTCGTGACGGTGCAGCCCGTCACTGAGATCCGGGTCGTCGGTACCAGCCTGAGCGGTATTAAGGGCGACATGGCCCTGGCCGGCATTGCACCTTCTGACTATGACTACGTCGATTATATCGTCAGCCACGAATCCGGCTGGTGTCCCACTAAAGCCCAGGGTGAGCATTACTGCCCGGCCGTACCAGATAACCCCATGACTCCTAATGGCTACGGCCTCTGCCAATCCACACCAGGATACAAGATGGCCAGCGCGGGCTCCGACTGGCAGACCAACCCAGTCACCCAACTGCGCTGGTGCTCTGGCTACGCCCAAGGGCGTTATGGCAGCTGGGCCGCCGCCTATAACCACTGGCTCAGCTACCACAACTGGTAGTATTGCTAGCTGGATGGTAGATTAATGCATATGACAAAACCCATCTCACGTACGAATTTTAGACTGCCGTCACTCCAGCCTGACGAGCTCACTGCTATGGAACAGCTTAACGACGCCGGTCGTACAGTCAGATACCGAATGGAAAAACTACTTCCTTATCGTAACCGGTTATTTCGGCTAGGAGCCATGACAACAGCCAAAGCCGTTTACCCGGTTCACGAATCACTCAGTATGTGGACGCGGGCCTGGCTCAGCCGCGCTGGCCGGACGGGTGATGAGCCGATATCGCTGTACGTTGATGGCATTATGACCGACGCCAAGCCACCAACAAGGTATGAGGATTTACTGGTTGGTTCGCTCGATGCTGAAGGCAATTTTGTGAACCCGGATATGTTGCAGACCAGCCCATCTCAGCGGATTTATGTACTGGATAAAATGTTACCGACCCTGGAGTTGATAGCAGAGCAGCAACAGCAGGAGCGGATTCGAGCAACGACGGGACGTGTGCCAAACCATGGCTAGTTTACCCGAGACCAACAAGTCATTAGGCCAGCACTGGCTGACCGACCAGGCAGCGCTGGAGTCTATCGCTGACGCGGCCGAAATCCACAGTACCGATATCGTCGTAGAGATAGGCCCTGGACCGGGCACGCTGACGCAATTGCTAGTCAAAAGGGCTGAGCAGGTTATTGCCGTCGAATTTGATGCGCAATTGGCACGGGATCTTCCAAAAAGGGTGAAGGCTGAAAATCTGGAAGTCGTCACGCAGGACATACTGAGCTTTGATTTCACCAGTTTGCCGCCGTTCTATAAAGTCGTTGCCAACATTCCCTATTATCTGACCAGTAACCTGATCCGTGTGCTCAGCGAATCAGCCAATCCGCCGCAAAAGGCAGTATTGCTCATTCAAAAAGAGGTTGCTGAGCGCGTTACTGCGGCTCCTGGGGACATGTCACTGCTAAGTGTGACAGCACAGTACTATTGGGAGGCTACCTTAGGTGCATTGGTGCCAGCCGGATTGTTTACGCCACCCCCCAAGGTTGATTCTCAAGTCCTGATTCTAGAGTATCGTCAGCAGCCATTGTTTGATGATATCGACACCAAAGCATTCTTCCGTACAGTAAAGGCTGGGTTTGGTCAGCGGCGGAAAACCCTCCTAAACAGTCTCAGTGGTGGGTTACACCTTGATAAACTGACAATACTGCAGACGCTTGCTGTAGCCGGAATAGATCCCCAGCGACGCGCTCAAACGTTGGACCTAACAGAGTGGAACAATCTCTACCAGGTGCTACAAGCGCAATAACTTGACTAGTTAATTACTAAAAGTTAACCTGCTAAGTATGGGTCCTACAAACCAGCTCAACTACTTAATCCAGCACCTCTCAAGCGTCCTGGGCAAACAGGCTGACCAGCTCCTGCAGGAGCAGCTTGGTATCGGTGTCAGCCAGTACCGCATCCTAACCGCCCTAGAGTGGACGCCGCGTGTCCAGCAGAAAACCATCGCCCTCAACCTGGGCCAAACAGAAGCTAGTATTAGCCGACAGATCGGGTTACTCGAGGCTAAGGGCTTGCTCACTGTAAAGCGCGATGCACAAAACAAGCGCAAGCACGTCATTCTGCCTACGCCGATTGGCATGCAATTAACAGAGGCGGCAACGGCAATTATCCGCCGCGGGTTCGGTCCTGAGTACGCCTCCATCGGGGATGATCAGTTCCAGCAACTGCTAAACCTTCTCCAGCAACTTCATAAAGTGATCTGCAAAAAAGGCAAGCCGGGCGCTTGCGACCACGTCATGGTTGCCTAAACACTAGCGTAATCTTGACGACAGTGGTATAATATATCGCGATGGGGCTGAATTTTAAGCTCGACGTTGGACTTTATCGGTTAGATCAGCAGGTCGCTTGTCAGCGTATAGACAATTTGAACTAGATGCAAACTCTATTTCTAGCGCAGTAGACCGTGTCCTTGCAGGCCGCGGCGTACTCGCACCAGCTTACGCCTAATCGCCTAAGCAATGTCCTAGACGACTTCAGATAGTCGACAGACGTTACATATTCTTCTGGATGCTCACGCACTCCCATCCGTAGTGTGTGCTAAGACCAGGATTGCTCGCTCGGAATGTTTGTTCGTTTCAATACCCGAGCGCTAAGATGCCAAAACGGACTATGCCTGTAGACGACTAACCAAGATAAACCGGCGGACGCGGGGGCGGTACCCGCCAGCTCCTCCAAAAACGCATCAGCTTGTGCTGGTGCTTTTTTGTTGGCTCGCTTCTACTAAGATGAGGTGAACTGTGACTGCTTGAGGAACATTAAAATCGATACGAGAAATAGAAGGCAAAAAAGAAGCCTACAACAGCCAGAACTGGTATACCGATGAGCGTGACCATCAAAGAAGTAAAGATGTCTCTGGTGACTATAAAAACAGTAGCCCCTAATGCGATAAACATTAAGCTCACCACTAAAAGCTTCGTGCTAGTAGGAAATACCTTTTTGCCTTCACAGTCAGTCGTCACCAATGACTGATTGGAATAACATTCAGGGTGAGCGGTACTTATTGTCCCGTTTTGGAGGCCAACTTTATTGTTGAGCATCAACACAATGAAAATCGCAAAGATTAAAAATAGGCTAATCGATGCCAAAGACAGGCCTTTGTGTGCTCTAAAGCCTTGTAAGATGTACTCTAGCGAAAAGTCGAATGAGGTACTCACTTTACAATTATACCGTCAGTATTGTTGTTTGCGCCATGCTCCTAATGGCGTTATGATGACGAGAGTATGCCAAACATAACCATGTCCAAAGAAGTAAACGGCAAAAAGGTTGCTTCATTCTTGGCCCGGATTGTTGCTGTCTGCGGCACTATTTTATCGCTTGGTGGAATTGGATGCGCAGTAATGCTACTAAGCTTTGCGGTGCAATTGTTCACTTCGGCAAACCAGCATCCTACTGCTGCTGAATCGTCGCCACATGGGCTCGATGCCTTAGTATCTTTGATCGCCGGTGGCATCGGCCTTACGGTTCTGGCCGGTTCGCTGGTACTCCTGCTTGTTTCACTTGGGGTAGTGTTGGGCGTCAAGCTGTGGAATCGCAAACCACGAAAGAAGTGAGATCATTTCGATTGGACAGGCATTGATATAATAGAATGATGCTTATATCATTCAACAAAATCGTATCTTCATTAACAGTAATCGCCACAATTGCAACGCTCGGAACCGGAGGCGCTTTCGCCGCCAAGCCGACGCCAGCACCCACCGTGCCCCTTGGCAACGACATTTCGTATCCACAGTGCCGCAAATCGCTGCCGACCAATCAGGCTTTCGGCATCGTCGGTGTCAACGACGGTCTCGCCAATACCACTAACCCTTGTTTTGCGTCTGAGCTCGGCTGGGCCCAGAAGTCGGCAGGTGGCACCAGCCAGGACAAAGCCGCTTTGTACGTAAACACCGCAAACCCGGGACATGCTAGTACTTCATGGCCTTCAGACAACAATTACAAAGGTATTACGGTGCCAAGTGATGCCTATGGGACATGTGATGGAAGCGAAAACGCTGCTTGTGCCTATGTCTACGGTTACGAGAAAGCTTACGATGATGTGAATTATCGTGGTGTCGCAAACCCTAATACGTATAAGTGGTGGCTCGACGTTGAAACCATGAATAGTTGGGGGGCTGACAAAGCAGCTAACGCTGCAGATCTCGAAGGTATGACCGCATACTTCCAGTCAATCGGAGCGCGCGTCGGCATTTACTCAACGGGCTACCAGTGGGGTCAGATTGCCGGGACAGTTTCAGCCACGAGCAATTTGAACGGTTTGGACAGCTGGCTGGCCGGCGCAGGATCACTCAGCGGCGCCAAGACTGCTTGCGCTAACAATGTCGGCTTAACACCTGGCAGCACGGTCAGCTTAGCTCAGTACGTTGCTAGCAACCTCGACTACGATTACTCCTGTCTCTAGGAGGGATTTCATTGTGAGTTATGCGCATTCTATGGTATAGTGCGCGTACTAGACAAAGCTGCTGAAGTAACGGATACGTGTATCAAGTTCGGTTCTAGGTTAACAAGTTCAAGTGTGATGAGGAGCAGCTAACTGGTTTGCCAGATTACCTCTAGCGATAAGGGTCATACGTGACCAAGGAGAGTAATACTAATGGCAACCAAACTATTTGTTGGTTCACTAGCATGGGCAACTAACGACGACAGTCTGCGCGATTTCTTCGCACAGGTTGGTACCGTTGAGAGCGCCAGCGTCATCATGGACCGCGAAACCAACCGCTCAAAGGGCTTCGGTTTCGTAGAAATGAGCAACGACGACGAAGCTAAGGCTGCAGTTGAAAAACTGAACAACACCGAGCTGGATGGCCGTACTATCATCGTCAACGAAGCTCGTCCCCGGGAAGAGCGTCCTCGTTCTTTCGGCGGCGGTAACGGTGGCGGCGGTGGCGGCTACAACCGCGACAACAACCGCGGTGGCGGCGACCGCTGGTAATCTAACCAAGCGCGTTTACAGCGGGTTCCAGAAATGGGACCCGTTTTTAATTCCTAAAAATTTGCGCAAAAGCGAAAGCCGCTCCTGGTTGAGACGAGGGTCTCGGAGCGGCTAGGGTATTCGGCCTACTTAGGCAAGGCGAACGTCCACAGGGGTTTTACTGGGCGCGTACCTCACGCGCTTCAGTTGTCATTGCCTGCCCGTTAGATCTAGGACTTTTCAATGGATTACCCCCTTTCTGTGTTCGTGATAATGCTTATATTATAGCTCAGATTTTGGCGCCGTCCATGTGCTTTTTGTTACTATTATGGCAATGGAAGACGAAGTTTTGCCCTGTGCCAATAAGCTGGTGTTTGATACTCAGAAACAGGCCCAGGCCGCGGCCACGACGGCACTGTACCAGCACGGCACGAAGCTCAAAACCTATGTCTGCGTACACTGCGGATTGTGGCATTTATCATCGGTGTGAAGTCGCTTACAGCCGAGCGCAGACGACAGTTCTATAGTTAGCTGCATCGACTTAAAACAGAGGAGGCTGACATGGCTGATATTACCGGCAAGGTTGTGATTGTGACGGGTGCGTCGAGCGGAATTGGCGAAGCGACTGCACGGCTGCTGGCTGAGCATGGCGCCAAGGTCGTACTGGCAGCACGGCGCAAAGATCGGCTGGAAGCATTGGCCGATGAGATCAAAGGGAAGGGTGGTGAAGCGCTGGTCGTCGAGACTGATGTTACCGATAAACAAGCTGCCCAAAAACTGATCGAGCAGACCAAGGAGCAGTTTGGGAGCATTGATGTTCTGATTAATAATGCGGGTGTGATGCTACTTGGGCCGGCCCTCGATTCGCCGCTGGAAGATTGGGAGCAGATGGTCCATTTGAACTTGCTTGGGCTGCTCTATACGACACATGCAGCGCTGCCGATCATGAAACAGCAGGGCGGCGGGCACATCGTGAACATCTCGAGTGTGGCTGGCCGCACTAACCGGCCCGGCAGTGCGGTTTACAATCTGACCAAGTGGGGTGTTGGGGCATTTACTGAGTCACTGCGCCAGGAGCTGTCGGGTGGCAAAACCGGCATCCGCACCACCATCATTGAGCCAGGAGCTACCAGTACGGAGTTGCAGGGTCACAACCGGCCGGAAGTTCAGGAAGAGATGAAGCAGCGCTTCGGCGACATGAAATGGCTGGAGGCTGAGGACATTGCTGCCGGCATCCTGTACGCCGTCACGCAGCCGGAGCATGTCAGCGTCAACGAGCTGCTGATACGCCCGACTGAGCAGGCCGGCTAAGAGCGAGAATTCGGCTTGACCATAAGAGGTAAAAGCCGGTAGGCTTACAAGATGGATTCACTCAAGAAAGCTCGTGAGATTGTTGGCAAGACCTTCAAATGGTCATTCCGGCCAGACCGGGAACTGACGCCGGTTGATGTTGAGCCTGCGCGGACATACATACGTGAATATTGGTCGAATCTCGAGCGCTTCCACCCAAAGGACGATGAGAGTTTGCTCGGCCTGCCTAAGCCCTACCTAGTCCCATCGTACAAAGAGTCAACTGGGTTTGACTACAATGAGCTCTACTACTGGGATAGCTTTTTCATGGTACAGGGCATGATCGACAATGATCACCAGCAGCTGGTTACTGGTATTCTGGAAGATCTGATGGCGCTGTTTACGCGGTTCAAAATCGTGCCCAACGCGTCACGGACCTATCTAATGGGTCGCTCGCAACCGCCGTTCCTGACAACCTTCATTTTCGATGTCTACCAGGCCTATGATCCGGGCAAGGAGTGGCTTAAGGAAGCGATCGAGATTGCCAAGCAGGAATATGCCACCGTCTGGATGGGCGTCAAAAAGCCGCACGAACGTTTGGTCTACAAGGGTTTGAGCCGCTACTACGACATCAACTACCTACACGATCTGGCCGAGGCGGAAAGTGGCTGGGACATGACGCCGCGCTTCAACCGTCGGGCGCTCGACCACTTGCCGGTTGACCTCAATGCCTTGCTCTATAAGTATGAAAGCGATTTCGCCCGGGCAGCCCGCATCTTCGATGACCGGCGTGAAGCTGCCAAGTGGGACAATGCCGCAGCTGCCCGCAAGGCCGCTATGGACGAACTAATGTGGGACAAAGTCCGCGGCATGTATTACGACTATAACTACGTCAAAAAGAAGCGCAGCACCGTCAGTAGCGTCGCCGCGTTCTTCCCGATGTGGGCCGGTATGGTGACCGACAAGCAGGCCGCCGCGCTCGTCAAATCGCTGCGCCGCTTCGAGAACAAGGGTGGCCTGGCGACTACAGACGCGCTACCTGTCGGTCAGTTCGTTTTCGGGTCCATTCCAACCCAGTGGGCTTATCCGAATGGCTGGGCGCCGCTGCATTTCATCGTCGTTAAAGCCCTGGAGCGCTACGGCTACCACAAGGACGCCCGCCGCATCGCCATGAAGTGGCTCAAAACGAACCTTTGGTGGTATAACCAGCATGGCGTATTCCTCGAGAAATACAATGTTGTTTCGCCCGAGAAGCCACCAATCAAGGGTGTCTACCCTAGCCAGGAAGGTTTCGGCTGGACCAACGCTATCTTTGAGCGTTTCTGTCAGGATTATGTGGATCGGCCACAATGACCCAAAGCGCTGGGTTCTTAGTTTTTAAGCGTAACGGCGCCTCAGTCGAGGTGTTGCTAGCGCATCCCGGCGGCCCGATCTGGGGTCACAAAGACTTTTGGTCGATACCGAAAGGTGAACTGGACGAAGATGAAGACCACCTGGCTGCGGCCAGGCGCGAGTTCGAAGAGGAGATCGGCCTGCCAGTGCCCGAAGGCAAGCTACTCGACCTCGGCAGCGCCAAAGGCAGTGGTGGCAAAGTGAATTTCGTCTGGGCGGTTGAAGGCGACATAGACCTCAGTCAATTCCACTGCAATACCTTTACGATGGAGTGGCCGCCGCGCTCCGGTCGGATGCAGGAGTATCCTGAAAACGACCGCGCCGGCTGGTTCACGCTACCCGTCGGCCGCGCCAAAGTCTTCGAAAACCAAGCCGTCTTCCTCGATCGCCTTGCCAAAGAGCTCGGCCTCGAGCTGGCCCCACCCACTGAACAGCAATCACTCCTTTAAATCAGGCACCCAACAGCGTAGACTAGAGGGATGAGCAAATACTACGTCACGACTTCGATTCCTTATGTCAACGCGGACCCGCACATCGGCTTTGCGCTGGAGCTGCTGTACGCTGACGTACTGGCGCGTCACGCCCGTCAGCAAGGTCATGATGTTATCTTCTGTACTGGCACCGATGAACACGGTGGCAAGATTGCTGAAAAGGCTGCCGAGCTGGGAGTGAAGCCCAAAGAATACACTGACCAGATCAGTGGCCGCTTTGCCGAGTTGGGCGAGCTGCTGAACGTCAGTAATGACCGCTTCATCCGCACTACCGACGCTGGTCACGAGCAGCGCGCTGCCCTGATCTGGAAAGCGCTTAAGAACGACATTTACAAAGACAAGTACACAGGTTGGTACTGTACCGGTGACGAAGCCTTCTTCACAGAGACTGAGGTCAAAGCCAACAATGGCGTCTGTCCGGCCCACAACCGCCCTTATGAAAAAATTGAAGAAGAGAACTACTTCTTCAAGCTCAGCGCCTATACTGACCAGATTAAAGAGGCTATCACTACCGGTAAACTAGACATCGTGCCAGAAAGCCGCAAAAATGAGATTTTGTCGGTGCTTGAGTCTGGGCTGGATGATATCAGTATCAGCCGACCCAAGGAAAAGATCAGCTGGGGTATTCCGGTGCCTGGCAGTAAAACCCAGGTCATGTACGTCTGGTTTGAAGCCTTGATGAATTACATTACAGTGCTAGGCTACCCGGAGCACCAGGATTTCAAAGACTACTGGCCGGCCAACGTCCAAATCCTTGGCAAGGATATCATCCGTTTCCACGCCGCCATCTGGCCGGCAATGCTCCTGAGCCTTGGTGTTGAGCTGCCTAAGCAGCTGTACGTCCATGGTTTCATTACCGTTGAAGGCCAGAAAATGAGCAAGTCACTCGGCAACGTCGTCCACCCGCAAGAAATCGTCGATATATACGGTGTCGACGCCATGCGTTATTACTTCATGCGCCACATCCCGTCCTACGATGATGGCAACTTCAGCTGGGGCCGCCTGGAAGCCGCCTACAACAATGAGCTAGCCAATGAGCTCGGTAACGCCGTCAATCGCACGGCAGCGATGATCCAGAAATATCAGAAGGGCGTGATCGGTGAGATTCCTGAAGCCGAACACGACACCGCCCAGTATCGCCGTGCTTTCCAGGAATGCCGTTTTGACCGCGCACTGGATGAAGTCTGGGAGCAGGTCCGTGGTTTGAACCAGTATATTGATGTCGAGAAACCGTGGATGATTGCCAAAGAGGGTGACGAAGACCATCTCCGGGAAGTACTGGCATACCAGGCAAGCGCGCTGCTCGAGATCGCCGAACTGCTGGTGCCGTTCATGCCCGAAACCGCCGAAAAGATCGCCGCCATATTCCAGGAAGGCATCCTCAAGCCGATCGACGGCACGCTGTTCCCGAAGCACGAAACCGAAACCGCCGAAAAAGCTTCTTAAATAAAGCTTAACTTTATGGACAGGCGCCAAATGCCGGGCGTACAATGAAAATCTATGAAAAAAGCTGACAAGTCAAAAGTTGTTACGGAAGGCCGTCTAGAAGAAATTCTCGATGCGGCTTTTGCGAAGTTTTTCGGTCAGCTGGTGGCCTATATGGATCTCGACAGACGCTTCGAAGCAAAAGCCGACAAGAAACTCGTACAAGATTTCATTACAAGCGTTGACGGGCTGGCTAAGCGCGTCGATGATGACGATATTGAGCGCGCTGCGGTCACGAATCAGGTGAATCGCCATGATCGCTGGATTGGTGAGCTCTCGGCACATACAGGCACCCAATTATCCGCTCCATGACCGATCTGATAGATACACACTGCCATATTCAATCCGCTGGCAATTCCGCGGGTGAGCGCACGACTGGGGAAATTTGGGCCAAGGAGGCAAGTTTAACAGGTGATTCGCTCATCGCAAATGCGGTTGCTGATGGCGTTGCCAAGATGATATGTGTCGGCTGTGATACTGGCGATAGTGAGCTGGCCATCGACTTCGTTCGCGAGCGTGAGCACGTCTGGGCCAGCATCGGCATCCACCCGCACGAAGCCCAGGTGTCCCTGGATCAGGACGTTTTATCGGCTTTTAAAGGGCTGGTTGATAAACCAAAAGTCATAGCCGTCGGTGAATGCGGGCTGGATTACTACTACAACCACTCGCCGAAAGAAGCCCAGATCACCGTACTGGAGTTCCAGATCCAGCTGGCGCTAGAGGCCGGATTACCCCTGATATTCCATGTCCGCGAAGCCTTTGACGACTTCTGGTCGATATTCGACAAGTACCCCGGGATACGCGGTGTTTTGCATAGCTACACTGATAATCAGGCTAATCTGGACGAGGCTATCAAGCGCAATTTGTACATTGGTGTCAACGGCATTGCCACCTTTGCCAAAAATGTGTCCCAGTTGGATGTTTACAGGGCAGTGCCATTGCAAAAATTACTCCTTGAAACTGACGCTCCGTTCTTGACTCCTACCCCTTATCGTGGTACTATAAATGAGCCAAAACGCGTGGGGACTACAGCTGCATTTTTAGCCGAGTTACGAGGCGAAACCCTCGAGCAACTTGCTGCGGCCACGACCCAGAACGCACAACAACTTTTCGGCATCTAACGTCCATGGCACAAACTCCATTCATCCCTTCGCCCGAACACTCCTCAGCCGAGGAGCGCTACCGCATTGCCAACCGCCTTGGCCTAGTAGAATACGCCGCTGATTTCATAACCCAAGCTCTCCGTGTTCCTGCATCTCGCGAAGTTCAGAACTATGCCGCCCAAGTCGTTGCCAAACAGCCCGCTGTTGAGGAAGTTCCTCGCCCGGCGGCTACCAGTGATTTTGAGCAAGCTGCGCAGCGCGCAGTCAGCGACGCGTACCAATAGGACTATTAGGACTATCACATGAGCTTTCTACCGAAAATCAACCGCCAAACCGCCGAGCAGCGTGAAGCTGAACTCCAGCGTGAGCTTATCCGTATCGAAGCCAAGCTTGGCTCTGATATTTTCGGCCCAATACCAGCCGGTCACCGCCGCGAATTCTTCTGCCTGAATGAGCACACCTGGGTCTGGCACGAGGAGTGGTTGGAGCAGGGTGAAGCCAAATCGGTCACCACTCGCTACGACGTGCGTCCAAATGGGGTTCTGAAATCCCAGCCAGGTCAGCCATACCAGCCATTAAATGAAGCCGAAGCCCGCAATCTCTTGCAGGCCACCCAAATCTACCGTGACCGCGTGCGGGCTGAATACCAGCGCCGCCTCCAGACCGCCTAACAGACCATGAGCCAGCCCATCTACCTCGACCACGCGGCTGCGACACCGCTTGACCCGAGCGTTGCCGTTGCCATGCAGCCCTATTTCACCGAGCAGTTTTATAACCCATCAGCAACCTACATGCCGGCGCAGCAGGTCCGCAAAGCCCTCGACAAGGCCCGGGCTGATGTGGCTCACTGGCTTGGCACCCGTCCTAGCGAAATTATCTTCACCGCCGGCGGCACCGAAGCCAACAATCTGGCTATCCATGGCATTATGCGCCAGTACCCTGGCTCTAATGTCGTAGTCAGCGCTGTCGAACACGAAGCCGTGCTGGCTCCGGCACACCGCTATGACTGCCGCGAAGTGGCCGTTAAAGTCGATGGCATCCTCGACCTCGACGCGCTCACGGCAGCCATCGACGACCAGACAGTGCTGGTTAGCATCATGTACGCCAATAACGAAATCGGCACCATCCAGCCGATCAAAGACGTTGCAGCCCACATCGAAACAGTTCGCAAGCAGCGCCGCGAGCAGGGGATTAGCCTGCCAATTTACCTGCATACCGACGCCTGCCAGGCCGCCAATTATCTCGACCTCCAGGTCGCCCGCCTTGGTGTCGACCTCCTGACGCTCAATGGCGGCAAAATCTACGGCCCGAAGCAGAGCGGTGCCCTCTACGTCAAAGGCGGCATCGTCTTGCAGCCATTGATCGACGGCGGCGGCCAGGAGCGCGGCCTGCGCAGCGGAACCGAAAACGTCGCCCAGGCCGTCGGCCTGGCAGCAGCCCTCGACTTGGCCCAAAGCCAGCGCCACGACGAAGCCAAGCGCCTGCAAACCCTCCAGCACGAATTTATCAAGCAATTGACCGCCCGAATCCCGGAAGCCATCGTTAACGGCTCGCAAAAACACCGCCTACCCAACAACATCCACGTCACATTCCCCGGCATCGACAACGAGCGCCTACTCATTCAACTCGACGAAGCTGGCATCCTCGCCGCCGCCGGCTCAGCCTGCAGCGCCAGCAACGACGAACCCTCACACGTTCTACGGGCCCTCGGCCTCTCTGACCCCGATGCCCAATCATCCCTCCGCTTCACCCTCGGCCGCTATACCTCCGACCAAGACATCGATCAAACCGTCGATACGCTTACCAATTTGGTTCGAATCCAGTAAGGGGAGCCAAGCATAAGCACTTTGCGAAAGCAGGGTGTTTTTGTTTTGCTATACTTCATTCATGGACAAGAAAACTAAAAACCGCAAAAATCGAGCCCAGCTATTATTCTTTATTGCTCTTGTCGTTGCGATACTACTAGTAACTATCGAGAACCACCAAAGTAATAGCTTGCCTTATGCGAGCAATGAAGTGCTCGCTTCTCAGCGCATAAAATTGCTCTATATTTATGGCAGCCTTGCACTTCCGCTATTCATATGGGGTCTCGTAGTAGCAGCTCGGCATAAATCATTAAAATGGGTACTGGTTAATAGTGTTACCTTAGCAGTCGTAATCAGTTACGTTTTGTTTTTTGTGAGTCTGGTGTCGGCTTCTAAAGGTTTTACTCTGACCATACCAGGATAAGATTAAGAGGGCACGTAGTTGCGAAGCTCGCCTACTAGGAGGAGCCATAAGCATTTTGACCTCTGCTCAGGAGGTCTTTTTTATTACATCTGAGCCCGCCGACCAGACCAGGTATTTTAGAACTCGGTTCGTGCGGTTATGTGCTGTTGAAGGTCAAATGGTTCTATCTGTTAGGATAAGTATATGTCAAAGAAAAATGGCAAAAATAGGGTTAGGCATGCCAAACACCAATGGGAAACCCAACCTGGCAATTTACCGCCAGGGTTTACATTGAGGTTGGCTTCTAACTATGGAACGAGCGAGCCGTATGTTTCGAGGATATGGATACAGTCGAAAGATCTGTTGAAATATATGGATCTTCCAAACGCCGATGAAGCGGATTTTAGACTAGATCGCATACTTGAGCAGCTGGAAGTTGCAAGGGTGCACCTTGGTCGTATAGAATCGAAAAGCTTTACCAAACTTCCTACTTTCGATCAGCAAGCAGAATATGTTGCCTTCTATAACGCTATCTGGTGGGCTTATAAAGATCGGTTTAAGAACTTCATGAACGAGCTAGGTTTTGATTTAGGTTTTGTTTTTCAGAGCGATGAAAATTTTGAGAAGGGCGCTGAACGCTTTCTGAAGTTGCACCCAAATTTTCATGCATTTATTGACGTAGCCCGGCAAGATCGCAATGACTGGCAAGGATTGCTAGCTGCACACCGAAATAACTTGCACAGCGGCGACAGGCGGGGTGAAAAGCATGACCCTGATAATCCTAAAGACGCCCGTGTGATTTTTGATAATGTATGGCAGTCGATCGAAGAAAAACTTGTATATCTTGGAGGCGAAGTGATGCAAGAAGGCTGGGTAATTGTAGAAATACCAGAGGATGAGAGAAATAAGGACGTGCCTGTGCGATTTAAGGCTTATTTGAAGGGTTTATTAGACGGCACCATTAAGTTACCTCCGCTATAATCTATCACTTTTATATCGTCATCAAAGTTGCGAAGTATGTCCATGAGGGTAAGCCAAGACGCCAATATTCAAAAGACATCTTATGATGTCTTTTTTCTTACGCTTGCAAATTGGAAATACGAGACCATACTACATTAATAACGGAGAATTACATGACAAGTACTGAGTTATTTCCAGAACAATTATTTAGCAAACGAGACGCTGCACAATCCCGAAATGATCTAACTAATCGAATCCACACTTTGATGTGCGTCATTGCCGATTCACAACAATTTGGCTTAAAAGCTTTCGAACAATCTGCGCATACTGCTATTCAGACCGAAATTGCCCGCGCCCCAGAAGAGCTGCACTCTATTCCTCAAGTCCAATTCTATTTAGCAGATATTGCTCTAGCTGAGAGCTAGACTTTACGCAGTTGCGAAGCTCGTCTACTAGGGGGAGCCAGGATATGTATGATTAAAAAGACTTCCTGGGAAGTCTTTTACCATCTTTATCAGATTGAGATTTAATGTTATATTGACTTTTGGATATTCTTATGTTATCATTTGTTTTATGACTAACTTCCCAAATGAAATTCAGCAACTTGATTCTTTAAATAACCCGGACAGCTCATTAGTAAGTCTCGCTGTACGTAACTTTAAAGAAACATTGATGCAGCAAGGTGAAGCAGCTCCCACTGCAATAGACAATAATATCCAAGCTATTGGGAAGCTACTAATACAAGCCGCGGGCGGATCATTAGAATCACACTCCGGATTATCAGATGAATTCAACTCCCTAGAAGGTGGTGACGAAGTCAGTATCGCTCAGCACTGGGTAGCTATGATCAACCTTGTTGCCAAACCTGAATACTGGCCTTTAGATTATATTGGAAACGCTCATCAGATGTCAGTTTCAATCTATCCGACCGAAAGGGAGGGGATTGACGAACCTGGAGCATTTGATAGCCTCGTTGAAATAGCACCAACAGTCGTATTTAAACGCATCGGCGATGACCATGGCCAGCCATGGACATTATCAGAACAGAGTTCATCTATGCAGTTTAATGATCTTCAAGAAGCAGCTGATTTTACGACTTCCTTAAAAGAAAAATTACTGTCATAGTTGCGGAGCTCGTCTACCAGGGGGAGCCAAGACGCCACTTGCTTAAAAGACTTCTTCGCGAGTCTTTTAATTTTGGAATATTGCTCTAATGTACACAGTGTACAATTAGATTATGGAAAAATTCTCAAAGCAAAAATTGTCTGCCACCCCAAAACCAGTAGAGCCTCAGCGGGAATATAAAACAGAGCCCGCAAGCTTCGAAGCGGGTGGGCTTACGTACGTTTCGGCTGGCGTGGGGGCGTTAGTAGTTGACGCGGCATTTCTGCACAAAGACCGATCTCCGGGCATGAATATTGCACAGACTACTGAGCAGGCACGTACGGAACGTAGTGTATCCGAAGTGGCGAAGTCACTGAGTCAGTTATTAGGATCGAATCAGGCCGTAGCCTATGTAGTCGGCATCAAGCAGGCGAGAACCGTCGCTGGTTGGGTTGAGGGTGCGACGAAGCCGGCAGATCCGTTAATGGAAACGCGGTTGGAAGTTGCTGAGCAGCTGGCTAGGATTGTGCAAGACCCCGAGCGACCGTGGGTCAGCAAGGCCTGGCTTATTTCCTGTAACCCGCACATCGGTGAAGATGCACCAATGGACGTAATCCAACAGTTTGATGGTAGTATCGAAGCCGAAAAAGCAGTAGTCCGGCTGCAGTTTGCCGCTGAATCTTTCGCAGCCGACGCGTAGCACTTCATTCGAATCCCTATTTAATACTGCTATTATTGGACGATGAGCTTTGCAAAGCTATCGGCTGATGAAATCCGGAAACACAAAGGCATTAGTTTTCCTGGTGTCACGACGGTGTTTATTTGCCATGACGGACAAGGCAATGTGTTCATGGCGAAGCGCAGCGCAAGGGCACGCGATGAGCACGGCAGATGGGATTTCGGCGGTGGCGGCTTGAAGCACGGCTATTCTCTGGAAGACAATGTTCGCCGGGAGGTAAAAGAAGAATACGACGCTGAAGCCAAAGACATCGAATTTATAGGCTATTTTGATGCCTTTCGAGAGACGCCTGAAGGTGTTCCGACGCATTGGTTGGCGATGTGTTTTGCGGTTCGGGTCGATCCCGCCGAAGTGAAAATCAATGAACCCGACCTCTTCGATGATGGCGGCTGGTTTACCCTTGATTCATTGCCGTCACCGCCGCATTCTCAAATCGGCATATTTATGAATCTACACAGTGCCAGACTAAAAGAAATAATGGCTATTTGAGCGTATAAACAGCAGTAAAGGGCCAAGCCGTAGGCAAGCGCCGTAATTGATTGCGAATTAACAATTTTCATGGCATTATATAATCATGTCTGACCCTGTTAAACGTGCTATCCATTCATTTGACGAACATCCACTTCAAGCTCCACCCGAACTCGCAGCCGAAGCTCGCCGTTTTGCGGCGGTAAGCGAGCGGGCAGTCCAACTATTCGGGCTTCAGTCCACCGAACCATCGGATGGCACTTACGTTATGACTGCAGGTGAAGGACATATCCCATCGCGTGTTTTCTCGCATTCGTTTCTCGCAGCACAAGCACTTCGTGATACGGGGGTAGAGATCCAGCTAATTGATAATGTGATAAGTGCCCGAGGTAACCCAACCGGCTTCTTTACCGTGCATGCTAGCAAGCGAGACGCGAATCTGGCTTCAGAGTTTTTGATTAACAAGTCGATGATTTCAAATAACGGAATGGTTACCTTAAGTTATTTCATGATGCGAGCAGTGAGCAACATTGTCGAAATACCAATAAAAGCATTGCGACCTGGAACAGAAGAACATCTAGAAATTGCGGAAAGCTTGCATAGTCTGCCCGACGCTCAGCGAGTAGATATTATCAAGCGCGGATTTATGACCGGTATTGTCATCGATGAGTTACGAAATCCCCTATCAGATGCTGTAAACAGCACGGTACAAGACTATATCCATGAACGCCAGACGGCTTTTCGCATTCTCTATTCTCAGGGTTTCAAGCCGCTTGGTCTAGAAGAGCTAATGGGCCTCACTCAGCGTTCAATCCATGAATGGCTAGTCGATGAGCCTGACCTAGCTGCACAGTTTGCTGAAGTCAAAGCCCGCGGCAAAGCTTCCTAGCCGCTGGCGGGACAGGGTATACTGTTGGTGGTTATGTTTAAAAATAAACAGTTATTACTCGCTATAGGCGTACTCGGCATTGCGGTGGCGCTGACGGCGCATGCTCCGGCATTTGCCGCTACGAACAAGACGACCAGTAAGTCCAGCAGCACGACTGCCAAGACCGATTCCGTTGATATTTCAAGTCAGGTGGCGACGACCTACAACGCCGATAACAGTGTCCAGCAGGGCATGATCGTCCAGCTGAAGGACAAGGACCCTAACTCGGTGGTGGCGCTGACTGAGAATTCGACCAGCAAGATCCTGGGTATTATCATTCCGAACAAGAATGTGGCCATCGTACTGACAAGTCAGAGTGGCTCGAGCCAGCAGGTGTTAGTGGCGGCCAATGGTAAGCACGAGGTATTGGTTAGTAATCAGAATGGGCCGATCAAGGTCGGGGACTTTTTGTCGATTTCGGCGATTGCCGGGGTGGCGATGAAGGCGGGCGTGAGCCAGGATCAGGTGATTGGCAAAGCGGCCGGTACGTTCACCGGAACTGCTAATGTGATCAGTAAAGTCAGTGTTAAGGATCAGCTGGGGCATACCACTGAGCTGGCGATCGGCCGTATTACCGTCGATGTGGGCATTACGCACAACCCCTTGAACCAGAAAACAGTCGACTTCCTGCCGGCCTTCCTAGTCGGGTTTGCCAATACGGTGGCAAACAAATCAGTCAGTGTGGCGCGCATCTATCTGGCGTCGGTCATCGTGCTGATTACGACTATTTTGACGATTGTGATGCTCTATAGCGGTATCCGCAGCGGTATGATCGCCGTCGGCCGTAACCCGCTGTCTAAGAAGTCGATCATCAAAAGCTTGATTCAGACGGTTTTTGCCGGTTTGATTGTGTACATTACGGGTATTCTTGCGGTATACTTGCTCTTGAAGCTTTAGCGTTTTAAAATAGACGCATAGTAGTGTGTATTTGAGGCCAAAGCGCATCGAAAGAAAACGAAAAATGATCAACGGTGGAACCAAAATATGACAATCTGGGGCTTGCTACTCATCTTGGGCGTGCTGGCGGCGGCTGGTGTCGCCTTTATTTGGGTCGCAGTTAAACTCGGCGATACAGGCGGTGGCAAGAAGAAAACCGCACCGGGCTCGATAGAAGAAGCCGCCGAGCAAGATGTCGAGCACATCTTCAACGAAGATTTCCGCGAGGAGCTTCGTAACCGCGGGCGCTTGCACTTCGAAAAGATCATCGGTGAGAACGCCATGTTCTTGCAGCAGGACCTGCGCCTGACCACTTCCCAGCTGAACGAGTACATGAAAACTGAGATCAGCAGCAAGCTGAAAGAGGAATTCGATAAGTACGAGCAGTCAATCATGGATGCCAAGCAACTGGCGATCGAGTCGATCCAGAAGACCAATGCGGCGATTGATGAGCAGCGTGAGATTCTGGGCGCCGAAGTCCAGAAGGAGATGGGTCTCGAGAAGCAGCAGATGCTGAAGCGATTTGAGGAGAATATGGCAGATATCGTCAACCACTACGTGCTGGCGGCCATCGGTAATCAGATCGACCTGAACAGCCAGCTGGAATATATCATTGGCGATTTGGAAGCCAACAAGCAGGCCATCCTGGAGGACATTAAGAGTGGCGCATGAGTCCGCTGAATTCCACCTGCCGCTGCAGGTTGCCAGCCCGGTTGATATCGGGCGTTTGATTCGTGAATTGACGGCGATCAATGATCTGTTGACGCAGGCTGCACTCCGCAAAGAAACCGATGTTAAATTGCCGAAAACCACCGGCTTGATGGACCAGCTGCTACAGCTCAACAAGATTGACCTGAATAACGCCAAACACCGTGAAGCCGTGCTACAGTTCCTGGCCCTGCTCAAGGCTAAGGCACCGCTGCTACACATGAGCTTCAGTGCCGAGCCCTCGACTGATTTCGTCGACAAACTGCTGTCCTGGTTGCGCAAAGAAATCCACCCCAATGTATTACTGACCATCGGTTTGCAACCAAACATCGGCGCGGGCTGCATCGTGCGCTCAACAAACAAGTATTTCGATTTCTCGCTGCGGCAGGATTTCGCCAAGAAGCGTGACATGCTGCTCGAGAAGCTTGGCCCGGCTCTGAATACCGCGCCAGGGTCTGAGCCGGCGCCGGCTGCTGCCGGCCCTATGACCGTCGCTGTTGAAGCCACTGAAGCTGCACGTGCCGCGGCCCCTACTGCTCAGGCCGTGCACGCTGCACCGCAACCGACCGCCAAACTGATGGCTCCGGCCAAGCCCGCAGAACCTGTAAAGGCGGCCGCATGAGCACTGGCAACCAACACTTTGATCGTTTAGTCGCCGCCGGCAATCCGGTCGGTGAAGTTATTGCCGTCGAAAAGTTCCTGGTCAAGGTTCGTGGCTTGCAGCCGTGTGCCGTCCATGCCTTGGTCATGTTCGACGACGGCACCAAAGGCTTCGTCCACCAGGTCCAGACCGATCACGTCGTTATCCTGCATCTTGGCACCGAGCCAGTGCACACCGGCCAAGTAGTGGTCGTACAGCACCAGGAGCTGGTCAGTAAAGTCGGCAAGGACTTCATTGGCCGGGTCGTGTCTGTATCCGGTGACCCACTCGACGGCAAGGGGCCTATCGGTGCCGATGATGTCTGGCCAGTATTCAACACCGCACCGGCGCTGTGGGAACGTCGCCTCGTCGAAGACCAGGTGCAGACCGGCGTGACTGCGATTGACGCGCTCTTCCCAATCGTGCGTGGGCAGCGTATGGCACTGCTCGGTGACAGCAAATCCGGTAAATCGACACTGGCAACCCAGTTGGCCATCGGTCAGCGCGATACTGACCAGATTGTGGTCTACTGCATGATTGCCAAGCGTCGTGCCGACATCGATACATTGCTGAGTCGTTTGGAAGCCGCTGACGCGCTTAAAAAAACCATTGTCGTTGTGTCGACGATGTTCGAATCGCTGATCATGTCTTATTTGGCACCGTATGTCGCCTGTGCCATGGCTGAATTCCTGTGGCAGAAGTGCAACCAGGACACGCTTATTATCTACGATGATCTGACTAGCCACGCGCATGCCTACCGAGAAGTGGCCCTGCTATCAGGTGTCTCGCCCGGTCGGGACTCTTACCCCGGTGACATGTTCTATGCCCACTCCAGCCTGCTGGAGCGGGCCGGCCGTCTGGACACCACGGGTTGTTCACTGAGTAGTGTGCCGATGGTGCACGCCGCCAACGGTGACATCACGGCTTATCTGCCAACCAACATTATGTCGATTACCGATGGTCAGTGGATCCTGGACATGGAGACCTTCCGCTCCGGTGTCCGCCCGGCTCTTAATATCGGTCTGAGTGTGACCCGTGCCGGTGGTGTCGGCCACAACAAGCGCCAAAAAAACCTGGCAGCCCAGACCCTGAAAACCCTAGCCGATTACCGCCAGGCGGAAGAATTCTCGCACTTCGGTTCAGAATTGGCGGTTGAAGCCAAGCGTGCGCTGCTCGTCGGTAAGCGGATCTTTGAAGTCCTGACCCAGGGACCTACTGATAGTTTCACGCTTATGGCCCAGCAGCTGATGATGGACTTGATCCTGAATCTGCCTGATGGTGAGGAGCTTGATCTCAACGCCCTGAAACTCAATGCCAACGAAGCCGCCGCTCAGGTGACAGGCGACGAAAACTACGAAGCCGCCCGTGATCAGCTCAAAACAAAGTGCCTAATTCAGCTGAAAGGTGCGCCGAAGCCAGCCGCCGAATCCGCACCGGCCCCCGAAACACCCGCAGCTGATGACAAAGCCGACAAGAAAGATGACAAGAAGGACGACAAGCCCAAAGACGAGAAGCCAGCTGAAGCGCCTGAAAAAGAACTGGCTGGAGCCGCCAAATGAGCCGACGACCCGCTGAAATCGCCCGCGATGAAACGTCGATGGCCACGCTCGTCGAGCTGACTAGCGTGTTCGAGGGTATCGCCAGTATGCGTATCGCCCAAACCAAAAACCAGGTGTTGCAGTCGACCAAATTCTTTAATGATTTGTGGAAAATTTATTCGCAGCTACGGGTCGACAGTATGTTCAGCTTCGGCCGTACCAAGGACACGCCTGTCAGTGACAAGGAACTGTACATCATTATCACGGCCGAGGGTGGCTTTTCGGGTGACATCGACCAGAAACTGGTGCAGCTGATGCTCAAGGACTACTCGCCGGAGAAACACGAGATCATCTGTATCGGGCACCACGGTGCCATGCAGCTGGCACAGCGCGGCGTGTCATACAAAAAATATTTCAAGCTGCCAAAAAAAGATCAGAACATCAACGTCACGCCAATCATCCGCGAAGTTCAGCAGTACAAATCGACCAAAATGTTCTATCAGGAATACGTGTCGCTGATGGTCCAAGACGTGAAGCGTATTGAGTTGTCGACGGCTGTCAAAGACCGCGCCCAGGCCGGTGAAAACCCAGATGAAGTTATTAGCGAAGATAACTACATTTTCGAGCCCAGCACCTACGCAGTGGCCGCTCATCTGGAGCGCTCGATGATGCAGATCGCTATCTCGCAGCTTATCCTAGAATCCAAGCTGGCCCAATATGCCTCGCGGTTCCGGGCCATGACCGCTTCGCACCAGCGTGCCGATGAATCACGCCTTGAACTACACATGGACTATAACCGCGCCCGACGTGCCATTAAGGACGAACGTTTGAAGGAGATCATCAACGGTATGAAAAAGAGTAAAGCGGGAGCTGCAGCGTAATGGCGGGTTCAATTACCATGGTCAAGGACCTCATTGTCCGTGCCCAATTCGATGATGACGCACCGGCGCTGAACGAGCTGATTGATGTCAATAATGGCCACGGCACGCAGTTGCTGGTTGACCATCTCGAACCAGGCGGTATCGCGTTCTGCCTGAATATCCGCTCTGACCTGCGCGTCATGAAAGGCATGACCGTTGAACGCACTCATAAGGGTATCCAAGTCCCCCTAGGTGAAATTACCATTGGCCGTATCCTTAACGCCCTCGGCGACCCGCTCGATGGCCTCGACCCGATCACCGACCCCAATGTCAAATATAAAGATATCCTCAAGCTGCCGCCGAAGAGCACTAACTTCCAGATCCAGGCGCCGGAAATACTGGAAACAGGCATCAAGGTCATGGATTTCTTCACCCCATTCGTCAAAGGCCGTAAGGTCGGGATTATTGGAGGCGCCGGTGTCGGCAAGACCGTCCTGACCATGGAAATGATTAACAACATCGCCCGTTCGGGTAGTGGTCTGTCCTTCTTCACCGGTATTGGTGAGCGTATCCGTGAAGGTCACGAACTGTTTCAGACGCTGAAAGATGAAGACCTGCTCAAGAACACCTGCATGTTCTTCGCCCAGATGAATGAGAATCCGGTGCAGCGTGCCCTGATCGGCATCTCTGCCACTGCCTCTGCCGAGCACTTCCGCGACGAGCTGCACAAGGATATCCTGTTCTTTGCTGACAATATGTTCCGTTATATCCAGGCCCGCAACGAGCTATCGACCATCCTCGACCAGGTCCCGAATGAAGGTGGTTACGAGCCGACTATTTTCTCCGATGTGAAGACACTGCAGGACCGCCTGAGTTCTAATGAGAATGGCTCCATTACTTCCGTACAGACTATCTACGTCCCGGCTGACGACGTTTCCGACCCGGCCGTGCAGTTCATTCAGCACGAAATGGACTCGATCATCGTCCTCTCCCGTAAGGTGGCAGAGCAGGGTATCCGCCCGGCCGTCGACCTGACGCTGACCAACTCCTCGCTGCTGACGCCGGAAATTGTCGGTGACCGCCACTACCTGCTATCCGTCCAGGTCCAGGCATTGCTGCAGAAGTATGAGTCGCTCAAGGGCATCATCGCCATTATTGGTGAGAACGAACTTTCTCCGGCCGACCGTGCCGATTATGCCAAGGCCAAGAAACTGATCCAGAACTTCACCCAGAACATGAACGTCATGACCAAGCACAACGGTATCCCGGGCGACTTCTTTACGCGCGACCAGACGCTGCAAAGCATTGAAGAGATTGTTGTCTAGCGAGCCCTGCCATGAGTGACGTCAACGACCAGAAAGCGATTTCCGCCGCTGAGGATGCCAAGACCCAGGTCGAGCAGGAGCATGACCAGGCGGCCGCCGAGTATAGTAAATTAGCTGAAGCCGACGGCAAGCCTGTCATGGCTGTCAAAGTACACTCCCCATTCCACGATTATTATGACGGGCCGGCCTTTTCGGTATCAGCTGAGAATGCCACCGGTCCTTTCGACATTTTGCCGAAACACCACAACTTCATTTCGCTGCTACTGCCCTGTGACCTGGTAGTTCGCACTGTCGAAAAAGGTGACCAGAAGATTAAGATCTCCGGCGGTATCATGCACGTCAAAGCCGACGAGCTGATCGTATTCCTCGACGTCTAGTAGCTGATTACGGCTTCCACAGCCTGGCAGTTTTGCCACGTGACATCGATTCACCGATTTCACGAACTTCACCCAGATCTTTATCGCCGATGAGATCAAGTACGTATGCTTCACGCTCCAGGGTTGGCATGTCAGCCTCTACTAAGCCGTATGTCAGTAAATATCCCTGCATGATTGATAGTTTGATGTTCGCCAGGTAGATTGTGTCTGGCACCGGAAGGTCTCGGAGATAATGTGCATACAGAGCTTCACTGAGCGTTTCGGTACTTGAAGCATGAAGCTGAGCAGTAAACCCTTGCGTTGGATCGATAATGTTTTTTGTCGTTACGGCGTCGAAGAGTGAGCGATGCATAGTGCCAAAGTAGACTGCAATGTCGATTGGCTGTGATCCGCGTTTAGTAGCCAGATTGCGATGGTGACTAGTGAGTTCGTCGATCCGGGGCTCCAGATTTTCGAGTATCTGCTGATCCCGCTTCTTTACAGCAGCAAGTACCGGTTCGTAGCGTTTCTTGGCCAAGAGGATGTCGGCATCAGAAGCCGCGCTCGCGTATGCTTCGACATGCCGCTCGTCGGCCTGCATAAATTCACGGATAGCTCTGTGTCGCACGTCAACATCGATTGAGGTTATTGGTACACGACTGCCGTACAGGGCAGTATAAAATCCCAGTACCCAATTTGAGTAATTGATCTGATCTGCTTCAGCCGCAAATGTACGCGCTCGTTGGTATTCTTTGGCGTCGCCACGGGCAATCTTGCCTAGTGTTTTGATCAGATCGTTTCTGCTCGAGACGCCTTCTACGATCACCGCATCGGCTGCCTTGAACTCCGCACTCAGTTCAGGTGAGGTTGGGAGATCATTGGCGTGAGCATGAGGGCTCAAACGGAAGGTGAGATTCACGTTTTCGGGCAACGCAAATGCGGTGTAATCAAAATGTGGCGGCTGCGCGCGCAACTCAGGACCCAGGAACATAAATATATTATGACATTTCAGTTTGATTACAGCAAACTATTAGTCGACGACGAAATAATCGAAGCCGAAGGAGCTGCCGGCTGGTGGCGTTTCGGCGTCACAGATACTGAAGCTCGTAGTGTCACGATTGACGTAGTAGGCAATAGTGCCCCCAGCTGAACCGACGGGTGTCAGAATGATGTGGGGGGTTGAGTTGTATTTGGTGGTGAAGCCGATAGTAATGAAGCAACCGGCTGCCGGGCTGCTGCCGGTGTTAATAGTAACGGTGCCGCCGGTATCAGAGCCGCCGACACTGGCACTGCCGCCGCTGCCAAGCGTGGCCGATGTCGGTTTGCCGGAGGGTGTGCCGCCACCGGTGGTGATGTGCTTCGTGAGTACCAGGTCGCTGTTCAGTTGGAAATTAGAAGTCGTGATTTGCGGTGCAGAGACGGGGCCGTTAAAGGTGCCACCGCCATTGACCTGCAGGCTTTTGCCGACTGACAGGCTACCTTGGAGGGCGGTTTCACCGGCGACCGAAAAATCCTTGCTGACTTTGAGCTGGCCCAACTCAGCTGTGCCGGCGACATTAAGACTGTTGAGGGTAGTAGTGCCGCCAATGCTTAGGCTGCCGGCGACTTCTAATCCGTCGCGGACCAGCACCTTGCCGGCAAACACGGCACTCGACTCGACATTTAAGATTTGCTGGGCATTACCAATGGTAGCATCACTGTTGGCGACCTGTTCCAGGGTTTGCTGGGTCAGTGTCTGGGTTTTGAGGGTGCTGGTGGTGCTGGCCTTTTTACTCTGGAAATAGGCGACAACGCAGATCGCCCCGGCAATCACGAGGATGAACAGGAATAATATGAAATAGATATTGAAGCGGCGTAATTTTTCTTTGAGACCACCGCTTTTGGGAGGAATTACCGGCTTGGGCGCATTCGCTGGCGTATCGGCGCTAGCATCAATCGTCCCGGGATCGGTTGTCGATTCCAGGGAAGAGTCATCGGGGCCCTCCAGGGCGTTTTCATCATCCGCCGGCTCGGCGGGCGGTGTTTCTTTTGGTTCTTCGGCCATAGCCCACACACATTCCTTACTAGCTACAGTTTACTAGAGATAGCCATAAGCGTCTAGGTTACCATGAGCGGATTGCTATTTTGGCTGTTTTGCGGCATGATAGTCATACCATGTTCGTGTGGAAACAAACATTCAAAACAGCCGGTTTTTTGGTGCTTCTGCTGACGCTGGTACCAGCCATTGCTCTGGCTGCCCAGTCGCAGTCCAACAATTATCAGGTTAACGAAGTCTTTTTCGGCAGCGGTGGTGAGCTGAACGCCTGTTCAACCAGCTTTTGTTCCAAACAGTCGGCCGGTGAACTGGTTGCCGGCAACACCGCCAGCTCGAACTTCCAGGCGCAGGGCGGCTTCAATACCGACCGCCAGCCATTCATCGAATTCACGGTCAGCAACACTAACATCGACCTGGGTAAGCTGAGCACCAGCAGCACCAAGACCGCAACTGCCAACTTTACAATCAAAGCTTATCTGTCGCACGGTTACACCATCGTCAATGCCTCAGATCCCCCCGTGAATGGCAATTACACGATGCAGGCGATAACCAGCGCCCCGACAGCCTCGAGCCCAGGCACCGAGCAATTCGGTATCAACCTGGTGTCCAATACTAGTCCGATCACCTTCGGTGCCGACAAAACCTACACTCCAGACAGTACGTTTGCCAGCGGGCAGGTCGCACCTGACTACAGCAACCATGACATGTACGTCTACCGCAAAGATGATACCATCGCCTATTCCACCGCCAGCTCGAGCTACACCAACTACACAATTTCATACATATTTAACATTAGTTCTGTCACGCCCGGAGGTACCTATGAGCTCCATCATGTATTGGTCGCGACGGCAACATATTAAAACTGTGGATAAATCCTTGACCACTCTAGAAAACCACTTGCATCGAAAAACATAAGCGTGCTAAGATGACGCAGTAGATCGTAAACAAAAACACATATAAATGAAAAACTCCATTACGGCACAGCTTCGTAAGACACGAAAGATTAGCTACCTCGCAGTAGCCTTCGTTGTGTTCGCCGCTGGACTGCCCTTACTGCATCCTGGACAGGCACACGCTGGTCAGATTCAGTATCGCAGTATCCAGATGAGTGATTCGTCGCCGAGCAACGGTACCTTCACTTCAGGTGTCGGCAGTGGTGTCGGTGTGACGTACAAGGTCTCATTCAAAGCCGTGACAAACGCATCCAGTATGGTGATCGATTTCTGTCAGGAAGATCCAATCATTGGTGATACCTGTAGTGCACCGACCGGCATGTCGGTAACCTCTGCCGCTATTGACCCGACTAACACTGGTGACATCACCAGTAGTGGGTGGGCCCTGACTACCAGCAACGCTCCAAACCCACGCCTCAAATTGGCCCAAGGCAGTGGTAACCAAATCACCGCTGGTACCCAGGAAAACTTCAAAATTACCGGTATCACAAACCCGAGCGGCATCAACGCTGCTACCAAGGGTAGCTTCTTCGCCCGCATTTACACGTACTACAGCAACGACTGGAAAGACAGCGCCGGCGTGAAGACCTACACCAATGCCACCTCAGCGGCCAATGACGGCCATCTTGATTACGGCGGCATTGCCCTCAGCGTCGACTCAGTCATTAACATTACTGCCCGCGTCCAGGAAACCCTGACCTTCTGTGTATCCGGTAACGACCCCAACAACTGGACCACGACAGGTGACTGTGGCGACTCAGCTGTCACCGCACCGATCAATGGCTTGACTAATACCAACCTCATCCTCGGTCACGGTTCACCGACAGCCGTGCTTGAGCCAGGCATCATCGATTACGCTAATATCTGGACCCAGCTCTCGACCAACGCTACCAACGGCGCCGTCATTAACATGCACACCAACATTCCTTGTGGTGGCCTGAGCGCCGACTACCAGCCGGGACCACCTGCAACCGGCACCTGTTCAATCCCGGCTATCAACGGTGGCGCCGCTACCGGCCCAACCCAAATGGCTTCTGGTACCGCAGCCTTCGGTGTCGCTATCAACAAGTTCACCCCCACCACCCAGGCCGGCCCGGCTGCTGTCGGTACGCTCACCCCGACTACGCCTTACTACGACGCAGCCCACTACGCCTTCACCGGCAACGTACCTGACACCACCAACACCTACTTCGGTATGGACAATACGACAGCAACCGGCTTTGACGCTGGACGAACCACTGTCGGTCCTCCGTTCTCTGGCCAGAGTAGCTACAATGGTGCCGTCACCGGTCTGTTCGGTAGCACCGTCCTATACGCGACTGGTCCAATCTCCCGCGTTGACGCCCGCTACACCTTTGCCGCAACCCCAAGCATTACCACTCCGGCCGGTATTTACACCGCCAACCTGAGCCTGATCGCGACCGGTACGTTCTAGGAGCTGCCATGAAGATGGCTGCCTGGCGCTGGCTTCGACAGCACAAACCAAGCTGGTTCGGTGTCTTCATAGTGCTTTTACTGGTCGCAGTCACGCATTACCTGCTCGCGCCGGCGTACGGTGTGGAGTTGTCGAACAGGGCGATTAATCTAACGTCGAATGAAGCTGGAGCAACCAGTACCTATAACTTGGTATTCAATCTGCCGGCTCCGGATACTATCGGTTCGATCACTATTCAGTTCTGTTCGAACGACCCATTCCCGGAAGACCCCTGCGTTGCGCCAGCCGGCTTTGATGACAGTGCGGCCGTATTGACGGCCCAAACCGGTGCGACGGGCTTCACGATTAGTCCGGCTACCACCGCTAATGACCTTGTGCTAACGCGACCGCCGACACTGACGCCCGCCGGAGTAGTGATCCTGAATTTTGATGGTGTGATCAACCCCTCATCACCGGGCTCATACTATGCCCGCGTCCAGACCTTTGCGACCGCTGATGCCAGCGGGCCAGCCAGCAGCTTCGGTGGTATCGTCATGTATATCGCCAGCCAGATCGGTCTCAATGCAACCGTGCCACCGTACCTACTGTTTTGTACCGGCATTACAATCAGCAACCAGAACTGTGCCAACGCAGTCGGGGATTACATTGATTTCGGCGAACTGTCGACCACCCAGGCACTAACCGCCACATCGCAAATGCTGGCGGCAACCAATGCCCAGGGCGGCTACAACGTGACGATGGATGGCACGACGCTGACTAGCGGCAATAATGCCATCACGGGTCTGAATCCAGGTGATGTCTCGCGGCCTGGCACGGCCCAGTTCGGCTTCAATTTACGTGCTAATACCACTCCGAACACCGGAAATACCGTTTTTGGACCCGGGACAACTACGCCGGCCCCGCTGTATGACCAGGCCAACACCTATCGTTTCAATCCGGGTGATATTGTCGCCACGACGGATCTACCCGATGATATTCGGGTTTATACCTCTAGTTACATCGTCAATGTGCCCAAAACCCAGGCTGCCGGCGTCTACGTCAGCACTGTGACCTATATCTGTTTGGCGAACTTCTAATGGCTTGTGAAACAGGGGAGGCTTTGGTATGATTATCGGTAAGAAGAGGGAAACAGACAGTCTATGAAGACAACCCAAATTAGGTTCTCGATAACCCGCCTCATACTGGTGGCGGTAGTAATGTGCGCCAGTTTAGTGATGCCACTTGGGCGTGCTAACGCTGCGACTGCAGTTCCGCAGGGCCCGGGTAATGGCCTCCGGGTCGCACCAGTCCGCAAGGACCTGACTGTTCAGCCCGGCACAACCGGTTCGGTCGATATTACGGTTACGAATGTTACCGGTGGCGCCGCAACCTTCCAGGCGATTATCAATGACTTCATTGCCAATCCGAACGAGAGTGGCAACCCGGCCATCATTCTTGACCCAACCAAGTACGCTCCCAGCCACAGCCTGAAGCGCTTCGTAGCACCGGTCAGCAATTTCACGCTTAACCCCGGTGAAGAAAAAACCATCACTATCAAGATCAATGTCCCGGCCAACGCCGCCGGTGGCGGCTACTATGGCGCTGTCCGCTTCGGCCCGGCCAGTGCGGATGGCACCAAAGGTGGTCAGCTAAGCCTGTCCGGCAGCGTCGGTACGCTTGTTTTGGTTAAGGTGCCTGGTGATATCAAGGAGCAACTCAGCATCGCTGGCATCGGTGTCTATTCCGGTGACAGCACCCAGAGCAGCAACTTCTTTACCTCCAGCAAAGACCTCAAGGTCCGTGTCCGCTTCCAAAACGAAGGTAACATCCAGGAAGAGCCATTTGGCAAGCTGCTGGTCAAGGATCGCCACAATAAGACCATTGCCAGCTACGAGGTTAATAACACCAGCCCACCCGGCAATGTCCTGCCGAACAGTATCCGTCGCTTTGATCTGGCCATCAAAACCGGTAAATTTGGCCAATACAAAATCGAAGGTAACTTCGGTTACGGTAGTACCGGCCAACTCCTGTCGGTCGCTACCACAATCTACATCATCCCGCTGTCGCTAATCATCGCTTTCATCGTTGTGGTCGTCGTGCTGGCTATCGGGATCTTCCTGGTCCCACGTCTGATCAAAGCCTACAACCGCCGTGTCCTGCGCCGGGCAGGCAGACGCTAGGAGCGCTATGAAGCGGCTCGCGGCTTGGATGGGCAGCCTGGCGATCCTGCTGCTGGCAGGGGTGCTGCTGCCGCACATGGCCTTTGCGGCCGACCAGTTTCCGGACCAGAGCAAGCAAGGCTCCGTCGGTTTACAGGGAACTATTTCGACCGCACCACCGAAGCAGGGTGCAACTATTACGACCCCGGGCAATGGCGCCAGCTTCACCTCATTGCCAATTACCGTTAACGGCCTTTGTCCCAAAGGCCTGTTAGTCAAGATATTCTCCAATAACGTCTTCGTTGGGTCGGTGCAATGTGACACAGGCAGTTACTCGTTACAAGTTGATCTGTTCAACGGTTCGAACGAGCTGGTTGCCCGTGTATACGATGCCCTTGATCAGGCGGGTCCCGACTCCAATACCGTCACGGTGACCTACACCAGCGCTATTTTTGCCCAATTCGGCACCGAGCTGCTGCTCACCAGCACCTATGCCAGCCGCGGGGCGCCGCCCTCGCAAATCCTTAGCTGGCCGATTATACTCAGCGGGGGCACGGGGCCATATGCTATCAGCGTCGACTGGGGGGATGGCAGTGCTTCAGACCTCAGTAGTCAGCCCAGCCCAGGTGAGTTCACCATCAAGCACATCTACAAATCAGCCGGCATCTATAAGGTCATAATCAAAGCTACCGACAAAAACGGCGACACCGCCTTCCTGCAGCTGGTTGGTGTCGCCACTGGCGCCATTCAATCCAGTACCACCGCCGACAAATCGGGCAGCACCAGCGTCAAAACCATTATCATCTGGTGGCCCTGCCTGCTGATGTTGCCACTGATCGTCGCGTCATTCTGGGTTGGCCGTCGCAATGAACTGTTTGTCCTGCGCAAGCGCCTGGAGCGTTCACGCGAATACGAGCAGTAAAATCTTCCAAAATTTGATAAAATATAACTAATATGTCACAAAAAGTTTATGTAGGTATGAGCGGCGGCGTTGATTCGTCGGTCACGGCAGCCTTGCTCCAACAGCAAGGCTATGATGTCACCGGCGTCTATATGAAAAACTGGAGCCAGGATCTGCCGGGCTTTACCTGCCCGTGGAAAGAAGACTACCAAGATGCCAAGCGGGTGGCGGTCCAACTGGGCATCGATTTCAAGATGTACGATTTCGAAAAAGAGTACCGCCAAAAGGTGGTCGACTATATGGTCGAGGGCTACCAGCAAGGCATCACACCCAACCCAGACATCATGTGTAACCAGGAAGTGAAGTTCAAACTGTTCCTTGAGGCTGCGCTGGCTGATGGCGCCGACCTGATCGCCACCGGCCATTATGCCCGCATCAACGACGGCCAGCTCTTAACCGGCGTTGACGGCAACAAAGACCAATCATATTTCCTCTACCGTGTCACTGAGGATGCGCTGCGACATTCACTTATGCCGATCGGTGAGCTGGAGAAGCCGCAGGTCAGGGGACTGGCAAAGCAGTTGGGGCTGGCGACGGCGGAGAAGAAAGACAGCCAGGGCATCTGTTTTGTCGGCAAAGTCGGCATCAAAGACTTTTTGCTGGCCGAGCTCGGTGAGCAGCCGCATGGCGCCATCATCGACCAAGATGGCAAAACTATTGGCGAACACGACGGCGCCCTGTTTTATACCATCGGCCAGCGCCATGGTCTCGACGTCGGCGGCGGCCTACCGTACTATGTCGTCGGCAAAGACATGGTCAAAAATGAAGTTTACGTCACCACCAATATCGATGACGACCGGCTGTGGCACTCCGAACTGGAACTTACGAGCATGCATTGGATTAATGGCGCACCCGAGCCAGGCGCCGAGCTGTCAGTCCGCAGCCGCTACCGTGCGGAACTCATCAAAATAACAGAGGTAAAGTATTCCGATACTAGCAATCTAATACTAGTCCTCGACCAGCAAATCCGGGCCGTCACTCCCGGCCAGTCGGCCGTTATCTATGCCGGCGAACACTGCCTTGGCGGCGGCATCGTCATCTAACCTGCTATACTCGATTTCATGCATTGGTTGCTCGTTGGCTCCGAATCAAACTATCTCGTCAGCAAGGACCGCAACTTCAACGTCGCAGGCATGAAAGCCCGCTGGAAAAAGGCAGCCTCTGAAGTCCGTCCCGGCGATACCGTTTTCTTTTATCTGATCGGCCTGCAAGTCATCGCCGGCGAGTGTAAAGTCAGCAGTGAGGCCTACTTCGATGAATCGCCGATCTGGGATTGCACGAAGCTCGACGAACAGTATCCATGGCGCTTCAATACTGAACCGGTCGTGATGCGTGAACCCGGCAACTATCTCAGCGTCAAAGACTTTTTGGCTGAATACGAATATGCCAAGAAATGGTCACCACAGCGATCGAGCCTGGCCTTCCAGGGCAATGTCCACCGCCTCAATGACCACGACTACGAACTGATCCACCGGCATCTGTTGCGTGGTTAGTCTAGACGCCCGTGGCGTCACGCTGTTGGGGTAGAGATACGCCGGGAGTCTCAAGGTACTGCGCTATGCGACCGAGATTTTGGGCTTGCAGCAATGTTGCGCTAGCTTGTAGCTCGGTACCAAACAATTGTTTTTGTGCGGAGGTATAGACTGGTGCACGCATGTCGAGACTGGAAAATTCGGTGCCGTGGTATTCAAAGAGTGGGGTGCTCAGCTCACGAACGGTGTTCTGGATCTCACTGGTGTTACGCATTTCGTTTGCTTTCATATTTGATAACACATAACTGAGATGACCGAGGGCATGTGCGCGCAGTCGCTGCCCAAGTTCTTCAGGTTTGCTGACGCGGTAAATCGATCGCCAGGCGTAATCCTCTCCTGGCATAACGCGCCAGTTCATCCAGGCTTCGGTAGCCATCTGGTCGCCGTCGGCATTATCAAATTCAAAATGCCCCAAGTCCTGATTATTGATACCCGTACTAACTAATACCATGCTCTGAATCAACGGAATCACGCGCCGACTGCCGGCGGGTTTGATGCCATAGGTTTCGCCGGCCTTATGTGCCTCGCGCAGGGTTGAGCCAAAAAGCTTAATTTCAGGAGTGTCTTTGATGCGCTTACCGCGCCCAAGATGTTTAATAACTCCAACATGCTCATCCGGAACATTTCGAAACAAGCGCAGGCCAGTCGTTCCGACTACAACTACGCCTGTAACAGTTGCTGCTATATTTTTTGTGCCGCTGGCCGCGCTATTCATAGCTTCGGTCATGCCGACTTCGTGTACGCCTGGCATATATGTAGGTACGATACTCCGGGAATGCCTGGAATGCAACGATGGAAATGACGTGATTTCTGGTACAATCTAACAGATATGACAGCCCAAGAAATCCGCAAAGCCTACTTAGATTTTTTCACTGAACGGAACCACGTCGTGATCCCACGCGCACTTTTGGTGCCTCAGAACGACCCGACGACGCTGTTTACCGGTTCCGGTATGCAGCCGTTGATCCCGTATCTCCTCGGTGAGCCGCACCAGTCTGGCGTCCGCCTTGTCGACAGCCAGACATGTTTGCGCGCCCAGGATATCGAAGAGGTTGGCGACAACCGCCACACGACATTCTTTGAGATGCTCGGTAACTGGTCACTCGGCGACTACTTTAAAACGCAGCAGATCGAGTGGTTCTTTGAGTTTCTGACGGATAAAGTCGGTTTGGATCCGGCGCGGATTTATGTGACGTGTTTTAGCGGCTACCCGGATCTGAACATTCCGAAAGACACAGAAGCGGCAGAGACCTGGTCACGGGTATTCGAGGCCAAAGGCATCCACGCCAAGCAAGTTGAGATTGGCTCTGAGGAGCGCGGCTACGAAGTCGGTGACCAGGACGGCCGTATCTTCTTTTATGACGACAAAAACTGGTGGTGCCGCGGCGGCAAAGCGGCAACCATGCCTGCAGGTGAGCCAGGCGGCCCCGACAGCGAAGTGTTTTTCCTGCTGCCTCAGGTTCAGCACGACACCAAGTGGGGCGAGCACTGCCACCCGAACTGCGACTGCGGCCGCTACATGGAGATCGGAAACTCGGTCTTCATGGAATACCTCAAAACCGCATCTGGTTTCGACAAACTGCCAAAGCAAAATGTCGATTTCGGAGGGGGCTTGGAACGTATCGCGGCAGCCGCAATTGACACGGCCGATGTCTTCAAAATCAGCATCCTGAAGCCAATTATCGACAAGCTCGAAGCCATCTCCGGCAAAAACTACGACAGCCACACCGAAAGCATGCGCGTCATCGCCGACCACCTGCGTGCCGCAACATTCCTGGCCGTTGACGGGATCGTGCCGTCAAATAAGGAGCAGGGCTACGTCATGCGTCGCCTGGTGCGTCGGGCTATCCGCTTTGCGTTTGACCTGGGTATTGAACAGAATTTCATGGAGCAGATTGTGCCGGTCATCGCCGACCTGTATCGCAACGATTATGCAGAAGTGGCAGCTAAAGCTGACGAAGTCGTCGCGGTGCTCGTCAAAGAAGAAAAAGTATTCCGCCAGACCCTACGCAAAGGCCTCCAGGAATTCAATAAACTGGCCGGCGGTGAACTTACCGGTGATGTCGTATTCAAACTCTACGACACCTATGGCTTCCCGACAGAGATTACGTATGAAGAAGCGTTTAAGCAGGATATTCCGTTGGCCGTAACCTGCAAAACTGACTTCGAAAATCTAATGGCCGAGCAGCGTGCCCGCTCGCAGACCGCCAGTAAGGGCACCTTCAAGGGCGGCCTGGGTGGCCAGACCTTGCAGCACAAGAAGTACCACACGGCGACGCATCTGATGTACCAGGCATTGCGCGATGTGCTTGGTACGCACGTGGTGCAGAACGGCTCGAACATCACTGAGGAGCGCCTACGTTTCGACTTCAGTCATCCTGAAAAAATGACCCCAGAACAGATTAAGCAGGTCGAAGACATCGTCAACGACCAGATCGGCCGAGACCTCAAAGTCTCGTTCCAGGAATACCCAACTAAAGTCGCGATTGAAGAGAAGGGCGCGCTTGGCCAGTTCGGGGATCGCTACGGCGAGACGGTGAAGGTCTACCAAATGCTCGAGGACGGTGCTGACAAGCCATTCAGCTTCGAAATCTGTGGTGGCCCGCATGTCGACCACACTCTCCAACTCTTCGAGGATGGTAGGAAATTCAAGATCATCAAAGAGGAGTCATCCTCGGCCGGAATCCGCCGCATCAAAGCCGTCCTAGTTTAGAATAATAAAGAACCGCCTAATGGCGGTCGATGGTGGTGCTAGGGTGGTGCTCGTGCGTGTGATCGACGAATCGCTGGATGCGACTCAATCCTTCACTCTCACGAGCACCGACCCTTTCTCAAATTAGAGGGCTGAGAATCCCACGTTATTACTGGAGCGCGATCTCGAAGTCGAGAGTGCTGACCGGGGTGTAGCCATGCTGGCGAAGTCTGGTCAGTATCTCAACGATGCTGCGGTCACCCATGTTTGGGATATTCCGAAGCTGATCGTCGGTGAGCCTGACGGCGTCTTCGCAGGTGTGGACACTTACACGCTTAAGTACGTTGTAAGTACGTACTGTAAGGTCGAGTTCTTCGATGGGAAGCGCCTGACCGGTGGCCTTGCGAGCCTCAACTGCGGCAGCGTTTTGTGCCTGGGCATCAGCGATGAGCTGCTGCTTTACACGCTCAGCGTACTCCTCACTGATGAGCTGTTGCTCGACGAGCAGGTTTAGCTGCTGGGACGATGGACCGTAGTTGAGCTTGTCCAGCAAGCGGGCGACTCGGCGTAGGGCCTCGGCGTTGTCCTTGCGGACGCGCTCAGCGGTGCTGTCGAACAGTGCAGCCTGGGTGGCAGCGCTGAGTGGCTGGGCACAGATGAGGCCGAACTGATACTCGAGACGACGACTGAGTCGAACTCGCAGGGCGTCGAATGCCGATGTGGCCTGAGTGTGCTCGACGATGGCCGGGCCGTGCTGCTCTATCACGCGGTTGAGAGCTATGATCAGCGGAGCTCGGTTATCCTGCCAGCGCTTACGAGCTTCGATTAGCAGCTTCTTGAAGCGTTGCTCGATGACTTCGGCCGGCGGTGGCGTCATGTCGACATTGGGCTTGTCGGGAATGTCAGCCAGCACGAGCGCGACAATGGAGTCACGCAGGGAAGGCTTGGTGCGGATTCGCTGCTGAAGCGAGCGGTTGAGCCCAGCTTTTTCGAGACACTCGACAAACGCGAGAATTTCGTTGAGCTGAGCACGGGTCTGGTGTGTGGAAATTTCCACGATACACATCCATCTCAGGCATTAGCCTGTGGTTTGAACCTCGTAAGGTTCTCCAGTAAGTGAACGTACATTACCCGCAATGAGGGATAACCTTTTAATTATACCTTAAAATGATGAAAAAGTCAATATTATACCTCTGTTGAAGTGGTTGACGTGACGTATAAAAAAGTGCTATATTGCTAGTGGTTATACAAAAATAAACATCAGTTATGAAACGAAAAACGACGCGTTCGTCCTCACCGAAGCGGTTAACGGCTATTCAGACTAGTCGGCATTTTCGTGTTTCGCATCCTAAACACACGGGACATGTACTGCCACGGGCTTCGACCTCATATCCGGTGCTAGTGATGATCGTGCTGATCGTCGGCGTCCTGATCGGCGGCTGGACCAGCGTCGTTGTAGCCGATACTAGCGTTTGGACAACGCCGCAGCAGGATAGTTATACCGTGACCGCCAGCGTGCCGGCTCCGGCACCAACTCAGGCCGCAACGGTCGATAGCCCGACGAATGGCAAGCATTTCAGCGACAAGCCGATCGTCGTCAGCGGCAGCTGCCCGTATACCAACGAGGGCGACTATGTATCGATCTATCGCAATAATTTCTACAGCGGTACAGCCCTATGCAGTAGCGCCGGGCAGTACCAGCTATCAATCGATTTGTTTACCGGTGCTAACCAGCTGATAGCTAGGGTGTATAACTTCACTGATGTGCCGGGCCCCGACTCTGATCCGGTGACGGTCTACTACGATCCACCCGCCCAGCCGGTTATTCCAGTCGAGTCATCGACCAGCACCAGCACGAAATCGGCTCGCCAGGGTTTTGCCGTCAGCTCATCGCCCAGTAGCGGCACTAGCGTCTCGGTCGTTCCATTGACGCTGAGCAGTGACTTTAAGATCCGCGGCTATTACGTCGGGGAGCAGACCGTGTGGCAGCTTGATCTAGAGGGCGGCACCGCGCCCTATGCCCTGGCAATTGACTGGGGTGATGGCAGTACCGGTGTCGTCAGCCGCGGCACTGCCGGCGTGGCTCGGCTAACACATACCTATGAAAAATCGGGCAAGCAACAGGGTAGCTATACAGTGAAATTTACGGTTACGGATACTGACGGCGCGCAAAGCTTCCTGCAGGAGATAGTTGTTGTGAATAGCCGTAAGGCATCAACATTGGCCGCCGGGCGAACCGGGGGTACAGCGGGCTTTAGTAGCGGTGTGCTCCATATGCTGAGCCATTTCATATGGCCTAGCTACGCTGTCGTGGTGCTAATGCTCATCAGTTTCTGGCTCGGCGAGCGCCGCGAATACAACTTCCTCAAGCCGCGGCTCCGAAAGGTGCGACATGCCTAAACTAAGCCAGAGGTTATGCTAAAATAATGGATATGCTTTCCAAGTTAAAAACAGTTGGCGCCAAAGCCAGTGGCGTGACCGGCAAGGTCACCAAACGTGCAAAATCGGGTGGCAAAAAATCCGAACAATATGTCCTGGCGCTCGACATCGGCACTGAATTTGTCAAAGCCCTGATCGGTCGGATTGAGCCTGATGGTAAGACGATCGAGATCATTGGTGTCGGCCGCGCCCACCAGGGGCTGGCAGATATGCAGGCCGGTGCGATCTCGGACATCGCCAGTGTCGTCGAGAACTGCGACAAAGCACTGACTCAAGCTGAAACTCAGGCTGATGTGTCAGTCCGCACCGCCATTATCGGCATCGCCGGTGAGTTGGTCAAGGGCACTACCACTACCGTCCGTGTCGCCCGCAAGCAATCCGACAAGCCGCTCGATATTATTGAAATGGAGAAGATCATCAATCTGGTCCAGAACCGCGCTCAGGAAAAGGCTAAGCAACAGCTGGCCTGGGAGCTCGGTGGTAAGGAAGTTGAAGTCCGCCTTGTCAACAGCGCCCTGGTCAGCATTGAGATCGACGGTTATCCAGTCACGAACCCTATCGGGTTCCAGGGCAAAGATGTAGTTGTCCAGCTCTACACCGCCTTTGCACCGATGATCCACATTGGAGCCCTCGAAAAAACTGCCCAAGAGCTTGATCTTGATCTGTTAGCAGTTGCGGCCGAGCCGTTTGCAGTTGCCCGGGCCGTCATCGGCAACAACTCCAACCAGAACCTCAGCGCCATCCTGATGGACGTCGGTGGTGGTACGACTGACATCGCGGTTATTAATGAAGGCGGCGTCCAGGGGACTAAGATGTTTGGCATCGGCGGCCGGGCCTACACCCACGCCGTCGAGCGTGACATGGGCGTCGAATTTGAAGTTGCCGAACAGCTGAAACTTGGCCTGAGCACCAACAAAGTCCCCGCCCAGAAGCGCCCGGCAATCGAAGCCGCCCTTAACAAAACCGCTGATACGTGGGCATCAGGCATCGAGCTGGCCCTCAGCGAATTCACCAAGCTTGATCATCTGCCGCACCGCCTCTTCCTCTGTGGTGGTGGCTCATCACTCGATCTGCTGATTGACAAGCTGGAGCAAGCACAGTGGTACAAATCACTGCCGTTTACCCGCAAGCCGACTGTGCACCACATTAAACCAGAACAGGTGGCCGACATCGTTGACAAGACCGGTGACGTCAACGACCACACCTTCATTACGGCCATGGGACTACTGCGCGTCGGCCTCGATACGCTGCAGTTTAGTAGCGGGACTTCAGGTTCTATTAAGGATAAAATAGATAAGATGCTAAGCGTCTAAGACTACAATTATGGCAGCCTCAAACAACCCTTCCAAAGACACCATCTACATCGATGTCGATGACGAAATCACCGGCATCATCGACAAGCTGCGCGCCAGCGACGCTAAGATCGTTGCCCTGGTACTACCGAAGCGCGCCAGCGTTTTCCAAAGCATTGTCAATATGAAGCTCGTCAAGCGTGCGGCCGACGCTGCCAAAAAACACCTGGTGCTGATTACTACTGAGTCCGGCCTGATGCCGCTCGCTGGCGCTGCGGGCGTCATGGTTGCCTCGACATTAACTAGCAAACCGGAAGTCCCGGCCGGACCTGTTGGGCTCGATGACGCCGAAGAGACCGTCGACGAAGCCACAGGTGAAACTCATGTTGATCTCAAAAAACCGGTTGGTGAACTGGCGGGAGCAACGGCCGTCGCTGACGATGTTGAAACCATTGAACTCGATGATGAGGCACCAGCCCCTGAAGAAGAAGCCGCCGCCGGTGCTGCCGCCGTGGCCGCTAAGCCCAAAAAGGTCAAAAAAGACCCCAAATTGGCCGTACCGAACTTCGAGCGTTTCCGCTTGCTACTGGTCCTGAGTGCCCTTGGCCTAATCCTACTGATTGGCGGGCTCATCTTCGCTCTGACCGTACTGCCCAAGGCGACCATTGCCATCACGACTGATGCTACCAACGTCAATACCAGCGTCAACTTCACTGCCGACTCAACGGCCAATACCTTCGACGCAGACAAGAACGTCTTGCCCGCCAAACTTGTCTCCCAGCAGAAGTCCTACAGCCAACAGGGGGCCGCATCAGGGCAGAAAAATAATGGCGACAAGGCGACCGGCCAGGTGACGATTTCCAACTGTAGCCAGGATGATGTTAGCCTGCCAGCCGGTACCGGCGTCAGTTCGAGCGGCCTGGTATTCATCACCCAGAGTTCGGTCGTCGTCCCATCGGGTACAACCATTACCAAGAATCACATTACGACCTGCAGCCCGGGCCAGGGTACGGTCAACGTCAAAGCGCAGGCCGGCGGCGCGAACTACAACCTGCCCGATAAGTCGAAGTATACCGTCACCGGCCAGGATCCCTCGGTTATCACGGCGGTCGGTTCGGCCATGACTGGCGGTACCGACAACATCACCAAGATCGTCACCCAGGCCGACATCGACAATGCCAAGGCCAAGATAACCCCCACTGATAGTGGCGTAAAATCTGCGCTGCAGGGCCAGCTCACACAATCAGGCTTATATGCGCTGGCGGCAACCTTTAGTGCCGGTAGCCCGGAGATCACTACTAGTGCCAATGCCGGCGATGCCGCTGACACCGTCACTGTGAATGAGACGGTCACCTATACCATGCTCGGCGTCCAGCAATCCGATCTCAAGACATTAGTGGACGATAACATTAAGAAGCAGATTGACACTAAGAAGCAGAGCATCCTCGATGAAGGCCTGCGCGGCGCCAGCTTTGAAGTCACTGGTAGCGGCGATAAGAGCCAGCAGCTGACCATGCAAACTGTGGCGGTTGCCGGCCCGCAGCTAGATGTGAATACCATCCGCACCCAGGCTGCCGGCAAGAAGAGCGGGGAAGTCAAAGCTGATTTGCAGTCTAACCCAGATGTCACCACTGTCGACATCAAGCTCAGTCCATTCTTCGTCAGTCACGTCCCTAAGAAGACTTCCAAGATTACCGTCAATATTGCAAAACCGAAAGTAACGGCAACTCCCAGTACTTCCAATGCCAGCAACAACCCCTAACAACCTACTGGCTTTAGACGTCGGTGGGGTGCGCATTGGCGTGGCGATTGCCCATGCCATCGCCCGCTTGCCACGGCCGTTGACGACACTCGACGCCACCGCGCCGGATGTGCTGGCGCAATTGGAGCGGATCATTCATGTTGAAGAAATTGGCCGCATTGTAGTTGGGCTGCCGCGCAATCTGCAAGGTCAGGATACGGAACAGACAGCTGTCGTCCAGGCCTTTGCCGCCGGTCTTGAGAGCCTTGGGTTACCGATTAGTTTCCAGGACGAAGCTCTGACCTCACGCAAAGCCGAGGCCGAACTGAATGCCCGCGGCAAAGCGTATAATAAAGGAGATATTGATTCCTTGGCCGCCACCTATATTCTCGAGGACTGGCTGGCCGTTAACCCGACACCGGAGGTAACTGCTTGAAATTACGACGCTATCACGTGGGCAAAGGTACCCGCCACGCCCGCCGCATTCCTCAGCGGTTACGGCTGCTGCTGGTATTACTGATAGCTCTTGCCGGCACCGGAACTCTGGTCGTGCGCCACGAATACACCGAGGCACTCAAGCCAGTCAGCGCCAGCCAGACGACCCAGGATTTTAGCGTACCGCAAGGTGCCACGGTCAAAGAGATTGCCGCCAAGCTCGAAAAAGATCACCTAATCCGCAGCGCCTGGGCGCTCGAGCTTTACGTCCACAGCAAAGAACTGGGTGACAAACTCCAGGCGGGCACCTACGCTTTTGCTCCAAGCCAGGGGACGGTCGAGATCGTTTCATTATTGACCAAGGGTAAGGTCTCGAACGCCCAGATTACCATTTTGCCCGGCAAACGCATTGACCAGATCAGGGCTTCATTGATCAATGATGGCTATGCTCCCGCCGAAGTCGACAAGGCGCTTGATCCGGCCCAATATGCCAGTCTGCCGGTGCTGTCTTTTAAGCCTGCAGGCGTTAATAGCCTGGAAGGTCTGCTATGGCCTGACACATTCAACACCGACAACTCGACACCGCTGTCGACCATCATTACCGAATCGCTCAATGAAACCGGCACTTATCTAACAAGTGACGTCCAAGCGGCGTTTGCCAGCGAAGGCCTGACGACCTATCAGGGGCTGATATTGACGTCGATCATTACCAAGGAGGTCAGCAGGGCCAGCGACCAGCCGCAGGTAGCCCAGGTATTCTTGACGCGTTTGAAGCAGGGCATGATGCTCGGTTCGGATGTGACGGCTATCTATGGCTCGGTGGCGGCGGGTAAGCAGCCTGATCTGTCCTTTGACTCACCATACAATACGCTGATTCATACCGGCTTGCCCCCCACCCCTATCAGCACAGTTACGAAAACTTCGTTGCAGGCCGCAACCCATCCTGCCGGCACCGATTGGCTGTACTTCGTCGCCGGTGATGATGGTACGACATACTTTTCTCATACCCTCGAAGAGCACCAGGCTTTAACGGCTAAATATTGCCACAAACTCTGCGGCAATTAACAGGGGTACAATAGGCTAAAATCGACCTTTCAGCCTTGCCTCAGCTAGCTGGTTTGCTATAATTGACGGGTTACTAGTGTAATAATTTGGAGCTTTGTATTAGTAATACAAATCCCACAACTCATTTGACAACTCGCTTGGCGACCGCCACCCCGGACGCACACAAGACCCTTCAGCACCTCCAGACCAAGCTCAACCGCTCATCAACGCGTAAGCGTTTGGTGCGGGCTGGTTTCCTGCTGACTAATATTTTGATTTTGGGAGCTATCAGCGCCTTTGTTGTGCTCGATCAGCATGGCTCCACCAGTACAAAATCCGTTGCTAGCGTTTCTGCTGACGCCCCCGTTGCCAACCCGTTAGACCAATTATCATCTGCAGACATTGCCCTGACGGTAGCCCGCATGAGCAGTTTGCCGGAATCAACGGCTATTACCAGTCAGGCCATCTCACAGTCCGTTGAGTTAACACAGGCGCCCACGACTGACAATGTCGTCGCCAAGCCTCAGGTCATCACTACTGCCCTCAAATCTAAGGCCGACATCAAGACTTACACCACTGTCGCCGGTGATACGCTGACCAGTCTGGCCAGTAAGTTTGGAGTTACTTCCGACAGTATCCGCTGGTCCAACGGCCTCGGCTCGAGTGACGCCGTCACCGTCGGCCAGAACCTGTACATCCCACCGGTCAACGGTATCGTTTACACCGTCGCCTCAGGTGACACCGTCGACAGCTTAGCCAATAAGTATAAGGCCAGCTCCGACAAAATCGCCGCTTACAACGACGCTGAGCAGGCCGGGCTGACGCCTGGCGACCACATCATCATCCCAGACGGCATGGTTACGCCCGCCCCTGTAGTACGAGTAGCCGCACCCACTGTCAGTTCCAGCGCTTCTTATGCCTGGGGCGGTGGCAGCGCCATCTACGGATACAATGGTTATGACTACGGCTACTGTACTTGGTATGTCGCTACCCGCATCTCAGTACCTGCAAACTGGGGTAACGCCTATACCTGGGACAACCTGGCTCCGCAGAGTGGCTGGACGGTTAGCAATGTTCCGCGTGTCGGCGCCGTGGCTCAGAGCGACAACATGAGTTACCTCGGTCATGTTGCCTACGTTGAAGCTGTCTCTGATGACGGCACGATGATCAAGTACTCCGATATGAATGGTCTGGCGGGCTATGGCCGCGTCGGCTACTCCGACTGGGTGTCTTCGACCTTCTTCCAGCACTACATCTACCGCTAATATTGTTAAAACATCGTAAAAATGTTATAATCACGTGATTATGGCATTTGGCAAGAAATCAGCAGAAATTCAGCGCTTACAGGCAGAGCTCACCCAAGTTCGGACTGAGCTTGCCAGGATCGAACCATTCAAGGCTGATGCTGAACTGATTCACGACAAATATGAGCGGTACACACAAGACGGCTTTGATATTAGCCAGGCTTTCAAGGAAGCGGTCAAAGCTGCCGATGAAGCCCGTCGTCACGAAGTAGTCATGGGTATTGTTGCAACTCTGTCACCTGTGATGAAATTGCAGCTACTCGACAAATTTTTTGGCGATGAAGAACTAAAACGCGAGCTCGAGACCGAGCGTCAGCGCGAATTGCAACGGGCGGCCCGCGAAGTTGACATTGAACACCTACGAGCAATTACCGCACAGGAAGGATCGATTAATCTCAAGCAGATTCCCGCCGGCAATAAAGTAGCGATCAATCTGTGTAGCGGCAGTCTCGATGTTCGCTACCGCAAGATCGCACCCGAAGAAGCTACTAGTCGCAGGATTGAAGGTGTGATGGCAGACCAAGGATTCGTACATGTGCTAAGCGCGACCGGTGAAGCACGCAGCGACAAAGATGAAGTGTACGAGCACGAACTGATTACTTTTGGCACTCCCGATGAGAAGTTTAACTTCAAACCGGTGGCTTATTTCGACTCTGAAGTTGAAATGCGCCGCAAGGATGGCGACACCGTGATGCTCGGACTGGATCTGATGCAGGTCAGTATTAATGGCCAGGATATACTGCTGCGGGACTAATCGTAGCGTAAAATAGAAAGAAGCATATGAGTTTTATCGATAAAGCAGTGGTATCTGTTATCGCCGGTAAGGGCGGCAACGGCAAACTGAGCTTCCGTCGCGAGAAGTTTGTCTCTAAGGGCGGACCGGATGGTGGTGACGGCGGCAATGGTGGCAACGTCGTGCTAGTTGCCAGCCGCAATCAGAATACCCTGGCTGCCTTCCGCTACCAGCGCGAGCTCAAAGCCGACGAAGGCCAGCCCGGCGGTCCAGCCAAGATGCACGGCCGCAGCGCCAAGCATTTGCTGGTGCCAGTACCCGTCGGCACCATCGCGACTAATGAAAAGGGCGAGATCCTGGCGGATTTAGTTGCCGATGGCGAATCGGCAGTTATCGCCAGCGGTGGCCGTGGCGGCTTCGGTAATGCCCACTTCGTCTCATCACGCCGTCAGACACCTAAGTTTGCTGAGCTGGGCGAACCGGGCGAAGAACTGACCGTCAACCTCGAACTGAAAATGATCGCTGACGTCGGCCTGGTCGGTCTGCCGAATGCCGGCAAATCAACGCTGCTCAGCAAGGTCAGCAATGCCCGCCCTGAAATCGCTAATTATGCCTTTACGACGCTGAAACCAAACCTCGGCGTCGTCGACATCGACAATGAAAACAGCCTGCTGATGGCTGACATTCCCGGCCTGATTGAAGGTGCCGCCGACGGCAAGGGCCTCGGTCACGATTTCCTGCGGCATGTCGAACGCACCGCCGTTATTTTGCACCTAATCGATGCCTACAATGAGGACCCGGCTGGCACCTACAAGACTATCCGTAATGAGCTGAAAGCTTACAAGGCCGACCTGGCCAAGCGCCCGGAAGTCATCGCCATCACCAAGATCGAAGGCCTCGACGAAGAAATAGCCGCTGACCTGATCGCGCAGGTTGCCGCCGTCGCCAAAAAAGGCACGCCGATCTTCGCTATCTCTGCCCAGTCCGGCCTGAACCTCAAGCCTATGCTTTACAAGGTCAAACAATTGGTAGCCAAAGAGCGTGCCAAGATCGTAAAACAAGAAGAGGCCGCCGGCATCCCAATCATCACGCTTGAAGACCTCAGCGAACACTGGACTGTCACCAAAGACGTCAACACCTTTGTCGTCTCAGGCGAGAAGATCGAGAACTTCGCCAAGCGCACCGATTTCAATAATGAAGAGGCCGTCCAGCGCCTGCGCCATATCATGGGCAAGATGGGCATTATGCATCAGCTGGTGCGTCAGGGTATCGACGCTGACGACATCGTTCGGGTCGGCACCGGCGAATTCAAATACTAAGAAAATATCACAGCGCGCCCTAAGCTGCTTATGGTAAGCTAAATTGTAATAAGCTCATGCTTGCACATCTACATAAAGTGAATAAAATGGGGGTACTATGAATCAGGAAACTCGCCAGCAGTACAGTGCTATTCAAACCAGTATTCGTGGTAACATCAATGCTATTCGTGTTCTTCTGATGCAGGTGGATACCATGAATGAAACGGTCGCAACTATCACCGATGTAGCAACTAAGGCTGCTCTTGACCAAAGCATTTCAAATGTTTATAAGAGCATAAACTTGTTGATTGATGAAACTGAAAATTTGTTTAATAGCCTGCAAGCAGTTAGAGAAAGCGCAGTAATCGATTAAATGAATCTTTCCCCTCAGAAGACAGGGGGTGGGCAAGCTAAACAGGCTTCAGCGCGGCTGGAAGCTCTCGAGCATAAGGTTGAGAGTGCGCCGTTTGATCCAAAGGAACATTTGGATAAAAAGCGGGCGCTGATCGCTCAAATTTTTGTGTGGGGATTTCTGATTTTGATATTGGTAGTTCTAGTCGGTGTACCCCTGTACAACCAATGGATTGGGAAACCAACAGCACTCGATATGGATAAAACACTTTCCCAAGTCGGTGGTTTATTAGGTACCCCACTAGGGTTTGTAGTCGGATATTACTTCAAAGAATATAAAAAGCGTTAAATGTTAACTTTAGCTTAAATTTATACTGCTTGTAGCAGGGCGGTGGTAAACTGGGAGGACTATGGCTGCCAGCTTTTTCTTTTATGACTTAGAGACCTCGGGGTTGAACCCGCGCTCGGCCCGGATCATGCAGTTCGCCGGCCAGCGAACGGACATGGATCTGAACCCGATTGGTGAGCCGGTCAACGCCTTGATCCGGTTGTCGCCTGATGTGTTGCCGGAGCCCGACGCGATTATGATTACCGGCATTACGCCGCAGCAGACGCTAACCGATGGCTATACCGAAGCCGAGTTTCTGAAGCTGTTCTATGACGAGGTGGTGCAGCCCGACACAATTTTTATAGGCTTCAACACGGTGCGCTTCGATGATGAGTTCATGCGCTTCCTGCACTACCGCAACTTCTATGACCCGTATGAGTGGCACTGGATGGACGGCTGCTCGCGCTGGGATTTGCTGGATGTGGTGCGCATGACCCGAGCGCTAAGGCCGGAAGGTATCGAGTGGCCATTCGCGTCGGATGGCAAACCGACCAACCGGCTGGAGCTGCTGACGAAGCTCAATGGGCTCGACCACTACAAAGCCCACGATGCCCTGAGCGACGTTCACGCCACCATCGCCGTTGCCAAGCTGATCAAAGACAAGCAGCCCGACCTGTTCAAATATCTGCTCGATTGCCGGGCCAAGAAAAAGGTCGGTGAACTGGTGGATGCCGGCCAGCCATTCGTCTACACTTCCGGACGCTACCCCAGCAATAGCTTGCACACCTCAGTCGTCATCAAGCTGGCCGAAACCAAGCAGAAGCACACCCTGGTCTACGATTTGCGTTACGATCCCACGCCGTTCATGAAGATGTCTGTCGATGAGCTGATCAAAGCCTGGCAGTATTCACCGGACCCATACGCGGTGCGCCTGCCTGTCAAAACACTGAAGCATAATCACTGTCCAGCAGTTGCGCCGCTCGGCGTAATCAAAGATCAGGCTACCCAGGAGCGGTTGGGGCTGAGGTTGGAGACGATTGCCAAGCACCGTGAAATGCTGAAGGCTGGACATCAAGCGTTTACCGAGAAGCTATTCCAGGCAATTGAGCAGATGGATACCGAGCGCGAGCAAACGGCGCTGATCGACAATCCGCTGACGGTCGATGCCCGGTTGTACGAAGGATTTTTTGGAGATGCGGATAAGCAGGCGATGCGCCGGGTGCGGTCAGCTAACGGGGATGAATTGAATGTCACGCAATTTGATTTCAAGGATGAGCGATTACAAAGTCTATTGCCGCTCTATAAGGCGCGCAATTATCCGAAATCACTGACTGACGTCGAGCGTGCTGCCTGGGAAGCCCACTGCAAACAGCAGCTGTTGGCGGGTGAGCAGAGCAGTAAGCTGGCCAAGTATTTCAAGCGGCTGAGTGAGTTGGCCGCCGATGACAAGCTCAGTGGTGAGCAACAGTATTTGCTCGAAGAGTTACAGCTGTACGGGCAGTCGATTATGCCCGCAGATGCAGCTGACTAGCGTAGAGGGGTGTCCGGCTGGCCGGCAGAAATACCAGCTCGTCGCGGTGCTGCACTAGATGCAGGAGTATACGACCGATAAAGATGGTGAACAGTCCAATAGTCAGGCTCGTCACAAACTCCAGCCACATGTCGAAGCTGATTTGAAAATTGGTGCCTGGAAGAATCCCTAAAACGATGAATGAATACATGCGGTGCCTCTGTTACCCCGGAAAATACCAGGTGATTTAATCGGGATTATACACCTATTTGTTAATATGTCAACAATATAGTATTAAAGCTTAAGCTTGTTTTGATTGTTTTGTCTGTATGCTAGAGTCTAGAAAAATCAGCAATTTTTATGTATAATACGAGGCCTAATTCCTGGGAGGGATATGTCCGATTCAATCGTCGTCAAAGGTGCCCGTGAACACAACCTGCAGAACATAGATGTTACGATTCCGCGCGAAAAACTAGTGGTTATTACAGGTCTAAGTGGGTCGGGCAAGTCCAGCCTGGCCTTTGACACGATTTATGCCGAAGGGCAACGCCGCTACGTCGAATCGCTGTCGTCGTATGCTCGTCAGTTCTTAGGTCTGATGGAAAAGCCCGACGTTGATCAGATCGATGGGCTGAGCCCGGCGATTTCTATCGACCAGAAATCAACCTCCCGTAACCCGCGCTCGACCGTCGCGACCGTCACCGAGATTTATGATTATTTGCGTTTGCTGTATGCCCGTATCGGCGTGCCACACTGCCCAGTCGACGGTAGCGCCGTGGTGCGTCAGACGATTACTGGCATCGTTGACCAGGTCAATGCCACGACTGCTGATAAGCGTCTGCTGGTGCTCGCGCCGGTTGTCATCGACAAAAAGGGTGCCTTCGAGCACATCCCGGAAATGTACCAGCGTGCCGGCTTTGCCCGCGTCCGTGTCGATGGTGTCGTCTATGCGCTCGACGAATTCCCGGAGCTCGACAAGGCCAAGCGCCACCGCATCGAAGTCGTTGTCGACCGCCTGGTTAACAACGAAGAGAGTGCCAGCCGTCTGGTGCAGTCGATCGAGCAGGCGCTCGATGTGGCTGAAGGCAAAGTCGTCATCCTCGACGCCGACAATGATGAAACCTGGACTTACAGCCTGATGTATGCCTGCCCGCAGCACCCTGAAATCAGCATTCCCGAGCTCGAGCCGCGCACCTTTTCGTTCAACTCACCGCACGGTGCCTGTCCGGTTTGTACTGGCCTTGGATCCCGCCTGGAAGTCGACCCCGAACTGGTAATACCGAACGGCAACCTCACCATCGCCGAGGGTGCAATCCGACCCTACAACCGCATCAATGTCGATAACTGGTACATGAAAAAACTGCAGGCCGTGGCCGACCGCTACAACTTCAGCCTCCACGTGCCGACGTCGCAGCTGACCGCCGACCAGCTCAATATGATCATGTATGGCACCGGCAAGGAGAAGTACCGAGTATCGCTCGGACTCGGCCGCTCGTTCGAAACCACCTACGAGGGCGTCGTAACCAACCTCGAGCGCCGGCACAAGGAAACCGACAGCGATTTTATCCGCCGCGACATCGAGAAATTCATGCAGGAAAAGCCGTGCCACGCCTGTGGTGGCCTGCGTCTGAAGCCCGAAGTGCTGTCGATCACCGTTGGTGAGCAGTCGATCATGGACGTCTGTAGCCTATCTATCGATGATGCCCTCGACTGGTTCCGTAGCATCAAGCTCGACGCCAAGGAAACCAAGATTGCTGAAATGATCCTCAAGGAAATCGGTGCCCGTCTCCAGTTCCTGCAGGACGTCGGCCTGAATTATCTGAACCTACTCCGTAGCGCCACGACGCTGTCGGGTGGTGAAGCTCAGCGTATTCGTTTGGCGACACAGATCGGTTCAGGTTTGCAGGGAGTATTGTACGTTTTGGACGAACCATCCATTGGTCTTCACCAGCGCGACAATGAACGCCTGATCAAGACGCTGAAACACCTCAAAGAGCTGGGCAACACGGTGATTGTGGTTGAACATGACGAAGACACCATCCGTACCGCCGACTGGCTATTGGACATTGGTCCAGGCGCCGGAATTCACGGCGGTAAAGTCATTGCTAATGGCACCCCAGCTGACGTCATGAAGCAAAAGGATAGCCTGACCGCGCAGTATCTTTCGGGCCGTAAATCGATTCCGGTACCCAAGAAGCGACGTCAGGGCAATGGCAAAGAACTGGTCATCAAAAACGCGCGCGAAAATAATCTGCGCAATGTCGATGTCACCATCCCGCTTGGCGAACTAGTCGTCGTGTCCGGTGTCTCTGGGTCTGGTAAATCATCACTGATCAACGACATCCTGGCCAAAGAACTGCTGGCTCGCCTGCACCGCGCCAGTACCGTCCCCGGCAAGCACGATGACATCGAAGGCATCAAAGAACTCGACAAAGCCATCATCATCGATCAGTCACCGATCGGGCGCACACCGCGTTCCAATCCAGCCACTTACACCGGGTTATTTACACCGATCCGCGAGCTGTTCGCTCAAATGCCTGAAGCCAAACTTCGCGGTTACGGCCCCGGTCGTTTCAGCTTCAACGTCAAGGGCGGCCGCTGTGAAAACTGTCAGGGTGACGGCATCATCAAGATCGAAATGCATTTCCTGCCCGACGTCTACGTCCCCTGCGAAGTCTGTCATGGCAAACGCTACAACCGCGAAGCTCTAGAGATCCACTACAAAGGCAAGACCATTAGTGATGTGCTGGAAATGAACTGTGAGCAGGCGCTCGACTTTTTCGGCAATATCCCATCAATCGCCCGCAAACTGCAGACCCTGGTAGATGTCGGCCTCGGCTACATCTCACTTGGCCAGCCGGCAACCCAGCTGTCCGGTGGTGAAGCCCAGCGCATCAAACTGTCTAGCGAACTCTCCCGCCGTCCAACCGGCCGCACGCTGTACATCCTCGATGAGCCAACCACTGGCCTCCACATGGCCGATGTCGACAAGCTGCTCAACATGCTACACGCCCTGGTCGACGCCGGCAATTCGATGGTCGTCATTGAGCACAATCTCGACGTCATCAAGAACGCCGACTGGATCATCGACATGGGCCCTGAAGGCGGCTCAGCCGGCGGTATGGTCGTCGCGGAAGGCACACCTGAACAGGTCGCCAAAGTTGCTCAGTCCTACACCGGCCAATTCCTCAAAACGATGCTTTAGAGCTCGACGAGCATGCCATAGGTGTCGTCATCATAGGGCGGCACCGTGTCTCGCAATGCCTGCCGTGCCAATTCCTTTTTGATTTCCTCTGACAGTTCAGTCACTGGTATTTCGGGCATAGTTTCACTCATACCCAAACAATAATCCGCAAATCTTAACTAATTCTTAACTTCCCCCAGAATTTAAACGATAGAAGCTTTTATTCATTCACTATACGGTGGATTCGATGGTCTAATCTAACTTACATTAGCTTCCGGCATGCCACGTCACATCGAAATAGCCAGTAGTAGAAGGTGCTGAAGTTGAAGCTAATGTCGTAGCAGCGCTATTTTGCATATCTATTGCTGTACCTGTGACTCCATGGTTGTATGTGTAAGTATTGCTAGCGATGGCGTGATCAATACCATTTGCGGTCGCATTGCATGCTTGATTTGGGGAGCCGCTGCTCGCAGTAGAAAAATCTACCGTGCCAAAATCTATTAAATCCGTAAAGCCGCTGCTAGTTGAAGGACGCTCTACAATACACTCGACAGTCGACGGTGCAGCCGGGGTGTCCAACACGATATTGTGAGATGCTATCCAATTGAACGAACCGTTTGACAGAGTGGGCCCATAATCGTAAACAGCTAGATTCACATTGGTTGAGCTGCCAGAGTAGGGAGCTACTTGGACTACAATTTTATCCCCAGCACTGACAGTTCGACCTGAATAGTCTTGCTCTGCTGCACCAGCACCGCCACTTGGGGTGTAAGCCTCCCACCATACATGTGAGCTGCTGGTACCATCGGTGCATTCTAGTCGTACCCCTGCTTGGTAAAGGGGGTCAGTATTGGTCCCCGTACCAACACCAGCCCACATGCTTACATCATGCTCACCGTTTGATGGGCAAGTATACGAGGGTACAATAAAATCAAGCTGTTATATAATTGAGGAAAGTTGGTGTACTTGCGCTATAACCTGCCCAGTTTGAACTCAAATTATTATTGAACGTGGTCGAATGCTGTAAGTGAATATTGCTGTGCTCTGTAAAGTCTTCGCGTTCGGTAGTTGCTGCAGGCGTGACAATTGCTAGTGCTGCGAGACCCGCTCCGATCAGCCGGCGAAATGCTCGCGCTTGATTAATCTGGCGTTCTTCTGAAGCGTAAACCGATTGAGAGTTTTCTATGTCCATTACGTTACATCCAAATAGTTAGGTTATTACACTAGCAGTATAAGAACGAAATAATAAATTTAGCAAAAGATTATCGCCGAGATTTAAGAATTGTGGTAGATTCAGAGCATGCAACACAATCAAAAAATAAATATTATAATGTTAGTAATACTATTGGCAGCAGTAATGTTGGCATTCCTAGGCTATAAAAATAGCCATAATCAATATGCTGGCCGATATGTTTATAAATCTTGTTTTGGCGGGTATATACCTGCTACAGAGACATCATCAACGCAAAATAATGCAGGTGGACCGTGCAGGATGGGCGATGCTTTTATATTGCAAAATAATCAAAAACCCTACGTGCTATCCACATTTGTACTTGGGGCTGTCGCTGGATCGGAACTAACTTTTGTAGTAATACAAAACAACTATACAAAGCGATTGCGATCTAAGAAGAAAAAATAACTATTTATTTTTGCGGCGGTGTAGGCGGATGGCGTGCACGATGGTCGGACCGGATGAAGCCACGACCGCGAAGACGATGATGGCCAGGATGTAGTTATCGATGTTCGGGATGCGACTGCCCACGTAGTAGCCGAGCAACGAAACCAAAATGGCCCAGAGCGTATCACCGATAATGTTGAAGGTCAGGAAGCGACGGTAAGGCATCGACCCGACACCCGCTAGTAACGGTGTGAATGTTCGGACGATAGGCAGAAAGTGCGACACTAACAGGGTCTTGGCGCCGTACTTTTCGAAGAATTTTTCTGAGGTTTCGATGTGGTCGCGGCGGAAGATCAGCCCGTCAGGTTTTTTGAAGACAGCCGGGCCGAGGCGGCGGCCGATCCAGTAGGCGGTGTTATCGCCGAGTACGGCGGCGATTGCGCAAACTACTATGACGCCCAGGATGGGTAGATGACCTTCATGGGCGTAAATACCGGCAGTGATTAGCAGGGTGTCGCCGGGCAGAAAAAAACCGAGGAACAGACCGACTTCGGCATAGATAATCAGTCCCAGAAGGGGCAGGCCACCGGCATGGACGATATGTTCGACACTTATCATTCCTTTAGCTTATAGGGCAGGGGGCGTTTCGTCCAGTTTCAAACTGGGGTCGTATCTGTTATACTAGTACTTCGATAGAGAAGTTAATAGGAGGTTTCTGACTATGTCCCAAGACACGATTTCACTCGCCCTCGAAGCCCGCGATGTTACTGGTAAGGCTGTAAAGCACCTTCGCAAAGACGGTGTAGTACCAGCGGTTATTCACGACCATGGTAAGCCATCGGTTAATGTCCAGGCCGGCTACGTGCCGATGTTCAAGGTCTGGCAGCAGGCCGGCAAGCACCACCCGATTGCCCTGACGATCGGCAGCAAGAAATATACTGCGCTGATCAAGGACGCTGATTTTGATCCTAAAAAGCACATGCTGAAGCACTTGGTGTTCAACGCAGTCAGCGCGACTGAGAAGGTTCAAGCCGAGATCCCAATTCAGCCCACCTATGATGAAGGTAACG
>Ga0207705_10000201_pt1 | contig 60282 bp, 43 predicted proteins | sample KBSC13metaG_FD_184314 | JGI IMG/M metagenome (GOLD analysis project Ga0207705, IMG submission 184314) | Corn rhizosphere microbial communities from Kellogg Biological Station, Michigan, USA - KBS C1-3 metaG (SPAdes) (version 2) | ecosystem: Host-associated > Plants > Roots > Rhizosphere > Soil ... | reverse complement strand
CGTTCGCCAAGATGCTCTCACTGAAGCAAACTTACAATGGGCGCAGGCGAGAGTTGTCACGAGATTGTCATTAGACGGTCATTGTTTGCCTGAAAACCGCTTGCCAGCCGTGAGAGGTACGGCCTAGGCATGATCCCAATGCCGCACCCTTCCGAATTGAAGGTGTTGGACGATCGTGTCGCTCCAGTGGTGCTCATTGGAGCGTCCGGGGCGACTGGCGAGACCAATGGCTCATAGCGTCTTTCCCCGTAGCGGACGCATAGAGACGATGAATTTCGGATGCTAAGGTGCGCCGTGCACACGCTTCTAGCCCTCGAGATTGGCAACAACCTGCTTGTGGTCTTCGAAGTATCGAAAACCACAAGCAGGTCAGCATTTATATGCGGATATAGAGGCGACCACTCGATGGGTCAAAGGTTTGGTAGTCAAATCCGCCCCCGCCTCGCTTGGTCGGCGTCCGCCGCCAGATCATGCAATAAGGTGAAGAAAGCTGGCGATTGCCCGATGAAGAGACCCATATCCGTCAGGAAGTTGACCACGTTCATCGCCGCTCCTTTGGTTTCAGTGGGGCGAATGATCGAGCATGGCGGGAGCTTACGGCTGAGGAATGGACACGGCTCCGGCATGATCAAGTTCGTTTGGAACTCCTCGCCGCCAAACGGAGAAGAGTTCAGATCTGGAAAGGTCACCGATACTTGGGTAACAGGGTCCACCGCAGTCAGGGGAGGCGCGTTGCCCGCCTTGTCCGCCCAGGTTTGAAAATGCATAGTCTCAGTGGGTCCGATGCTGATCAGAATTCGTAAGACCTCCACACTTGTGGCTCTTTGCGCCATCGCGGGATAGAGGCTGTTGCCGCCTTGTTCAATTGTAGGCATGTGGAAGCCGGCAGTATTTGCGATCGCTTGAAGGAAGTTTGGGTCCTTGGTATCGGCATCCGTCCTGGGAATGGCCGTATGCTCACCCGTAAATAAAGTTGGAACCGCCTGCCGGAAGGTGAAGTTCGGATCGAGGTCGGGGTTATGGCTATCGTCGCGGTAACGAGTCCACCAACTGGTATCCAGAGTGAGTCGCATCAGGTTTGTGAGACGCAGTTTTCCGCTGGAGCCTGTAGCGCTGCTGCCCGGCAGAGTGCGAAACTGCTCAAGGTTTACTGTCGCTGCTCCCTTCGAAGCTAGATATGCATTGAGGAAGTTCTGGTGAGTGAACTCGTCGTCGGTGTTGTCGTGGACGTACTGGGCCATGTCCTCATCGAGCATGGCAAGAGCTGCGGTGAAGGCCGGATTGCCGCTTCCGCCAGAGACTTCATCGTCCTGAATCCCCGCGAGCTCGTTGTACTGGACCCAGAAGTCTGTCTCCAGTATCTCCGCTGCCGCGGCGAACCGGAGCATGGCCGCATCTCCCCGCGTCAGGCGTCCGCTGCGATCGTTGTCGAATCCATCTTGCGCCAAAGCCGATGGGCTTTCGGCCAGAAGTCCCACTCCGGCACTTGCGGCCCCCGCTATGGCCAATCCGTTCTTAAGGAAGGAACGTCGGTTGGTTGCGTTCTTCATGTTGATCCAAGTGTTTTCCATAACAGCCTCCTTACGCAAAAGCTTGAGCCTTGCGCAACGAGGCAGATGTCAGCGAAATGTCAATATAAAGTCATTTCTTCCAGTAGTGGGTCTCATCAAAAATGATCTCAGCCACATCAAAAACGAAGACCTCACCCCCAGATAACCCCAATTAACAGCGGTCGCGAAATCGCCTTGGGATTATCGAGCGTGGTTGGAGTTTTTGGATGAGCCTAGTCGTCCAAAGCCATCTTCACTACCTTGCTGTTGGCCTCACTCTTGGCCGTCATCAAGGCGTTCCGTATACGTTCACAATCTCGGATTCGGTAACTCAGCGGGGCAGGCCGCTGTATTTCTATCGGGCATCGCGAAACATGTGCATCACATCGTGCGCGGTAAATCTCTGGCGAGCATCATGTCGCAGTATCTTACCTCGCGCATCGAAAGCTCGTCCCACATCACGCTCTAGTTGCCCCCTCCCACCACGACGACTTCATTTTCGCGGCAGAACCCAGACTCCATCGCGGTCGCCGCATAGCGGAGGGATCCCACCACCGGATTTCAAAGTTTCCCGACCCGGTATAGAACCACCCCATGCGATGGAACAGTAGCACTGATCCTGCCGCCAGTTGTCTTCTTCCCGCCCGTCCACAGGTTGTCCAGAGAATAACCGCGCTCATTTTTGGGAAGGCCCACAGCGGACGCTTCGATCGATACCTTCTCTGCCTTCTCCCCGGTGTTGAACAAGCCGACGACCGCGTCTCCATTCGGTCCCATCTTGGCGAAGACCTGTTGGTTGCCACTATTGAGGACTCTTTTCGCAGCGATCGCATCCTGGTCAACAGCGAGGACCAGAGCGTTTTTAAGGTATTTCAAGTCCTGCGGGTCGAGGTGCGTAAGATCGACGCCGAGGATGAGAGGCGCCGCTCCAAGCGACCACAGAGTCAACTGAGTCTGACGTTCGATTGGAGTAATCCCGTCATGGGGGCCATTGCCTATCTCGATGGAGTCATAGTCGTTGAAACCTCCAGGGCCGGCATAAGGCTGCCATTCGGCAACGTAATCGAAGCGCTTTGCAACATCCGTCCAACTGGTCAGCGGATAGCTGCTACCGTGCTTCTCGCAGCGATAGCATTCGAGGTCGGGTGCGAATTCCCATTGATTCGCGTACTTCATCAAGACCGGTGCGATGGCCTGTGTATAGCCTCCCTGTGTGACGTCAAGGATCATCGGCCGGCCGCTCTGCCGTATTGCTTTCGACCATGCCTTAATGTCAGCGACGTTGCCGTCGTGCATGCCGTCGATTTTGATGTAATCGACGCCCCATTCGGCGAGCATATCCACCCATGAATTGATGTACTCCTGGGCGCCGGGCTTGTTGTAGTTGATACCGACCATGCCGTGGCAGTTATAGTTGCTTTCCTCTATCGACGTTTCCGCAATCTGTGCAGCCGTGTACGGCGTGCCTTTAACGGACGTGTTCTTAGTTACCGCCTGCTTGGAAATTCCTGGCGTAACGTAGATTCCGAATTTCATCCCGAGGCCGTGGAGGTAGTCGGCCACCACCTTGATGCCGTTGGTATCCCCTTGGGGCGGGAACCTCGATGGGTCTGTCACCCAGCGACCATATTGATCGACGTTAGGACCCTGACTGCCCGGGCACTGGTACCAAAAGTCGTCAAGATTTATGTACTCGTAACCGATTTTCTGCAATCCCGATTGCTGCAGAGCCCGCGCCTGAGCTTCCATTTTCGCTGCGGTGGGCTGCGCGCGGAGAAAGCTCCAACTGCTCCAGCCGAGCACGGGGGTGCGTCCTATGCCGTTATCCTCTGCCGCCGCATTCGGCAAGCCGACGGCTCCCACCAACAAGAGGACCACCACCGCAACCATCAGGGTATGCATCGATTTCTTCATAAATCATTCCCTTTCATGTCTAATACGTCATATAAACCAATAAAGCATAACGATACGATACTCCAAGGTTTGATATCCGGGTATCGAAATTCGATTTTGGCTACACTTTCGGATCCCGTAGAAGTCACTTCCAGAGCCGCAGCATCACCACCCCGCCTTGCGGCACAGTGACGGTGTAAGAGTCGCGCAGAGTCCCGAGGTTCTTGTGCGCCCACAAATCGCGCGCGTGGACCGGGCCGGTAAACCCGACGTCCTTGAAATAGAGCGTGATCGGCTCGGCTTCGTCATCCGTGACATAGTTGAATATTGCCACCGCCTTCGCGCCGCTGCTCAAAGGCTTCTCCCATATCTGCGGCGGACCCACGCGATGACCCTGAATCCCAAGCTTTTCCTGATCAATCGCGATAACTTCCTTGTTCATCAGAATGCTCCTCGTGGTCTCGTCCATCTTGCTGAGGTCATTGCCGGCCAGCAGCGGAGCCGAGAGCATGGACCACAAGCTCATCTGGGTGCGATACTGATCCGCCGTCATGCCGCCGTTGCCGATTTCCAGCATGTCGGGATCATTCCAATGCCCGGGCTCGGCATACTTTTCGAGGCCGGCCTGGGAAAATCCGATCAGCGCCATGCTGCGATAGTTGTCCCGGATGTCATCGGTCGTGCGCCAGAGATTTCCGCCCACCCTGGGCCCCCACTTCCAAACTGAATCCACGCCGTACTGGCAAATGCTGTAGACGATGGGCCGATGCGTATTGACCAGCGCCTGATGCATCCTGGCATAGGCGGCCTCCATCATCGCCTGCGCCTTGCGCGGGTTCTGATTCGGATCATGCAGCCTCATGATTGCCATGTAGCTGCACAGGTCATATTTCAGGAAGTCCACACCCCAGGCGGCATAAGTATTGGCGTCCTTCTGTTCGTGGCCATAACTTCCCGGATAGCCCCCACATGTCTTCGGTCCAGGAGAAGAATAGATTCCGAACTTCAGCCCCTTGGAATGAACGTAATCGGCCAGCGCCTTCATGTCGGGAAATCGGCTGTTAGGGTGGATGTTTCCCTCGGCGTCCCGCTCGCCCTCCCAGGAATCATCGATATTGACGTAGACATATCCCGCGTCCCTCATGCCGCTTGCCACGAGGGCGTCGGCTGCCGCGCGCACATCCGCATCGGTGACTTCGGACCCGAAGTGGTTCCAACTGTTCCAACCCATCGGCGGCGTGGCGGCGGGAGTCGCGGACTGCGCGTGGGCCGTCGACGGCAAAATCAAAAAAACGACAAGAATCGCGCTCAATTGTATGGAGGATAGCCTGCGGAAACACATAGTTCGGTCACCTTTGCGAAAAAGGAATGGATTCTGTATCGAGCATATTGTTGCGTTTTGTCTCACTTCAGCCTGTCAAAGATGTTGTTACGGGTTCGCTTCAACAAAAATTGGCGACTTTTGGGCTAGGATGCTTATACTCTACCGCGCTCACGCGCAGAATTTCTGTTGACATTGCTTTAACCGTAAGGTAAAAGAACCTTGTCTCGTTGCAACAGGTAACAATGTGCTATATATCGAAACGTTTGTGTAGTCATACACTGTGCGCCGGGAATCTTTAACAGGGAATCCGACAAAAACTCCGTCGGCGGCCAGAATGTGGCCGTCGCCGTCAAGGGCAGCGGAGATTGTTTGACCAGGCTCAGGAGGCTAAATTGATGATCAAGAAAATATACGTCACTGCGCGGACTCTAGGACTGTGCGCGACGTTGGCGCTTTTCTCCGCTGCGGGGCTCTGCTATGGACAGAACGCAGACGCTTCATTGAGCGGAACCGTGACGGACACGACCAACGCCGCGATTCCTGGCGCAGCTTTAACATTGACGAACGAGGCGACGGGACTCAACCGCACGGCGAAGGCCGATTCTTCCGGCGAATACAACATCACGACCATTTCACCGGGCCGGTATGACCTGACGGTGAGCGCATCGGGGTTCGCAACCACAATTAATAAGGGGATTCAGCTCACGATTAGTCAGACGGGACGCGTCGACGTTCATCTCCAGGTGGGTCAGGCGCATCAGACGGTGACTGTGACGGCTGGAGCTTCGGCCATTAATTTCACCAATGCGACTTTGGGCGGCGGCATTGCGCCGGAGACGCTGCAGAATTTTCCGTTGATGATATCGGGAGCACCGCGTTCGTCGGCGACCGTGGCGCTGATGCTGCCTGGCGTGACGACCGGGGCCAGCGGTAACGCCTATAATGCCCAGACCAACGGGGGCATGGTAAGCGGAGATGAGGCCCTGGTGGACGGCGCCACCGCGATGGAAGGCTTCATGAACCAGAGCGGCATGGTCAGCCTGGAGACCGACTTCGGCATGTCACCAGACATTACGAGCGAGGTGACGGTTCTGACGGCGAACTATCCAGCGCAGTATGGCAACACAACCTCGGGACAGATCATCATTCAGACGCGGTCCGGCGGTGGTCAATATCACGGATCGGTGTACGACTACCTGAGCAACCGGGCGTTGAATGCATATCAGTATGGCGCGCCCGCCGGACAGGCAAAGCCAGAAGACACGCAGAACGACTATGGCGCGAATCTCGGCGGTCCGATTCCCAAGGTGCAGGGCTCATTTCTGAAGGGCTACTTTTATTTCAGTTGGGAGGGATTTAAGGAAGCAGGCGGCGCAAATTCGGCCACGCTGACGATACCTTCAATCAATGACCGCGCGGGAAACTTCAGCGGCGCGGGAACTCAACTCTACTATCCGAACGACCCGGCGAAGTACGGCGCGGACGCGAGCCAGCCGATTAACTATAACGGCCAGATGAACCAGATCAACCCGATCTATGCGGATCCGGTTGCGCAGGCATGGATGGCCAAGTTGCCTGCACCAACGAGCGATGGTGAGACGAATAACTACTTCATCCCCAAGTCCGGGCAGGGATCGCTGACTAACAGCGAGAACGTATACTTCGGCCGTGTTGATTTTAGTGTGGGCCACAACGACCACTTGTATTACAGCACCTGGTGGCAGTACACCGGGGTGAATGCAGAGAGTAACCTGCCGGTTGACATCTCGACGGCTCAGCCGGCGGATCCGGAGAATGCCAACATCGAGCGCCTGAACTGGGAACACAACTTTTCAGACACGATGAACAATCACGCGACGCTTGGGTACCTTAACCGCAATGAAGGCTACTTTGCACTCAACGGCAAAGCAGACTTGCCGAAGGTGTCGGGCGTGGCGGACAGCAGTTTTCTGCCGACGTTTACCATCGACGGCTATACCCAGTTGGGCGATCCCGCGGGTCCCGACGCAGCCGCTACGCTCACAACTCGCGGAACCTGGGCGTTCAACGACGTCTTCACCAAGGTGGCCGGGGCTCACACGATCACGGCAGGGTTTCAGTGGCACCTCGCGGGTACCACCATTAGAAACGGATTCAATCAGGGGGGAAGCTTCGAATTCGGCCAGGACACGACCGGCAACCAAAACTGCCCTCCTACTGCGCCGTGCCCTGGCAGTGGCGCAGCCAGCTTCTATCTGGGCGCTGTCAGCAGCGCTAATGTCAACTATTACAACGTCTCTGCCATGTATCCCCGCCAGGACGGCTGGGCTGCCTTCGCGGGCGACAGTTGGCGCTATAACCCCAAGCTGACGTTGAACTACAGCGTGCGATGGGACTACATCACACCATTTCGTGAGAAGTACAATAACTTCTCCTTCTTCGACCCGAACGGGTTGAACCCGGACGCGGTGACCAGTGGCGGCCAGGAGTTGCCCGGGCGGCTGGCTTTTGCCGGGTCGAAGTTCGGCGCGGCGAGCTTCGGCGCTCGGTATCCCGAAGTTCCGTTCAGAGGTGCGATCTCGCCACGGGTGGGCCTCGCCTATGCGCTCACTCCGACGACGGTCATTCGCGCCGGTTACGGCATCTATTTCGGCCAGGCGTTTTATCCCGGCTGGAACGCCGGCCTGGCCCAGGATGGCTTCAACAAGAACTACAACGTGGGCGAGACGCCCAGCGGCGATCTCCAGATTCCCGCGCTGTATCTGCAAACCGGTATCGACCCGGCCAATGTCGGGCCCACGAAAGACATCTCCTCGGGCTTCGACAATGGGCAATCCCCGTCGGTATACCGGCCCCAGGATGGCAACCGGAGACCGTATTCTTCTCAATGGAACATCACCGTCGGCAAGGAATTGCCGGATCAGTTCGCGGTTACCCTGTCCTATGTAGGTACGAAGGGCACCCATCTTCCCTCCGCATTGAGTCCGCTCAACGTGCTTAATCCGAATAATCAGTCAATCTCTTCGATCGGTCCGGACTTGAGCGTCAGCTATGATTCGCCCGACGGGCCGGCAACGTTTGCCAAATATGGCGTTGCGGTACCCTATGTCGGATGGAGCGATCAGATGACGGGATGCGCCCCGACGATTGGACAGGCGCTTCTGCCTTATCCGCAATACTGCGGCAGGCTTCAGGGATTGAACGAGGGGCATGCCAACTCGATCTACAACTCATTTCAGGGCAAGGTGGAACGGCGCATGCGCCAAGGGTTGTATCTGCTCGGCTCCTTAACGGTGTCAAAGCTCTACACGAACGGCGCGTATTCAACGCAATCCGCGTCTGCGGGCACTGGCAGCAACAACGGCAACTTCTCGCCCTTTACCCCGGAACGTGAGTGGTCGATCGCTCCAACCAATGTGCCAATTACGTTGCAGATTTCGGCGGTTTACAATCTTCCGTTTGGACACGATCAGAGTTTCCTCAGCACGGGCGGTGCGCTGAATGCACTGGTCGGCGGTTGGCAGATCAGTCCGCTGTACCGCTACGAATACGGGACACCCATGTCGTTCAACTCGTCCTCCTGTCCGACTTCCAGTTTGGCTCCGTATTTCCGTGCTTCATGCGTTCCGGGTATTCTTCCCGGCCAAAGTCCGCTCCTGCATGGGCGCAACGGCTTCGATCCGGCGAATAACAATGGGCAGTACCTGAATCCGCGAGCCTTTGAGAGTAACTTTTCTACCTTCGGCTACACGGGCTATGGAAAGGCCGTTTCGACTGTCTATGGGCCGTCATACAAGGACGTGGATATTGCGGTTTCCAAGAACATGAAGATTACAGAGCGTGTGAGCTTCAAGTTCACAGCAAACTTCTTCAACTTCTTCAATAACCACTACTTTGTTTCTCAGGGGAATGGCCCGGGCTCTGCGTTCAATACTGATGTGGCCGCTCCCGGCAACTCTTTCGGGCAGTGGAACGGTACCGTCAGCAACCCGCGCAACATTCAGGTGGCTGGACGCTTCTCGTTCTGATCCCCTGTTGTGTCAGTCCTTCCTTTGGAACCGTTCGCGCTCGGGTGCAAACCCGGGAGCGACGGTTCCAGATTTATTTTGGCCGCAGGGCGCTGGGTTTCGACTTGCGCGCCGTCGGTAGTTCAAGGGTGCGAGGGTACCGACGAGGTGAGAGAGTGAGATTGCGTCTGCGAGTGAATCCGAAGATAGGTTTCCACTTCCTGCTTGGAAGCGGCAGTATCGCCAAGCTTCCGATAGATGCGGGCCAGCGTGTAATGCGGCTCGGCGTAGCCCGGGTCGAGGCGGGCCGCTGTCTGAAACTGGCTGATGGCGTCCTGCGTCTGTCCGGCGTCTTCGAGGATGTTGCCTAACTGGAAGTGGGCGATGGCAAGATTAGGGTTCAGGCGAATGGCTTCTCGCAGATGGGCCTCAGCCCCGCTCTGCTGATTGAGAGAGCGTTCAGTGGCCGCAAGGTTCACGTAAGGCCACGCGTCGGAGTGTCCGGATTTTAGATTGAGGTCAATCGCCTTCTGATAGTTCACAATGGCCAGGTGATTCAGGCGTTGCCGGTAATAACAAAGGCCGAGGTTGTCATAGGCCTGAGCCATGTCCGGAGCGAGGTGAATAGCTTTTTGGAATTGCAGAATCGCATGATCGTAGTCATGAGCATCGTAATCCAGCCGGCCAAGCCAGTAGGGGTAGAGCGCGTCTTTGCCGTTCTCCCCGGCAAGTGTCTGAAGCTGTTTTCGTGCCCAGTCCGGGTGGCCGATACGGATGTACGCCATCGCCAGCGAGAAGCCGAGCGAAGGCGGCAGCGGAGTGATCGCCTTCGCTTTGTTCCAGGCGACGGCCGCACCCCAGGCGTCGTGATCGAGAAAATAGACTCCGCCGAGGAATTGGAGCAGGTGGGCAGCCGTAGGCGAATGAGGGTCGTGGCTGATTTCTGTCAGCAGCGATCGCTCCGCAGCGACATAGTCGTGAGCTTCGAGGGCCTGTTTCAACTGCGATGCAGATGCGGGAGGGAGCCCCAGAGCATCGACCTGCGAAAAATCCTGTGCCGGCTGGGCGGCATGCGTGGAAGCGCGCGCACTCAGCGCGGAAGGCTCTGCGATGAATAGCGCAAGCACACACTGGGCAAAAATCGAGCGGTACTGTGGAGGAATGTTCATCGCTGGAGCTGGTATTGAGACCAGTATACTTAGGCCAATGCACAAGGAGGTCCGTGGACGCGTGTGGAGTCAGATGCAGCTGCTGCCTACGGCGGTCTTCGGATGCTTGCTGCTTGCTCCACAGCTTTGCGCGCAGTCGGCGGCAGCTTCCTATGGCCAGACGGTGGTGCAGATTCAGCAACAAATTGAACAAGGTCACTTGAGCGATGCAAAAACGTTGATCAGCGCGACGCTTAAACGATTCCCCTCCGACGGGGGCCTTGAAAATCTACTGGGGGTTGTCGAGGCCGAACAGGGCGAGATGGAGCTTGCCCGCCGATCATTTTCCGCAGCCATTCAACACGATCCGAAGCTCGTCGGCGCCTATTTGAATCTGGGACGCGTTGAGATGCAGGAGGCAGGCACCCATGCTGGGCCGCGGGCTGACGCGCTGCGGCTCTACCAGAAGGTGCTGCGCATGGACCCGGCCAATGCAGAAGCCAACTTTCAGATGGCAACGCTGCTGATGTGGGACGGTGAGTATGCGTCATCGCTTGCGCATCTTGACAAAACTGGGGCTGCGATGCGCGGTCAGATTCGCGTCGAAGCGGTGAGATGTGCGGATGAAGCAGCCCTTGGCCATACGGCCGCTACGAATCGCGCCGCGGCCGCGATAGCAGCTAATACTGAGCTTAGCGAGCGGGATGCCGTGTTTGTCCTCCCCGCATTGCGCACGGCCCGGCGCGCGGACCTGATCGACTCCATTTTTACTGCTGCAAACCTGCGGACGCCTCTGTCAGCCAACGGGTTGCGCGTGCTCGGCCTCGCAAAAGAAGCGGAGGGGAAGCCGGCAGAGGCAACGGTGGTGCTTGAACGCTCCTTTGCGCTGGATAATACGAACGTCGCGCCGCTGGCAGACCTGACGCGAATTGCACTCGCGGGTAAGCAATACAAGCAGGCGCTGGGCTACCTGGCACATGCTCGCGCGCTCAAGCCTGGTGACGCGGCGTTCGCCTATGAGTACGGCCGGATTTGCCTGAAGTTGAACCTTTTAGGTGAGGCGCGACGGGCGATGGGCGAGGCAGTCAAGCTGGACTCAGAATCGCCCGAGTATAACTTTGCGCTGGGTGTAGCGTCCTCTTACGCAGAGAACGCCTCGGCGGGTCTGCCTTATCTGAAAAAATATCATCAGATGCGTCCTGCCGATCCGGACGGCATCCTGGCTCTGGGAACAGCGTATTTCCGCGATGATGATTACGTGAACGCGGCGCTGTGGCTGAAGCAGGCGGCGAAGTCGAGAAGCACTGCGGCCTCGGCGCATTATTATCTCGGCCGCATTCTTCGCCAACAAGGGCAGTACGACGAAGCACTGAGCCAGTTAAAACAAGCCGGAATATTGCAACCTGATCAAGCGGCTGTTTTTGCTGAACTGGGGCAGACGTATGTGCAACTGAGAAAGTATCCTGAGGCGCAAAAGCAACTTCAACATGCACTCGCGTTGGATACGAACAACTACGTCGGTAACTTCGCGCTGATGCAGCTCTATGCCCAGACACGCGACCCGAGGCTCGGCGCGCAGCAGAAGCGGTTCAGCGAGATCAAGGAAAAGAATCAGGAACGGTATCGCGAGGAGATGCGGGTGATTGAAGCCCGTCCTCAGGTGGAGTTGAAAGGCAACTAGAATATTGTCGGTGTTGATGTTTTGATGATTCGAGACCAACGCTTCCTATTGAGAGATTGATTTCAAGGCCGCGCCTTGCTCCATATCGTGTTCCAGAAATGTGCTGAGTCGCCAGACAAGAGGGAATGAAGTTTTGAACACTCTATCGAGAAGAAGCCTGCTCGCGCTTATGGGATACTGCGCCCCTGGGGTGCTGCTGCCACGCGCGCTCGGGGCGGTAGCTCCCAAATCGTCTAAGCCACTATTCGTGCCGGTTCCCACCTCCCGCTCCGGCATTACGTGGCGGCACACCAGCGGCCGATCGCCGAATTACTACCTGCCGGAGACCACCGGCGTCGGGTGCGCATTTCTTGACTATGACAATGACGGCTGGATGGACATCTACATGGTCAACAGCGGCGCATGCGATTTCTACACTCCCAAGACTCCACTGCGCAACGTGCTCTACCGGAACAACCGCGACGGCACGTTCACCGATGTTACGGAAAAGGCCGGAGTCGCGGGAGCCGGTTACGGAATGGGGGTTGCGGTTGGCGACTACAACGGCGATGGCCTTCCGGATATGTTTGTGACCGGCTACAACCGCTCCTTTTTGTATTGCAATAATGGAGATGGCACCTTCACTGACGTGACGAAGAAGGCCGGTCTGAATCTCGACGGCTGGTCAACCAGCGCGGTCTGGTTTGACTACGACAATGATGGTCGTCTCGATCTCTATGTCTGCCAGTTCGTCAAATATAACCGCGAGATGAACAAATTCTGCGGCGATGCGGTGACCAGCGAACGCCACTACTGCATCCCCAGCATCTATCCATCTTCGCGCAGTTGGTTATTTCACAACAATGGCGACGGAACGTTTACCGATGTTTCGGAGGCGAGTGGGATTGCCGGGTCGCTCGGCAAGGGCTGGGGTGTGGTAGCCACGGATATCAATAATGACGGTTGGATGGACCTGTTCGTCGCTAACGACACAGTCGAGAATTTTCTCTTCATGAATAACCACGGCAAATTTACTGAGCAAGGCCTGGAGGCAGGCGTGGCTTACAGCCAGGACGGGCAAGCGCGCTCAGGCATGGGTGTGGATTCGGCAGATTTCGACCAGGACGGTTGGATGGATCTGTTTGTAACAAACATCGACCACCAGATGTATTCGCTCTATGGCAATCACCACGACGAGACCTTTGACGACATGGCGATGCGGACGGTGCTTGGGCAATCAACTCGCGAGATGAGCGGCTGGGGCGTGCGCTTCTTCGATTATGATAACGACGGCAACTTGGACATGATCATCGCCAATGGGCACCCGGACGATCAGATTGCGCTCATCTCTCCAAGTGTGACTTACCGCGAGCCTCTGCTCTTATTCCACTACGATGGCAAGACGCTCGACAATATAAGTGCCTCGGCCGGTCCCGTGTTTCAGAAAGACTTTGCCGCGCGCGGTCTTGCTCTGGGTGACTTTGACAATGATGGCTCGGTAGATGTCCTGATCGCCATTAACGATGGCGCGCCGTTGCTTTTGCGCAACCAGGCTGCGGCCGGCCATAACTGGCTGGGCATCCAACTTGTCGGCAAGACATGCAATCGGGACGCAATCGGCGCGCGTGTAAAGTGGGTAGCGGGTACGCTGGAGCGGCACCGGATGAAGACCGGCGGCGGCAGTTTTCTTTCCAGCTCCGATCCGCGCATGGTTCTCGGACTTGGCGCAAATCCCATGCTCGATCGTCTGGAAGTGCACTGGCCCTTGCCGAGTAAGCGGGTCGACGTGCTTACAAAGTTGCCCGTCAATCGCTACATCACCATTGAAGAAGGTCGTGGCATCGTCACTTCCTAGCCTAACGACAATGGAGGCAATGGATTCGCACTACGTCTCGATCCTTGCTGCGATGTATCTGTCGCAAGGATAGGGACGACGGTTGCTGAAGGAGCGTCGAGAGGAACGATGTCGGGATCTTTGCGATGCAATCGAAATATCAGGAGAAATGAAATTGAGAGCATACGTAGTACGTGTTAGGATTCGGCTTATTATGCCTTTCCGAATCAGCAGGACTTCCTCCTTATGAAAGATCGAACGAGAAGCACGGCTCACACAGCGCCGGTTGCTGCAGATCAAGCAGGTGATTCAATGATGGCGGAAGAACGCCGGCAAAAAATCTTATCGCTCCTGCAGTCTGATGGCCGCGTGCTCGTTACCAATCTGTCGAAAGTCTTCAATGTGTCCCAGATCACCATCCGGAAGGACCTGGATTCTTTACATGGCCGGGGTCTGGTTCAGCGCAGCCATGGGGGCGCGTTGCCGCCTTCATCCAGTACTCTCTTCGATCCGTCGCTGCAAGAGAAGCAGCAACTCCATACCGAGGAAAAGCAACGCATCGCTGCAGCCGCAGCAAAGATGGTGCAGGAGGGCTCCTGCGTAATGCTCGACTCCGGGACGACCACCGCAGCCATCGCGCAAGCGCTCAAAAAGTTTTCCGCGTTGACTGTAATCACCAACGCAATCAACATCGCGGCTGAACTCACCTCCACGAACGTAGAGGTAATCCTGACCGGAGGCACGCTTCGTAAGAATTCCTTCTCTCTTGTGGGCCCTGTGGCCGAAGACGTCCTGGCGGAGATGCACGCGGATATCCTTTTTCTAGGGGTCGACGGTTTCGATCCGGAGGTTGGCTTGACGACCCCAAATCTTCTGGAATCACGTGTCAATCGAGCGATGGTCAGCTCCGCGGCCAAGGTCGTCGCCGTCTGTGACTCGACAAAGTTCTACCGCCGCAGCTTGTCGCGAATCATGCCTATCTCCGCGCTGCACCATGTCATCACCGATCATGGCGTGCCGCAAGCAGTCGCCGACGCGCTTAGGAAATTGAATATTGAGGTCACGCTGGTTTAAGGAAGCCCTGAAAGCAACGATTGGCTCTTCAACTTCAGCGGGAGCGATCGAATTTCGCTCCTCAGACAAATCTCGACCTGCGCGAACCAGCGAAGTCCGTCCACTATCAATGATCGGAAGAGCCTCGATGAATGTTCGCGGGCTCGAACTTGCTCGGAATAGTGCCGTTCACGGCAAGCCGGAATTGGGTTTCCCCGGCCAGACCATCCAGTCCCGCCCCGCGAACGGTCACAAGATAGTTGCCCGCGCGAGTGTAGGCGTGGCTGACCTGCTCCCCCTGAACCGATACTCCATCGCCAAAATCCCATTGGTATGCGATTGCTGGTGTCTCCGGATCGGTTGCGTTCGCGGTAAACGTCACCGTCTGCCCGGCGTCTGCCGACGAGGGATGCTGTGCCCGAAGCTCCGGAGCGTGTGCTGCAACAGAGGTGTCAATGATCTTCAGGACCTGAACCGAGTGGGGAGGCTGCGTCACCACGATTGGATTCGAGCTTGCCAGTTGCGTTTTGTCAAAGACGCCGGTAACCGAGTACGAGTTTTTTTCGTTCAGGCCCAGGCTGGCCGGCGTGAAGCTGTGAGTGCGCGGTTTTTCCGTCCAGTTGAAGACGGCCAGAATGCTTTGCCGACGGCTTTCCTTCAGCAGGAAGATGCTCGGCTGCTGGTCTTCCGGCAAATACGTCATCAGATCGAGCGGCGTGGAGGAGCGGCCAAGTCGCGCCATGTCGATAAGATCCTGATTTTCAACCAGTGCGAGGCGTTCCGGCTCGGAGCCGAGGGTGGGCAGGTCATCTCCAATCTCAAACATGCCGCCTGTCACCGAGGCCAGCGCAATGGCGACCTTGGCGTCATCGAGAGTGAGCGGGTGCCGGCTGTTGTGCCAGGACTGATCATGCAACGTCTGTTCCGAAACCGAGAACGCGTCAGGGTCCGCCACGAAGAAATTGCGGTTCATGTAGTAGCGCGCCGCGATTCCCGGCGCCGCCTCCCGGAACGCCGAGAAGGTGTGGCCGGTGTCCTGTGAGATGCGTCCAAAATCGACGTAACCGACTGGGTTCAACATCGCGCTGCCGTCTTTATCGAGCAGCACTTGATCGCCCACAGCCTGTCGGATAATGCCAAGCCCGATTCGTTGGGCCTGCATCGCCGTGGTGTGCGGACGATAGTAATAACCCTCGATTGCGCTGTCGTCCATGAAGTCCAGCTTGATATAGCGGATTCCCCAGACATGGGCCATCGTGGAATAGGTCTGCCGAAGATACTGCTGTGCGCCCGGATTGGTGCAATCCAGCATGTAGAGCTGATCTACATGGCCCGTCACCCACCCCGCAGGAATGGGTTTGCCCTGGGCGTTGTGTATCAGCCAGTCGGGGTGGTGTTCGTAGATCGAGGAACGTTCGGAGACTTCGAACGGTGCGGTCCAGATTCCGGGAGTGAGTCCCAGACCGGTTACTTTTCGTTCCAGGTGCGCAAGACCGTTCGGGAACAGCGTGGCGTTCGGCGTGGTGTATTCACCGCGGGCATATTGATAACCCTCGTCAATGTGGAAGAAGTCATAGCCAAGCTGCTTCAGGTGTTGCGCTTCCCACTGCGCGTTGGTCAGTGCTGTGCCCGCATTCAGGCCGAAATAATAGGCGGTCCAGCTCCACCATCCCATGGGCGAAGGTGCGGAAACGCGGGCATGATGCAGTTGCCGAATGATGTGTCCATAGGTCTCCAATTGTCGGTGGTAATCCGTAGCGACACTCAGCAACAGCCTCTCGGAAGGCAATTGCGCGCCCGCTGCCAATGGCAGCTGCAAGGTCACTCGGTCTGCCTCGGGCGATTCGCGGAGAGAGTTGTCCTCCTCCGGCTCCGTCGTTCCGGTGGAGTCCACTTCATACGCGGCAATTTGCTTTCCACCCCCATCGTTCGCAACATGGATGCGCAGGATGGTCAGAAAACGATCAGAGCTCAAGGCTCCCGCGAAAAAACTCTCGCGGTCCTTCTGGTTGTAGACAAGTTGACTGCCCACGGCGCGATACAGATTGGGGGAGTCGTCGTAATACGCGCCGAAATCGTGGATGCTCATGCCCGGGCGGTCCTCGCTGAAGCTGTCGGACAGAATCCGGTCGGCTGTGACCGGGCCGCCCAGATTGAGGATGGGAGACCCTGCCGCCGCAACAGGCCGAATCGCTTGGACGTTGATTGATTTCGTGGTGGTATTGTCCACCGACGCCTGGATGTCCGCAAACGGTTTATCGGGATAATAGCGGAGACAATAAATCAGGTCTGGTTCTCCATTTAATCCGGAAAACCTGACCGTCCATTGCTCTGCCGGTCCCAGGTCATCCACTACCTGGGAATGCTTCTCGGTATGGCGCGGATAGTCTTTGGATTGCAGCCAGTGGCCGTCGATCTCGGCGCCCACCCCCGCTCTCAATGCAAAACCTGTAGCGCCCGGCGCGGCCAGCGCGTAGCTCCCATCTGCCGGGCTGATCTTTACGTTGAGCGCTGAACTTCTGTCTTGTGCTCTTAGACTGTCATATGGCCAGCAGGCCAGCAGCAAAATACCCAGCCCGCAGATGACAATGCCGCGATAATTTTTACGCATCTGAATACTCTCCATGTCGGTTCCCCTAAAGTCCACGAATTGTCCGCCGCATCCACAACGAGTCCCCCGCATCGCTCCGCTGGCGAAACACGCTCAAATTCATTCATAAAGCGAACCTAATGTTTAATCGAATCCACTATACAGTAATAAAACGAAACTTTGTCATCAGATTAATAAGCTGCTCCCTAGAAGTCTCTTGCGGCATCTGCCAGCCACATGGAGGGCATCGCCCATGTTGTTTCGTGTCACGGGGACCACGCCCTGTCGCTTCCTGCAGGGAGAATTTATAGATTACGATTCGTCGAAAGACGCTACGCCTGCGCCACCGCGGCTGCCACGGCGCATCCAGTAGATCGCGAGGCCGAAGGCGATCCAAACGAAGCCGAGAATCTGCGCGTTGTGGCCAAGGTTGAGCCAGATGAAGGCGCAGACGATGATGCCTGCAAGCGGGATGCCAAGAGGCAACAGGACCTTTTCTTTTGAGCGAAAACGGTAGTGAATGAGAGCCGCTGCGTTGACCCCCATAAAGGCGATGAACGCGCCGAAGTTGAGCAGCTCCGCACCACGCTGATAGGTGAGCAGGAAGACGCCGAGCAGGGTGACGCCGCCTACCAGAAGGACGTTATTGCGCGGAATGGAGGTCTTTGGGCTGAGCGCACCGAAGAACTTTTGCGGCAGCGCGTTGCCTCGGCCCATGCCATAGAGGAGGCGTGCCGCTCCAAATTGCGCCGCAACCCCGGAGCCAACGTTTGCGATCAACAGGGTCGCATTGAGTAGCTGAAAGAGGAAGTTGCCGCCGATGCGGCGGGCGACGTGAACATAGGCGGTGTCGACCAGCGAGTCGGCGAAGGGGCCGTGCCAGGGCCATGCAAGCTGAGCGGCGTAGACCTCGACCGCCGAAAGGACGCCGACGATGAGGCAGGTGAGGACAGTCGCCAGCATAATGTTGCGGCGGGGATTCTCCACCTCTTCGGACATGGTCGAGATGCCGTCGAAGCCGATGTAGGTGAGGACGGCGATCGAGGTCCCGCGAAAGAGGAGCGAGGGAGAGAAGGTGGAGGGATCGTAAAAAGGCCTGAGCCATTGGCCGCCAATGGGACGAGCGACAAATGCGAGGTAACGGACCGCGTAAGCCAGAAAGACGACGACGACGAGGCTCATGCCGATGGCGAGGATGGCGTTCACTCGACCCGAGGCCTTGACGCCGCGCAGATTGAGCAGCGTAAACAGAAGGACGAAGGCCACAGCCCATGCCGCATAAGGAATGCTCGGCAGAATATTACGGGCGGCTGCGCTTGACCAGATGGCGCAGACGATGGGGTTGAGCAGATAGTCCATCAACATGGACCAGCCAACGATGTAGCCTGCGACGGGGTTGATCTCGCTTCCGACGTAGGTATAAGCAGAGCCCGCACTGGGATAGAGACGCGCCATGCGGCCGTAGCTGACGGCGGTGAAGAGCATGGCGACCATGGCAATGAGGATGGTGGAGACCACATGGCCTCGCGCCACATTGCTAACGACACCATAGATACCCATCGGAGCGGTAGGCTGAATGATGACGATGCCGTAGACAATGAGGTGCCACAGCTTCAGCGACCGTTTGAGATGGGGTGGCCCAGCTTCGGTTTCGTCTAATCGCACAGTGATCGCATCCGTCATAGGAGGGAAAAACTCGGCGCCATTCTCATTGCTTCCCTTCTACGAAGCGGCGTCTGCTTTCGGTCAGATACTTTGTCGCGACGGTGATGATCGCGATGGAGAACCTCGGGATGTCCGGCTTTGACCCAAAACCCGTGGCCTCCAGTCGAGCCTTGAATGCTCCGGCGCGGGTGTAGGCGTGGGTGATGTCGGCACCCTCCATTATGACGCCGTCCCCGAAGCGCAATCTCGCGTGCGGTAAAGAAAAATCCGCGAGCCTTCTGTTCGTGTACAGGCAAGTCAACCAGGCTGGAGAGGGCCACCGCGATATTCCTTTATAGTGGAGAGATTAAACATCTTTGAATCTAAATCGAAATCAAACACAAGTAATAATAATACATATACTCAGAACCTGAGGATGAAACAACAGGAGGCTTTTCTCATGACAATGCCGGACGCCCGGGGACAACAAAAATCCTTTGACATTACGATTGCGGGAGAGACCAACCTCGACCTTATCCTCTACGGCCTGCCGGAGGAGATGCCGGTCGAGCGGGAATTGCTGGGATCAGGATTCAAGATCACCCTCGGCGGCTCCTCCTCGATCCTCGCTCATAACCTTGCGGTGCTCGGCGCCCGAATAGGGTTTGCCTCCCAGGTGGGCCGCGATGAGATGGGAGCGATCGCGCTGGGCCGGCTCGGCGAAAGCGGTGTCGACCTGTCCCAGGTCACCTGCAGGGAGGGCGCAGGCACCGGCGTCACGATGCTGCTTCCTCACGGTCAACGCCGTCACATCCTGACCTATCCGGGAACCATGGCCGAGATGACAGTTGCTGATCTGAATCTCGCCTACCTTAGCTCCTCCCGCCACTTTCATCTCTCATCATTGTTTCTGCAGAAAGGCCTCCAACCCGGTCTGCCCGGACTGTTCGATCAACTGAAAGCAGCAGGCCTGACACTTTCACTCGACACCAATGATGATCCCAGTGATGAATGGGGTGGCGTACTCGACCAACTGCTCGACAGGATCGACCTTCTTCTGCCGAACGAGCAAGAGATTATGCGCATCGCCGGAAAGAACACCCTCGAACAATCGCTTGACGCCCTGGCTCCCCGTATCCCGCTGATCGTTGTGAAATGCGGATCTCGCGGAGCCGTCGTACAGCAGGGAAATAAACGAAACTGGGTCGCTCCTCTGCCGGTGGAGCCCGTCGACACGATCGGAGCAGGTGACAGCTTCAACGCGGGATTCCTCAGCTTCTACCTGAAGGGCGAAGACCCCTTGCGCGCCGCAGCGATGGGCAACGTCACGGGGGCCTTGTCTACTTTGCGTGCGGGAGGCACGGAGGCTTACCGCGATATCGATCTCCGCGATTCGTTTCTCAAACAGCACATGGTGCTGTAGGAACCTGGGTGGATTCTGAATCCAACCAGTATTTGTTGTTTTGCAAATCATCTGTGGAAACCTTGACGAAGGGGCCATCGCATTGCCATACAGAGGCCAAACGGCTAGGCAACCTTTTTCCTATTGGTAACAAAAAAGGCGAAGGAGATTTCCTCAAGCTCCGGCAGAGATTTGCATATACCCCTTGACCGGAAGCCATCTCCCCTTCCGGGCTACTCCTTCAACATATTGTAAATAAATAACTTATTTGAATTATCTGTACGTGCCCAACGATTGGCTACAAACCTGCTTCCAGTCAGGATGCATCAAGGACCCCAGCATCTCTGAATCTATAAAGACGAGGCACATAATGAAACTGAACCTCCGCACCCTCCTTGCCATTCCCTGCCTGGCAGCTTTCCTTGCCGTGGCTGGTTCTGCGCACGCATCCACCTTCACCGGTTCGGTCTGGCAAAACCAGGCTCCTTTCCCGGCGTCCCTGCCTGCCAACACCTCCGGTTTAGGCGCTCCCGCGGCGACCTTCGATATCAGCGGCATCAACTTCAACTCCAATGGATCCACCGATTACACCATCGGTTCGTTCCTTACCTCCGGCGGCAACAGCGTTACGAATCAGTCCGCAGGCTTCGCAGGCCTTTCGGGCAATACGCTGAACAACACCATCTTTGAGTTCACCGGTTTCACCGACCTCGTTGCCGGCCAGACCTACAACGTCATCCACGATGACGGAGCCATCCTCTACATCAACGGTGTTGCCGTCATCAATGCCGGTGCGCCCACCGCGGCTGAGACCTCCACCTTCGTTGCGGCCGCCACCGGAACGTTCTCGGTTGACCTGCTCTACGCTGAGGTAAACGGTGCTCCCGCTGTCCTTACCTCGAACCTGGTTGCCGCGACCCCGACGCCTGAGCCCAGCAGCATTATCCTGCTCGGCAGTGGCCTGATCGGTGTAGCCGGCCTGGTTCGTCGCCGCATGGGCGTCTAATTTCGTCGCCGAAGTCAGCGTCAAAGTTGAATGCTAACTAAATAGAGATGGCAGAGAATGCAGGCAGGAACAACCTCCTTCCCCTCTCTGCCTTCTCTATTTAAAGCCGATAACCTCTTGATATTTAGCCCCAGAAGATCTCGACCTCCATCCCCTCAGAAAGCTGTCAAGTCCGAAGGGGCCTGAGATCTTTCCCCAACAGCCCGTAGGACTAACAAATAAAACCACTTCCATCTCTCAAAATAATTCCCTCCAATTTGCAAATTAGTTCCCATCCCTTTCCATAAAATTAGAAAAGTGCAGAGGACTGAAGCCCCCCAAAAAGACTGAAAGAGCCAATTTTAAGTCCGGATAGTTCCTTTAGAAACAGCGTCTTACTTATAAGCTATCTGGAATCAAGACTTTATGATTTAACTCCCATGAAATGAATACTTTAGGATAAAAGTACAGGGGGTACACGCCTCCGTGTGCAAGCAAAACCCCACCTCGCAGGAGGTGGGGTTCGATGCAGACAGGAAAAAAGGATTAAGCTCCAAACGCGAGATCGATCAGGGTCTTCTCTTCCATGTCGTGGGCCTTCGCCGACCCCGTCGCCGGAGTGGCGCTCGGGCTGCGCTTCACGCTTAGCACCGCGCGGTCGCCGGCAAGCCGTCGCAGCAGAGGAATCACGTAGAACGCCGCACCCATGTTTGCCGGCTCTTCCTGCACCCACACGATCTCTTCGGCACCCGGATGCTGGTCAAGCGCAGCCTGCAACTGGTCTTCCGGCCAGGGATAAAGCTGCTCGATAAAGATGATGCCGACGCTCATGTCCTTTCGCTTTGCCCGCTCCATGCGCAGGTTGTGTCCGACCTTGCCGCTGCAAACCAGCAGTCGCCGTGGATTCTCCACCTCGTTGTCGGGCAAAACATCCTGATAGCGGTCCAGCGCAAAGTCAGCCAGCGAAGACGAAGCATCAGGATGCCGCAACATGCTCTTGGGCGTAAACACGATCAGCGGCTTGCGCCACGGACGCAGCGCCTGACGCCGCAGCAGATGGAAGTATTGTGCCGCCGTCGATGGCTGGCAGATCTGCATGTTGTCGTTCGCCGCCAGTTGCAGGTAGCGTTCCAGCCGCGCGCTCGAGTGCTCCGGGCCTTGTCCCTCGTATCCGTGAGGCAGCAGCATCACGATGCCCGAGAGCAGACCCCACTTCATCTCGCTCGACGAGATGAACTGATCGATGATGACCTGCGCTCCGTTGGCGAAGTCGCCGAACTGCGCCTCCCAAAGCACCAGCGCCTCGGGATAGTCGCGAGCAAAGCCGTACTCGAACCCGAGCACCGCCGCCTCGGAGAGCAGAGAGTTGTACACCTCGAATCGCGCCTGTCCCTCGCTCAGATGAGCCAGCGGAATGTACTTCACCTCGGTCTCCGTATCCACCATCACCGAGTGGCGCTGGTTGAACGTGCCCCGCTGCGAGTCCTGCCCGCTCAGCCGGACCAGCGTTCCCGTCTCCAGCAGAGACGCATACGCGACCAGCTCCGCCGTGCCGTAATCGAAAGGCTTCGCTCCGGCGCCCATCTCCACCCGCTGCTCGAACAGCTTTTTTACCTTCGGATGAATATGAAAATCGCGGGGATACTTCGTCATGGCGATCACCAGTTCGTTCACGCGCTCGCCCGGCAGGCCAGTCGAAACCTCGTCCTCCGGCGGTAACTCGCCACCTTTGTACGGGGTCCAGTAATCCGGCATGGTGCGCAGCAGCGGCACCTGTTCGGCCTTGGTCGCGGCCTTCTGGTCGTCGAGAAACTCCTGTTGCACCTGCTGCGCCTCGGCTGCCGCATCGACCCCAATCCGCTCGGCGTAGATCTGATACAGCGGAGGATGGTTCTTGATGATGGCGTAGCGGCGCGGCTGCGTGACCGTAGGATCGTCCACCTCGCTATGTCCGTGACGGCGATAACCGATCAGATCGACCACGACGTCTGAGTGAAAGCGATGGCGAAACTCAGCCGCAATCGCAGCCACGCGGACCACTGCGTCGGGGTCTTCCGCGTTGACGTGAAAGATCGGAATGGGCAGCCGCTTGGCGATGTCCGACGAGAAGCGCGACGAGTTCGACTCCTCGGGAATTGCCGTGAAGCCAAGCAGGTTGTTGACGATGACGTGCACCGTTCCGCCAACGTTGTATCCAGGCAGCGTCGCCATGTTCAGCGACTCGGCAAGAATGCCCTGGCCCGCGAACGCCGCATCGCCATGAATGACGAGCGGCAACACCGCATCCCTGCCGCCTTTGCCGATACGCTCCTGGTTAGCGCGGGCGCGGCCAAGAACGACGGGGTCGACTGCTTCCAGATGACTGGGGTTTGAGGCGAGGTGCAGTGAAATTACCTCGCCTTTGGGCGAGCGGTATTCGCCGGTCGCGCCGATGTGGTACTTCACGTCTCCTCCGCCCATGGTGCTGCGCGGATCGACGTCTTCGAACTTGGTGAAGATCTCGGTTGCATTACGGCCAATGGTGTTGGTCATCACGTTGAGGCGACCGCGATGGCTCATGCCCATGACGCACTTGTTAACGCCGCGCTCCGCACTGACGGCGAGGACGCGATCAAGGAAAGGAATCAGAGCCGTAAGTCCTTCGAGCGAGAAGCGCTTCGTTCCCAGGTAGCGCGACTGAATGACCTGCTCAAAGATGTCGGCGCGAATCAGCTGGGTGAGAATAGATTTCTGGTCGGCAGCGGGTGGCGTCTGCTCCATGCGCTCCTGCAACCACTGCCGCTGTTCCGGACTGGGAATATGCATGAACTCGGCTGCAATGGTGCCGCAGTAAAATCCGCGGGCCTCCGCGGCAGCTTCGCCTTCGGGTGCTGGAGTGGGAAAGGGTTCGGGAGGAAGATATTGGCCGAGCGGATCGAGGGAGGCCTGGAGATATCCCCAGCGGCGGAAGATATCGAAAACTGTTTCACGGTCTTGCGGTTCTGCTACGGGAGCCGGTGGGGTCACTACCCCTGCCTTGGTGGCCATTGCGTCCTCACTTCAGGTTTATTCGCGAAAGCGAAATTAACATACTTATTTTATGCTAGACCTTTCAGCGACGCACCGCACCTTCTTCACGCAAAGTTGTGCGATAGGCGACTACAAAGTTGCACTCTGCAACCAGGGCTGAAACTCTTCTTCCCCAAATCCAAGGACTTCGCTCCGCGTCGGCTTGCCCGATGCCACCGCGAGCATCTCTGCAAATATCCTCGCGCCAGCCTCTTGCACGGTCTCATCGCCGTCGATGATGGTGCCGCAGTTGATGTCCATATCGTCGGCCATCCGGTTGTAAAGAGGAGTGTTCGAGGCCAGCTTGATCGATGGCGTCGGTTTGCAGCCGAAGACTGAACCCCGGCCCGTCGTGAAGCAGAGCAGGTTTGCCCCGCTTGCGACCTGGCCTGTGGCCGAGACCGGATCGAAGCCGGGCGAATCCATAAACACCAGGCCCTTTTTGTCGATTGGCTCGGCGTAGCGGTAGACCTCAACCAGGTTCGTCGTTCCGCCCTTGGAGACGGCGCCGAGCGATTTTTCGAGGATCGTTGTCAGGCCGCCCGTCTTGTTTCCGGGCTGCGGATTGTTGTCGATCGAACCTTTGTGCCGGGCGGTGTACTCCTCCCACCAGTGAATGCGCTCGATCAGGCGGGCGGCCACTTCGGGGCTGGCGGAGCGGCGGGTGAGCAGGTGTTCGGCGCCATAGATCTCCGGCGTCTCGGAGAGGATAGCGGTGCCGCCGTTGCTGACAAGGAGGTCTACCGCGGCGCCAAGCGCAGGGTTGGCGCTGATGCCGGAGTAAGCGTCCGAGCCGCCGCATTGGAGACCCACGATCAGATGGGAGGCGGAAACCGTGGTGCGGGTGATCTGATTGGCCTCGGCCAGCATCTCGAGGACGGTCGCTATTCCGTTGCGGATGGCGGCAACGGTTCCTCCTTCGTCCTGAATGGTGCTGGTGCGAAGGTTAGGAGAGGGCCCGGTGAGCGTGATAAGGCTGTCGATCTGGTTGGTCTCGCAGCCAAGGCCGAGGAGCAGGACAGCGGCGAAGTTGGGATGGGTCGCATAGCCGGCGAAGACGCGGCGGAGCAGATCGGCGGGTTCGCCATGTTCGGCCATGCCGCAACCGGTGCCGTGCGTAATGGCGACCACGCCATCTACATTCGGATAGGCGCTGAGAACGTCGGGAGTGAAGTGGGCGGCGATGCGGCGAGCGACCGTTGCAGAGCAGTTAACCGTGGTGAGGACGCCAACGTAGTTGCGAGTAGCGACGCGGCCGTCGGAGCGGATGATTCCCTCGAAGCTGGCCGTATTTGCGGGATCGACGCCTTCGGCCGGACGAGCCTCGGTACCGATCGAATAATCGCGCTCAAAGTTACCAGTGACGAGATTGTGGGTATGGACGTGTTCCCCGGCCGCGATCTCCTGCGTTGCAAAGCCTATAATCTGATTGAACTTGCGGATGGGCTGGCCGGTTGCGACAGGATGAAGGGCTATCTTGTGCCCGGCGGGGATGTCAGTCTGCGCCGTGATGTTCAGGCCGGGAATGGGAGTGTTCGCGGCGACCGGGTGAAGTGCAACGGCGACGTCGTCGGAGCTGCCGAGGATGAACATCTTGGGCATAGACTTTTCTGTTCCTCAGCGTCGTAGCGGGAGATGCACGAGCGGTGTCATTGGTATGACCACAATCTACTCTATTACAGATAATCAAATCCGGATATTCTTTCACGCCTGTGAGGACCTGCTGGAGTCTTCTCCAAATGGCTCCCCATTAGGATGGAAGCATGGCGGCTGTCTCCTCGATGATTCTGGTTCTGGCGGTGACTCTGAGTTGGGGTGTGGAGGGTGCGAGAGCGCAGGCTTCTTCAGAAGTCACTCACAGCACGGGAGTCATCGGCGGAACGGGGACCGGTGCGCCAGATGGGGAAGCAGCGCAGCCGCTGCCGGACATTCCCGCACTGATGCATGAGGTAGAGGAGCATGAGAAGGCCGGAGAAGCCGTCCAGAAAGACTACCTCTACCATGCGGCGGACACGGTCGAAGAGTTGGATGGGAACGGCCGGGTGAAGAAGACCGAATCGCGGGAGTATGACGTGTTTTGGGTGGATGGCGTCCCTGTCCACAAGCTGACAAAGAAGGACGGGAGAGAGTTGAGCGCGGACCAGCAGAAGAAGCAAGGCGAGCGGATCGACAAAGAGGTCGCAAAGGCGCGAGAGAGACGAATGAAAGCCGACGCCGAGGGAAAGACCACCGATCCCTACGGCCATGACGAGGTGACCGTATCGCGGTTACTGGAGCTGGGCAGCTTCAGCAATGCACGGCGGGTCGCGCTGAATGGCCGCAGCACAATTGCGGTGGACTATGTGGGCGATCCCCGGGCGAAGACGCGGAACCGTCTGGAGAACGTGATTCGCGATGTGGCCGGAACAGTCTGGGTGGATGAACAGGACCGCGCAATCTCAAAGCTGGAAGGACGGTTTCTCGATACGTTCAAGATCGGGGCAGGGCTGGTGGTGAACATCCGAAAGGGCACAAGCTTTTCGATGGAGCAGCGCAAGGTGAACGGCGAGGTCTGGCTTCCGGCGCAGATGGATGGGCAGGGAGCGGCGCGGGCGTTTCTGCTCTTCAGGTTTAACGGGCGCTTTCGCGAGGTCGATTCAGGGTACAGGAAGTTCAAGGTGACGAGTACGATCCTGCCGGGAATGGGAAAACCTTCTCAGTGAGAATTTAGATCGAGGGCAGGTTAAATGCGGAAGGGAACAGCCTGAGCCGTCCCCTTCGCCGAACTTTGGTTGCTGTGGTGTCTTCTAAAAGACTAGAGAGGCTGGACGTCAGACGCCTGCCATCCCTTCGGTCCTTTGACCACGTTGAATTGTACGGCCTGGCCTTCCTGAAGGCTTTTGAAACCGTTTGAATTGATCGCCGAGTAGTGTACGAATACATCCTCGCCGTTCTGACGGCTGATAAAGCCAAACCCCTTTGCATCGTTAAACCACTTTACTGTTCCCTGTTCCATCTGCTTCTTTCCTTGTGCTGCTCATGAATTACGTAGATCCAAATCGGGGTTCTTACATTGGCTTGCACTGCAGAAAACCAATCTGTTTCAAACGATGTGGAAAGGTTAGCACACCTGGCAAGTTTTTTTTAGGAAAAAGAGGTAAATAGTTTTGCTTGCCTCAGTTTGCATTTTTTTGCATACGGTCAATGCTCAGAGGGTGGCAAGATGGGAACGGACGATCTGTTCCGCTTGGGTGAGGACCTCTTCGAGGGTCATGGCGGTGGAATCGAGGATGACGGCATCGGCGGCGGGCTGTAGGGGAGATTCGGCGCGATGACGGTCGCGGTAGTCGCGCTCCTTGAGATCGCGGAGGATGGCTTGCTCGGCGACGGTCTGCGGCTCGGGGCTCTGGCGGTCTAAATTCTGCCGGATCGTCGGGGATTCGGTGGGAAGGGTCTGACGGTAGCGGCGGTTGCCGCGGACCTCGGGTGCGGCATCGAGAAAGATCTTGACTTCGGCGTCGGGGAAGACGGCGGTGCCGATGTCGCGTCCTTCCATGACGATCCCGCCCTGCTGGCCTAAAGCACGCTGTTGCAGCACCATCCAGGCGCGGAGATTGTGGTGGATCGAGATCTGCGAGGCGGCGGAGGTGACGTCCTGCTCGCGAATGCGGCGAGAGACATCGATCCCGTCGAGCAGGACACGGTTGCCCTCTGCCTGCGGTTCGAGGGTGATATGGGTGTGACCGGCCAAATCGAGCAACGGCACTTCTTCGTCGAAGGCGAAGTCGTTTTCGATGGCCTTGAGCGCGAGGGCGCGGTACATGGCCCCGGTTTCGAGGTTGAGGAAACCGAAGCGGCGGGCGAGGTGGGCGGCGAGGGTGCTTTTGCCCGCGCCGGCGGGGCCGTCGATGGCGATGACGGGCCGCTGGCGTTGGCTGCGCTCAGATTGAAGGGTGGCGTGCGGTTCGGTCATTCGGCGGAGGCACCTTTTTCAGGTTTGAATTTACGCGCAGGCGGCCGCTTTCCAAAGGGCTTTTTGTTGTCCTTGAATTTATCGAAGGTGTTGACAGGTTTTCCGGATTTGTCGGCTGCCGATTTGCCATACGGTTTTTTGCCGCCGAAGCTGCCGCCGCTGGGCTTTCCTGCATAGCCGCCAGACGATTTTCCACCGGGTTTGCCGTAGGGCTTCTTGGCTCCGAAACCGCCGGAGCCCTTGCCCGCGTAGCCGCCAGAGCCTTCAGGGCGACTGGGACGTGCGGGGCGGTCAGAAGAATAAGGGCGTGCCGGACGGTCCGAGAAAGGACGCGCAGGGCGGTCGCCACGATCGGAAGAGTATGGGCGGGCCGGACGGTCGCTTCGGGGTGCGTCGAATTTGCGGAAGGGCGGGCCGCTCCGTGGGCCACGGTCGCCGCGGTCGCCGCGATCATCGCGGTCGCGGGAGAAGCTGGGCTTGCCGCCGAAACGGGAGGGACCTGCTCCGCCTTCGCGGGGAGGACGAGGGTTGAAGCTGCCTGGCTTGCGCGGGCCTCCGAAGGCAGGCTTGTCGCCAAAGGTGCGGCGCGGTGGACGGGAGTCGCTGTCGCCCTCGGGACGTGGAGTGAACTCGCGGCGGGGCGGGCGGGAATCGCCAAAGTCCCGACGCGGTGGACGGGAGTCGCCGAAGTCACGGCGCGGGGGGCGGCTGTCGCCGAAGTCGCGGCGAGGAGGGCGGGAGTCGCCGCGGTCAAAGGGTTTTCCGGCGAAGCCTTCGCGCTTGCGGTCGAAGGTTCCGGGCTTCGAGAAGGCCTTGCGCGGCGGGCGGCTGCCGCCTGATTCGTTGTCGCGGCGGAAGGCAGGTTTGTCGCGGTCGAAGCGGGGCTTGTTGCCAAAGGATGGCTTCGCGGCGTAAGGGCGCTTCCCTTCCCGGTCGAAGCTGGGCTTGCGAGGGTAGGGGCGCGGGGCGCTGTCGCCGGCTTCGTCTTCGTCTTCGCGTACGGTCGAGGGCGTGCGCGATGCGGCGAGGCGGTCGGCCTTCTCTTCTTCCCACGGCTTGGTGAAGCTGGGGCGGTCGGGACGGTTGGACTCGCGGGTGAAGGGACGGCGCTCGCGGCTGGAACTTTCAGACGGCTTGGTGATATATCCAGTACCGACCTTGCGGGGTTTGGGAACGAACTTCTTGATACGTGTATCTGATTCGGTCTCGCCTTCAGCTTCGGCGGCGATGGCGAATGTGTTGGCTTCGTCAGGTGCGGGAGCGGCGATGGCGAGGAACTCTGGAAGGTCTCCGTTGACGTGCAGGACGGTGCGGCCATCGATGGCGATGGTTTCAAGCTGACGAGCCGACATGAGCGCATGGACGACATCGCGGATGCGCGAGCGTGCGGCTAAAGGCGAGAGAAAGGTTTCGACATCGTCTTCGCTGGCAACGATGGCCTGTCCGAGATAGAGGGAAGTAAGTGCGGAGAGCGCGGTCGGCTGGCCTGCGTTGGCTCCTGCCTTGATCTGCTTGGTGAAGCGGGTGGTGGTCAGCTCCCAGAGAGTTGCGGCTCCGTCGGGCTGCGGGATAGGGATGACCCGGAGGTGCTGCCAGAGCTCGGTGAGGGCGCGGAGAACTGCCGCCTCGGTGACCTCTTTGCCGAGTTGCGTTGCAAGGTCGTAGGCGGAGAGGGTGATGCGCTCGGCGATGAGATTGTAGGTGGCCAGAGCGAGGGGTGAGACCTTGGCCGCTCCGTTGGTGGTCGGGGGCTGCTTCCATGCCTTGTCGCCGCGCAGGGTGAAGATGTAGGGGAAGGCCAGCGGGGAGACGATGAAGTCAGGGGTCTCGGTGCCGGTGCCGCTGGGAGTGCCGAGGAGGTTGAGTGGAATGGCTCCGCCGTCGGCGATGAGGCGGGCGAGCAGGCTGCGCGGCTCGTCGGTCTCGGCCAGCGTGGGGGCTGCGTTCGGGGTGCCGAGAATGGCCTCGACGAAGGACGGCGCGGGAGAGGGGATCTGCTGCGCGCGCGGCGTGTAGAGCACCAGGCCGGAGGTGTTGAGCCAGTCGCGGAGCATGTTGATCGTCAGAATGGGCTGGTCGTTCTGGTGCCAATGGGTGAGGCGGGCGACGGCGAGCTGGTCGGCCGTGGAGTTGCTTAGGTTACTCAAGGTGTTGCCTTCCTGCTGGGGCGAAGCTACCGCACGACAGCTCTCCTCAACCTGGGCCGAGGAGCGACGATCTTCTTTGACTACGATGGGACCAGCGTGCTGGTCCCATTCAAGCGCACACTGTACGTCTTTCTAATAAAGGATACAGTACTGCCGGAAAAACGAGTGCTGCAGCAGAGCAGGAAATAACTATGGCAACTAATTGACGAAGAGCAATTTATCGAAATAAACCCATTTCAAGGAGCCGGCCGGGGCAACAGTAAGCGAACAGCGGCAATCCCATATTCTGGACCATTCTTATTGGCCTACTTGTTTACAAACTACTTTGTTACACACGACGGGCACGGAGGCACTAAAAAATGATGAAATATCTCCCCTTACTCCCCATTCTGGCTCTTTCAGTTTCGCTATCGGCCCAGACAGCAAGTACATCAGGAGCTGCGAATGCAGCAGGCAATGCTAACGCAAATATTTCGCGCACCGCAGCCCAGGCAAATGCTGCGGAGAATGCTCATTCCGCAGCCATGGCTAGCTCTCAAACCGGACAAGCGGCCGCATCGGCTATGGAAGCTACCAACGTCTCGGCTGAATTGACTAAGAAACTCGACACCAGGCATGCCAAGGTAGGTGACGAAGTTCTGGCCAGAACTACCAGCGCGGCGACGCTCTCTGACGGGGCAAAGCTGCCACGAGGAACCAAGCTGGTCGGTAAGGTCACGGAAGTTTATCCGCGATCGAAAGCAGAGAAAGATTCCCACCTTGCATTTGCTCTGGACCATGCTGTGCTACACGGCGGACACGAGGTACCGATTCATGCAGTCCTCACTTCGGTAACAGCCGTATCCGCACTTGCCGACACGAGCGATGATGTTTCGATGCCGCCCATGGTCGGAGCACAAGGCGGCGGCCGGGCGTCTGGCGGCAGTGGTCTGCTGGGCGGTGTTGGCAACGCCGCAGGTGGAATTGCTGGCGGAGCAACCAATACAGCCGGGCAAATAGGAGGAGCGGCTCGATCGAGCGCGAGCTCCCTTGTGAACAACGTGCATAGTGCGGAAAGCGTTGTGAGCAATGCAGGCACATCGGGTTCACTCGGGCGTGTGCCGGTTGCAAACCTGCCTGGGGTCACACTCTCCAGTTCGGCAGGTATAGCCAACTCCGGATCACTTGATGCGGCGGGAAAGAACATCGATCTGGAGAGTGGAACGAAGCTGATGATGAACGTATCAGCGAGTCGACAATAGCCGGGCAGTAACCGTAACCAGCCAGCGTGCGGCAAACGCCAAGCCGCACGCTCCGTTGTAAAGCGATGTTGGGATGCAAATCAGATTCGCTGAAAAGCGCGCTGTATGTCCTTGTGCGAGTAACGAAGGGCGATGGGGCGGCCGTGGGGGCAGCTTGTGGGATGCTCGGTCTTTCCCAGTTCGGCGAGCAGCCAGTCGATCTTTGCCGGTTCAAGGGGCATGTTGATCTTTATGGCGGCATGGCAGGCGATGCTGGCGGCGATACGGCGGCGACGGGTCTCGGAGTTTTCTGCCTGCTGTTCGCGGTCGGGGACGGCGAGGACCTCTTCGAGCATGCGTTCGAGCTCACGGCCTTCGAGACCTACCGGGGCGGCCTTGATGGCGATGGTGTGGGGGCCGAAGGGCTCGGCTTCGAAGCCGTTGCGATCCAACTCGTCGGCGAGGCGGGCGAAGGTGACCATCTGCGCGGGAAGGAGGTCGACCAGCACCGGCATGAGTAGGCGCTGACGCTGGACGCTCTCGGTGTTGCGGGCGCGGAGAATCTTCTCGAAGAGGACGCGCTCGTGGGCTACGTGCTGGTCTACGATCCAGAGGCCTTCGTCGTTGACGGCGAGGATGAAGGAGTCGCGGAGCTGGCCGAGGGGCTTGAGGGTGGCGAGAGCGTTGAGAGTTTCATTTTCGTTGGGCGATACTTCAGCTTCGTAGCCTACGGGGATTTGAGCTTCGGGGAAGATGAGGCGGCCGGAAGACTCGGGGACTTGTGGTGCAGAGAGTGTGAAAGAGGCAGCGTCAGCCAGTGAGGGATCGGCTTCGGATTGCGGCTCGCTTGGATCAAAGACGGGTTGGGCTGGACCGTTGCTCATGGGGCTTACGTCGATGAGTAGTGAGGAGCTGGCGTGAGGGGTGTTGTGCAGAGCGGCGGCGAAGCTGGCTACGGGGCGGCTCTGCATGAGCGTGGTGCGGACGGTGTCGCGGATGAAGTCGTGGACGAAGCTGGATTGACGGAAGCGTACCTCAGTCTTCGCGGGATGGACGTTGACGTCGACCTCCTGCGGCGGCATCTCGAGGAAGAGGAGCACGACCGGGAACGATGTCGGCGGGATGATGTTGCGGTAGGCCTCGTTGAGCGCGTGGAGGACGAGCTTGTCGCGGACGAGGCGGCGGTTGACGAAGACGTAGACGGAGTTGCGGTTGAGCTTTTGCAGCTCGGGCTTGGAGACGAAGCCGGTGATGCGCAGATAGCCGGGGTCGGGCGGGATGTAATCCTCTTCGCGCTTCCAGGGTGGCGGCTCGGGCAGACCAGCGCGGGTGAAGTCGAGCTCGGCGGTGGTGGCGAGCATGAGGTTCGAGGTGTCGCGGCCAAAGATCTGGAAGAGACGGTCGGCGCTGTTGCTGACGGCTGGCGCGATTAAGAGAGCTTGCGTGGTGTTGTGCAGCTCGAAGTGTTTGGTGGGATGGGCAAGTGCGTAGTGGGTGACCAGCGCGGCGATGTGCGAGAGCTCGGTCTGCTCGGAGCGGAGGAATTTGCGGCGCGCCGGGGTGTTGAAGAAGAGGTCACGAATGGTGATGGTGGTTCCGGCGGGAAGACCGGCCTCTTCGACGCGAAGGATGTTGCCTCCGGCGATCTCGACGAGAGTTCCTGCTGCCTCTTCGGAGGCGCGGGTTTCGAGGGTGAGGCGGGAGACGCTGGCGATCGAGGGCAACGCCTCGCCGCGGAAGCCGAGGGTGGCGATGGAGAGAAGGTCGTCGGAGGTGCGGAGCTTCGAGGTGGCGTGGCGCTCGAAGGCGAGCAGAGCATCGTCCTTGACCATGCCGTGGCCGTTGTCGGCGATGCGGATGAGCTTGCGGCCACCGGCTTCGACCTCGATGCGGATGCGGGTGGCGCCGGCGTCGATGGAGTTTTCGAGCAGCTCTTTAACGACGGAGGCAGGGCGCTCGACGACTTCTCCGGCGGCTATCTGGTTGGCTACCAGGTCAGAGAGGATGCGAATACGGCCCATAGAGAGCGATTGTACGGGAGTAGAGCGTGGATGTGGCCGCCTACGGTCCCTACCCTTTGCGATGACGCGCAAAGGATGTGCACCCGAGAGATTGGGGCGGATGAAAAATTGGCCGCCTCCATGAGAGGCGGCCATGCGCTAAGGTTTACAGGTACAGCAGCTCATCAGGCCGGTTGCGGCCTGGATGAGATCTCGTTAGCAGCTCGTTGCGCCGCCGGTTTGCGGAGCCATCCGGAAGTAGAGCAGGCCTGCCGCACCGATGAGGCCGGTTGCAAACAACAAAAGCGACGAAGGCTCTGGGACAGGAGACGGAGAAGAGCCGGAACCGGTTACAGAGAAGGTGCCATAGGATGCTGCCTGGCCATCGTTGTAGTAGAAGGCATAACTCGAGGTCGAATCGAGGGTGAAGCGTGCAGGCGTAGTTCCGATGGTCTCGGCGAAGGTGATGTCGTTGAGCTGACCGTCGAAGAAGCGGACGAGAGTGGTTCCGGTCGCTCCGGTGAGTGAGAAGTTCTGGCCGTCGATGTTGAAGGTCACGTCGAGCAGACCGCCGTTGGCCTGGGTGTAGTCCACCTGCCCGGTTGAGGAAACGGCAGAGTTGAGCGTGATCGTTCCGGTACCGCCATATGCGGAGCCAGCGCCGGGGGTGAGGGTCAGGTTGTAGGTGATGGGCGAGGCGTGCAGCGTGGCTGGCACAACCACCGTAAGGACGGCGGCGCAGAAGGTGATGAGAGCGGCCTTGACGAGTGTTGCTTTGCGGTTCTGGCGAGTTCCAGGCAGAGAGTGCATTCGAAGTCCTTCAAGAAAGTGATAAGCGAATTCCTGTCAACGTACAGGTAGTAAGCACTTGGATTGCCAAAGCTGGAAGAAGATGATTTTCGCAGAAACTCCCGGTAGATACAGATGCCGCTGAATTTGGCTCGGCTTTCTGTCCAGTCATTTGCCCATGTGTGCATTTTTTTGCCACTTCTTGACACAGCGAACCCAAGTGCTGGGAGCAAGATGGTCGCCCGCAAAAGCAGATTCCTCCGCTTCGCTGCGGAATGACAAAGGAAAATCAAGCTCATCCGCAAGAGGACCCTGCTCTAGTGGCCAGACCACTTCGAAGTTATGTACACTTCGCTGGCTGAGAGACTTGGCGATTTTGCGCGAGTCTATTTTTCTGGCAGGAACGGTATGAGCAAAATCGATAGGACCACATCAAGGAGAGAACGCATGGCATCGCAGGAGACGAACCGCAGAGATTTTTTGAAGATAGGCAGTTCGGCGTTGGCGGCTACAGCCGTCTCGTGGAATGCGACGAGCTACGCGAGCATTGTTGGAGCGAACGACCGGGTGAAGGTCGGCATCGTGGGCTGCGGCGACCGGATGAAGGGTGCCCTGATCCCTGCGTTTCAGGAAAACTCCAAGGAGATGAACTTCGAGATCGTTGCGGTGTCCGACATCTGGAACCGGCGGCGCGAGGAAGGCGCTGCCTACATTCAGAAGCTGAGCGGCAACCAGATCGCCACGGTGCGGAACAACGATGAGCTTTATGCGCGCAAAGATGTCGATGCCGTGTTGGTGGCGACGGCGGACTTTCAGCATGCGCGGCATGGGACGGAGGCCGTCAACGCCGGACGCGATGCTTATGTCGAGAAGCCGACTGCTCACACGATGGAGGATGCTCGGCTGTTTCGCGCGGCAGTGCATAAGACGGGAAGGATTGTGCAGGTGGGAACGCAGCGGCGGAGCACACCCAGCTATATGAAGGCGGCGGAGTACATCAAGTCGGGCAAGTTCGGCGACATCGTGATGGTGGAGATGACGTGGAACGTGAACCAGCCGGGACGCTGGCGCAGGCCGGATGTGGTGCCGTTGCTGAAGGAGGAGGACACGGACTGGAAGCGCTATCTGATGAACCGTCCTTATGAGCCGTTCGATGCGCGGAAGTATCTTGAGTTCCGTCTGTTCTGGCCTTACTCTTCGGGGATTCCTGACCAGTGGCTGGTACACCAGATCGACACGGTGCACTGGTTCAGCGGGTTGCCGCATCCGCGCAGCGTGGTGGCCAACGGCGGGATTTATCTGTGGAAGGATGGGCGCAAGAACTGGGACACGATGACGGCGGTCTTCGACTATGGCCCGCTCGATGATCTGTCGAAGGGATTTCAGGTGCAGTACACCTCGCGCTTCACGAACTCGGCTGGCGGGGTGAAGGAGCTGTACTACTCGAACGGCGGGATGCTGGATATGTCGAAGCAGACGGTGACGCCAACGGGTGGGTTGACGGCGAAGTCGGCGGCGGAGATGAATATGAAGGCGAACCTGCTGCCCAGCTTTCCGCTCGTGGAACATGCGGAGGCGATGGAGACGGGCCTCGGCACGCACGTCGATGCCGAAACCTCGGCGAACATGCGCAACTGGATGGAGTGCGTGCGGTCGCGCAAGACTCCGAATGCGGATATCGAGGCCGGGTACAGCCACTCGATCGCGCTGTGCATGAATATTGCCGCTATCCAGACGGGGGAGAAGGTGACCTTCGACGACAAGACACAGCAGGTGATGGCGGGAGGAAAGGTCCATGCATAAGTGGGTCTTGTGCGGCGTGATGGCTATGGTTGGGATTGGGAGTTCGGCTCAGGCTTTTGCGGCGGACCATTCTGTGAAGGTCACGGCGAATGAGGCCGAGCAGCGCGTCGATGTCACCATCGATGGCAAGCCGTTTACCTCGTACGTGTGGCCTTCGACGCTGAAGAAGCCGGTGCTGTTTCCTCTGATCGCTCCCGATGGCGTTACGGTGACGCGTGGATATCCGCTCGCTCCTCGAGATGGGGAGCGGGTGGACCATCCGCACCATGCCGGTCTGTGGTTCAACTATGGCAACGTGAACGGGTTCGATTTCTGGAATAACTCGGATGCGATCAAGCCGGAGAACCGCGAAAAGATGGGGACGATCCATCAAGAGAAGATCGTGTCTGCGAAGAGTGGACGCGATCATGGTGAGCTGGTGGTCGATTCGGCCTGGGTTACGGGGAAGAATCAAAAGATCATCAACGAGACGACGCGCTATGTGTTTTCCGCGCATGGCGATGAGCGGACGATTGATTTTGTTACAACGCTTCATGCTCTGGATAAGGTGATCTTCAACGACGATAAGGAAGGGGTGCTGGGCATTCGCGTGGCGCACTTTCTGGAGTCGGCGACGGAGAAGGGCGGCATCTTCTCCGATGCCAACGGACGTCCGACGAAGGTTGCTGCCGGAAATACTGCTGGCGCGACCGGTGTCTATCTGACCGGTGAAGGCAGGAAGGGCGATGCGGTGTGGTCGACGCGTGGACGCTGGTGCGAGCTGACCGGCACCAACGCGGACGGCAAGACGGAGACCATTGCGATCATCGATAACCCGAAGAATCCAGGCTATCCGACTTATTGGCATGCTCGCGGCTATGGGCTGTTTGCAGCGAATCCCTTGGGGAGGAAGATCTTCGATCCTTCGCAGACGGCGTTCAATTTCACCATCGATAAAGAACAGAGTGCAACGTTCAAGTACAGGGTTATTCTGTTCTCTCATGCGGCGACGCCTGAGGAGATGAATCAAGCGGCTGACCGGTTTGCCGCGGAGTACAAGTAGTTTTGCGGCACAGCGAAAGACCAATACAGGGGTCTCTCCATTTCGCCGCGCTTCGGTCGAGATGACGTACATCTGAGATAGCTCAAATACAAAAATGAGAGGGGCGAGATTCGAATCTCGCCCCTCATTTTTGGATCGGGATTTACTTTTTCTTCTTCGGTTTAGCCTTGGACTTGGATTTTGTGGGTGCGGTGTCGCGGTCGCCGACCATGTGCAGGCGCATGAAGTTGGTGGCGCCTGATTTGGTGCGGGTTCCGGCGACGATGCCTACGATCTGGCGAGGCTGAACGTGGCCGCCTCTTTCGAGGACCTCTTCCGCCATGTTGACCAGCTTGTCGGTGTCGCGGAAGCGGTCGCAGAGGATAGGGTAGGTGCCCCAGAGCAGCATCGACCGGTTAATGACCTTCTCGAAGGGCGAGAGGGCGAAGATCGGCGGATCGGGATGGTACTTCGAGAGCAGACGGGCGGTCATGCCGGTCTCGGTGAAGATGGCGATGGCGGCTACATCCAGATCATCCGCCGCGTGCGACATGCACTCGCAGATGGTCTCTGCGATCGAGAGCCGGACACTGTGCGCGTGGCCAAGAGCGGGGCGCGGATCGATGCGGATCTGGTGCTCGGTCTCGGTGACGATCTTGGCCATCATGGCGACGGACTCGACGGGATACTTGCCGGCGGCGCTTTCGGCGGAGAGCATGACAGCGTCGGTGCCATCGTAGATAGCGTTGGCGACGTCGGAGGCCTCGGCGCGGGTGGGGCGGGGGTTGTCGATCATGGATTCGAGCATCTGCGTGGCCGTGATGACGGGCTTGCGGTACTCGGCGGCGCGGCGGATGATGTGCTTCTGAATGGCCGGAACTTTTTCGGGCGGGACTTCGACGCCGAGGTCGCCGCGGGCGACCATGATGGCGTCGGTGACTTCGAGGATGCTGTCGAGGTGCTCGATGGCCTGGGGCTTTTCGAGCTTGGCGATGATCCAGGCGTCGGACTTGAGGGCGGTGAGGCGATTTTTGACGTGGCGAACGTCGTCGGCGGTGCGGACGAAGGAGACGGCGATGGTATCGACTCCCTGACCGACGGCGAAGATGAGGTCTTCTTCGTCCTTTTCGGTGAGCGAGGGGACCTTGACCGGGATACCGGGGAGGTTGATGCCTTTGTTTTCGCCGAGGGTGCCACCGTTGACGATCTCGCAGACGACATCAACGCCATTGACCTTTTCGACGCGGAGTTCGATGAGACCGTCGGAGAGGAGGATACGGGAGCCGGGTTCGAGGTTCTCGGCGAGGGTCTTGAAGGTAGTGCCGACGAGGGCGGCGGTGCCTTCGATCTCACGCGGCGTGATGGTGAGGCGCTTGCCCGCGACGAGCTGGACGGCCTTGTGGCCCTTGAGCTTGCCGGTGCGGATCTTGGGCCCTTGCAGGTCGGCGAGGATGCAGATGGGCTTGCCCTCTGACTTGGAGACGGCGCGAACCATCTTGATCAGCTCGGCCTTTTGCTCGTGGCTGCCGTGGGAAAAGTTGAGGCGGGCGACATCGAGACCGGCCCGGACGAGCTGGCGGAAGACTTCGGGGGTGCTCGATGCAGGCCCGAGGGTAGCTACAATCTTGGCGCGACGGAGACGCTCGGTTCCGGTAAAAGAGGGGTCGTTCGAGAGGGGATTTGGAGAAGTCTTCATGAAGTCGCTTGCCGCATTCTTTCTAACCCCGCGTGGACCGCGAGGTATAACCAGTGAGTTTTGCTGCCGTTGGCAATTTTACCCGGATGGAGGAGTCTGTGCTTCGGGAAGGAATGAATCCGTTTCAACGGAAGGAAAAAAGTGGGCGTTGCACTGCGCATTGAACTCCGCTCCCGAGAGCACACTGAGCGAGATGATGTAGAGCCAGAAGAGCAGGGCGATGCCCGCGCCGAGCGAGCCGTAGACCTGCGAGTAGTTGGCGAACCGGGTGACGTACCAGCCGAAGACCAGCGTGGTGAGGAACCACAGGGCGGTGGCGAGGACCGCTCCGGGAATCGTCCGCTTCCAGGACTGCCGCATGGGGGTTCCCATGTGGTAGATGAGGGCGATGATGCCGATGCTGCCGGTAAAGGCGACCGCCCAGCGAACGATGACGGCGATGATGTAGACCGGGGTGCGGGCGGAGGCCATAACGTGCATGGCTAACCAGGTGGTGATGATGTGTCCGAAGACGATCAACAGACTGGCAATGGCAAGCGGAATCAGCGAGAGCGGGACGAGGGCAAAGGCACGGGCACGGCGCTGCCAGAAGGTCCAGCAGTCGGGGGGAAGATCGTGAGCGCGGCGGAAGCCTTCCATGAAGGTGGCGATGACGCTGGAGGCTCCGGTAACGCTGACCAGGATACCGATGATGATGGCGCGGACCGATTGCGGATTGTGATGCGAGGTGGCAAAGTAGCCCTCGAGGATGGGGGTCACATCGGAGGGGAGAATGCTGTCGAAGAAAAGCGATAGCTGCGAACGGAGGGGGGCCATGCCGGGTAGAAAACCGATGAAGGCCGCGGCGATGATGAGCGCGGGAAAGAGCGAGATCATCGCAGAGTAGGCCGCCGACTGGGCGACGTTGAAGCAGTCATGCTCCACTACGTTGAGCAGTGTGCGGTGGAAGACGGAGGAGATGCGAAGAAGAAGTCTTCTCAAGATGGACGCCGCCAAGGTATCGGAGAGTGATGCGCCTGAATCAGCCCTTCCACTGGTTGAGGAAGGCGGTGACGTCGCCCGAACTCATGTTGCGCATGTTTTCGAACTGGCCGGTCTGCTGGGAGTAAAGCAGCTTGCCGCGCGCGTCGAGAACGGCGAGTGCGGGGACGCCTTTGTTAATGGGGACGTCATATTTTTTGGGAACATCGAGATTGCGGTCCATGTGGCCGATGTAGATGTGCACCACGACGAAGTGTTTGGCGAGGAGATCGGCGTTGGGGCTCTGGTGGAAGTAGATGTCGAGGACCTGGCAGTCGCCGCACCAGTCGCCGCCGAAGTCGAGCAGGACGCGTTTGTGCTCGGCGCGGGCCTTTTTGAGGGCGGCGGCGATGTCGGCGGTGGGGTTCGCGGTCTCGGAGTAGATCTGCTTCTTGACGAACGGGGTGGTGAGGGACTGGGCCGAACTGGGGATGGCAGCGGTGAGCGGAATAAGGGTGAACGCGACCAGAAGTCTGGAGAGCAGGTTCGAGGGCCTTGAGGTCTTTGAGATCGAGATCATGGGAGATGCCTTTCTTCCCGACGCCGCCGTGAGGCGAGAGTCACTGTAACTCTAAATGATGCGTGAAACAGGCGGAGCGACGCAAAGTCTTGGTCATCGCGGGAACGATCTCCAATCGGGTCGAATAAACGCAGATCCTCCGCCTGCGGCGAAGGATGGAGCAACCCTAAAAGCAGATTCCTCCGCTTCGCTGCGAAATGACAAGAAAAAAGAAACTGGTGCCTGATCGGATGTTTTCTAAAAGCGTTAAAAATACAAGGGCCTATATCGAATTAGATGACACCTGCTAATAATCAACAGGTTTCTCTTGACGGTTCAGTAACCCAGTGTCATTCTAGGCACATCACATGCTCCGTTATCGGACGTGTGCTGCGGTCCTTGCTCTGGAATCCGCCCGCTACATACAACTATGGCAACCATGATGGCGCCCGTCGAACAGCGTGAGGTCCTGCGTTGTGATCATTGCAGCCTGGTGCAGTTTCGCCCGTCGAATGCACTTTGCCGTCGCTGCCACCAATGCCTTGAGGTCGAGGTACCGGAACCGGCCCCGGCGCTCAAGATCGTTCCCCCACAACCTGCGCAAGAGGGCGGCCTTCAAGTAGCAACCGCCGTTCGTGACCTGCGTCATGTGCGCAACCTGTCGCAGCGTCAACTGGCCGCACGCATGAATGTGCCGCGCACTTATATCTCGAAGATCGAGAACGGCAAGGCCATGCCGACCTTGTCCTCGCTCGACCGGCTGGCGAAGGCGCTGCAGGTGGATATCTCCACTTTGCTGCGCGACGCCACCAATCGCCATCGCGACGAGACGGCGGTGCTGATGACCGACCCCTTCCTCGCCGAGATTGCGGAGTACACCTCGCAACTGGACGCTCTGCAGCGGTCGATCTTCCTCAATCATGTCCGCGAGTTAGCCGCCGGACGCCGCCGCACCGCGTAGCCATAGCCGACCTCGTGCCGCAGCCGGTCCCCTTCTCGGGGGATGGGCTGCGGCGCCTCTCCTTCGCTATGCAAACCGAGCTGCGGGCCGCTACCACAGGCGGCGTTCATTGCACACGCTAACTCAGTGTGCTAGCGTCAGTCTTTGCGAGGTTGTTTTGCCGTCACACACCCCCAACCCAGTTCCCAGCCGCGTTCACGAGCTCTCCCCCGAGGAGCAGGCCGTCTACCGGCAGCTTGACCCCACCAAAATTCCTCAGCACGTAGCCATCATCATGGACGGCAACGGCCGCTGGGCGGGGAAACGCGCGCTCAAGCGCTTTCTCGGCCACCAGCAGGGCGCGGAGTCGGTGCAGTATGTCGTCGAGACGGCATCGCGTATCGACCTTCCCTTCCTGACGCTTTACGCCTTTTCGCTGGAAAATAATCTGCGCCGGCCCAAGGCCGAGGTCAGCTTTTTGATGAAGCTGCTCAAGAGCTACCTGATCGGCAACGTCAAGCGCATGAACGACAATAACGTCCGCATGGCTTACATTGGCCGCACTCACGACCTTCCCGCCGAGGTGCAGGAGACGATGCAGTGGGCTGCTGAAGCCACCGCCAAAAATACCGGCACCACGCTTACGCTGGCGCTCAACTACGGTGCGCGCTCCGAGATCGTCGATGCCGTCCGCAAGATTCTCACCGGCCTGGCCGCCGAAGCGCATACGCGGGGCTGCTCGGTCGAAGACCTGCTTGGCGCGGGCGCCCTCGATTCGCTCGACGAGCCCAGCATCAGCCGTGCACTCTACACGGCGCACATGCCTGACCCTGATCTCATCATCCGCACCAGCGGCGAGCAACGCATCTCGAACTTCCTGCTATGGCAGATCGCCTACTCGGAGATCTTCGTCACCGACCGCCTCTGGCCCGACTTTCGCGGCGTTCATCTGCTCGAAGCGCTGGCCAACTACCAGGGCCGCGACCGCCGCTATGGCGGCCTCAGCGACGCCCACTCCGACGAGAAGATCGATACGCTGCAATCGGTATCGGAGTTGGAGACCGAAATTGCCACGGAACTGAATCCCCACGAACTCAGCCGGCGCTGAACCTTTCGATCACTGCGGCATCATGCCAGGGCAAGACTGTATTCTCTTCAAGAACCCATGAAACGCATTCTCACTGCCATCGTCCTTATCGCTGCTGTCTTCGCGCTTATCTTCTTCGGCCAGCTGTGGATGATTACGTTGTTCGCGGCCATCATCGCCGAACTGGCTGCCTATGAATATCTCCAGCTCGCCGCCGTCGGCGCCGAGACCCATGGCGCGCAGCTTCGCATCCCGCTCTGGTGGATGGCGCTCGGCACGGCGCTGGCCTTCGTCGTCACCCTGCCGAACTTCCCGGTTGAGGCGCAGTTGCCCGTCCTCAGCGCGCTTACGCTGGCGCTCTTTGCCTGGAACGGCTTTCGTTCGCCGCTTATTCAAGTGCTGCCCGACACTGCGCAGGGACTCTTCGGGCTCATCTACATCGCCTATCCGCTGACGCTGATTCCCCTGATCTGGAAGAAGGAGGACGGGACGGCGCTGGTCATCTTCCTGATGGTCTGCGTCTGGGCGGGAGACATTGCGGCGCTTTACGTCGGCCGCCGCTTCGGCCGCCACAAGCTCGCTCCGCGGCTCAGTCCGGGCAAGACCTGGGAGGGCTCCGCGGCCAGCATCGTCGGCAGCATCCTTGCGTCGTTTCTCGTTATCTATATCGGCGATGTGCTCACGTCGCGCGGCAACCTGCTTCTCCACACCTCGGAGCCGATGTGGCAGTCGCTTCTGCTGGCAGCGCTTTTGAACATCGCGGCGCAGTTGGGCGATCTACTCGAGTCCGCCATCAAGCGCGGTGCGGGAGTGAAGGACTCCGGCACCATGCTCCCCGGCCATGGCGGGATGCTCGACCGCATCGATGCCCTGCTGCTGGCTGCGCCGATCCTGTGGTTTGTTCTTATTTTGAAGGACGCCTTCGGCATGGGTCGGTTTTAGGAAGGTCAGAGTTGTTTGTCGAATATTCTCCTCAAGGGTCGAAGCCATGTGATATAAGAACGATCTACAGCGTGGTGGAAGCCAGGCCTTTTCAAAATGGTGCATCCAAATGCTACGAGTCGGCTCGTCTTATGCGACGACAAGGAGACGAATGAAATTCAAGAATGCTCTACTGGGAGTTCTAGCAGTAGCGACACTGGCGTTCGTCCCCGGAAATCTCGTTGCGCAGGGACCGCCGCCGCCGGGATACCGCAACGGACCTGGCGCGAGGCAGAACTGGGAAAATGCTCCGTCAGGATACAGGGACCTCCAGCGCCAGGCCTTTCGCGAGGGCATCGACGGGGCCCGCAAAGACTTCGGAAACCACCGTCGTCCGGATGTAAACAATCGTGATGAGTACCGCCATCCGAGGGTTTCGGGCCGAGATCGCCGGGCCTATCGGGAGGCGTTTCGCCGGGGCTATCAGGTGGAGTTCAAAATCTCTACGGCGGGCGGCGCCGCTGATCGAAGCAGAGCAACAAAAAGCCCCGGCCAAAGACCGGGGCTTTTTGTTGCTCTCACAACGGTCGGTAGAGTGTAGAGTCGGCATACGAGCTAAAGTTGAGGAAAGGCAATACAGGGCCTCTCCACTTCGACGGCAAAAGCACCGCCTCCGGTCGAGATGACGTGAGTTTGATGATGGGTTGACGAGGCCAGGCGACAACACAATATGGTTTATAAACAGGTTCTGAGAAAATAAGCTTCGTGAAAAAATTAGCGATTCTCGGCTCCACCGGCTCCATCGGCAACAGCACGCTCTCTATCTGCGAATCCTTCCCTGAGCGCTATCAGGTCGTCTCATTGGCGGCAGGGCAAAATGTCGAAGCCGCCTTTGCCCAATGCGTCCGCTGGCGGCCCAAGGTCCTCTCCATCGCCACCGAAGAACTGGCGGCCCAGCTCCGGAGTCGCCTTAAGATCGCGGGCATCAACGGCATCCAAGTCGTCTATGGGACCGCCGGGACCATTCAGGTCGCCACGCTGCCCGAAGTTGATTTCGTCGTCTCCGCCATCGTCGGGGTCGCCGGACTCGAAGCCACCTACGCCGCTGTCTGCGCGGGCAAGACGATCGGCCTGGCCAACAAGGAGTGTCTCGTCGCTGCGGGCGAGATCATCATCGCCGCTGCGAAGGAGCACAATGTAGCGCTGCTTCCTATCGACTCCGAGCACAATGCCGTCCATCAGGCCATGCGGGGGGGCACCGCTGCCGAGGTCAAGCAGATCTGGCTCACCGCCTCGGGTGGCCCCTTCCGCAACAGGCCGCTGGCCGAATTCGCCGACATCACTCCGGCACAAGCACTCAAGCATCCGACCTGGGTGATGGGCCAGCGCATCACCATCGACTCGGCCACGATGATGAACAAGGGCTTCGAGGTTATTGAGGCCTGCCGCCTCTTCGATCTGCATCCGGCACAGGTCCGGGTGACCATCCACCCGCAGTCGACCGTCCACTCGCTGGTTGAGTTCGTTGATGGCAGCATTCTTGCGCAGATCTCCGTCACCGACATGCGCCTGCCCATCCTATATGCGCTGGCTTATCCCGAGCGCGTGGCTGTCACGGAGAAAGAGGCACTTACCTTCGATCTGACCACGCTCAGCCGGCTCGACTTCTCGCAGCCCGATCTCACTCGATTTCCCTGCCTGCGTCTAGCCTATGAGGCCGCCGCTGCCGGTGGGAAAGCACCCATCGCGCTCAACGCCGCCGACGAGATCGCGGTCGCCGCCTTCCTCGATCCTGAGCCGGGTAAAGCCATCCCTTTTATGGGGATTCCGCGTACAATCGAGGATGTGCTGATCGAAACCTCCGGCCCGCGTCCCGCCACCATCCAGCAGGTGCTGGAGGCAGACCTTGCCGCAAGAGAGTGTGCACGCGAGGTGATCGCCCGGCAATTCGCCGGCGGCACTCAGTACCGGTAGCCCACAACTTTCCTTATCAGCAACGAGGTCTCCACTCTCCCATGTCGACAGTCATTCAGCTTGCCATCGTCCTTGGCATCATGGTTCTGGTGCACGAATTCGGCCACTTCGCTGTCGCCAAGCTCTGCAAAGTCCGCGTCGAGGTCTTCTCCATCGGCTTCGGCACCCGCCTCTTCGGCTTCAAACGCGGCGATACCGACTATCGCCTCAGCCTGCTTCCGCTTGGCGGCTATGTCAAGATGTCCGGCGAGCTGCCGGGCGAGGCCAAGAGCGACGATCCAGGCGAACTGGAGAACCATCCTCGCTGGCAGCGTGCCCTCATCGCCCTGGCTGGGCCATTCGCTAACTTTCTGCTCGCCATCGCACTGATGACTGCCGTCTACATGATTCACAACGAGGTGCAGGTCTACCTCAATGAGCCTGCCCACGTCGATTACGTCTCGGCCAACACTCCCGCTGCCCATACCGGCATCGAGGGCGGCGACACCATCGTCCACTACGACACCATCGAGAATCCCACCTGGGATCAGGTCGCCATCCGCTCCCTGCTGAACCTCAACCAGACGATCCCCTTCTCCTTCGTTCACGACGGTAAGCGAACTGACACCAAGCTGTTCATTGAGTCCAAGGGCGGCGCGGAAAACTTCGCTCTCGACACTCTGGGCTTCACTCCTGTCATGCAGAACGCGCCGGTGCAGGTGAGCAGCCTCGAAGGCGACGAGAACCTGCCCGCTGCCCGCGCTGGCATGAAGCCGGGAGACAAGCTGGAATCGGTAGACGGACTACACCTTCACTCTGTCTACTCTCTGCATGCCTACCTTCAGGACACGAAGGGCAAAGCGGTCTCAGTGGTGATCGGCCGTAATGGCTCGACCCTCCCCATCCAACTGACTCCCGTCCTCGGAGACGCGGGAGACGGCACCAAGTATTACCAGATGGGCTTTCTTCCGGTGCGGCCCCCGGTCAAGGTCGAGCGGCTCCCGTTCGGCAAGGCCATGGTCGCCTCGTGGCAGTTCAACAAAAAAGGCTCGATGCTGATCGTCGAAGTGCTCAAGCGCATGTTCACGCGCCAGGTCTCGGTCCGCAGCCTGAGCGGGCCTATCGGGATCGGCCAGCAGATTCACGAGGCCGCCTCGATGCCCGGATGGATGCCCATCATCGGCCTGATGTCTTACATCTCGCTGAACCTGGGCATCTTCAATCTGCTGCCCATCCCTATTCTCGATGGCGGCATGATCCTCTTCCTCATCATCGAGAGCATCCTTCGCCGCGACGTCAATCAACAATTTAAAGAGCGCGTCTATCAGGTCGCGTTTGTCTGCATCATCATCTTCGCTGCGTTTGTCATCTTCAACGACATCACCAAACTCTCCATCTTCACCAAGCTCAAACCATAGCTTCAGCGCAGCGAGTTCTCCCCGATGGCCAATTCGAACGTTCAACTCCACCCACCCGCAGAAAAGAAGACCCTCTGGGCCTGGGCGATCGGCACCTTCTTCGGAGCAGGGCTGCTCAAGCCCGGTCCCGGAACCTACGGCTCTGTAGCCGCTGTCGTTCTCTGGTTCATCGCCGCGCATGTCTTCGCGATCACCGCGACAACGCTGACCATTGGCACCATCATCGCCGCCCTTCTGGTCACGCTCGTTGGCATTCCTGCGGCCACCATCGTCGCCCGCGAGACTGGCCGCGAAGACCCCGGCCACGTCGTCATCGACGAGGTCGCCGGACAACTGATCGCTCTGATCGCCATTCCGGCGGATTGGAAACACGCTGCGCTGAGCCTTCTGCTCTTCCGCTTCTTCGACATTCTCAAGCCGCCGCCAGTGCGCCAGTTGGAGCGCCTGCCGGAGGGTACCGGCATTATGCTCGACGATGTGGCCGCAGGAGTTCTGGCCCTGCTCGTCGCGCAACTGGTCCACCTCTTCTTCTGACCTTGCGCTCTCATACGGCAGCGCATACCGTAAAGAATCAATGAGCCTCTTTCACTCCCATGCCGATGCTCCGCACCTCGATCACGTCACTCCCGCCGCAGCCATGCCCGGAGGCGAAGCTGTTGTCCACGGCGCGAACCTCGGCGCAGCCGGGCACGTCGTTCCACGGGCCACGATCGGCGACACCGCCGCCGCCGTCGTCCTCAGCCGGCCCACGCGCGCCACGGTGCGAATTCCCGAGGGCACCATCACCGGCGACCTCATCCTGCACCGCAACGGAGAGGCCAGCAATCCACTCAGTCTCCGCATCGCGGTGCCGATGGCGGAGAATCTCCATCCCGTTGCCAATCCCGCAGTCGATGCCGACGGCAACGTCTACACTACCCTTTCGGGCTCGCGCGGGCAGGCGACGCCGGTCTCCATCTTCAAAATCCAGCGCGATTTTCAGATGACCCCGTTCGTCCGCGAGCTGCTCAACCCGACGGGGCTGGCCTTCTCGCCCGATGGCCACCTTTATGCCAGTTCTCGCTCCGAGGGCACGGTCTACCGCATCTCGCCCGAAGGAGCGATCTCTACCTACGCCGAGGGCATGGGGATCGCCACTGGGATCGCCTTCGACCGCGACGGCAACCTCTTCGTCGGCGACCGTTCCGGCACCATCTTCAAGATCGCGCGGGGAGACGACCGCGGCAGCAGCGGGGAGATCTTCGTCTACGCCACGCTCGAACCGAGCATCGCCGCTTACCATCTTGCCTTCAACAACGAGGGGACGCTCTTCGTGACCGGGCCGACGACCAGCAGCAATCAGGCCGTCCATGCGATCGACCGAGACGGCAATACAACGGTCTTCTATCAGGGACTGGGCCGCGCCCAGGGGATGGCCTTCGACGTGGACAGCAACCTGTATGTTGCGGCCAGCCTGCACGGCCAGCGCGGCATCGTCCGGATCTCGCCGGAGCGCGAAGCCGGCCTCGCCGTCTCCGGCCAGAACCTCGTCGGTCTGGCCTTCCTCGAAGATGGCTGCGCCGCCCTGGCGACGCGTGATGCGCTTTATCATGTGTCGCTCGATATCGAGGGCCGCCCGCTCATTTAATCTGCCGTGAGGGACCCCAACTCCCGGCGGTCTTCCTATTTAGTTTTTACTTTGAACCAACAGCCTCTACTCGTGTAAAGTTATCCCGCAACCCATCTGCACCCGCGCGGCGCATAGGACTGCTATCAGAACGAACTCCCAAGGAGGAGATGTGATCTCTCGACGTGAATTTCTCGACACCCTCGCAGTAGGGACAGCCGGCCTCGCCGTCAGTTCCACCGCAAAAAGCTATGCCCAGATCCTGGGTGCGAACGACCGGCTTAACTTCGCCGTCATCGGCCTGCACAGCCGCGCTTATGCCCACCTGGCCTCTCTCAAGGCCAACCAGAAGAATGCGAAGATAACCCACGTCTGTGACGTCGACAGCAACACGCTCCAGAAGTTCGCGGGCGCCGTCGAGCGGAAGATGGGAGAAGCCCCGGCAACCAACAAGGACTTTCGCAAGATCCTCGCGCTGAAAGAAGTGGACGCGATCACCATCGCGACACCCGATCACTGGCACGCTCCCATGGCCATCGCCGGGTTGCAGGCCGGCAAACATGTTTACGTCGAGAAGCCGTGCAGCCATAATCCTGCCGAGGGCGCATTGCTCGTCGAGGCACAAAAGAAGTACGGCAAGAAGGTCCAGATGGGGACCCAGCGACGCTCCTCTCAGATCTACATCGACGTCATCAAGAAGATTCACGACGGTCTGGTTGGCCGCGCGTACTACGGCAAGGCCTGGTACAGCAATACGCGCAAGTCCATCGGCGTCGGCAAAGTGGTGCCCGTTCCTGCCGTTCTCGACTGGGACCTCTGGCAGGGGCCAGCGCCGCGTCAGCCCTACAAGGACAATGTGCAGCCCTACAACTGGCATTGGTTCAGGATCTGGGGCACAGGCGAGGCGCTCAACAACGGAACGCACGAGGTCGACGTATGCCGCTGGGCGCTCGGAGTCGATCTACCCAACCGGATCACCGCAGCCGGTGGACGCTACCAGTTCAAAGACGACTGGCAGTTCTATGACACCCTCGATGCCAGCTTCGAGTATGACGATAAGCTCATCTCCTGGCAGAACATGAGCTGCAACGGGATGAAGCTCTACGGCCGCGACCGCGGCGCAGTGATCGTCGGAACCACGGGCAGCGTTATCCTCGACCCCGCAGGCTACGAGGTCTACGACCTCCACGGCAAGAAGATCGACGACGTCAAGGAGGGCAAGGCAGCCGCTTCCTCCGACCTGACCGGGGCGGACAACATGACCGACGCTCACTTCGCCAACTTTATCGCCGCCATCCGCACCGGTGAAAAGCTGAATCAGCCCATCGCATCGGGCAACATATCGGTGACGATGCTGCAACTCGCGAACATCGCGTGGGAGAACCAGCGCGAGCTGAAACTGAATCCGAAGAACGGCCACATCCTCAATGACGCCGTAGCAATGAGGGGATGGGGCCGCGAGTACGAAAAGGGCTGGGCTCCTCATCTGTAAACCGCGAGTCAAGCTCTTTGCAATAACAAAGACAGATCGTCGGCGGCCTCTTTATTGGAGGCCGCCAATGTCTTTTAAGAAGACTCTACGAGTGCGTTACAGGATCAGAGCTTTTGAGCGGCACCCCGACATTTTGCAGGAGATTCAAAGTAAACAGCTCGGGCGGATACTCCTCTTCAAAGATCAGCGCTTCGACCGATGCCGCAGAAACCGTGGTGCGCCATCGCGCAAATGCCGCGATCAATGCGAGCAAGATGAGGACGCCGATGAAATCGAAAGGCTTACTCAAGATTCGCACTTCAAATCGTGCGGCGACCAGAGGCGCCCACACGAGAATGCAGCCCCAGACGACGACGTGCACCTTTGATTGACCCGGCAGGTAAGAACAAGTAAATGGAAGTTTGTGAAAGCCATACAAGCTAAGCTCGACCACGATCATTCCCCCCAGTGCAAGCAAAAGGAGATGGCCCGCTATCTGCCGTGTCGGCCAGCGAAGAAGAAAGAGAGTGGCCATTAACAACCATGCCGGTATCGCGGCCAACACAAAGAATGCTCGGCGGATGGCCGATAGATAGGCGGTGACTCCGCGAATCTCGGTCATGCGAAAGATCCAGTTTGCCCGCAACGTAAGCGGCAGGGAGATGACAAGCCGAACTGCCATCACCGCAAAACACATGACCCAGATACTGGCCACGAGAAACGAAACATTGACGGCGTCTCCCGCAGCTCCGTGTAGCAGCTTCAATAGCCGAAGGGACGTTCCTAAATACGCCAGCACGATAGCGAATGTAGCGCCCAGATAGAAGGAGAGCAGCATCCGATGTTGTCTGCTGCGCAGCAGTGTCCGGATGCTGAACAAGACGACAGAGGTTTGCAGCAGGGTTCCGAATCGCAGAGACAAGTTGGCTCGCCAGCCGCCGGGCACGATGTCGGGGGTCTCGACAATCCTGCCCATCATGCGGAGATACGCGATGAGGACAGAGATCACACCAATGAAGATCGCAACCGCTGTCCCAGCCCATGCGCGTCTGGCCAGCGGCGCAAACGCCGGCAGCATCGATCCGTTGAGTTGCTGAAACAGGCCTAGAAACCAATAGGACGGCAGCCAGGTGAGCAGCCGTTGATTCTCGGGCGCGGCGAGGGCCTTCGGTGCTTCCAAGGAAGGTTCGATGATGTAGACGGTGATGAAGAGGAAGAAGATGGCTACCTGTAAGAGCGAGGACAAGCGCAGAAATTGCCGGCGCGGCAGTAGCTGTGATGCGATTCCCTGTATTCCCAGAACGCAGCCGAACATAAATGCTGCGGCCAGCAACATCGTGGCCCAATAGGCCACCAGCGATTGGAGCACGCCGAGGTAGCCGCCGCCGTTGGTTATGGAGAAATAACCCGGCCAAACCAGCCCCGAGATAATATTCAATGAGAGAACCGAGAGGCTGAGCGCCGCGATCAAGGCTGCTACTTTTGCGCGAAACAGCGTACTCACACGCACCGGCAACGGGGCCAACACCAGTACATCGCTACGGTCGGGAAAGATCGACTCCCAGCACAGCACCGAGAACAGGCCGACCACCACCATCGTCGTCGCTATCAGAAAGTGCTCCATCACCCAGAGGAAGTCTGGCGAAAATCGCCCGCCTGAAAAGATGACCCAAAAGGTGAACAGGTAGCTCAGTCCTGCAAACAGCGCCGCAAATTGACCGAGCATCCTTGAGGTATCCGCATCCGCCGACAGCAACTCCAGATCGACCACGCGCAGAAGGAACGTCTTATAAAGTATGCGGAACTGGCGCTTCTCGATATTGACAGGGCTATGCATGAATGAGGTCCGCAATCTGTTTCGAAATTGCCACCGTGTCCTGCTCGATGGCGAGCTGCGAGAAGATGCCTTCAAGGGTCGGCAGCGACATCAGCATGCGCAGACGCTCGATGGAGTCGTCGGCCACGATCTTGCCGCGATGCAGAATGACGATATGCGAAGAGATGCGCTCGACCGTCTCCAACTCGTGCGAGCTGAAGAGAACGACTTTGCCTCGTGCCGCAAGTTCCTCGATCAGGCTCCGCAGGATCAGGGAGGAGCCGACGTCGAGCCCGGAAAAAGGCTCATCCAATAGAACGAGATCGGGATTGTGCAGCAGCGCCGCCGCCAGCAGCACCTTCTGGCGCATGCCTTTCGAGTACGCCGAGATGGCCACGTGGCGGTCATCGTAGAGCGCAAACAGGCGCAACAGTCCGTCGATTCGCTCGATCGCCAGCTTTGCGGCGAGATTGCGCAGTTGCGCCACCATCACCAGATACTCCGCGCCGCTCAGATGCGTGTACAGGTACGGCTCCTCGGGGACGTAACCGAGACGCTGTTTGTAAGCCATCAGGTCGTCGTGGATCGGCTTGCCGTCGAACAGGACCGATCCCGAATTCATCGCGATCAGCCCGGTAATCATCTTCATCGTGGTGGACTTGCCGGAGCCGTTCGGCCCGAGATAGCCGGTCACTTCTCCGGCGCGCGCGCAGAAGCTCACGGTCTCTACGGCCGGAATGCTGGAGTAACGCTTGGAGACATTTCTAAGTTCGAGCACGGTTTTACCTGCATCCTATGTAGCAAACTACTCTTGCCAATGTCAAGCGACTTACGCGCCGATGGTGTCCTCCGTATGGCTGACGAGGTTGAATTTCATGCCTTCGAATCGATCTGGCGCAAACATGACCGGAAACCGATAACATCCAAAGAGAAAGTAATTTAGAGATAGAAATCCACCTAAATCATGCTTGCTGAAATCATCGCCGTCGGCTCCGAGATGCTCACGCCGCACCGGCAGGACACCAACTCGCTCTTCCTTACGGCCGGGCTCAACGATCTTGGCGTCGAAGTTGCCTTCAAGACGATCGTTGGCGACAACCTTGGCCATCTGACCAACGCTGCGAAGATTGCCCTCGACCGCGCCGATGTGGTCGTCTTCTCGGGCGGGCTTGGCCCTACTGAAGATGACATGACCCGCGAGGCTGCCGCTGCTGCTCTCGGCATCGAACTTCACCGCGATTCTGCTGTTCTCACCGATCTCTACCAGCGTTACGCGGCGCGACAGATCGTGATGCCGCCAAATAACGCGAAGCAGGCCGACGTGCTCGACGGAGCGATTCTGCTCGCCAATAAAAATGGCAGCGCTCCGGGCCAGTATCTCGACACCACGATCGATGGGCAGCGCAGGATCGTCATCCTTCTGCCGGGACCGCCGGGGGAGTTGAAGCCGCTCTTCGATGCAACGTGCAAGTCGCGGCTCGCGGCTGCCCTTCCCGTTCGTCACCTTGCACGGCGGATGCTGCGCATGGCGCTGATTCCTGAATCGCAGGTAGATGCACGCACCGCCCCTATCTACAAGCAGTATGCGGACGTCGAGACCACGATCCTCGCCGGTCATGCGGAGATCCAGCTTCACTTCCTGGCCGCCAAGCCGACTCTTGCCGAGGCACAGGCCCGTATCGACGAACTCGCCGAAAAGATTGAGCGCGAGATGGGCGATACCATCTTCTCGTCCGGCGGCGAGAGCCTCGAAGAGGTTGTGCTGCGGATGCTTGGCAGAAAGCTCCTCACGCTCGCTACTGCCGAAAGCTGCACCGGCGGTCTGCTCGCCCAGCGCCTCACCGCCGTGCCAAACAGTTCGAGCGCCTTTCTCGGCGGCGCGGTCGTCTATACCAACAAGCTCAAGACCATCCTCGCCGATGTCGCTCAAGAGACGATCGATACCAACGGTGCGGTGAGCGAAGAGACGGCGCGTGCGTTGGCCGAAGGCATCCGTGCGCGCACCGGTGCCGGACTGGGCATCTCGGTCACCGGACTCGCCGGCCCCGGGGGCGTCCCGACCGGCCTCGATGCAGAAAAGCCGATAGGACGGGTCTACATCGGCCTGGCTGACGGACGGCAGACGCAGGTGCGGGAGCTGAACCTCATCGGCGACCGCGCGCGCATCCGCTATTGGGCCTCGCAACACGCTCTTGAAGTAATCCGCCGCCACTTGCTATAAGCATGCCAAACTGCTTCATAACACTTACTTGATAAACTCATCGAGAAAGACTCCTCCGTAAAGACAATGACTCCCTGGCTCCTCTCCATCTCGCTGGCCTATCTGCTTGGTTCGATTCCCTTTGGCTATGTCCTGGTGAAGACGTTTCGCAAGCAGGACATTCGTGCCACTGGCAGTGGCAATATCGGCGCCACCAACGTAGCCCGTTCCGGGGCAAAGGGACTCGCCATCGCTACGCTGCTGCTCGATCTGGGCAAGGCATTTCTTGCGGTCAAGATCGCGCAACAAATTCTTCCCGGCAACTACGACCTTGCCGTGGCAGCGGCCGTCGCCGCCATCCTCGGCCATGTCTTTCCCGTCTGGCTGCGCTTCCGTGGAGGCAAGGGCGTGGCCAGTGCTCTCGGAGTGTTCCTGGCGTTGACCTGGCCCAGCGCGCTGGCTGCGGTCGCGGTCTTCGCTGTCATCTTCCTGCTCACCCGGTATGTCTCTCTGGCGTCGATCGTCGCGGCTGCGGCCCTGCCCCTGTTCGCCTTCCATTTTGTGACGCCCAGAACGCCCGCCGTGATCGCCGGATTTCTCTTTATCCCCTTGCTCATCATCGTCAAGCACCACCAGAACATCCGCCGCCTGCTGGGCGGCACGGAGAGCCGCTTCGGTTCCAACAAGGTGGCGGCATGAGCCGGATTGCGATTCTCGGTGCGGGCGCCTGGGGCACGGCTCTCGCGCTCTCGCTTGCACGACGCCGCGGCCACGAAATCGTCCTCTGGTCGCACTCGGCTCCGCTGGCCGACCAGCTGAATGATGTCGGCGAAAACCTCCCCTATCTTCCCGGCTTCACTCTTCCCGCCGACATTCAGGTCACCTCCGATCTGCCAGGCGCGATCTTCGAGGCCAACATTCTGCTTTGCGTTACGCCGTCGCAGCATCTTCGCGGCGTCATCGGCCATATCGCGCCGCTGCTGACCCCGGACCAGATACTTGTGAGCGCGTCGAAGGGGCTCGAAGAGAGCTCTTTTCTGCGCATGTCGCAGGTCATTGCCTCGATGACGGACAATCCCTGCGCGGTCCTCAGCGGACCTTCGTTCGCGCAGGAGGTGGCCCTCGGCTACCCCACGGCCATCGTTGCCGCGGCCCATTCGTCCGCGCTGGCGCAGGTGATTCAGCGGGAGTTTTCTTCGCCGACCTTGCGGATCTACACCAATGACGACATCACCGGCGTCGAGCTGGGCGGCGCGCTGAAGAACGTGATCGCGCTCTCCTCCGGGATCGTCCATGGCCTCAATCTCGGACATAACTCTGCCGCAGCGTTGATCACTCGCGGCATCGCCGAAATGACGCGCCTTTCGGTGGCCTGCGGCGGCCGCCGGCAGACCCTGGCCGGGCTCTCCGGCGTCGGCGACCTTATTCTCACTTGCACAGGAAATCTCTCGCGCAACCGCTCCGTGGGAATCGAACTGGGCAAGGGGCGCCATCTTCCCGAGATCCTCGCGGGACTGAATGGCAAGGTGGCCGAAGGCATCCAGAGCACTGCGGCAGCACTCGGGCTTGCTGCCCGTTATGGGGTGGAGATGCCGATTACCGAACAGATGGACGCCATCCTACACCACCAGAAGTTGCCAAAGGACGCGATCCGGGACCTGATGGGACGCCCCGGACGCGAGGAATAGACGGGGTCGAACAGGCCGCCCGTGACTGCTTCTCTCAAAGACCCTTGACCTTTGAACGCGTGAGTCGCATCTTATTAAGTATGACCGATACGACCAAGCCCGCCGACACCCACATCCCTGAAGATGAGGGTAATTTTCTGCACGTTGTCATCTATGCGGGCATCTTCCTCGTAATAGGGCTGATCGTGGCATTCCTCATCGTCAACTCCGTGGGGGGACACATGCTTCCGGGCATTAACACTCCCCACCCGACGTCGCAGCTTGTGCAACCCGGGGGGAACAATGTCTCCATCGCTGCCGCAGGAACCGCTGAATCTCCATTCATATTTCCGCAACAAATCATCTGAGACCGTGTCTAATCAAACCGAGCATCTGATCTGGTGATCGTGACCGGACAGAGGCTTGGAACCTGTCGTTCTCGAACTCCGGCGCAGTCAAGCACGGCCGGGCAAAACGAAGAGCGGGCGGGAAGGTTGATCCATGAAGATGACTCGTCTTTTTAAGAATTCGATCGGCACCATCGCGGTGGCAGGAGCACTGCTGGTTGCCGCTCCGCGGCCAGCCCACGCAGGTGTTTTTGTCTCTGTTGCAATCGCTCCCCCTGTCATTCCGGTGTATGCACAACCTGCCATTCCCGGCGATGGCTACATCTGGACTCCGGGCTATTGGGCCTGGACCGGCGAGGGCTACGAGTGGGTTGATGGGGCCTGGGTTGAGCCTCCCTATGTCGGCGCGCTCTGGACCCCCGGATACTGGGGCTATGGCGGCAGCGGCTACTTCTGGAATGCCGGCTACTGGGGCAGGAGCATCGGCTACTACGGCGGGATCAATTATGGCTTCGGCTACTTCGGCACCGGCTTCTACGGCGGCTACTGGGATCATCGCCACTTCTGTTACAACCGCGGGTACAACAACTTCGGTGGACGCCACTTCGACCACGTCTACGACCGGCGGGTCAGCGGCTTCGATGGACGGCCCGGCGGTTCAAGCTGGGCGAGACGCGGAGACAATCATGGCTTCGATCGAGGCCGCGGAGCGAATATCGGTGGCCGCAACGATGGCAACCGTGGCTTTGCGAACAATGGGAACCATGGCTTCGCAAACAACGTCAATCATGGCTTCGCAAACAACGGGAACCATAGCTATGCAAACAACGGCAACCGTGTCTATGCGAATAATGGCAACCGTGGCTTCGCAACGAACGTAAATCGCGGCAGCTTTGGCAATAACGATCGCCAAGCCTATCACGGAACGCAGTCGTTCAACCGCGGCAACAGCGCGCCGCACAGCTTCGCACAGCAGAGTTCACGAAGCTATGCTCAGCCGAGCGGCCAGCGCAGCTTTGGCGGCCAGAGCCGTGGCGCATCGAGCGCACCTCACGGTAGTTACGGCGGCGGTGGTGGCGGCAGCTTCCATGGTGGCGGCAGCGGTGGCTTCCATGGCGGTGGCGGCGGTGGCGGATTCCACGGCGGTGGCGGCGGAGGCTCCCACGGCGGTGGTGGTGGCGGCTCCCATGGTGGCGGTGGTGGCGGTCACCGGTAACACTGGCAGCAAAGATGGGCTGAGGAGACAATCCTCAGCCCATCTTCTTTTTGCCGGAAGTTCTCAAGCGACTGCAATCAGGCGCGATTCGCCAACTGCAATACCATCTCTCCGATGACCTTGACAGCGGCTGGATGCGCCAGCGCCCGTGCCCGCTCGCCCATCTCCTGCCGGTGGGAGTCATCGGCAAGCAGTTGCTGCAATGCACGCAGCAGCCGCTCTTCGTTGAGTTCAGCCTCTACGATCATCTCGGCAGCCCCGGCTGCGACGAATGCATCCGCGTTCTTTCGCTGGTGGTCGTCGGCGGCCTGCGGAAACGGCACCAGAACAGAGGACCGGCCAGCCGCCGACAGCTCCGCCATCGTGCTCGCGCCGCTGCGGCACAGAATCAGGTCCGCGGCGGCAAACTGGGCCGCCATGTCATCAAGATAGGGCGTGACTTTAACCCGCTCCAGGCCCACTCCAACGCTGCGATAGATGGCAAGCGTGGACTCTCCATGCCGCCCTCCGGTCTGATGCACTACGTCCAGCGTAGGGAAGTCGTTCAGGAGCCTCTCCGTGATCCTCGGCATCAATTCGTTGAATATGCGCGCACCCTGGCTGGCCCCGAATACCAGCAGTCTCTTACCGTCATCCGGTGACCTTTTGCCGATCGCAAAGAACTCCGGGCGAACCGGCGTACCTGTGACCTGCGCCCGGTGAAAGTAGCTGCGTGTCTGCTCGAAGTTCACGGCTGCAGCCGTCACCAGCTTTCCCACCAGGCGGTTCGCCAGTCCCGGAACAGCGTTCGGCTCAAAGGCCAGTGTTGGCACTCGCAACAAAATTGCCGCCATCATCGCCGGGCCGGAGGCATACCCTCCCACGCCTACGACGACATCCGGCCGAAAGCTGCGCAAAAGGCTGACACATCGGCCCACGCCTAGCGGAAGGTCTATCAAGGTACGCAGCCGCGTGGCGATACTCACATTTTTCAATTGACCGACATGGATCAACTCCAGCGGAAACCCCGCTTCGGGAACCAGCCGGGTCTCGAGCCCGCGCGCTGTGCCTACGAATCGGACCTCGGCACCCACGGCATCGCGCAATTCCCGCGCAATTGCCAGCGCGGGGATCACATGGCCGCCGGTTCCGCCTCCGGCGATCAATACGCGCAATCGAGCCCCACCGTCGACCCGCACGTCAGTCGATCTCACGGGTCACATTCAGCAGGATTCCCATGCAGGCCAGAGTCACGAACAGGGATGTTCCGCCAAACGAGATAAAGGGCAGCGTAATCCCCTTGGTCGGCAGCAGCGCGACTACGACACTCATGTTGAAGAACGCCTGGATAAGCACGGCCGCGGTGATGCCGAATGCCAGAAACCGGGCAAAGGGATCGGTCGAAAGAAATGCTGCCCGCAGACCGCGATAGCCAAGGAACACAAACATCGCAACAACCGCAAGCGCGCCGATCAACCCAAGCTCTTCGCAGATATTGGCGAAGATGAAATCGGTATGCGGCTCCGGCAGGTAGAAGAGCTTCTGGCGTCCTTCCATCAAACCCAGTCCGCGAATCCCTCCCGTCCCGACCGCAATCAGCGACTGAAGAATATGGAAGCCCGATCCTCTGGGATCGGCCTCGGGATTGACGAAGGCCAGCATGCGCGCCCGCCGCCACGGCACCCGAAACAACATGTAATAAAGCACCGGCGACGCGCACGCCAATGCGATGCCAATATATTTCACCTGCAATCCTGCAAGATAAAGCATCAGCATCGTCACCGCGGCGCAGACGATCGCAGTTCCCAGGTCGGGCTCTTTAAGGATGAGCGCGAGGAAGAGTAGCGGCGGCAATGCGGCGCGCAAGACCGTTCCCCGCCAGTCGTCGAGCTTGTGCATTCGCGTCTGCAAAAAATAAGCGAGGAACAAGATCAGCGCGGGCGTTGCCAGCTCCGACGGTTGAAAACTAAGCGTGCCAAGCCGGAACCACCGATGCGTGTTATGCGAGTCACGCGTCGCAAACACGGCCATCAGCAGCAGCATGGTCACGGCAACCACAGGGAAGACGACCCGAGGATTGTTGTAGTGGCGATAATCGATCCGCATCAACAGCACCATGGCAACCAGGCCAACGCCCGCCCAGATCGACTGCCGCACCATGAAGTAGTACGCCGACCCGAACTGCGATTTCGCCATCACCGCCGACGCCGAAAACACCATCACCAGCCCAAACAGCACCAGCAGCAGCACCACTCCGAAGAGCCACTTGTCCACCCCTACTCTCTTCGCCATTCCGTCCGCTTCCCTGCCTCTGTTGCTGTTTAGTTCAATTCATTGACCAACTGCCGAAAGACCTTTCCCCGGTGCTCGTAGTTCTCGAACTGGTCGAAGCTCGAGCAGGCCGGAGCCAGCAGAACAATGTCTCCTGCCACCGCCGCCTTCGCCGCCTCGGCCACCGCAGTCTTGATGGTCTCCGCTGAGACTATCTTCACCACTCCCTGCAACTGGCGCTCAATCTTTTCGGCGGCTGAACCAATCGTATAAACAATCTTCACGCGCTCTCTCAGCAGACCGGCCATCGCCGCGTAGTCGGAGTTCTTGTCCTTGCCTCCCAGAATCAGATGGATACCGCCTGCGAAGGAGGCCACCGCCTTCATCGCCGCATCTACATTGGTCGCCTTGGAGTCGTTATAGAACTCCACCCCGCGCAGCAGTCGCACAAACTCCAGCCGATGCTCCACGCCTTTGAATCCGACGACGGAAGCCCGAATCTTCTCCGCTGAAATCCCCGCCAGCCGCGCCGCGCATACCGCCGCCAGCACATTCTCGACGTTGTGAGCACCCTTCAGCGTGATCTCGGCGACCGGCATCACCGGCTCGGGCTTGCCGCCCTCTTTGGCAAGGAAGAAGATGCTCTCGCCATGAACGAACGCGCCCTGCTTCACGGCACGGCGGCGGCTGAACCAATAGATCTGCGCCCGCGTCTTCGCCGCCACCATCTGGGTGGGCTTGTCTTCGGCGTTCAGAACCAGAAAGTCGTCAACTCCCTGTCGCTCTGTAATGCGAGTCTTGGCCGCGGCGTAATTCTCAAAGCTGCCATGCCGATCCAGATGATCCGGCGTGATGTTCAACACCACTGCGATCCACGGGTGAAACTCCGAAATCGTCTCCAGTTGAAAGCTCGAAACCTCCAGTACGCTCACTGTGTCCGCAGTGCTCTTCGCCACCAGATCAATCACCGGCAACCCGATATTGCCGCCCACGAGCGCACTCTCACCGGCGTCTGCAAATATCTTTCCCAGCAGCGTCGTCGTGGTCGTCTTCCCATTCGACCCCGTGATCGCTACCACTTTGCCTTTGAGAAACCGGCTGGCCAGCAATAGCACGCCAATCACCG
>Ga0207705_10000199_pt1 | contig 60726 bp, 56 predicted proteins | sample KBSC13metaG_FD_184314 | JGI IMG/M metagenome (GOLD analysis project Ga0207705, IMG submission 184314) | Corn rhizosphere microbial communities from Kellogg Biological Station, Michigan, USA - KBS C1-3 metaG (SPAdes) (version 2) | ecosystem: Host-associated > Plants > Roots > Rhizosphere > Soil ... | reverse complement strand
GGGCCATGACCCGGTCAACCATTTGCGACACCGTCTGCGCGGCGATCGGCAGGCCGGTGGCCGGGCTGTAGGGCACGCCGATCCGCGCCCACAGCAGGCGCATGTAATCGTAGATCTCGGTCACCGTGGCGACGGTGGAGCGCGGGTTGCGGCTGGTGGTCTTCTGCTCGATCGAGATGGCCGGCGAAAGCCCGTCGATATGTTCGACATCGGGCTTCTGCATCATCTCGAGAAACTGGCGCGCATAGGCCGACAGACTCTCGACATAGCGGCGCTGGCCTTCGGCATAGATGGTGTCGAAGGCGAGGCTGGACTTGCCCGAGCCGGACAGGCCGGTGATGACGATCAGGCTGTCGCGCGGCAGCTCGACGTCAAAGCCCTTGAGGTTGTGCTCGCGCGCGCCCCTGACAGTGATTTTCGAAAGCGACATGCGCGAGCGTGTTCCACATCTGTTCGCCAGAGGCAAGGGAGATGGCAAGAGCGGGTGCCCGGCCTTCCCGCGATGTGGGGGCATGGCTTGCCCGGCGCAAGCCCGACCGGACCGTTAACCCCCGCCCGTTATGCCGTCCCGGCGTGGGACAGCGGGGATTCGGCGGGTGCGCCGGGGCCGTGGGCAGGTTACGCGCGGAGCGCGATTTCAGACAGGACCTTCGTGAGCTTTACCGACACCCTTGCCGTGCCCCTGCAATGCGACCTTTCGCCGCGCGATTTTCACGCGCGGCTGAGCCGTCGCGCGCGGGGCCTGGGGGCGCGGCGGCGGGGGCGGCACCTTGGCCGGCGGGGGCTTGTGCTGGCCGCGGTTGCCGTCCCCGCGATTGCCGCGGCTCAGGACTGGAGCGGGTTCGGCAGCAGCACCATGGCGGCTCCGGCCGCGGCGCACGCCGGAGTGGCAGCGCCGGTGCGGGGCCCGGCGGCGGGCTGGACGCTGTTCGACCTGGCGCGGGGGGATGCGGCCCGGCCGATTGATCCCGATGCGTACTGGGACGACGGGCGGCCGGGCCAGGCCCTGCCCGTGGGACCGGCGGCAAGGGCCTTGCGGGCGGGCGGCACCGCGCTCGACCAGATGCGTGCGCTCACCTGCCTGACCCAGGCGGTCTATTACGAGGCGGCGAGCGAGCCCGAGGGGGGGCAGCGGGCCGTGGCCCAGGTGGTGCTGAACCGGGTGGCCCATCCGGCCTATCCCAAGACGGTCTGCGGCGTGGTCTACCAGGGTTCGGAGCGGTCGACCGGGTGCCAGTTCACCTTCACCTGCGACGGTGCGCTGGCCCGGATGCCCAACCGGCTGGCGTGGGAGCGGGCCGAGTCAGTCGCGCGCGCGGCGCTGGCCGGCTATGTCTATGCGCCGGTGGGCCTCGCGACCCATTATCACACCTATGCGGTGCACCCGTACTGGGCGGGGACGCTGAACTACATCGGCCAGATCGGCGCCCACCTGTTCTACCGCTTCGGCGGGCCGGCGGGATCTTCGGCGCTGTTCAACCCGGCGGTCTATCGCGGGGGCGAACCCGTGGCCGCGCCGCCGCCGCGGGGCGCCCCGAGCGGCCTTGCCGCGCCCGATCCGGTAGCGATCGAGCGGGCCTATGCCGATGGGCTGCGCGCGGCGGCCATCGCGACGCCTGCCGCCCTGGCCAGCCGGGCACCGGCCCCGGCCTATGCCCCGGCGCTCGAGGCGCGCGGAGGCGATGCGCTGTATACCGCGCGCGCCTTGCCCGGTGCGGCGAGCGGATCGGGCTCGGTGCGGCCGGAATATGCCAATGCGGGGCAGTGGATTGCCCGCCCGGGCAGCTGACAGGCCGCTGATCTGCAACGGTTAAGCTTCTTAAACCATGCTGAAACACAAAGCCTTAGCGCCGGGCCGCTAGGGGTGGCTTCACGGATCGCAACTGCCGGGGAACATCGCAGCCATGCCACTTCACTTTGCCGGATCGCGCCGGCCGAGCCGCTCCATCGTGGCCCGTTGCCTGAGGCTTCCGGCGGGCCTTCGCGCCGCGAACGACAATGGCCGCCCGCTGCGCGACGACGCCCTGCTCCGCTCCACCCTGCTGCACTTCGCCGCCCATGGCCTGGGCGCCGCGGCAGAGGCGCGCGACCGGGCCGAGGAGGCCTGGCTGACGGGTGACGGCGAAGCCTATCACCACTGGCTTTCCGTGTGCCGGACACTGGACCGCCGCATGGCCCGGGGGGCGACGCGGGGGTAATCGGCCGGCCCCGTTCCGGACGCGAAAGCTGGCCTTGCGGTGCTGCGTGTCTCGACTTCGCTCGACACGAACGAGTGACGTGATGCGGGAGAATCCCTCTCTCTTGCTATTGCGAACCGTTATCACTACTTAATCCAGATCGGCGCGCTTTTGCGGGTTGCATTCGCGTGGGCGCGGGCCTAGGGCGATGCCCGTTCATCCGGGCCCCTGCTCCTTTTTTCGCGCGGGACACACAGCAGGCCGGCCCCACGGCGCGATGTCCCGCGACAGGGAAGGTAGTCAATGGCTCGCAAGAAGATCGCCCTCATCGGCGCCGGCAACATCGGTGGCACGCTTGCCCACCTCGCCGCGCAGAAGGAACTGGGGGACATCGTCCTGTTCGACGTCGTCGAGGGCGTTCCGCAGGGCAAGGCGCTTGACCTGTCGCAGTGCGGCCCGGTCGAAGGGTTCGACGCGAAGATCACCGGCACCAACGACTATGCCGACATCGCGGGCGCGGACGTGATCATCGTCACCGCCGGCGTCGCCCGCAAGCCGGGCATGAGCCGCGATGACCTGCTCGGCATCAACCTCAAGGTGATGAAGGCCGTGGGCGAAGGCATTGCCGCCAACGCGCCGGACGCCTTCGTGATCTGCATCACCAACCCGCTCGACGCCATGGTCTGGGCGCTGCGCGAATTCTCGGGCCTGCCGCACAACAAGGTGGTCGGCATGGCCGGCGTGCTCGATTCCGCGCGCTTCTCCACCTTCCTCGCGTGGGAGTTCGGCGTCTCGATCCGCGACGTGAACACCTTCGTGCTCGGCGGCCACGGCGACACCATGGTGCCGGTGGTCGAATATTCGACCGTCAACGGCATCCCGGTGCCGGACCTCATCAAGATGGGCCTGTCCACCAAGGAGCGGATCGACGCGATCGTCCAGCGCACCCGTTCGGGCGGCGGCGAGATCGTCGGCCTGCTGAAGACCGGTTCGGCGTTCTACGCCCCGGCCGCCTCGGGCATCGCCATGGCCGAAGCCTATCTCAACGACCAGAAGCGCATCCTGCCCTGCGCCGCCTATGTCGACGGCCAGTACGGCGTTGACGGGCTTTACGTGGGCGTGCCGGTGATGATCGGCGCCGGCGGCGTGGAGAAGGTGATCGAGATCGAGCTCGATGCCGAAGCGAAGTCCAACCTCCAGGTCTCGGTCGACGCGGTCAAGGAACTGCTGGTGGCCTGCAAGGGCATCGACGGTTCGCTGGCCTGATCCGCGCACACTGCTGAATTCAACGACTCCCCGGGAGCGATTTTCGAAATGTCCATTCTCGTCAACAAGAACACCAAGGTCATCACCCAGGGGATGACCGGCAAGACCGGCGCCTTCCACACCCAGGCGGCGCTGGACTATGGCACCCAGATGGTTGCCGGCGTCACCCCCGGCAAGGGCGGGACCGAGCACATCGGCCTGCCGCAGTTCGACACCGTGGCCGAGGCCAAGGCGGCGACCGGCGCGACCGCCAGCTGCATCTACGTTCCGCCTCCGGGCGCGGCCGATGCGATCCTCGAGGCGATCGACGCCGGGATCGAGCTGATCGTGTGCATCACCGAAGGCATTCCGGTGCTCGACATGGTCCGCGTGAAGCGCGCGCTGACCGGCACCAAGAGCCGCCTGATCGGGCCGAACTGCCCGGGCGTGCTGACCCCGAACGAATGCAAGATCGGCATCATGCCGGGCAACATCTTCAAGCAGGGTTCGGTCGGCGTCGTCTCGCGCTCCGGCACGCTGACCTATGAGGCGGTGTTCCAGACCTCGAACATCGGTCTCGGCCAGACCACCGCGGTCGGCATCGGCGGCGACCCGGTCAACGGCACCAACTTCATCGACGTGCTCGAGCTGTTCCTTGCCGACGAGGCGACCAAGTCGATCATCATGATCGGCGAGATCGGCGGCAGCGCCGAGGAAGAGGCCGCGCAGTTCCTGAAGGACGAGGCCAAGCGCGGACGCAAGAAGCCCATGGCCGGTTTCATCGCCGGGCGTACTGCCCCTCCGGGGCGGCGCATGGGCCACGCGGGCGCCATCGTCTCGGGCGGCCAGGGCGGCGCCGAGGACAAGATCGCGGCGATGGAAGCGGCCGGCATCCGCGTCTCTCCATCGCCCTCGCTGCTGGGCGAGACCCTGGCCGAGGCGCTGAAGGAACGCGTCTGACGCGCAACGGTTCGGGCCGGCCGGAACCCGCCGGCCCGCACCGCGACTGAGGGACAATGCCCACTTGCGCGTATCCCCGATCGAAGGGCGCGCAGGGTAGGAGGGGAAGCCTGAAACCGGATCGCGCCAGTGCGGGCGCTTTCCGGAAAGATCGAGTGTTGCCGCACATTGTTGCGCCGACGGATGAGGTCGTGCCGCCGGACCGGAACGCGTGATGCGAAGGACGAACTGACATGGGCCAGGAACTGCAGGACTTTCTTCCCGACCCTGGACAGGACGGGCCGCAACCGGGCCCGAGCTGGCAGCGCGGCAACTGGCCGCTGGTGGGCGGCGGGGCCGAGGACGAGCTGACCCAGGCGCTGGATCCGCTGGCCCTGCGCGAGGCGATCCGCAAGAGCACGGCAAAGGCGCAGCAACCGGCAATCGACGAGGCCGCGCTGGAAATGGCGGCCGCGGATTCGATCCGCGCCATGCTGCTGATCCGCACCTACCGCGTGCGGGGCCACCTGGCCGCGGATCTCGACCCGCTGGGCCTGGCCCGGCAGGACATCCCGGCCGACCTTTCGCCCGAATACCACGGCATCACCGGCGCTGCGCTGAAGCGCAAGATCTACCTCGGCGGCGTGCTCGGCCTGGAATGGGGCACGATCGACGAGATCGTGGCGATCCTGCGCAAGAACTACTGCGGCAAGGTCGGCTTTGAATACATGCACATCGCCGACGTGGAGGAGCGCCGCTTCATCCAGGACCGGATCGAGGGCGGCGACAAGTCGATCGACTTCACGCCCAACGGCAAGAAGGCGATCCTGTCCGCCGTGATCCGCGGCGAGCAGTACGAGAAGTTCCTCGGCAAGAAGTACGTGGGGACCAAGCGGTTCGGGCTTGATGGCGGCGAATCCATGATCCCGGCTCTGGAAGCGGTCATCAAGTATGGCGGCCAGCGCGGGGTCAAGGAGATCGTCTACGGCATGGCCCACCGCGGCCGGCTCAACGTGCTCGCGAACGTGCTGGCCAAGCCCTACAAGGTGATCTTCCACGAGTTTTCGGGCGGGACGGCGAACCCCGAGGACGTGGGCGGATCGGGCGATGTGAAGTACCACCTTGGCACCTCGGCGGACCGCGAGTTCGACGGGATCAAGGTGCACATGAGCCTGATGCCCAACCCCAGCCACCTCGAGACGGTCGACCCCGTCGTGCTGGGCAAGGTGCGCGCCTACCAGCAGCTGATGGACGACGTGGGCCTCGACGAGCAGGGCAAGCCGCGGTTCAAGCAGGTGCTGCCGGTGCTGATCCACGGGGACGCGGCCTTTGCCGGGCAGGGCATCGTGTGGGAGTGCCTCGGCTTTTCCGGGGTGACCGGATACCACACCGGCGGCTGCATCCACTTCGTCATCAACAACCAGATCGGCTTCACCACCAGCCCGCAGTTCTCGCGCGGGTCGCCCTATCCCTCGGACGTGGCCAAGGGCGTCCAGGCGCCGATCATCCACGTCAACGGCGACGATCCGGAGGCGGTGACCTTCGCCTGCAAGCTGGCGATCGACTATCGCCAGACCTTCGGACGCGACATCGTGGTCGACATGTGGTGTTATCGCCGCTTCGGCCACAACGAGGGCGACGAGCCGAGCTTCACCCAGCCGCTGATGTATGCCCGCATCCGCCAGCACCCGCCGGTCAGCACGATCTATTCGGGCCGCCTGCGCGAGCAGGGAGTGATCGACGAGGGCTTTGCGAGCGAAACCGAGGCGACCTTCAACGCCCTGCTGGAAGAGCATTTCACCGCAGCCAAGGACTACAAGTCCAACCACGCGGACTGGTTCTCGGGCCGGTGGAGCGGGCTGAACAAGCCGGCCGACCCGGAAACGGCGCGGCGCAACGTGGCGACCGGGATCGACCGCAAGCTGTTCGACAGCCTTGGCCGGACGCTGACCACGGTTCCGGAGGATCTGAAGATCCACAAGACGCTGGGCCGCGTGCTCGATGCCAAGCGCGAGATGTTCACCAGCGGCGAAGGGTTCGACTGGGCGACGGGCGAGGCCCTGGCCTTCGGCTCGCTCCTGTCGGAAGGCTATGCAGTGCGGCTGTCGGGCCAGGATTCGGGCCGCGGCACCTTTTCCCAGCGCCACGCGGTGTGGGTCGACCAGACCGACGAGCACAAGTACGTGCCGCTCAAGACCGTGCCCCACGGCCGCTTCGAGGTGCATGACAGCCCGCTGTCGGAATATGGCGTGCTCGGCTTTGAATACGGCTATGCGAGCGCCGATCCGAAGACGCTGGTGCTGTGGGAAGCCCAGTTCGGCGACTTTGCCAACGGCGCGCAGATCATGATCGACCAGTACGTAGCCGCGTCCGAAGCCAAGTGGCTGCGGGCCAACGGCCTCGTCATGCTGCTGCCGCACGGCTACGAGGGCCAGGGCCCGGAGCATTCCTCGGCCCGGCTGGAGCGCTATCTGCAGCTCTGCGCGCAGGACAACATGCAGGTGTGCAACATCACCACGCCGGCGAACTACTTCCACGTGCTGCGCCGGCAGATGCACCGCCCGTTCCGCAAGCCGCTGATCATCATGACCCCCAAGAGCCTGCTGCGCCACCCGCTGGCGAAGTCGAGCGCGAAGGACTTCATCGGCGACGGGCACTTCATGCGCATCCTGTCGGACGGCAAGGCGCCGGAAGACAAGGACACCCGGCGGCTCGTGTTGTGTTCGGGCAAGGTCTATTACGACCTGTTCGAGGCGCGCGAGGCGGCCGGGATCACCGACACCCAGATCGTGCGGCTGGAGCAGCTCTATCCCTTCCCGGGCGAACCGCTGGCCAGGCGGCTGGCGCGCATGACCGCGCTGGAAGATGTGGTCTGGTGCCAGGAAGAGCCGCGCAACAACGGTTCGTGGTTCTTCGTCGATCCGCTGATCGAGGAGGCGCTGGGCACGCCGGGCAGCACGGTGCAGCGGCCCCGCTATGCCGGCCGGGCCGCCAGCGCCTCGCCGGCGACGGGCCTCGCCAAGCGCCACGCGGCCGAGCAGGCAGCACTGGTGGCCGATGCCCTGGGCCTTTCGGTGCGTTCGGAAATCCGGCGCAAGCAGAAGAGCTGAGACGATAACCCTTGGCCCGAGCGGGCTCAGTGACGGGAACAGTGACGATGTCGATCGAAGTAAAGGTGCCCACGCTCGGCGAATCGGTGACCGAGGCAACCATCGGCCAGTGGCTGAAGCAGCCCGGCGAGGCGGTGACGCTGGACGAGCCGATCGCCAGCCTGGAAACGGACAAGGTTGCCATCGACGTCAACGCGCCCGCGGCGGGCGTTATGGGCGAGCTGCTGTTCAAGGAGGGCGACAACGTCTCGGTCGGCTCGCTGCTGACGACGATCGAGGACGGCGTGGTGGTGGCCGGTGCCCAGCCCCCTGCCCCGCGCACCGAACCTGCTCCGGCCGTGCCTCCCGCCGCATCGGCTGCTGCGGCGCCGGCGCCGGTCGAAGCCGGCGAACCTGTTGCGCTGAGCCCGGCAGTGCGCCGCGCGGTGCTGGAATACGGGATCGACCCGGCGACGGTGCGCGGCACCGGCAAGGACGGGCGCCTGACCAAGGAAGACGTGATCGCGGCGGCCAGCCAGAAGCAGGCGACGGCGAAAGCGGCCAGCCCGGCTGAGGCGGTGAGCGCCCCTGCCCCCGCCCCGTTGGCGGCGGCTCCGGCGGGCGAGCGGCGCGAGGAGCGGGTCAAGATGACCCGCCTGCGCCAGACCATCGCCCGGCGCCTGAAGGAGGCGCAGGAAACCGCGGCGCTCCTCACCACGTTCAACGACGTGGACATGAGTGCGGTGATGGCCGCGCGCGACCGCTTCAAGGATGCCTTCGAGAAGAAGCACGGCGTCAAGCTCGGCTTCATGAGCTTCTTCGCCAAGGCTTCGGTGCTGGCGCTGAAGGACATCCCGAGCGTGAACGCGCAGATCCAGGGCGACGAGATCGTCTACCACGATTACGTCGACATCTCGGTCGCGGTCTCGGCCCCGAACGGCCTTGTCGTGCCGGTGGTGCGCGATTGCGACAGCAAGTCCTTCGCCGCCATCGAGAAGGCCATCGCCGACTATGGCAGACGCGCCCGCGAGGGGACGCTGACCATGGAGGACATGAAGGGCGGCACCTTCACCATTTCCAACGGCGGCGTGTTCGGCGGGCTGATGTCCACCCCGGTCATCAACCCGCCGCAGTCGGCCGTGCTCGGCCTGCACCGGATCGAGGACCGTCCGGTGGTGCGCAATGGCGAGATCGTGATCCGGCCGATGATGTACATCGCCCTGTCCTATGACCACCGCCTGATCGACGGGCGCGAGGCGGTGACGGCGCTGAAGACGATCAAGGAGGCGATCGAGGATCCGACCCGCCTGCTGATCGACCTGTGAGGCACGAGTGATGACGACGATGATCTGGACCGCCCGCTACGCCGATGCGCCGACGCTGGCCCACCTGCGCGCCAATCCCGATTCGATCGGGCAGTTCCTGGTCGGCACCGACGTGGACGAGGCGCTGCTGGATGCCCCCGCCGACGTGCACAACGTGGCGATCCCGTTCGACCTCGACGATCAGTGGCAGGCGATCCATTTCCTGCTGACCGGCTCGGCCGAGGCGACCGCAGACCCGCTCTCGGTTATCGTCGGGCGGTTCGAGAAGATCGGCCGCGACCAGGGCTTCGGCCCGGCCTGGATCATCCCGGCCGAGCGGATCATCGCCGCCGATGCGGCGCTGTCGGACCTCGACGACGACACCCTGCGCGAGCGCTATGATCCCAAGGCGATGGTGCGGCACAACGTCTACGGCGCCAAGCTGCTGGCCGAGGAAGGCCCGGGCGGGGTAGACTTCGTGATGGACGATGTGGAGCGGTTGCGCTCGTTCCTCAGCGAAGGCGCGGCGCGCGGCCTGGCCGCGCTGGCCATGATCAACTGAACGGGCGGACGGACGAGCTGATGGCTGACCAGACCTACGACTACGACGTCCTTGTCATCGGCGCCGGCCCGGGCGGCTATGTCGCGGCGATCCGGGCGGCGCAGCTCGGACTGAAGGTGGCCTGTGCGGAGAGCCGGGAAACGCTGGGGGGCACCTGCCTCAACGTCGGCTGCATTCCGAGCAAGGCCATGCTCCACGCCTCGGAGTTCTTCGAGGCGGCGGCGAGCGGGACCATGGCCAAGCTGGGCGTGAAGGTGACGCCGGAGCTGGACCTTGAGGCGATGCACGGCCAGCGGCGCGATTCGGTCAAGCAGCTGACCGGCGGGATCGAATACCTGTTCAAGAAGAACAAGGTGGACTGGCTGAAGGGCCGCGCCTCATTCGTCGATGCGCAGACGGTTGAAGTGGCCGGCAAGCCGGTGCGGGCGAGGAACGTGGTGATCGCCACGGGTTCGTCGGTGACGCCGCTGCCGGGGGTCGAGATCGACAATACCAAGGGTGTTGTCGTCGATTCGACCGGGGCGCTGGAGCTGGCTGCAGTGCCGAAGAAGATGGTCGTGATCGGAGGCGGGGTGATCGGGCTGGAGCTCGGCTCGGTCTGGCGGCGGCTGGGCGCCGAGGTCACCGTGGTCGAATTCCTTGACCAGCTGCTGCCCGGCATGGACGGCGAGGTGCGCAAGGAGGCGGGCAAGCTGTTCAGGAAGCAGGGCATGACGCTCAGGCTTTCGACCAAGGTCACTGGCGTTGCGGTCAAGGGCAAGGCGGCGAAGGTGACGGTCGAGCCGGCCGCAGGAGGGGCGGCCGAAGTGCTCGAGGCCGACGTGGTGCTGGTCTCGATCGGGCGGCGGCCGAACACCGAGGGGCTGGGGCTGGAGAAGATCGGGCTGGAGACCAACCAGCGCGGGCAGATCGAGACGGACCACGACTTTGCCACCAAGGTGCCGGGCGTCTGGGCGATCGGGGACGTGATCCCCGGCCCGATGCTGGCCCACAAGGCCGAGGACGAAGGCATCGCCGTGGCCGAGAACATTGCCGGGCTGACGGGAATCGTGAACCATGCGGTGATCCCCGGCGTGGTCTATACCTTCCCCGAGATCGCCGGCGTGGGCCTGACCGAGGAAGCCGCGCGCGAACAGGGCGAGGTGAAGGTGGGCAAGTTCCCGATGCTGGCGAACAGCCGGGCCAAGACCAACCACGAGCCCGACGGCTTCGTGAAGGTGATCGCGGACGCGAAGACCGACCGCGTGCTGGGCGTGTGGTGCATCGCCAGCGTGGCCGGGACGATGATCGCCGAGGCCGCGCTGGGCATGGAGTTCGGCGCGACCAGCGAGGACATCGCCTATACCTGCCACGCCCATCCGACCCATTCGGAGGCGATCAAGGAAGCGGCGATGGCGGTGCGGGGCAAGGCGATCCACGTCTGACGTTTCCGCCCCCGCCCTTCGGGGCAGGGGAACCCCGTGGGCGAAAATCGCGTTTGCTTTCCGGGAGGCAACCGGACCGGACAGCGATGCGCACCGCCACTCTGATGCTGACAGGACTCGCCGCCGTGGGAGCCGGAATTGCCGGCGGGCTGGCCACGCATCCGGTGCCGAAGATCCCGACCGAGGTGGACTGGCGCCAGCGCTACCGGGCCGTGACCCGAGCGGAGCCGGCGCCGATCATCGACGAGGCGAGCTATGCCGGATCATGGCCCTATGGCCTGCCGGGCGTTGCCATGGCCCGGCTTTACGCGCAGGCCCAGCCCGCCCTCGACCTGCCCGCGGTTGACCTCCCCGCGGTTGACCTCGACGTGCCGCCTCCCCCGCTCGAGCGGGCGCTGCCGCAGGACCCGTGGCAGCCCGACCTGCGCACGGACCGGCAGGCACGGCTGGCGGACGACGACGCGCAGCGGGCCGAGGACCAGGACACCGCCGGCCGCATGGCGGTGGCGGCGGCCCTGGCCCAGACCGGCAGGATCGGCTCCGGACCGGGGGACCAGCAGGAGGGCGATGCCGCGCAAGACCCCTACGCGGTCGATCCCGGACACGGCCCCGACCTACTGAACGGCGCAGGTGCCCTCAGGCCGTGGTATCGACCACTTCGGCGGTGGGGCCGTTGTTGAGGATGGAGTCGATCGCGTTCTTGGCCCCGGCCTTGCTCGAATAGCCTTCGGTCCAGAAGATCGATTCCGAATTGTGGCAGAAGTAGGCGACGAACTCGCCGGCCTTGTTCTTGCGGATCTCGAAACGGTGCGCCATCGCAGCCTCCACTTGAGCGACCCCCTTGCAGGCTAACGCCCGCGCGCGGGGTTCCCAGTGGCAAAGCGCGCCGGGCCGTAAGGCGCGGGGTCGACCGGGCAGGCGCCGGTCCCGGTGAGCAGGGCCGCGCCGATCCGGGCGGCGGCGGGGGCGGTCTGGATGCCGAAGCCACCCTGACCGGCAAACCAGAAGAAGCGCGGTTCGTCGGGGGCGAAGCCGTAGACCGGGAGGCGATCGGGCGCGAAGGAGCGCAGGCCGGCCCAGCGGTGCTCGACACGTTCCACCTGCCAGTCCACCACCTGCTCCAGCCGGTCGATCGCCGTGGCGACGTCGATCTCCTCGGGCGCCGCATCGCAGGGCGCGCTGGGGGTCTCGTCGTGGGGGCTGAGCCACAGCCGGCCCGCCTGCGGCTTGAAGTAGAAGCGCTCGGCCAGGTCCAGCACCAGTGGCAGGCTGTCATCCGGCGCCGGCGCGACGCGCAGCTGGGCGACCGTGCGGCGGAACGGGGCAATGCCGAGCGGGGCGAGGCCGGCACGGGCGGCGACATCGTCGGCCCAGGCGCCGGCGGCGTTGACCAGCAGGCCGGAATGGAGCGCGCGGCCATCGGCCAGGTCGAGCCGCCAGCCGTTTCCGTCGCCCACGGCCCTGGCGAGGCGGGCGGCGGTGATGACCTGCGTGCCGGCGCGGGTAGCCGTGGCCAGGCAATCCTGATGGAGCCGGGCAACGTCTATGTCGCAGCAATCGGGTTCGAGCACGGCCCCGCTCCAGCCGGGGCGCAGGCCGGGCACGCGCGCTTCGATCGCGGCACGGCCGAGCCGTTCGATCCGGACGCCAAGCGCGGCGAAGCGGCTGGCGAAGCTATCGAGCTGCGCCTCCTGCCCGGTGCGGGCGATGGTCAACGCACCGCGCGGCGTGAGATAGCCGCCGTCGCGCAGGGCCGGGCCCGAAGCGGTGGTCAGCGGCTGGACGCCGGGGCCGCCATAGCTTTCGGTCCAGAAGGCGGCGGAACGGCCGGTCGCGTGATAGCCGGGGGCGCTTTCCGCCTCGAGCAGGGCCACGCGCGCGCCGGAGGGGGCAAGCTCCGCCGCGAGGCTGGCGCCGGCCATTCCGGCGCCGACGATGGCGATGTCGAATCGGGCGTCCATGGTTGCGGTCAGTTCCGGCGGGGAGCCGCCCGGTCAAGGAATTCGTCAATCGCGGCAAGGGCGCGGCTGCGCACGGGATCCGCCTCGCGCAGGATTTCGTGCCGGGATTCCGCCCCGAAGCGGAGAATCTGCACACCCGGAATCCACCGCGCGGCGCGGTCAATCGCGGCGATGCCGACCAGCCGGTCGGCGGTGGTGGCGACGATGAAGGTTGGCACCTTCACCCGCGCCAGCACATCGCGCCGGTCAAGCGCGCGCATCGAGGCGATGGCCGCGCGCATCCAGCCCCACGAGCCTGGCCCCATGACAAGGCCCGGCCGCGCCCGGCGCCAGGCGATTTCCTGCGCGTAGCGGGCGGCATCGTGAGTGAGCAGCGCGGAGCGGTCGGCCGGGAGCTGGCCAGGCTTTTCGCTCCACTTCCAGGCCGGGCGGCGCGGATCGCCGAGGCAGCACATCAGCCGGGCGATCCAGTGGAACGGGACCAGCGGCAGGCCATGGGTGATGAGGCCGAGCATGGGCGCGGAGAGCACCAGCGCATCGGGCGCAATCCGGCCCTCGGCAACGGCGCGCAGGGCCAGGTGCCCGCCCATCGAGTGCGCGGCAAGGACGCGGGGGCCGGGGACGGCGCTGACCCAGCCCGACCAGAAGGCGGCGAGATCGGCCACCCAGACCGAAAAATCATCGACATGGCCGGTGACAGAATCAGTGCCGAGCCGCCCGGACAGGGCCTGTCCGCGCCAGTCCAGCGCGGTGACCGCCCAGCCCTCGTTTGACCAATGATCGAGCGTTTCGAGATACTTTTCGAAAAAATCGCCCCGGCCGGGAACGAACAGGAGGGAGCCCCGCGGGCGTTCCGGAACGGGCCAGTCGGCCCTGCGAATCGGCCAGCCATCGGGCGACAACCATATGGATTCCCTTACATTTTCAGGAAATCGCGGCAGGGCCTGCGGATCGTCCTTCGCCTCGCTCACCCCGGATGCATCCCTAATTCCCACCTCAAGTGGTTGGTTACTTTTTGGTAAGTCCTCAGGTGGCACACGGTCACTCGTAACAAGGGGCTTACCGGGGGGCGTTTCGTGCGCAGTGAACTGGTTACGTATGGACTGCTGGCCGCGTTGGCAATCGGACTGCTGACCGCAGCCTTCACCGATCTTCGGCGCCGGCAGATCGACAACTGGCTGAACGCGGCGATTGCCCTGCTGGCTCCCGCCTTCTGGTGGGCAAGTGGCCTGGACCTGTGGCCGGGCGTCGCCTGGCAGGTGGGCATCTCGATGGCGGCCTTCCTGGTCTGCGCCGTGCTGTTTGCCCTGCGCATGATGGGCGGCGGCGACGTGAAGCTGCTGGCCGCGCTGGGCCTGTGGATCCGGCCGGAGCACTTTGCCTGGCTGGTGGTGTGGATGAGCATCATCGGCGCGGTGCTGACCGTGGTTTTCGCCGCCTGGCACATCGCCCGCCGGCAACAGGGGCGGGCAGCCATTCCCTATGGCGTGGCCATCTGTGCTGCCGGACTTCTTACCCTGGTCAACAAGTCGCTCCCGCTGCTCCACGGCAGCCTCGGGTGATGTGCGTAGCAGAGTGACCAGATTTTAACCATTTGCGACGAAATACAGTCTCAATTCCAGACATTCCTTAGGGGGGCTTGCAAAGCCATGGACAAGAGAAAGCTGATGCTGCTGCTGGGTGCGCTGGTCGTTGCGATCGGCACCGCCCTTGCCGCCCGGAGCATGCTTGGCGGCGGTTCCACGCCGCAGGCCGAGGCCGCGCAGCAGGTGGCCCAGGGGCCGAAGGTGCTGGTTGCCCAGCGCGCCTTGCCCGTGGGCACGATCATCACCCAGGACGCCCTGAGCTTCCAGGCCTGGCCCAAGGAAATGGTCAAGGACGCCTATTTCCTTGAGGGAGAGGCGGACATGAACAAGCTGCTCGGCACGGTCGTGCGGTTCCCGATCACGGCCGGCCAGCCGATGACCCAGGGCGCGCTCGTCCGCCCGGGCGACCGCGGCTTCCTTGCCGCGGCTCTCGGGCCGGGCATGCGCGCCGTGACCATCACCGTTTCGGCCCGCACCGGCGTTGCCGGCTTCGTCTTCCCGGGCGACCATGTCGACCTGATGCTGACCCAGACCGTTTCCACGGCGGGCGGTGACAGCGGCCAGCCGCTCAACACGACCGAGACCGTGCTGCGCAATCTGCGCGTGCTCGCCACCGACCAGTCGACCGAGCAGGAAATCGTCGACGGCAAGACGGTGGTGAAGGCCTTCGGCACGGTCACCCTCGAAGTGACCCCGCGCATTGCCGAGAAGATCGCGGTGGCCGACAAGATCGGCCAGCTCAGCCTCTCGCTGCGCTCGATCGCCGACAATCAGTCCGACCTTGAGCGTGCGGTTGCCTCGGGCCAGGTCAAGCTGCCCAACGGCGCCAGCAAGGACGAGGAGCAGCGCCTGCTCTCGACCGCGATGAACCGCCCGCAGGACACCGGCTCGACCTTTGTCACCGGCGGCGATGTCTCGCGCTTCCAGCGCCGCGCCCTTCCCCGGCCGACCAGCGCTGGCGATGCCGGCAAGCAGTTTGCCGCCGCGATGGGCTCCGCGATGGGTTCGATGGTCAAGGCGGTGACCGGTGCTCCGGGCGGCCTGCCCGTCCAGACCGGCCCCGTGGTCCGCGTGACCCGCGGCAAGACCACCACCATGGAACAGGCCGGGAGGTAAGCCATGGGTCGCGCAACCGAACAGAACGGCATCTGCCACACGAAGGGCAAGACGATGACCAGCCGCTTTACCGCTTCCCTGATGACCGCCGCGGCGACACTCGCCATCCCGGCGCTGGTGTTCACCGCCTCGGCCCCGGCCGCCGCCCAGTCCGCGGTCACCCGCCCGGCGCAGGACATTGCCCTCGCCATCGGGCGCGGCCAGCTGATCACGGTCCCCGGCCGGATGACCGACGTCTTCGTCGCCGACGAAGCCATCGCGGACGTGCAGGTCAAGTCCACCAACCAGCTCTACCTGATGGGCAAGGCCGGCGGCGTGACCACCGTCTATGCCAGCGACGGCGCGGGCCACGTGATCTGGTCGGCCAACGTCCGGGTCGGCACCAACATCGACAGCGTCGACCAGATGCTGCGGATGGCGATGCCCGAAGCGCACATCGCGGTTTCGACGATCGGTTCGGACACGGTGCTGCTGACCGGCACGATCGCCGCGCCGGAGGATGCCGCCGAGGCCCAGCGCCTGGTCGGCGCCTTCATGAAGACCACCAACGTCATCACCCGCCTGCGCATGGCGACGCCGCTTCAGGTCAACCTGCAGGTGCGGATTGCCGAAGTGGCGCGGTCGCTGTCGAAGAACCTCGGTGTCAACCTTGCGACGGCCGACACCACGGGCGGCTTCCAGTTCGGCATCGGCCAGGGCCGTCCGTTCGGCCCGCAGTGGACCCCGGGGGGGCCGCTCGGCGTGGGCGTAACCGCCGGTGCCGCAGGTTCGACCGTCGTCACCACCAACGACAAGACGACCACCCTTGCGGGCGCCGGCCGGCTGTTCGGGCTCGATCTCCTCGGCACGCTCGATGCCGGTGAGACCGCGGGCCTTGTCACCACGCTGGCCCAGCCGAACCTCACCGCGATCTCGGGCGAGACGGCCGAGTTCCTGGCGGGCGGCGAGTTCCCGATCCCGTCGAGCCAGGGGCTTGGGGCGACCTCGATCGAATACAAGAAGTACGGCGTCTCGCTGAGCTACACGCCGACCGTGCTGGCCAATGGACGGATTTCCATCCGCGTCCGGCCCGAGGTGTCGGAACTGGGCCAGACGATCCGCCAGAACGGTTTCGACGTCCCCACCATCGTCACCCGCCGTGCGGAGACGACGGTGGAGCTGGGTTCGGGCCAGAGCTTCATGATCGCCGGCCTGCTCAAGAACTCCACGACCAATACGGTGCAGAAGCTGCCGGGCGCGGGCGATATCCCGATCCTGGGCGCCCTGTTCCGCTCCACCGGGTTCCAGCGCGGCGAGACCGAGCTGGTGATCGTGGTCACGCCCTACCTGGTCCAGCCGGTCGACGCGAGCCAGATCAAGCTGCCGACCGACGGCTATCAGGCGCCGAACGACGTCCAGCGGATCTTCGGCAACATGCAGAGCGACGGCAAGTCCGGCGCCCAGTCGCAGCGCCCCCGCGAAGCGGCGCCCAGCCAGCAGACCACCCCGCCCGCCCCGCAGATCGGCGCCGCGGCGCCTGCCCCGTCGGCCGCGGAGCTTGCCGCTGCCCCGGCCAAGGCCGGTGCTCCCAAGGGCAGGGGCAAGTCCGATGCCGGCGCCCAGCCCGGCTTCAGCCTGAAGTGAGAGAGGTGAACACGATGCGCATGACCCTGCTTCGCCACCGGAACCTCGTTTCCGGCGCCATCGCCCTCTCCGCCGCGCTGGCCCTGTCGGGCTGCGGCGGCATGGCCGGCAACCGCTCGCTGGAAAGCGTGCACCAGCCGGTCGTCGAGAAGACCAACTATGTGTTCGACGTGGCGACCGGCCCGAGCGGCCTCTCGCTGCCCGAGCAGCGGCGCCTTACCGCCTGGTTCGATGCGATGAACCTCAAGTACGGCGACCGCCTGTACATCGACGATCCGCTGGCCAGCGGCCCCACGCGCGACGCCATCGCCGCGGTTGCCGGCAAGTACGGCATTCTCCTCAGCGAGGGCGCCCCGGTGACCCAGGGCTATGTCAATGCCGGCACGGCCCGCGTGGTCGTGGTCCGCGCCACGGCAACGGTTCCGGGCTGCCCGGACTGGCGCGACAATTCGGACGCGAACTTCGCCAATGCGACGAGCCACGGCTTCGGCTGCGCCGTCAACAGCAACCTTGCCGCCATGGTTGCCGACCCGCAGCACCTGATCAAGGGTGCCACGGGATCGGGCGAGACCGTGCTGATGACGTCGACCAAGGCGATCGACGCGTTCCGCGAGAAATCGGCCAAGGCCGGCGAGACGACCAAGCAGAGCACCGGGGGTAACTGAGCATGAGCGCGCCGTGGAAAGCCGGGATGCCCGGCAACCGAGATCCCTTCGCCGCCTTCATCTGCGACGACGCCGCGCTGGACGCGCTGCGCCCGGTCGTGGTCGAAATGGGCTGGCAGCCGGAAAAGTGCCACAAGGGTGGCCTGAGGAATGCGGTCCAGTCGCTGTCGATCACGGCGAGCCCGAACATCCTGATGGTCGACCTGTCGGAAAGCGGCGATCCGCTGAACGACATCAACGCCCTGGCCGAGGTCTGCGAGCCCGGCACGGTGGTCATCGCGGTGGGCCAGGTCAACGACGTGCGGCTCTACCGCGACCTCGTGGCGAGCGGCATCCAGGACTATCTGCTGAAGCCGCTGACGGCCGGCCAGGTGCGCGATGCGCTGATCCAGGCGCAAGCGATCTTCACCGCTCCGCGCGCCCACGATGCGGCCACTGCCAAGCGCCACATCTCGACCGCGGTGGTCGGTGCGCGCGGCGGCGTCGGCGCTTCGATGCTGGCGACCTCGCTGGCCTGGCTGTTCGCCACGGAACACGAGAAGCCTACCGCGCTGCTCGACCTTGACGTCCACTTCGGGACGGGCGCACTGACGCTCGATCTCGAGCCGGGCCGGGGCCTTACCGACGCGATCGAGAACCCGAGCCGCATCGACGGGCTGTTCATCGAGCGTGCGATGATCCGCGCGAACGACCATCTCTCGATCCTCTCCGCCGAGGCACCGATCAACTCCCCGCTGATGACCGACGGCTCCGCCTTCGTGCAGCTGGAGGAGGAGTTCCGCCAAGCCTTCGAGATGACGGTCATCGACCTGCCGCGCAACATGCTGATCAACTTCCCCCACCTGCTGGCGGACGTGAACTGCGTGGTGCTGGCGGCCGAATACACTCTCGCCTCGGCGCGCGATGCGATCCGCATCCTGTCGTGGCTGAAGGCGAACGCGGCCCACGTGCAGACCTTCGTGGTCGCCAACAAGGTGCAGACCGCCACGCAGGAGATCAGCAAGGCCGACTTCGAGGCCTCGATCGAGCGCAAGGTGAACTTCACGATCCCTTACGACCTCAAGGGCGTGACCAATGCGGCCAAGCTGGGCCAGACCTTCGCCGAAGCCAACCGCGCGGCCAAGAGCGGCAGCGTGGTCCGCGACATCGCGTCCGCCATCATGGGCGTCAGCGATGCCGAGGACGCGCCGGTCAAGGGCAAGAAGCCGGTGTCGCTGCTGGGCAAGCTCGACATCAAGGGCCTGCTTGCCAAGAAGGACGCCGCAAAGGCTCCGGCGTGAGCGGACGGGCGACCATGTACGACGCCGCGCCAGGGACGCTTTCCGGCACGGCACCTCGACCGGATGAACGGGCGGAGATGCGCCGATGAACACGCTGCAATTGATGGTTGTCGCAACGGGCGGCGCGGCCGTCCTGGCGATGGGCTTCGGCGCGTTCATGGGCCCGAACCCGGCCAAGGAGGCCGCCCGCCGGCTCCAGGCGCTGCGTTTCCGCCATTCGGAAAACGCAACCGACAAGGTCGAAGCCCAGCTGAAGAAGGCGGTCGCCGCCCGCAAGCCGACCCAGCACAAGCTGGCTGGCTCAGGCTCGCGGATGGAGGCCTTGGCCCTGCGTCTGCACCGGACGGGCATGAACTGGTCGCTGAACCAGTATCTATACGGATCGCTCGGCCTTGCCCTGTTCATCGCCTTCATCGCCTACATGAAGAGCGGCATCCCGGTTGCATCGCTGCTGGTCGGCGTGGTGATCGGCCTTGGCCTGCCGCACATGCTGGTGAACTTCTTCATCAAGCGGCGGACCAACTCCTTCAACTCCAAGTTCCCCGACGCGATCGAGCTGCTCGTGCGCGGCTTGCGTTCGGGCCTGCCGGTGACCGAGACGCTGGGCATCGTTTCCAGCGAGGTTCCGGGCCCGGTGGGCGAGGAGTTCAAGCTGGTGACCGAGCGCATCCGCATCGGCAAGACCATGGAGGACGCCCTCCAGGAGACCGCCGACCGGCTGGGCACGCCCGAGTTCCAGTTCTTCTGCATCACCCTGGCGATCCAGCGCGAGACCGGCGGCAACCTGGCCGAGACGCTGTCGAACCTGGCCGACGTGCTGCGCAAGCGCGCGCAGATGAAGCTGAAGATCCGCGCGATGAGCTCGGAATCCAAGGCCTCGGCCTATATCGTCGGCGCCCTGCCCTTCGTGGTGTTCACCCTGATCTGGTGGATCAACCCGGGCTACATCGGCAAGTTCTTCATTGACGAGCGGCTGATGGTCGCAGGCATGTTCGGCCTCATCTGGATGTCCATCGGCGCCTTCATCATGGCCAAGATGGTCAGCTTCGAGATCTGACGGAGGGTTTTGAACCGTGTTGGCAGACAAACACCCTACCCTCCTTGGCGTAGACGTCATCTGGATCGGATCGATCCTGGCCGGCGTCGCCGCGCTGGCCGTGATCCTGGCGATCTATGCCGCGATCACGGTGCGCGACCCGATGATCAAGCGCGTCAAGGCGCTGAACGAACGGCGCGAGCAGCTGAAGGCCGGCATCGTCGGCACCGGCGCGCGCCGCCGCCAGAGTCTTGTCCGCAAGAACCAGACCGCTGACCGGATCAAGGACCTGCTGTCCACCCTCAAGGTGCTGCAGGACAGCCAGATCCACGACATCCAGCAGAAACTGGCCTTCGCGGGCATCCGCAAGAAGGAATGGGCAGTTGCTGTCATCTTCGCGCGCATGGTCCTGCCGATCGTGCTGGGCCTTATCGCGGCGGGGCTGTTCTACTGGAGCAACATGTTCCCCGAATGGTCGAGCTTCAAGCGCTTCGCCGGCTTCGCGGGCGCGGTGATCCTAGGGTACAAGGCGCCCGAACTCTACATCAACAACATCGCCTCCAAGCGCACCGACGCGATCCGCAAGGGCCTGCCGGATGCGCTTGACCTGATGGTGATCTGCGCCGAGGCGGGCCTTACCGTCGACGCCGCCTTCGGTCGCGTGGCGAAGGAACTGGGCCGGGCCTATCCGGAGCTGGGCGACGAGCTGACGCTGACCGCGATCGAGCTGTCGTTCCTGACCGAGCGCCGCATGGCCTTCGAGAACCTGGCCTACCGGGTGAACCTGGAAGCCGTGCGCGGGGTCGTCACCACGATGATCCAGACCGAACGCTATGGCACCCCGCTTGCCTCGGCGCTGCGCGTGCTGTCGGCCGAATTCCGCAACGAGCGGATGATGCGCGCCGAGGAAAAGGCCGCGCGCCTGCCGGCCATCATGACTGTGCCGCTGATCCTGTTCATCCTGCCGGTGCTGTTCATCGTGATTCTCGGCCCCGCCGGCTGCTCAATCGCGGACGCCTTCTCGCACCAGAACAAGTAGGGCTGGATGCAGCAAAAAAGGCCGGCCTCGCGCGAGCGGGGCCGGCCTTTTTGATGTGGCGCGGCCGGTCTGTCGGGGAAGTGGGACCCGGGTCATCCTGAGCGTGTCGAAGGACCGGGATGACGGGCAGTGCGAGGGCCGCTACCGCCCCAGCGCTCGCCCTGCCACGGCGTCCAGCATGGCCACCAGCCGCCGGTCGCGGGCGGCGGGAGCCGTGGCGAAGGCGCTGTCGAGGGCCGTGTCGATAGGGCTTGGCTCACGCTCTGCGGGCAGCAGGGCGGCGAGGTGTTTGACGGCGTTGCGGGCGACTGTGGCATTGGCCTTCATCACCGCGAAGACCTCGGCCGCCTCGACCGCCGCGCCTTCGCGCCAGCAGTCGTAGTCGGTCACCATGGCCAGGAGCGCGTAGGGCAGCTCGGCCTCGCGGGCGAGGCGGGCTTCGGGCAGTGCGGTCATGCCGATGACGTCGCCGCCCCAGGCCTGGTACATCCGGCTTTCGGCGCGGGTGGAGAACTGCGGCCCTTCGATCGCGACATAGCAGCCGCCGGCGTGAACCACTGCCCCGGCGTCGCGCGCGGCGGTGGCGGCAAGGGCGGACAGGCGCGGACAGACCGGATCGGCGAGGCTGACGTGGGCGACGAGACCTTCGCCGAAAAACGATCCTGCCCGGCCCTGCGTGCGGTCGATCAGCTGGTCCACCGCGACGAACTGCCCGGGAGCGTAGGTTTCCCGGAGCGAACCGATGGCCGAGATGGCCAGCAGGTCGGTCACCCCGCAGCGCTTCAGCACATCCACGTTGGCGCGGTAGTTGATGGCGCCGGGCGGCAGGCGGTGGCCGGCGCCGTGGCGGGCGAGGAAGGTGAAGCGCACCGCCCCGATCCGCCCGGTGGTGACCGGGCCGGACGGTTCGCCGAAGGGCGAGGCGACGGCAATCTCCTGCGCGTCTTCCAGTTCGAGCCCTTCGTGCAGGCCCGAGCCGCCGATCACGCCGATGTGCCACTGCGCCATGCCTTGTCCTCCCTCTGGCGCCTTTACACCAGAATTCCGGCGACGACGAACTGGTCGAGGTGGTCGCGGTAGCGCTGGCGCAGGCCCTCGTCGAGAACCTCGGTCCCCGAACAGTAGCGCAGGGCAATCTGGGCGGTGAAGAAGCGGTCCGCCGCGCCGATCACGGTGAAGTAGAACAGTTGCGGATCGACCGGGCGGAAGACGCCGGCGGCCACCCCCTCGCCGATCAGCGCCTCGTAGGCGGCGAACATCGGCTTGAGGTAGCTCTCGGCAAGGCGGCGGCCCTCGGCCGGCTCGCTCTCGCGGATCATGCGCATCAGGAGGCGGTGCGTGTAGGGCTGGCGGAAGAAGTTGTCGACCACGCCGACCATGTGGATGCGCAGCTTGGTTTCGGGATCGACGTCCTTGGCCAGCAGCGCCTCGACCGAGCGGACGCGGACCGACCATTCGCGATCGATCAGCGCACGCAGCAGCCCGGCCTTGTTGCCGAAATAGTACTTTACCAGCGCCGAGTTGAGGCCGGAGCGGCGGGCCAGCTCGGACAGCGACACATCGTCGATATCGCCCTGCCGCATGATCTCGCTGGCCGCATCGAGCAGCTGGGTCGGCGCGTCGGGTGCGGCATCGGGTTGGGGGCGGGGCTTGGCGGCAGGCATTTAACTGCGCAGTTAATTGGAGCCGGGCGGCGGGTCAACCGGGGGAAGCTCCCCTCCCCCGCGCGTTCCGCGCGCGCGCGGCAGGCTCAGCCGAATGCGGCTGCCCACTCCGGCTCCTTGAAGCCCACCAGCAGCCCGCCGGGATGTTCGACGATGGGCCGCTTGATGCAGCTGGTGTTGGCGACCATCAGGGCCACGGCACGGGCGGCGTCCAGCCCCTCGCGGTCCGCCTCGGGCAGCTTGCGGAAGGTGGGGCCGGCGCGGTTGATGACCTTCTCCCACCCGGCCTGCCGCTGCCATTCCGCGAGCTTGGCCGGATCGGCGCCCTGCTTCTTGTAATCGTGGAAGGTGCAGGCAACCCCCCGCGCATCGAGCCAGGCGCGGGCCTTCTTCACCGTATCGCAGTTCGGAATGCCGTAGACCACCACTGCCATTTCGCCTCTCCCGTTGTGCGCGGCGACCTTCTAGCCGATGGACCCCGCGCCGCAAGGTGCGCGCCAAAGCGGGACAGGCGGCAACGAACGCCTTGCAATCGGATGGGTATTTTCCCAGAGCCGGGGGATGAGCAAGGAGACGCCCAAGCGATTCCGGGTGATCGCGCGCGACAACCTTGGCGATATCTTCGCCTTCGAATCGGACAATCGCGAGCGGGCGGAGAAGAAGCTGCGCCAGCTGAGCAAGCGGCCCGAACTCCACGACGTGCAGCTGATCCGGCAGCGCTGGATCTGACCGGTCCGAGGCTGGGGCATGGACAAATGCCCCGATCCGCGCAAAAGCGCAGGGCATGAGCGTCAACAGCTTCGGCCGCATGTTCCGTTTCACCACCTGGGGCGAAAGCCACGGACCGGCGCTTGGCGCCGTGGTGGACGGCTGCCCGCCGGGCCTGGCGCTGAGCGAGGCGGACATCCAGCCTTTCCTCGACGCGCGCCGCCCCGGACAATCGAAATTCACCACCCAGCGGCAGGAGCCCGACCAGGTGCGGATCCTGTCCGGCCTGTTTGAAGGGCGGACCACCGGAACTCCGATCAGCCTGATGATCGAGAACGTGGACCAGCGTTCGAAGGACTATTCCGACGTCGCCCTCGCCTATCGCCCGGGCCATGCGGACTATGCCTACGACGCCAAGTATGGCTTTCGCGACTACCGCGGCGGCGGCCGGTCCAGCGCGCGGGAAACGGCGGCGCGGGTGGCGGCCGGAGCCGTGGCGCGGCTGGTCGTGCCGGAGGTTTCGATCCGCGCCTGGGTTTCCGAGATCGGCGGCGATGCCATCGACGAGGATAATTTCGACCTTGCCGAGATCGGCCGCAACCCGTTCTTCTGCCCCGATGCCGAGGCGGCGGCACGGTGGGAGCGGATCGTTGACGATGCGCGCCGGGCCGGCAGCTCGGTCGGCGCCGTGGTCGAATGCGAGGCGAGTGGCGTGCCGGCCGGCTGGGGCGCCCCGCTCTATGCCAAGCTCGATGCCGATCTTGCCGCCGCGATGATGGGGGTCAACGCGGTCAAGGGCGTGGAGATCGGCGACGGGTTCGCCGCCGCGCGCCTTACCGGCGAACAGAATGCCGACCCGATGCGCCCCGGCGAGAGCGGGCCGCAGTTCCTCGCCAACCACGCCGGTGGCATTGCCGGCGGGATCGCGACCGGCCAGCCGATCCGACTGCGCGTGGCGTTCAAGCCGACAAGTTCGATCCTGACCCCGCAACAGACCATCACCCGCGAGGGCGAGGCGACCGAGATGTTCACCAAGGGCCGCCACGATCCCTGCGTCGGCATCCGCGGAGTGCCGGTGGTCGAGGCGATGATGGCGCTCGTCCTTGCCGACCATAAGCTGCTGCACCGCGGACAGTGCGGGTGAGCTCTTGCGAGCCAATCGCAACTAATCGACAAAAGCGATCATCCGGCCGCTGATCGAACTAACAAATCGAATTAATCGGGATTCTCGGTTTCGGGAATCGCCGGCCCCGGCCTATCTCCCGTTGCGGTGTTGAAGCTTCACCACAACAGGAGAGTTTTCATGGGTATCATCGGCAGCCAGCTGCAGCCGTTTTCGGCAACCTCGTTCAAGGACGGGAAGTTCGTCGACATCACCGAGAAGGACGTGCTCGGCAAGTGGGCGGTGTTCTTCTTCTATCCGGCGGACTTCACCTTCGTCTGCCCGACCGAGCTTGAGGACCTGGCCGACAAGTACGCCGAGCTTCAGGGCATGGGCGTCGAGGTGTTTGCGGTTTCGACCGACACGCACTTCAGCCACAAGGCCTGGCACGATACTTCGCCGGCGATCAGCAAGATCAAGTACCACATGGTCGGCGACCAGAACCACGTGCTGAGCAACGCCTTCAACAACCTGCGCGATGGCGTGGGCCTGGCCGACCGCGGCACCTTCGTGACCGATCCGTCGGGCGTGCTGCAGCTGGTCGAGGTGACCCCGGAAGGCGTCGGCCGCAACGCTGCCGAGCTGGTCCGCAAGATCAAGGCCGCCAAGTACTGGCAGGAACACCCCGGCCAGGTCTGCCCGGCCAAGTGGGAAGAGGGCAGCGAAACCCTTGCCCCGTCGATCGACCTTGTCGGCAAGATCTGATCCCCCGGACTCCTCCCCTTTCGGGGGGAGGAGCACCACCGGAACGGTGGTGGAGGGGGTTTCACGGTCAAGCGCAGCCCTCAGTCTCGTACTCAACCGATAACCCCCTCCGTCAGCCGCAGCGCGGCTGGTACCTCCCCTTGCCGATCGTTGGCGCGGGGAGAAGAAAGGACCTTTTGCCATGCTCGATGCCGCCACCACCGAACAGCTGAAGCAGTATCTCGCCATGCTGCGCGAGCCGATCGAACTGATCGCCTCGCTGGGCGAGGACGCGAAGTCCGCCGAGACGCGCGACCTGCTGAACACCATCGCCGGCCTGTCCGACAAGGTTTCGGCGCGGTTCGACGGCGCCGACGCGCGGCGGCCGAGCTTCGAGATCCGCCGCGCCGCTGCGCCGGAGCTGAAGGTGCGCTTCGCCGGCCTGCCGCTGGGCCACGAGTTCACCTCGCTGGTGCTGGCCCTGCTCTGGGCCGGTGGCCACCCGCCTAAGGTGGACGAGGCGGTGCTGCAGCAGATTCGCGACCTGCCGGGCGACTATGCGTTCGAGATGTACTTCTCGCTCTCGTGCCACAACTGCCCGGACGTGGTGCAGGCGCTGACCCTGATGGCGCTCAACAATCCCCGCGTCTCTGCCACCTTGATCGAGGGCGGCGCCTACAAGATGGAGGTCGAGGGACGCGGCGTCATGGCCGTGCCGGCGGTGTTCCTCGACGGCGCAATGTGGGGTTCGGGCAAGATGAGCGTGGAGGAGATCCTCGCCAAGCTCGACACCGGCGCGGCGAAGCGCACGGCCTCGGCCCTGGCCGAGAAGGATGCCTTCGAGGTGCTCGTCATCGGTGGCGGCCCAGCCGGCGCCGCAGCGGCGATCTACACTGCCCGCAAGGGCATCCGCACCGGGATCGCGGCCGAACGGTTCGGCGGGCAGGTGATGGACACGATGGGCATCGAGAACTTCATCTCGGTGTCCTACACCGAAGGCCCGAAGCTGGCAGCCGCGCTTGAGAACCACGTCAAGGAATACGACGTCGACATCATGAACCTGCAGCGTGCCGAGCGGCTGGTTCCGGCGGCGCGGCCGGGCGGGCTGCACGAGGTTGTGCTGGCGAGCGGCGCCAGCCTGCGCGCCCGCACGGTGATCCTTTCGACCGGGGCGCGCTGGCGCAACATGAACGTGCCTGGCGAGGCGGAGTACAAGGCCAAGGGCGTGGCCTATTGCCCGCACTGCGACGGCCCGCTGTTCAAGGGCAAGCGCGTGGCGGTGATCGGCGGCGGCAATTCCGGCGTGGAAGCCGCGATCGACCTGGCCGGGATCGTGTCCCACGTGACGTTGATCGAGTTCGATCCCCAGTTGCGCGCCGACGCCGTACTGCAGGCCAAGCTGCGCAGCCTGGCGAACGTGACGATCATCACCTCCGCGCTGACGACCGAGGTGCTGGGCGATGGCAGCAAGGTGGGCGGGCTGGTCTACAGGGACCGCACGACCGATGCCGAGCACCGCATCGAGCTGGAGGGCATCTTCGTCCAGATCGGGCTCGTGCCGAACACCGAGTGGCTGAAGGACACGGTCGCCCTTTCGCCGCGCGGCGAGATCGAGATCGATGCGCGCGGCGAGACCAGCGTGCCGGGCGTCTTCGCGGCGGGCGATGCGACGACCGTGCCCTACAAGCAGATCGTGATCTCGATGGGCGCGGGCGCCACGGCCGGGCTTTCCGCGTTCGATTACCTGATCCGCCTGCCTGCCGAGGAGCAGGTGACGGAAGCGGCCTGAGCGCGAGACGGAGAGGCGGAAGGCGGGACGCAGGGATTGTCCCGCGCCGGCGGCGAAGCCGCGCTTCAATCAAATGGAAAAGCCGCGCAGCGGGAGCGCCCCGCGTGAAACCATCCTTCTGCGAGGGTTGAACGTGTCAATGAGCAGCGGCCACCATGGCACAGCCGCGCGATGCAGGAAAATGCGGCCGGGCAGGCCGGTTCAGCGCGGCCGTTTCAGCACGATGTAGAGCGCCCCTGCCCCGCCGTGGCGCGGATGGGCCTGGCGGACGGCGGCAATACGGCTGGCGTGGGGGCCGGCGGCGAGCCAGTCCAGCACCTTGGCGCGGATGGCGCCGCGCCTCTCTCCGCGCCCCCCGAAATCGTGATGACCGTGATCGTCGGACGGGCGCGGCTTGCCGGTGACGAGGAGGATCAGCCGCGCGCCGTGGGAAAGCGCCTGGGTCAGCCCATGGTCGAGCCGACCGTGGGCGGCTTCAAGCGAATGGCCGTGGAGGTCCAGCGTGAAATCGGGGGCGACGGCGGCCTTGGCGAGCTTGCGCTCCCAGCTGGAGTCAAGGCCGTGGCGGTCGAGGGCGCGCGGGGGAGCGGGCCGGTCGGGCGGAGGCGGGGGTGGCGGCGGAATACGGCCGCGGATGTTGCGGGGTGGTGTGCTGTCGAGCGGTGGGAAAGATGCCGAGGGTGCCCCTCCACCATGCTTCGCATGGTCCCGCTCCCCCGTGGGGGGAGGATGGCGCAGCGGCTTTACGGTGGCGGCGACCTTTTGCCAGAGCGCCGCCTCTTCGGCGCTGAGGCCGCGAGGCGGGCGACTCATTTGCGGGCGGCGGCGCCGGCCGCTCCGGTCCCGGCCAGGCGGGCGACCGCGCCGCGCGGCAGGAGCAGGAGGGCCTCGCCCTTGGCGGCCATTCCGCCGGCCGTGGTGCGGGCCGCCTGCCCGGCGCCCCAGAAGGAATCAAACCGGTTGGCGCCCTTGATCGCGCCGCCGGTGTCTTGTGCCACCCACAGCCCGCCAACGTCGGCCCGGTCCGTGGATAGCCAGACGGGTGCGCCGAGCGGAACGAACAGCGGGTCTGCGGCAAGAGTCACCTTGCCCCGCACCGGCACGTTCATCGCGCCAACCGGCCCGTCGCCCGTCAGCACGCGAAAGAAGACATAGGCCCGATTGGCCCGCATCATAGCCCAGCCGTCCTCGGGATGTTCGCGCAGGTAAGCCATCATGCCCTGCATGGAACCAGCATACTGCCCCGGAGCGGTGCCGATCAGCCCCTTGTCGCGCATCAGCTGGCCGATGGGCGTGTAGGGCAGGCCGTTCTGCCCGGCAAAGCCGATCCGCGTGACCGTGCCATCGGGCGCCAGCAGCCGCCCGGAGCCCTGGATCTGGAGGAAGAAGAACTCCACCGGATCGGCAGCCCAGCCGATCTCCAGCCCCTTGCCGCCAAGGGCGCCGTCCTCGATCTGGGCACGGTCATAATACTGGACGAATTTCCCGGTCTGATCGAACCGGCCTGCGGGTGGCTGGCCGACGCGCTGTTCGGGCGGGGTTTCGGCCGGCCAGGCGCGGACGAGATCGGGCGGGACGGCATAGACCGGAACGTCGAAGCCGGGCTGGCGCAGGCGGACGCCGGCGATTTCCGGCTCATAATATCCAGTGACGTAGGCCTGGCCGGAGCCGACGCGGGCCGTTTCGAAATACTGTGCGAAGAAGGCCGTGGCGCGATCAGCCGGCCACGAGGGGGCGGCGGCGCAGGCCGGCTGCCAGTCCGCCGCGCGGGTCAGCCCGCTCTGGTCGGTGCGGACCAGCAGGGAGCGGCAGGATTCGGCGAAGGAGCGCAGCGCCGCCGTGGCGCGCGCATCGGACAGACGCAGGCTTTCCACCGACGGGCCAGGCCTGACCCCGAGCGTGATGGCGGTTGCGGCGGGCGGCGGAGGGACCGGCACCGGTGCCGGAGCAGCGCCGGGCGGCGGCGCCGGGCGGGCCGGGTAGCCGGTCGGCGGTGGCGCGTGGGGGATCACCGTGCAGGCGGCAAGGAGGAGTGGCAAAAACAGGCCCGGCGCACGCCGCAGCGAAGCGCGCTGGCGCTCTTCCCTCCCCCTCATCGCCGGATCAGGCCTCGTCGGTTTCGTCGAGCAGCCAGTCCGGACCAGCGGCGGTCGTATCGCGGCGGAAGGTCCACAAGTCCTTTGCCTCCACCGCGTCGTTCAGCGAACCGGCGACCACGGTGCCGGCCGCGTTGCGGGTGACGGCGGCGATGTCGGCGGTGAAGCGGACGGTGACGCGGGCAACGGTGCCCTCGAGCGAGGCATCGACGATAGCCACGTCCTCGATCCGGACGAGCCGGTTGTCGAGCGTTTCGCCGGCAGCCTCACGCGCGGCGATCGCCGAGACGAAGCCTTCGTAGACATCGCGGTCGCACAATTGGGCGAGCTGGTCCCGATCGCCCTTCCAGAAGGCTTCGAGCACCATGCGGTAGGCGCCGCGGGCGCCCTGGAGGAACAGCAGCGCATCGAAGCTGCGATCGACGGCGGCGATATCGCGCAGGCCCCGCTCTGCCACCGGAAGCACGCCCGGCAGCTCACGGCGGACCGCCTGGACCGGCCGCTGCTGCGCCGCATCGGCGGGCCGGGGAAGCACGTTGCGGGCGGTGCCCCCGTTCGCGGATTCGCGCGGTTCGATCCGGCCCTGGATCGTCTCCTCCTCATGCTCGGCCCGGCGGCCGAGAACGGAATAGAGGCGCAGCCCGAGGAAGGCGGCGATCAGGGCGAGGATGACGACTTCGACGGTCACATCGGGGACTTTCACTAAGGGCCGCGTACGGCCTTGGCACGTAGTGTGCCTCAGATAGGTACGCTTGACAAATGAACAACGCATGAGTGCCGCCCCCGTGCCTTTTTTGCGCCGGAGCGATGCATTGCAACAACGCTGGGGCCGGTGGTGAAGCGCCCGGATCGAAGACGGCAGATCGGCAAGGCGGGCTGCAGGAAATTTGACGTGGATTTTCCCCCCGGCCGTGCGACAAGGGCAGGACAAGACAACGAGTCCAATGCGAAACAGGGCGCGGTCCGCCTCAGGAGAAGATGCCATGCTGGACCTCAAGATCACCGGGGGAACCATCGTCGACGGCACGGGGCGCAAGGGCTTTGAAGGGTCCGTCGGGGTGCGGGACGGGCGGATCGTTGCCGTGGGCGAAGTGGCAGAGGAGGCGCGGCGCACGATCGACGCGACCGGCCTTGTGGTGGCGCCGGGCTTCATCGACGCGCACACCCATTACGATCCGCAGTGCTTCTGGGACCCTGACCTGACCCCCTCCTGCTACCACGGGGTGACGACCGTCCTGGCCGGCAACTGCGGCTTTTCCATTGCTCCACTGTCACGCGAGTCCGCCGGATACCTGCTGCCAATGTTGGCCCGCGTCGAAGGCATGCCGAAAGAGACTCTCTCCGCCGCCCTGCCGTGGGACTGGTCGAGCTTTGGAGAGTTCCTGGACCGACTTGACGGCACGCTGGGCATCAACGCGGGGTTCATGGTCGGGCATTCGGCCGTGCGGAGGCTGGTTATGGGGCCGCGCGCCGTGGGCGAGACGGCGACTGCCGAGGACATTGCCCAGATGAAAGGCGAAGTGGCGCAGGCGCTTGCCGCCGGGGCCCTGGGATTCTCCACCTCGACCGCGCCAAGCCACAACGACGGCGACGGCCGGCCGGTGCCCTCGCGCCATGCCAGCCGCGAGGAGATCCTCGAACTGGGTTCGGTGGTGAAGGACTTCGAGGGAACCTCGCTCGAACTGCTGCCCGACCTTGCCTTCCGGCAGGAGACCGTGGACCTTCTGGTGGACTTCTCGCTGGCGGGGCAACGGCCGGTGAACTGGAACCTGCTCGTGGTGACCGGCCTTGCAGACGACGACATGGCGCGGATCGACCGGCAGCTGGGCGTCGGCCGCGAGGCGGCGCGCCGCGGGGCCAAGGTCGTTGCACTGACCCTGCCCGAAGGGGCGACCGTGCGGATCAACCTCATCAGCGGCTTCGTCTTCGATTCCCTGCCGGGTTGGGCCGAGCTGTTCCAGATGCCGCTCGAGGCACGGATGGAGCGGCTGCGCGATCCCGCTTACCGGCAGGTGCTGCGCGAAGGAGCGGACAGCGCGACCGAGCAGATGCGCAACTTCACGCAGTGGGGCAAGCTGGTGATCGCCGAGGCCAGGTCGCCGCAATATGTGCGCTTTTCCGGCCGCACTGTAGGTGAGGCGGCGGCCGAGCTGGGGATCGATCCGCTTGACGCCATGCTCGACATCGCCCTCGCCGACGATCTGGCCACCTCGTTCCGGATGGACGGCTTCGAGACGGACGAGGCCTATGTGCTGCGCGGCAAGCTGATGCAGGACGAATTCGCCCTGATCGGCGGCTCCGACGCGGGGGCCCACATGGACATGATCGACACCTATGCCTTCTCCACGAAGGTGCTGGAAAAGTGCCGCACCCACGGGCTCATGCCGCTGGAGCAGGTGGTGCACCGCATTACCCAGCGCATCGCGCACCACTTCGGGCTGCGCGACCGCGGCGAGCTGCGCGAGGGCGCTCATGCCGACGTGGTCGTGTTCGACCCCGCCAGGGTCGCCTGCGGCCCCGCCTACATGCGCTATGACCTGCCGGGCACGACCGAGCATGGCCGCCTCTATTCCGATGCGATCGGCATCGAGGCCGTGGTGGTGAACGGCGAACTGTTCATCGAAGGCGGGACGATCGTGGGTGAGCGCAAGGGCACCGTGCTGCGTTCGGGCCGGGACAGCTACACGCCAGAGCTGACTCCCATGCGCGAGGCCGCGGAGTAGCCCCCTGCCGGGGTGACGCCCCCCTGTCCCGGCCGGTTGCGGCCCGCCCCGTCACGCAGCGCGCATTCCCAGAGCGAACTGCCCGCCTACGCCAATGCGGGCGTTGCCGGTGGCGGCACGGAATGCTAGGCGCGCTCGATCCATTGCGCCAAGCCCCGGCCCGATCCGCCGGGCGGGCGCCCCAACAGGACTTTTTCCATGGCCGACGAAGGCAACGTCATATCCGACCTCAAGCTCGACAGCCCTGCCCCGAACGGTGAGGATTCCGGTCCGGCCGCGGGCATCATCTCGCAGTACGTGAAGGATCTTTCAGTCGAGAACCCGAACGCGCCGCAGTCGTACCAGTGGCCGGAAGGGCCGCAGCTCGACGTGCAGTTCAACATCCAGTCGGTGCGCGTCGATGGCGAGATCCACGAGGTCGAGCTCAAGATCAACATGACCGCCAAGGCCCAGCAGGGCACGGCCTATATCATCGAGCTGGCCTATGCCGGGCTGGTCGGCATGCGCGGCCTGGCTCCGGAGCAGGAGCACGCCTTCATCTATGGCGAGGCGCCGCGCATCCTGTTCCCCTTCGCCCGCCGTATTCTGGCCGACGCGGTCCGCGACGCCGGCTATCCGCCGGTCCTGCTGGAGCCGATAGACTTCAACGGGCTCTACCTGCAGCAGCTGGCCCAGGCGGCGCAGACGGCCGAGGCGGAGCCTGCTGGCAACGCCTGAGCCTTTGCCCGGCCTGCGACAGGCTGGACCCGGGCGGATCCTGACCGGGTGGGGTCCCGGGTGTGGCGTGGGATCGGCCGCCCTTGGAGGTGGCCGCGCATGAGGATGGCCGGATGAACCTGTTGAAGGCAACGGGCACGATCGGCGGGCTGACCCTGGCCAGCCGCGTGCTCGGCCTGGTGCGCGACAGCCTGTTCGCCCGGTTCATCGGCGCGAGCTTCGCCTCGGACGCCTTCCTCGTCGCCTTCCGCCTGCCGAACATGTTCCGGGCGCTGTTCGCCGAAGGGGCCTTCGCCTCGGCCTTCATCCCGATGTTCAACCAGAAGGTTGCCGATCCCGAGGGCAAGGGGCTGAGGGACGGGCTGGACTTTGCCGAGCAGGCCCTGTCCGTGCTGCTGCCAGTGCTGCTGGTGATGACCATCCTTCTGGAGATCTTCGCCTGGCCGGTGACCTTCGCCCTGTCCGGCAAGTTCAACGGGGTCAGCCACGACCAGTTCGCCTTTGCCGTCCAGCTTTCCCGGATCACCATTCCATACCTGATGCTGATCAGCCTGGTGTCGCTGTTCGGCGGCATCCTCAATTCGCTGCACAAGTTCTGGGTGAATGCGGCGGCACCGATCCTGCTCAACCTGACGCTGATCGCCGCGCTGCTGTTCTTCCACAACACCGACCCGCTGGTGACGGCGCGCAACCAGGCGATCGCCGTCTCCGTCTCGGGCCTGTTGCAGCTGATCTGGCTGGCCTGGGCCTGCCGCGTTAACGGGGTGAGCCTGAAGCTGCGGCGGCCGCGGCTCAATCCCGAGGTCAAGCGGCTGATGGCGCTGATCTGGCCGGCGGCCGCGGGCGCTGGAGCGGTGCAGATCAACCTCGTCATCTCGACCGCGCTGGCCGCATCGCTGCTGGCCCATGGCTCGGTCACCTACATCTACATGGCCGACCGGCTGAACCAGCTGCCGCTGGGGCTGATCGGCATCGGCCTTGGCACGGTGCTCCTGCCCACCATCTCGCGCCAGCTGGGCGGCGGCGAGGAGGCCGCGGCGATGGAGACGCAGAACCGCGGGATGGAGCTGGCCCTGCTGCTCACCCTGCCCGCAACGGTCGCCCTCGTCATCGCGGGGGAGCCGATTGCCGCGGCGCTGTTCGGCTATGGCCGCTTTACCGCGCTCGACACGCACTACACCGCGCAGGCGCTGGCCGCCTTTTCCATCGGCCTGCCGAGCTACATCCTCGTCAAGGTGCTGACGCCGGGCTTCTATGCGCGGCAGGATACGAAGACCCCGGTGCGCTATGCGACGATTTCCATGGTGGTGAACCTGGTGGGCAACCTCGCCCTGATCGTGCCGCTGGAGCACATGGGGCCCCCGCTCGCCACGGCCATCGCCTCCACCGTCAACGTCGCGCTGCTCTACCGCATGCTGGTGAAGCGCGGGCAATTCGTGGCCGATGCGCGGCTCAGGCGGCGGGCGCCGCGCCTTGCCCTTGCCGCCGTGGCCATGGGCGTGATGCTGTGGCTGACGCAGGGCCTGCTTACGCCCTATGTGCACGGCACCTGGCTGGTGCGGATCGCGGCGCTGACGGTGCTGGTCTCGGCCGGATGCCTGGTCTATGGGGCGGCGACGATCCTCCTGGGGGCCTTCTCCCGCGACGATCTGGCCTTCCTTCGGCGGCGCCGCCGCCCTTCCTGACGAGTAGACCCGATGCGTATCGTTTCCGGCATCCAGCCCACCGGCAATCTCCACCTCGGCAATTACCTGGGGGCGATCCGCAACTGGGTGCGGATGCAGGACGAATATACGGCAAAGGGCCATGATTGCCTGTACTTCCTGGCTGATCTTCATGCCATTTCGATGCCGCACGTCCCGGCTGACCTTGCCGCCAACACGCGCGAGATGGTGGCCGCCCTGGTCGCCTGCGGAATCGATCCGGACCGGTCTATCCTGTTCAACCAGACGCAGGTTCCCGCCCATGCCGAGCTGCAGTGGCTGCTGAACGGCACGGCCCGGATGGGCTGGCTGAACCGCATGACCCAGTGGAAGGACAAGGCGGGCAAGAACCGCGAGGGCGCCAGCGTCGCCCTGTTCACCTACCCGGTGCTGCAGGCGGCCGATGTGCTGCTTTACCAGGCGACCCACGTGCCGGTGGGCGAGGACCAGAAACAGCACCTCGAACTGGCCCGCGACATCGCGCAGAAGTTCAACAACGATTTCCGCCCGGAAGGCGCGCCACTGTTCACCCTGCCCGACCCGATCATCCCGCCCGAGGCGGCGCGGATCATGTCGCTGCGCGACGGCAGCAACAAGATGAGCAAGTCCGACCCTTCGGACATGAGCCGCATCAACCTGACCGACGATGCCGACACGCTGATGAACAAGGTGAAGAAGGCCAAGACCGATCCCGAGCCGCTGCCCTCCGAGAAGGCGGGGCTTGAGGGGCGGCCGGAGGCGGCGAACCTGGTCGGCATCTACGCGGCCATGTCGGGCCGGACGGTCGAGGACATCCTCGGCGAGTTCGGCGGCAAGGGTTTCGGCGCATTCAAGCCGGCGCTCGGCGAGCTGCTGGTGGAGAGCCTGGCGCCGATCAACGCGCGCTTCGTGGAGCTTCGGCAGGACCACGCCGTGCTGGACGGGTTCCTTGCCAAGGGTTCGGCCAAGGCGAGGGCGCTGGCGGCGCCGACCCTTGGGGCAACTTACGAAGCCTTGGGATTGGTGCGGGGCTGAACGGCCCGCTCATGCCAATCCGGTCGAGCCGGTTCAGATCGGCCGGTGCAGCCACTTTCGGATGGCGCGGTTGACGAGGAAGCCTTCGAGGCCGCCAAAGGCGACGTCGCGCGGGGAGGACAGGCGGGGGCGGCTGATTCGCCGTTCGTAGGGGTGGATGAACTGGAGTTCCACGCCATCGTCGCGAAGGAGGCTGCGGTTGCGCCGTTCCCAGCGGCCGGGCTCCCGCTTCAGGGACCGGACTATCTGGCGGCCGAGCGGACTGATGAGCATCTTCGGTTCTTGTTCCCTGACGCGGTCCGAGACGATTCCGGACCGCGAGATCGGCGGCTACCGGCCGCTCTCTAACGCTGCCGGCCCGCCTTCACAATCCTTTGCAGGCGGGAACGGGAGGCCCCTTCCGGCCATGCAGGGAAACTCTCCCGACATCCCATTGTTTTCATTGCAATAGCCCCATCAAACCATTCAACCGCTGTTCAGAGCGGTTCGTCCATGGCAGGTGGGGTGCAGGAAGATGCGACGGCGCGGGTCCCGGCGCCAGGCGCGGTGGAGAGAAGTAACATGAAGGTCTCACGCGGAGGACTTGAATTTTCGGCCTTGGGCCGCTCGTTGAAATTGGCATCGGTGCCCCTGCTGCTGGCCAGCCTCGGCGCCTGCGCGACCGGATTCGACGCCAACGTCAAGCGCTTCCAGTCGCAGCTGCCGGCACCGGCCGGACAGAGCTTCGCCGTCGTGGCGGACGATCCGTCGCTTTCGGGCGGGCTGGAGTTCGCGCAGTACGCGCGGCTGGTCGAAGGGCAGATGGCCCGGCTCGGCTATGCCCCCACCGACCCGGCCCATGCGACGATGATCGTGCGGTTCGACTATGGCGTGGACAAGGGGCGCGAGCGCATCCGATCGACCGGATTTGCCGGCGATCCGTTCTGGGGGCCCTGGCACGGCTATGGCGGCTTCTATGGCCGGCCCTATGGCTGGGGACGCTTCGGCGGCTGGGGCTATGGCTGGTACGACCCGTGGTTCGACAACGGGACGGAGAGCTACACCGTCTACACCAGCGGCATTTCCCTGAAGATCGACCGCAAGGTGGATGGCGCGCGGCTGTTCGAAGGCAGGGCCGAGGCGGTTTCGACCTCCAACCGGCTGCAATATCTGGTGCCCAACCTTGTCGAGGCGATGTTCACCAACTTCCCCGGCCGTTCGGGCGAGACGGTGCGGATCACCGTGGCACCGGAGCGGACGACGCCGCGGCACTGACAACCGAATTGAACGACGAACGGGAAGGGAGGCTGCGGCCTCCCTTTTTGCATCGCGGCCGCTTGCATGGGCCGGACGCCGGGCGCACACCCCAGGGCATGGACCGGACCCTCATTGCCCTTGCCGTGGCCGCGCTTGTGATGGCACCGGCCGTGGCCGGACAGGCAGCCGATTCGCAGGCTCCGCCGCGCTGGTCTGCCGCGCACCTTGCCCAACTGCACCACTGGGTCGCCGCCGCGCCGGAGGATGCCCTCCCCCCGCCCGATGCAAGCGCGCTGGAGACGGCCGAGCGGGTCGGCGATGCGGCGGCAGTCGACCGGGCGGCCGACGCGCTTGCCCTGCGGCTTGCCTCGCAGCACCTGCTGGGCTGCTGCGGCGCTGCGGCCCATGCCGGCTGGCATATCCCCGATACGGACACGACAGCGGATCTTCCGGCCCGTATCAGCGAAGCCCTTGCCGGAGGGGGACTCGATCCGTTCTTCGCCGGACTGAGGCCGCCTAGCCCTGACTATGCCGCCCTGCGCGAGGCCTATGCCTCCGAACGCGAGCCGGCCCGCCGCGCCGTGCTGGCGCGCAACATGGAGCGGTGGCGCTGGCTCCCGCGCGATCTGGCGCAGGGGGCGGCGGGTGCCTTCCTGCTGGTCAACACCGCAGCCTTCGAGGTTCGCTACTGGTCGCAGGGGCGGCTGATCGGGCGTTGGCCGGTGATCAACGGCAAGCCATCCTCGCCCACTCCGGTCTTCCTTGCCCGGGTGAGCGGGGTGACCCTGAACCCCTGGTGGGAAATCCCGCCCAACATCGTGCGCGAGGGGATCGGCGCGCTGGCGGCGAAGAACCCGGCGGCGGCGCGGGCCAAGGGCTATGTCTGGTCCGGCGGGCGCTTCCGGCAGAGGCCCGGACCGGGCAACGCGCTTGGCGCGATGAAGCTGGTCATGCCCAACCCGTTCAACATCTACCTGCACGACACCCCGAGCAAGCAGCTGTTCGCCCGCCCGATCCGCGCCTTCAGCCACGGCTGCGTGCGGGTGAGCGACGCGCTGGGCTTTGCCACGACGCTACTGGGCCGGGTGGCGGACCGCGCGCAGGTGGACGCGATCGTTGCCAGCGGGCGCACGACCACGCTTGCCCTGCCCGCCCCCGTGCCGGTTTACGTGACCTACTTTACCGCGGGCCTCGACGCCGAGGGCAAGGTGGCGATCTATCCCGATGTCTATGGCCGCGACACCGCGATGGGCGATGCGAAGGACACCCGGCCGTTCTGCGCGGCGTGACATTTTCAATCTCCGTTCGCGCCGAGGAGGGGCTGAAGCCAACCGGCTGCAGCTCTGTCTCGAAGTGCCCGGCCGGCACGCACTGCCCTCCGTCACGGCCCTTCAGCTTGCAGCTTCAGGACCTCCTTACGGATGGGTGTCATTCGGATGTCAGAGCGCGACGACTCCGCCGGTCGAGCCGAAGCCGCCTTCGCCGCGCGCGGTTTCGTCGAGTTCCGCCACTTCCATCCATCCGGCCCGGGTAACGGGCGCAAGGACCAGCTGGGCCACGCGGTCTCCGCGCCGGATCGCGAAAGGCTCCGCGCCGTGGTTGATGAGGATGACCTTGAGCTCACCGCGGTAGTCCGAATCGATCGTGCCCGGCGTGTTGGGCACGGTAACGCCGTGCTTGAGCGCCAGCCCCGAGCGGGGGCGGACCTGGATCTCGTAGCCCGGAGGAATGGCGACGGCGAGGCCGGTGGCGACCGCATGGCGGCCGCCCGGCGGCACGGTGACGTCCTCGGCCGAGACCACGTCCATCCCCGCTGCACCCGTGGTCGCATAGGCCGGCAGGTCCAGCCCCTCGCCATGCGGCAGGCGCTTCACGAGGACCGGGACTTCGGACCCGGTCCGATCAGGATTTGAGTGCATCGGCGATTCTTTCGACGAGGGCTTGGGCGACCTCGTCCTTGGGCATTTCGGGCAGGTCTTCAACCCCGTCCTTGCTGACGATGTGAACGGTGTTGCGCGCCCCGCCCATCACGCTGCGGCCCTTGGCATCGAACGAGACGTCGTTGGCGACGATCCAGTCCGCGCCCTTGCGCTTGCGCTTCTCGGTGGCGTGTTCGATCACCTTGTCCGTCTCGGCCGCGAAGCCGACCAGCAGCTTCGGTTTGTTCGACGGCATGGAGCCGAGCCCGGCGAGGATATCGGGGTTTTCGGTCAGCATCAGCACCGGCGGGGCCGAGCCGCGCTTCTTGATCTTGCCTTGCGCAATGTCCTTGGTCCGCCAGTCCGCCACGGCCGCGACCATGACCGCGCAATCGGCGGGCAGCGCCTTTTTCACCGCATCGTTCATCTGCCGCGCGCTCTCGACATCGACGCGGTCCACCCCCGGCGGGGTGGCGAGGTTCACCGGGCCGGCGATCAGAGTCACTCGCGCGCCCAGCCGGGCTGCGGCGGCGGCGATCGCGAAGCCCTGCTGGCCGGAGGAGCGGTTGGCAATGTAGCGCACCGGATCGATCGGCTCGTGCGTGGGGCCGGCGGTGACGAGAACGTGGCGACCGGACAGCGGGCCGTCCTCCGGCTTGACCAAGGGCGCGGCCGGCGCGGCAGGCACGCCGCCGACGCTGATCGGGTGAACGTCGCCGGCAATCGGTTCGGGCGCGGCGTTGGCGCCAGACAGGTGGTTGAGCGCTTCCGGGTCGGTTGGCGGCGCGGCGCGGGCGCGGCCCTTGGTGACGAGGATGGCGCCTCCGGGCGCCGGTGCCGCAACGGGGGCGACCTCGGCCGGGGGCGGCACGTCCTTGAGCGCGGCGGCCTTCTTGCCGGAGCGATTGACCAGCGAAGCGGAGAGCCCGCCGAGGCTCGACGCGGTGGCAGCCTCCTCGCCGAAGGTCGGGATCGGTTCGGCGGGCGCACTCTCGACCGTGCCCGGCTCCCACCCGTCGGCGTCCTGCATCGGCAGGGCATCGGGGCCGGTGAACCATGCGGCGATCTGGCGCCAGATCGCGTCGGGCTCGGGCAAGCGTCCCGGGCCATATTCGCCGCAGGCCATCGCGCCCTCGTCCGGGTCCATGACGAAGACGCCCGCCTCGCTGAGGGTGGCGACGTTGCGCTTCGTCGCGGCGTGTTCCCACATCCGCACGTTCATCGCGGGGACGGCCATGACCGGCTTGTCGGTTGCAAGGAGGAGGGTCGTGGCGAGATCGTCGGCAATCCCTGCCGCCATCTTGGCCAGGAGATCGGCCGTCGCCGGGCAGACCACGACGAGGTCGGCCTGCCGCGAAAGCTGGATGTGCCCCATCTCGACCTCGTTCCTGAGATCCCACAGCGTGGTGTGGACGGGATTTTCCGACAGGGCGGCAAGCGCCATGGGGGTGACGAACCTGGCGCCTCCCTCGGTCAGCACGCAGGTGACGGAGCCGCCGCCCCGGCGGATCAGCCGCACCAGTTCGCACGACTTGTAGGCGGCGATCCCGCCGCCGACGATCAGAAGGATGCGCGGTCCGCTCATGTCAGGGCAGGTCTGTGCACCGGGAAGGCCGCCGCCGCAAGACCGCGCGCGGCCATGGGCGCGAAGGCAAGGCCGATGAGCAGGGCGGGCGCGACCATCATTCCCCAGTAGAAGTTGTCCGGCCGGCCCGCCACCATGAAGGCCGCGCCATAGCCGAGATAGAGCAGTGTGCCGAAGGCGCCGGCCGCCGAACGCCAGCCCGCCCAGCCCAGTACGGCCATGATCACCAACGGCCCGGCCACCACCCCCGGCAGCCAGCGCAGGTTGCTGGAGAGGACCACCAGCGAGAGCCAGCCGTTCAGCCCGCGCAGGGTGAGCCACGAGGCCGAGGCCGGATCGTCGGGCCGGACCATGCCGGCCACGATGTCAAGGTGGACCGCCATGGCGATCACGAAGGCCAGCGCCAGCGCGATCCAGGCCGCGCCTTCCCGCCAGCGACGGTGCCACAGGGCAAAGGCGCCCATCAGGAGAACGAAGGGCAAGGCGTGTTCGCGGATCGCGAGGGCCAGCGCGGCGGCCAGCCAGGCGCCGATCCAGCGCCCTTCCCGCCCCGCCTCCTGCCCCGGCCGGTGGAGGCCGAACGACAGGGCGAGCAGTTGCCCGGCCCAGAGTTCATGCAGCACGAAGAAGTAGCGCGTCGTGCCGATCGAAACGCCGACGAACAACGCGGCGAAGGCGAACAGGCGCAGGCGCTCACCGCCCGGCTCCTCCCCCAGCCGCCGCCACCAGGCGAGCAATACCGCGCCCATCAGCAGGACCGACAGCGGAATGAGGCTCGCCTCGGGCAGGGCCGCCTCGATCACGGCCAGGGTCGGCAGGCGGACGGCAAAGCCGGGGTGCAGCGGATAGCGGTGGAGGCGGTGCTCCTCGGCGATGATCGCGTAATAGTGCTCGCCATGGCGCAGGCGGGCGATAACCTCATCATAGAGCTTGAGGTCCTCGTCTCGCGTGGCGACCGCCTTTGCGGGGGCTGCCTTTTGCACGACGGCGGAAAGAGAGGGAGGCTTGGCCACGCCCTCGCCCGCGGTCAGCGGGGTGAGCGCGGCAAGGACCAGCAGCAGGCAGACCAGCGCCAGCAGGGCCCGGGCCGGGCCGGTGGGCCAGTTTGCAAAGCGGTTGAACGCGGGGGCGGCGGGCATCGCGCTCAGGCCGGTTGCCCGCTCGGGGCGGAGGGAACGGGCCTGAGGTCGGCGGCGCGCCACAGCGAGGGCAGGCCCAGCCGGACGAAGGCCGCGCCCATGAACAGGACCGGCGTGATCAGCACGCCCCAGTAGAAGTTGTTGTCCCGCCCGGCGATCATGAAGGCAAGGCCGTAGCCCAGCACCAGCAGCGAGGCGACATTGCCGAGCGGGCTCTTCCATGCCGTCCAGCCGAACAGGCACAGGACCACGATCGGCCCGGCGAGCCAGACCGGCAGGAGCGAGAGGAAGGTGGAATTGCTGACCTTGTAGACCAGCGCGTTGAGCCCGCCCATGACCAGCCACGAGGGCGAAACCGGATCGCCCGGCCGCACCTGCGCATCGGCCAGGTGAAGATGGACGGCCATGGCGAGCGCGAAGGCGGCGACCAGCCCGGCCCAGCCGGCAAGCTCTTTCCAGCGGCGGTGCCACAGGGCCTGCGCGCCCATCAGCAGGACGAAGGGCAGCGCCAGTTCGCGCACGGCAATCGCCATGGCGGCGACAATCAGCGAGGCCACCCAGCGCCCGCGCTGCGGCCGATGCAGCGCCAGCGACAGCGCGATGAGCTGCGCGGCCCAGATCTCGTGCAGGACGTTGTAGTGGTAGTTGAGGCCGCTTGCGATGCCGCACATGAGGAGGGCGAGCGCCATGAGGCGAAAGCTCTCCGCCCCCGGCTCTTCCTCGAGCCGGCGCATCATCGCCAGCATCATCGCCCCGAACAGCAGGGCCTCGAGCCCGATCAGCCCGGGCGTGCCGAGCCAGACGGTGAGATAGGCTAGCGTGGGCAGGCGAACGGTGAAGCCGGGCGCAACCGGATAGTTGTTGGCGCGCTGCTCCTCGGTGGCGGCGACGTAGTAATCATCGCCGCGCTTCACCCGTTCGGCGATGACCCGGTAGAGCCGAAGATCGTTGTCGTCGTCCTTGAGCACGGCCTTGCCCGCAGCGTCGGCCACGGTGACCTGCGGCGGCGGCGGCGGCGGCGGGGCATAGCCCGGCGCCCAGGCGGCAAGGGCGAGCAGCACGGCCAGCACGGCCAGCGCAAGGCGGGCAAGCGGGCGCGGCCAATGGGCATAGCGATCGAAAGCAGGCGCCTCTAGTGCGGCAGAGCCCCCATCAGCACGGTTCCATCCAGCACGATCCACGTCAGCAGTCCCCCGAGCACCCCCGCCAGGAGGTAGCCGACCCAGCTACGCCCGGCATGGTTACCACGAGGTTGACGCCGCTCCCACACCAGCTCCACGTCGGGCAGCGGCGGCGGCTCGGGCGCGCCGCCCTGCGGCGGGAAACGTTCCTCTATGCGGCGGATCAGGTCCGGCAGGCGCAGCAGGGTTTGCGCATCCTTGCGCAGGCGATCGGCGATCGCCGCCTCGGGGCCGAGTTCGTCGCGGATCCAGTCGCGCACGAAGGGGGCGGATACGTCCCACATGTTGATCGACGGGTCGAGAGCGGTGGCCAGGCCTTCGACCATGACCATGGTCTTCTGCAGCAGCAGCAGGTGCGGCTGGGTTTCCATGTCGAAATCACGGGTTATGGCGAACAGCCCGTCGAGCATCTGGCCGACCGACAGTTCACTGACCGGCTTGCCGCGCATCGGCTCGCCCACGGCGCGCAAGGCGGTCGCGAACTCGTCCACCGAGTGGTAGCTCGGTACGTATTGCGCTTCGAAATGGATCTCGGCGACGCGACGGTAATCCCCGGTGGTGAGGCCGTAGAGGATCTCGGCCAGCCACTGCCGGGCGCGGCGGTCAATCCGGCCCATGATGCCGAAGTCGATGGCGACGATGGCGCCGTCCGGCCGAACGAACAGGTTCCCCTGGTGCATGTCGGCATGGAAGAAGCCGGCGCCGATCGCCTGGGTCAGGAAGGCGAGGACCAGCCGGCCGGCGAGCGCGGGCAGATCGTGCCCCGCCTGGCGCAGGGCGGCGATGTCGCTCATCTTGGCGCCATCGACCCATTCGACGGTCATCACGCGGCCGTTGGTCCGGTCCCAGTCGATCGCCGGGACGTGGTAGCCGGGGAAGCCCTTCATCGCCTCGGCCAGCTCGGATGCGCTGGCGGCCTCGCGGCGCAGGTCCAGTTCGCGCGCGGTCCAGCGCTTGAGGTTGGCGACGACGAGACGCGGACGCAGGCGCCGGGCCTCGCCGCCAAGGGCCTCGAGATGGGCGGCGGCCCACTCGTAGGTGCCGATGTCGGAAGCGAACTTCTCGCGGATGCCGGGGCGCAGCACCTTGACCGCGACCGTGCGGCCATCGGTCGTCACCGCCTTGTGGACCTGGGCGATCGAGGCCGATCCCACCGGATCGGGATCAACCGAGGCGAACAGGGCGGACAGGGGCTGCTGGAAGGTCGCCTCGATCTCGGCGCGGACGGCCTCGAAGGGCACGGGGGGCAGGCTGTCCTGCAGGCTGAGGAGATTGCGCGCGGCCTCCTCGCCGACAAGGTCGGGCCGGGTGGCGAGGGTCTGGCCGAGCTTGATCGCCGCGGGGCCGATTGCATGAAAGGCGCCGGCATAGTCCGGCACGCGCGGCTGGACCGTGCCGAACCGGGCAAGCCGGCACAGGCGGCGGACCGGGGCGGGCGTGTTCGGGCCGTCCTCGATGATCCGCAAGGCGCCGTGGCGGGCGAGAATGCGGCCCCAGCGCAGCAGGCGGTAGATGTGCGTAGCGGGTGCGGTCACACCTTCCACCCGGAATGGATCGCGACCAGCCCGCCGAGGATCGGTTCGATGCGGGTACGGGAAAAGCCGGCGGCGCGGATCATCCGCTCGAACTCGGGCATGGGCGGGAAGCGGCGGATCGATTCGACCAGGTAGCGATAGGAATCGGCATCCCCGGCGATCATCTGGCCCAGCCGGGGCACGAGATGGTGCGAATAGGCATCGTAGGCTTCCTTGAAGCCGGGCCATTCGGTGGTCGAGAATTCAAGGCAACAGAACCGCCCGCCGTGCCGCAGGACCCGATGCGCCTCGGCCAGGGCATGGTCGATCCGGGTCACGTTGCGGATGCCGAAGGCGATGGTGTAGGCATCGAAGCTGCGGTCCGCGAAGGTCAGTTCCTCGGCGTTCTGGCGGCTCCACGACAGACCCGGAACCGACTTGCGCCCGGCCCGCTCCATGCCGACGTCGAGCATGTCCTGGTTGATGTCGGACACGGTGACCCTGGCCCCGTGGCGGGCCATGCGGAAGGCGATGTCCCCGGTTCCGCCCGCCATGTCGAGGATCTCCTCGCCGGCGCGCGGCTTCACCCGGCGGACGAACCGATCCTTCCACACCCGGTGCAGGCCGCCGCTCATCGCGTCGTTCATCACGTCGTACTTCTTGGCGACGTTGGAGAACACCGCGCCGACGCGCCGGGTCTTCTCCTCGGGGGAGACCTCTTCGTAGCCGAAGGAAACGTGCTCGCTGGCCGGTTCGTCGCTCATGGTGCGCGCCTTAGGGGAGTTTGCGCGGGGCGGGAAGATTGATAACGCGGGCGCCATGCCGGAGCTTCCCGAAGTCGAGACCACCGTGCGCGGGCTGGCGCGCTACCTGGACGGGGAGACGCTGACCCGCGTCGTCACCCGCCGCGCGGACCTGCGCCGGCCCTTCCCGCCCGAACTGGCCCAGGTGCTGACCGGCGCGCGGGTGACCGGCCTTGGGCGGCGGGCCAAGTATGGCCTGATCCATGTCGACCGGGGCGAGACCATGGTGTTCCATCTTGGCATGAGCGGGCGCTGGCGGATCGAGCCGGACGACCTGGGCAAGCACGATCACCTCGTGCTGGAGACAGGCTCCGGCCACCGCCTTGCGCTGTGCGACCCGCGACGGTTCGGCTCCGTGGACCTCGTTCCCACGGCCCAGCTGGACGACTGGCCGCCGTTCTTCGCCCTCGGGCCGGAGCCGCTGTCTGACGCGCTGACCCCGCAGGGCCTGGGCAAGGCGCTGGACGGGCGCAGCGCGGCGATCAAGCTGATGCTGCTGGACCAGCGGATCGTGGCAGGCCTTGGCAATATCTACGTTTGCGAGGCGCTGTACCGCGCGCGCATCCACCCGGAGCGCAAGGCCGGCAGCGTGAGCAAGGCGGCGCTCGGACGGCTGGTCCCGGCGATCAAGGCCGTGCTGGCCGAAGCGATCGAGGCGGGCGGCAGCACCCTGCGCGACTATGCGCGGCCGGATGGGGAACTGGGCTATTTCTCGAAGCAGTTCGATGTCTACGATCGCGAGGGCGAGCCGTGCCGCTCCTGCACGGGCACGGTGAAGCGCATTGTCCAGGGCGGGCGAAGCACGTGGTTCTGCCCGAGCTGCCAGAGGTAGGGGTTTGAGTGCATTGCCCGGTCCGCCGCTTCGCGCCAGACCCCGCGCTGAAGGCGGGGCCGGTCAACGCATCTAGACATTGACGATTCGCCGGTGCGCGGCTAAGGGCCGCCCTTCACGTGGGCCGGCTTCGGCTGGAACCCGCGGTTTTGCACGGAATTTCAAGACAGGCCCGAAGCGGCCGAACGAAGGACAGACATGGCCAATACGCCGCAAGCCCGCAAGCGCATCCGCCGCAACGAACGCCGCGCCGAGATCAACGGTGCCCGCATCAGCCGCATCCGCACCTTCGTGAAGAAGGTCGAATCGGCGATCGCCGGTGGCGACAAGTCGGCTGCCGCGGAAGCCCTGAAGGCGGCCCAGCCCGAGCTCGCTCGCGGCGTGGCCCGTGGCGTGCTCCACAAGAACACCGCGGCTCGCAAGATGAGCCGTCTGACCCGGGCTGTCTCGGCTCTCTGAGTCGCCCGATTCGCCCCCGGCCAAACCCGGCCGGCGGCACGAAAACGGAACATGGCCGGGGGCACCTCCCCGGCCTTTTTCGTTGCGCGCGATGCTGCTTTGCAGCGGGTTTTACCTAAGCCAAGGAAAACGTGCGATTCGCGCTTTGAAACCGAAAAAAATGGCACTTTTTCATGGGTTTTCAGCCCATGTGCCGGATTTCAGGGGGTCCGCCCAAGTCAAGGCGGAATATTTCAGTTTTTTTGCAGCCCGGCGCTTGCCCTGATCCGAATCCCGTTCATAACTCAGCTCAACCCCGGGCGGTTTCCGGACGGGGGCATCACGGGACAGAATTGACTTCGGCGTCGGGACGCATCGCTGCCCGCGCGGGGGCCGTTATGTCCAACGCATGCGGGGGCGCGCGACAGTGTGGTGCGACAGGGGACAGGGCCATTTGACGTGACTCAGGCACACTCTGAAGAGCACCGGTCCGCCGGGGCTTCCGCAGGGAGTTTGTCCAAGGCTAGTGGCATTGCAGGGGGCGGACGAACAGCATGACGAACAACATGTCGAATAAAGGCAAGACGGACGAAGCGCGGACGATGGAAGACCAGGAAGCTCTCGATCTTGCCGCGGACTGGTCCGACATCAGCCAGGGGCTCAGGAAGGACCTGGGGCAGCAGTTGCACACGCAGTGGATCAAGCCGATCCAGCTCGGCTCCTTCTGCAAGGAGACGGGAACGCTTGACCTGTTCCTCCCGACCGAGTTCTCCGCCAACTGGGTGGCCGACCGTTTCGCCGACCGGCTGAGCCTGGCGTGGAAGATAGCCCGTTCTGAAGTGCGCCACGTGCGCATCGCCGTTCACCCGACCCGCCGCCAGATGCCCGACCTGCGGCTTGGCGCGGCACCGGCCGGTGCACGGCGTCCGGCGAATGACGGTGTTGCTTCCGTGGGGCTGATCGAACCGGCCCCGCTGCCGGTCGGCGAGTTCGCGACGCTGGGCCAGCCCTCGATCGGGCTTGACCCCTCGCTCACCTTCGCGACCTTCGTGACCGGTGCGGCCAACGTGCTGGCCTGCAATGCGGCCCAGCGCATTGCCGCGGCGGAAAAGCCGCAGTTCTCGCCGCTGTACCTGAAGGCGGCCACGGGCCAGGGCAAGACCCACCTGCTCCACGCGATCGGCCACGCCTTCCTCGCGAACCATCCTCGCGGGCGGATCTTCTACTGCTCGGCCGAACGGTTCATGGTCGAATTCGTCCAGGCCCTGCGCCAGAACCAGATGATCGAATTCAAGGCCCGGCTGCGCGGCTTCGACCTCCTGATGGTGGACGACATCCAGTTCATCATCGGCAAGGCCAGCGCCCAGGAAGAGCTGCTCTACACGATCGATGCCCTGCTGAACGAAGGCAAGCGGCTGGTCTTCGCCGCTGACCGGGCGCCCCAGGCTCTTGACGGAGTGGAGCAGCGCCTGCTTTCGCGTCTTTCGATGGGCCTGGTTGCCGATATCCAGCCGGCCGACATCGAGCTGCGCCGGTCGATCCTCGAACGCCGCCTCGCGCGCTTCGCGCCGACCGACGTTCCGGCCGACGTGGTCGAGTTCCTTGCCCGCACGATCAACCGCAACGTGCGCGAGCTGGTAGGCGGGCTCAACAAGCTGATCGCCTATGCCCAGCTGACCGGGCAGAAGGTGTCGCTCCAGCTCGCCGAAGAGCAGCTGACCGACATCCTTTCGGCCAACCGCCGCCGCATCACCATCGACGAGATCCAGCGCACCGTCTGCCAGTTCTACCGGGTCGACCGGACGGAAATGGCTTCCAAGCGCCGGGCCCGCGCCGTGGTGCGCCCGCGCCAGGTGGCCATGTATCTCGCCAAGGTGCTGACCCCGCGCTCCTACCCGGAGATCGGGCGCAAGTTCGGCGGGCGCGACCATTCGACCGTGATCCACGCCGTGCGCCTGATCGAAGACCTGCGCGCCCGCGACGCGGACATGGACGGCGACGTGCGCAGCCTGCTGCGCCAGCTGGAAAGCTGAGCGCGGCCGGTTTTCCCGAGGCCGTACACTACGCGTCCACCTTCCCTGCACCGCTTGTCCACCCGGTTATCCACCGGGCGTGCACAGGCTTGTCCGCAGCCCCTGCCCTGCCCTACAGGGCGGACATGCTGCCGCCTGACCGCCTCGATCGCTTCGCCCGCCACATCATCCTGCCCGAGATCGGCGGGGCGGGACAGGTCGCCCTTGCGGCGGCCCATGTCGTGCTGGTCGGCTGTGGCGGGATCGGCAGTCCGGCGCTGCAATATCTGGCAGCGGCCGGAATAGGCCGGCTGACCCTGATCGACGACGACGTGGTGGAGCTTTCCAATCTCCAGCGCCAGACGACCTTCTCGCTGGCCGACCTCGGCCGCAGCAAGGCCGATGCCGCCGCCGACTGGGTGCGCCATTTCGATCTTGCGCTGGAGGTCCACGCGCTGCGGCTGCGGCTGGACGCCGGCAACGCGGCCGAATGCATCGCCGGTGCAACGGTGGTGCTTGACGGCTGCGACAACTTTGCAACCCGGCTGGCGGTGTCGGACGCCTGCGTCAAGGCCGGCATCCCGCTGACCAGCGCGGCCATCGGCCGCTTCCAGGGGCAGGTTGCGAACTTCGCCGGACACCTGCCCGGCCAGCCCTGCTACCGCTGCTGGGTGGGCGATGCCTTCGACGCGGACGATTGCGACACCTGTGCCGAGCAGGGCGTGCTGGGTGCCATGACCGGGATGGTCGCCACCTTCGGGGCGATGCACGCGATTCGCGTCATCCTCGAAGGCCACAGCGCGCTGGGCGATCCGCAGTGGGGCAAGCTTCACCTGATCGACGGGCTTGCGCCCTCGATGCGGACGATATCCGTGCCAGTGGATGGGGCCTGCAAGGGCTGTTCAGGGGTTTAGCATCTCGTCGATCCATTCTGGCACGATCGCGCTCGCCCGGCCGAGCCGGGTTTCCTGGAACCAGTGGGAGCCCTGGCTCGGTTCGAGATTGAGCTCCAGCGTGGCGATCCCGAGTTCGCGGGCGCCCTGCACCAGCCCGGCCGCGGGGTAGACGGCGCCGGAGGTGCCGATCGAGACGAACAGGTCAGCCTCGCGCAGGGCGCGGTAGATCTCGTCCATGCGGTAGGGCATTTCCCCGAACCACACGACGTCGGGGCGGAGTGCGCGGGACCGGCAGGCCGGGCACTCGGGCCGGTCGATCAGCGGCCCGGTCCAGCGGCTGCGCGTGTCGCAGGCCGTGCACCAGGCGTTGAGGTGTTCGCCGTGCATGTGGAGCACCCGGCGTGCACCGGCCCTCTCGTGCAGGTCATCGACGTTCTGGGTGACGATCAGCAGGCCGCCTGTCCATTGCCGGTCCAGCCGGGCCAGCGCCTCGTGCGCGGGGTTGGGCAGCTTGGTCTGGATGGATTCGCGCCGCATGTCGTAGAAGCGCAGCACGAGGTCGGGATCGCGGGCGAAAGCCTCTGGCGTGGCGACGTCCTCGACCCGGTGCTGCTCCCACAGTCCGCCTTCGCTGCGGAAGGTATCGATGCCGGATTCGGCGGAAATTCCGGCGCCGGTGAGGATGACAATGTTGCGGATGGCGTTCATCGCCGCCATGAAGCACGGCCAGAGTGAGGTGAGCAATGGCCAGAATCGGAATCATCGGCAGCGAGGGACGCATGGGCAAGGCCCTGGCCGAGGCGGTGAGCGCGGCCGGGGCCGAACTGGCCGGCGGGATCGACAAGGGAGGCGACGCCCTGGCCCTGGCCCAAGGCTGCGAGGCGCTGGTCGATTTCTCCAGCCCCCATGCGCTGGAGGCGAACCTCGATGCGGCCGTGGCGGCCGGAGTTCCGATCCTTGTCGGCACCACCGGGCTTGAGGAACGGCACCACTGGCTGTGCGACAAGGCGGGCGAACGGGTGCCCGTGCTGCAGACCGGGAACACCTCGCTAGGCGTCAACATGCTGGCCCATCTGGTGCGCGAGGCGGCGAGCCGGCTGGGCGAGGACTGGGACATCGAGATCGTCGAGACCCATCACCGGATGAAGGTCGATGCGCCTTCGGGCACGGCGCTGCTGCTGGGCGAGGCGGCTGCCGAGGGACGGCAGATCCGGCTGGCGGACAATGCCGAGCGCGGACGCGACGGGATCACCGGCGCGCGCGGCTCCGGCACGATCGGCTTCGCCTCGTTGCGCGGCGGCACGGTCGCGGGGGACCACACGGTCTACCTGCTAGGCGACAACGAACGGATTGCCCTGTCGCACCTTGCCGAGAACCGGATGATCTTCGCCAGAGGTGCGGTGCGCGGCGCGCTGTGGCTGATCGGCAAGGCGCCGGGCCGCTACCGGATGCCCGAGGTGCTGGGTCTTTGAAGAAGGACCAGATCTTCGAGTTCTTCCGCCGGCTGGCCGAGCTTAACCCCGATCCGCAGACCGAGCTGGAATTCGGCAACACCTACCAGCTGCTGGTCGCGGTGGTGCTTTCCGCGCAATCGACAGACGTGGGCGTCAACAAGGCGACGCGGGCACTGTTCCGCGAGGTGAAGACCCCGGCGCAGATGGTGGCGCTGGGCGAAGTGGGCCTGAAGCAGCACATCAAGACGATCGGCCTGTTCAACACCAAGGCCAAGAACGTGATTGCCCTGTCCGAAATACTCGTGCGCGACTGGTCGGGCGAGGTGCCGGCGGACCGCGACGCCTTGACCGCCCTGCCCGGCGTCGGCCGCAAGACCGCGAACGTGGTGATGAACAGCGCCTTCGGCGCGGAGACCTTCGCGGTCGACACGCATATCTTCCGCGTCGGCAATCGCACCGGGCTGGCTCGCGGGAAGACGCCCCTCGCCGTGGAAAAGCAGTTGGACAAGAAGGTCCCCGGGCCGTTCCGCGTCGGCGCGCACCATTGGCTCATCCTGCACGGCCGTTACGTTTGCAAGGCGCGCACGCCCGAATGCTGGCGGTGCCCGGTGGTGGACCTGTGCGCTTTCAAGGGTAAGGTGCTGGCCAAGCCCGGCAGCAAGGAACGCGCGGGCGGCAAGCCCGTTGCCGTTTCGGGAGACACGAGCGCCGCCTGACCGTCCGGAAGCGGGGCCGACGGAGCCCAGCGAGAGGAGCCTGCCATGCCCAAACTTGCCACCCTGGGAACGCTGCGCGTCCTCGCCACTGCCGCGCTTGGCGCCGGCGCGCTGGCGGCCTGCACCTATGACAACCGCGGAGTCCCCATGGCCGCGACCGAGATGGCGCCGGCCGCGCTCGTCACCGGTCCGGCGCAGAGCTGCATTCCGATTGCTGCGTTCAGCTCCACCCCGGTGCGCAACGGCCACACGATCGACTTCCTGACCAGCAGCAAGCGCGGCTGGCGCAACACCCTGCCGAACGACTGCCCCGGCCTCGCCAGCGAACGGGCGTTTTCCTTCGCCACTTCGCTGAGCCAGCTGTGCAGCACCGACATCATCCGCGTGCTGGAGGACTGGGGCGGCAGGCCGCATCCGGGCGCCTCCTGCGGCCTGGGACAGTTTACGCCGATCCAGCTGCGCTGATCGGGCTCAGTCCGGATCGAGGTTCAGGCCCTTGCGGCCGTGCTCGGACGTATCGTGCGGAGCCTCGCCCAGCGGTGCGTCGGGATCGCGCATCGGCTGGAGCATCCCTTCCCACTTGGTGATGACGGAGGTCGCCACGGCATTGCCCAGCACGTTGGTGGCGGTGCGGCCCATGTCGAGGAAGGTATCGACGCCCAGGATCAACGCGATCCCCTCCACCGGCAGGCCGAACTGGGTGAGCGTGGCGGCGATCACCACGAGGCTCGCGCGGGGCACGGCGGCGATCCCCTTGGAGGTGACCATCAGCGTCAGCAGCATGGCGATCTGCTGCCCGATCGACAGGTGGATGCCATAGGCCTGGGCGATGAACAGCGTCGCGAAGGACGTGTACATCATCGATCCGTCAAGGTTGAAGCTGTAGCCCAGCGGCAGGACGAAGCCCGAGATGCGGCGCGGCACGCCGAACTTGTCGAGCTGTTCGAACAGGCGCGGCAGGGCGCTCTCCGAGGAGGCGGTGGAGAAGGCGAGGATCACCGGCTCGCGGATATAGCGGGCAAGGGCCAGGGCGCGTTTCTTCAGGACCAGCGCGCACATGCCGAACAGGATCGTCCAGAGGATCAGCAGGCCGAAGTAGAATTCGCTCATCAGCGCGGCATAGGTGATGACGATGCCGAAGCCGCGCACCGCGATGACCGAGGCCATGGCTCCGAACACGGCGAAGGGGGCGAAGCGCATGACATAGTCGGTCATCTGCATCATCAGCTGCGCCAGTGCCTCGCAACCCTTGACGATAGGTTCCCCGCGCTCCTTCAGCGCCGTCAGCGCGACGCCGGCGAACAGGGAAAAGACCAGGATCTGCAGGACATTGTTCTTGGCCATGGCATCAAGGATGCTGGTTGGGAAGACCTCCAGCACGAAGTGGCGGAAGGTGAAGTCCGACGTGGCGAGCTGGCCGATGTCTCCCCCCGCCTTGAACTGGAGGCCGACGCCGGGCTGGAACAGGTTGATCAGGATCAGCCCGACCGTGATGGAGATCAGGCTGGCAGTGACGAACCATGCGATTGCCCTGCCCCCGATCCGGCCGAGCGCCGCACTGTCGCCCATTCCGGCGATCCCCGTGACCAGCGTGGCGAAGACCAGCGGGGCGATGATCATCTTGATCAGGTGGAGGAACACGTCCGGCAGGAGCTTAAGGTAATCCGCGATCTCCGCCTGGAGCGGATTGCCGGTGGGGTAATAGGTGTTGATCGCCAGCCCGGCGGCAATGCCGAGCACGAGGCCGATCAGGATCTGGATGGTCAGCTTGCCGGTCATGCGGATTTCCCCTTGCGGGCGAGGTTAGCCGGTGAACCGGCCGGCCGCAAATACGACAGAACGCAGCCTAGCCGGCGAGCGCGGCCTTCGCCACGCGGGCGTAGATCCGCGCCAGCACCGCAAGGTCCTCAACCGCCACCGCCTCGTCGCGCTTGTGCATCGTTGCGTTGCACAGGCCGAATTCGATCACCGGGCAGACGTTCTTGAGGAAGCGCGCGTCCGAGGTGCCGCCGGTGGTGGACAGGTCCGCCTCCAGACCCGTCTCGGCGCGGATCGCTTCCACCAGCAGGGCCGAATAATCGCCCGGCTCGGTCAGGAAGGCCTCGCCCGAGACGACGTGGCGGGTCGTGCCGCCATGGCGGTGCGCGATCTCGGTGATCTTGCGGGCGAGGTCGCGCCCGGTGTGCAGAGCGTTGAAGCGGATCGAAACGCGGGCGGCGGCGCGCGGCGGAATGACATTGGTGGCGGGATTGCCGACCTCGATCTCGGTAATCTCGAGATTGGAGGGCTGGAACCACTCGGTCCCCTTGTCAAGGTTCAGCGCATCAAGCTCGGCGAGGATGGCGACGAGGCGCGGGATCGGGTTGTCGGCCAGGTGCGGATAGGCGACGTGGCCTTCCTTGCCCTCTACCGTGATCCAGATGTTGACCGAGCCGCGCCGGCCGATCTTGACCATGTCGCCCAGCCGGCTGACCGAGGTTGGCTCACCCACGAGGCACAGGTCCGGCTGTTCGCCATGCTGCGCCATCCATTCGATCAGGCTGACCGTGCCGAAGGTGGCCGGGCCTTCCTCGTCTCCGGTGATGATGAAGCTGAGCGTGCCCGCATCGGCCGGGATTTCGGCCGCGGCGGCAACCATGGCGGCGATCGCGCCTTTCATGTCCACCGCACCGCGCCCGTAGAGCAGGTCCCCGCGCTGGTCGGCCACGAAGGCCCCGCTGGTCCACCCCTCGCCCGGCGGGACGACGTCGAGATGTCCGGCGAAGGCGAAGTGGCGCGATCCGACGGGACCGCGGCGCACGGCGTAGAGGTTCTCCACCGGGCCATCGGGGGCCGTGCCGTTCAGCATCCGCGTGACCTCGAAGCCCAGGGGCCTCAGCATGTCTTCCAGCCGTGCGAAGACCGGGCCGCTGGCCGGGCTTACGCTCGGGCAGGCGATCAGGGCCTTGGCCATGGCGAGGGGATCGAGGGTCAGGGTCATGTCGTTCCCAAGCGCATATGGTCTATAGGCAGGCGAGACAAGGAGAACGAACGATCATGCCGAAACTGGACCTCGCCTCCATCCCGCAGGTCAACCGCACCGGCTACCCGGACGAGTTCGCGACCGCCGTCTCGGGACGGTGGTATCGGCGGCTGGCCCCGGCATCGGGGCTCACGCAGTTCACGGCGAGCCACGTTGTCCTGAAGCCGGGCGCATGGTCCTCCCAACGGCACTGGCACGACGACGAGGACGAGATGCTCGTGCTGGTCTCGGGCGAGGCAGTGCTGGTCGAGGACGAGGGACGCGTCACCCTGTGGCCCGGCGACATCTGCGCCTGGCCCAAGGGAGTGGCGAATGGACACCATGTGATCAACGAAAGCGGTGCTGACTGCGTGTTCGTGGTGATCGGCAGCGGAGCGGGCGGCGGCGGCGGCTACTCCGACATCGACATGACATTCGAGCCGGATGGCCGCTATGTCCACCGCGACGGCACGCCTTACGCGAACGAGCGGCTCAAGTAGCAGGGAGTGGCAAGGGGCTGTCTGTTGCCCGGCAAACAGCGTCGTCACGTGTTGGTCGGGGCTGCTGGCGGCTAGACGGCGCGGGAAAAGTGAGGGGTTTCTGTTGCCCGGCACCCCTCGGCCGCTGAATTCCCTTCTGTTACCCGGTGGGTTCAACCGTGTTCTGGCTTTGTAACTTCAGGCCGCTAGGCCCTAGAATTACGCGGCAAGAGCAAGTGCGTCGTTGTCGTTGGCACTTGTGAGTTTTGAGCCTTGAACGGGTTACTCAGCCCGAGCGAAAACTGCGCTTTTCAACACACGTCGATCCTAGTTCGGCCCCGTCAACGCCCCCGCCGGAGCGAGGGTCTTGGTGGAGCCGCCGGGTACCGCCCCCGGGTCCGCTGCGCCTATTGCACGCCGCAATTTATCGCCATAGCCGGCCGAAGCCGGCGAGAGGCGATATAGGCGCGCCGAGGCCGAATGCCAAGATCAAGCGCACATTCTCTGCGGAACCGCCGAAACGGCGACAGCTGGTACGGTGGCTCGTACAGTCAGGGCCACCCATGGCCCCGCCGCGACGCCGCGCGCAGTGCGGCGTATATGCAAAAAAGGACGACACCTCCCGGCAAGCCGGCAGGTGTCGTCCCGAGCATGGTACGGTGCGTCAGAACTTGACCGACGCGGTTACACCGTACGTACGCGGATCACCCCACTTGCAGGTGGCGTAGCCAATGCTGTTGAGGTTGTCTGCGCAAGACAGACGGTACTGGTTGTTGAACACGTTCTGCATCCAGAACGCCGCGGAGAACTGCGACCCGAACATGTCGTCGAACGACAGGCGCACATTCGTCGTGGAGAAGCTGGGCGTCTTGTAGATGCCCTGAACGCTCAGGCCCTTGGTCGACGACCGGTAGTAGTAGTTCACATTGAGAGCCGTCTTCGCAAAGCTTTCCGGAATGAAGTCGGCATTGAACGTCCCGGCGATCGTCAGCGTGCTGCGCGGCATGCCGGCGAACTCGACCCCGGACAGATCGGTTCCGGCCGCGAAGTTGATCGGGTTGTCGTTCGCAATCGGCTTGTTTGCGATGGTCGGCTGAGGAACGACCGACCCCTTGCTGTAGCGGCCGATCTGATACGAATAGCCGAAGCTCAGCTCAAGCTGCGGGATCGGCTTGATCGCGCCATCCAGCTCGAAGCCCTTGATCGTCGCACCACCGACGTTGAACACGATCAGGTCGGTGATGAACGAGCAGGTCGACGACGGGTCGCTGGCAACGCTGCAGAACTGCAGGATGTCCTGGGTCTGGATCTGCTTGTACCAGCCATAGAACCCGGCGATGTTCAGACGGAACGGCATGTCGCCCAGACGGCCACTGGTTTTCAGGCCGAGTTCGACGTCGGTCAGCTTTTCACTACCGAACATGTCGTACTGCTGGACCAGCGTCGAGAAGTTCGGGCCACCGGCCTTGAAGCCGCGGCGGGTCGCCGCATAGGCCAGGACGTGATCGTTGGCACGCCATTCGAGCGACGCGTTCCAGGACAGGGCGTTGTAGGTGCGCCCTGCCGACTGCAGACAGGTCGAACCCGAGTTCACCGCCACCGAGTTGGTTCCTGCCGGGTCCGGGGTGGTCCCCGGAAGGAGGCGGCAGAAATAGTGCGCCGGGTCGTTCTGGTACGTCTTCGTCATCGGGAAGACGTCGGTGAGCATGGGCGAAAGGGTGAAGTTGCGACGATCGCTGGTGTAGCGAATGCCGGCAGTCAGGCTGACGCCCTGGAGGCCCGCGCTGGTGAAGTCGTACGTGCCCTGCGCGAAGGCAGCCAGCGAACGGCTGCGATCGTTGAAGTTGTCGTACTTGATGAACAGGGGATCGCCGTAGACGTTCGAAAAATCGGGCCGGACGGCCGAGCCGATGAACGGCGGGGTCGACGTAAAGTCCACGGTGTATTCGCGGCGGCTCTGGAAGTTGAGCGGGCCGAATACGCCAGTCGAGTTCGAGTCGAGATGCCGCTTCTGGAACGAATAGTAAGCGCCGGCAATCCACTTGAGGTTGTCGGTCTTGCCGATGATCTGGAACTCGTTGGAGAACTGCTCCAGCACCCGGCGCTGGTGGGTGTCGAAGTTGGTCGCCGGACCACTCAGCGGAACCCTGAACGCGGTGAAATCGAAGACCTGACCGGTGATGCCGGACGGATCCTGCTGGTCCAGCACGTCTTCATGGCGATAGCCCATGATGTTCTTCAGCGTGATCGAGTCACTGGCTTCGAACGTCGACACGTTGGCAAAGCCGTAGACCTCACCGCCGGTATACTGCGTGCTGCGCGCACCGCTGTAGAACACGCCCGGCCCGTGCAGGGTCACGTCTCTGCCGGTGTTGGCAAACGAAACGTACGGGTTGCCGCCACGCTGGATGATGTAGCCCGAGGCATTCGTCGACTGGAGCACCGTCGGCGTGCCGCCGCCGGCGGCGGTCAGGCCAAGCACGGCCTGACGCGTGATGTCGGCAATGCCGCCAACCGATCCACCGGTGGAGGTGGAGGGCGCGGCCTCGATCTGCGACGGCGCCGGGATTTCGTCGCGGTGAATGTAGTCGGCGACGAACAGATTCTCGAAGCGATCGCTCGGAGCAGCCAGCAGCGAGACGCGGAAGCTTTCGTTGTGACGGTTGGCCAGGTCCTGCATGCCCGGCTGCAGATTCTTGAAGAAGCCGTCCTGACGCTCGATCTGGCCAACCGCGCGGAGGGCGACCTTGTCGCCCAGCGGCACGTTGATCATGGCGTTGACCTGCTTGCGGTCATAGTTGCCGACTTCCACCGCAACGGAAGCCTCGGTGCGGAAAACCGGCCGCTTGGTGGAAAACACCATGGCGCCGCCGAGCGAGTTCTTGCCGAACAGGGTCCCCTGCGGACCCTTGAGCGCCTGCACGCTGTCAAGATCGTAGAGCGTCAGGCCGCGGGTCGTCTGAGGGACGCCGTTGACGTAGGTGACGACGTTCTCATCGGTGTAGAGCACCTGGCGCTGGCCACGAATGATGAATTCCGGGCGCGAGGGCTCAAGATTGCTCGGCTTGATCTGCAGGTTCGGAACGGAAAACTGGATATCGCTGACCGTGCCGACCTTGCGCGCTTCGAGCTGGCTGGCGCTGATCGCGGTGATCGCGACCGGCACGTTCTGCAGCTTTTCCTCGACGCGGCGTGCGGTCACGACGATGTCGGTGATGTCGTTGGCCGACGCCCCGGCAGCGGCACCCGGTTGATCCGCCTGTGCAGCGGCCGGCACCGCCGCCAGGGCGATGGCGGATGCCGTCACGGATAGAAACAGTGGAGATTTCATGCTTTTCCTCCCTCGAAACCTTATCGTTGGGCCGACGCGGCAATCCGTATGGATCGCGGCCGCCCACCGTGCCGCCTAATTGCAACTCCGCCCGGGTGCATCCTTCGTCCAAAAGGACTAGAATTGCGTGCAACACGACAGGCGCCGACATGCGGGCGCGCCTCCCTCCGGTTGAGCCCGTTCCGCGCCGTCCCGGTCACCCTGCAGCGGCCCTGTGCGCCCATCGGCCTGCCGGCCGGGAGCCGTCGTCCGCACGGACGATGGCGCGCGGCATTCTACCCGCCAGCATGCTGTATTCCACCACGAGAAGGGTCACGGTATGACGTCGGGAAACACCGCCAGCCGAACCGAGGACCTTGAAGCCGTCGCGTTGCTGAAGGCCCGGTACTTTCGCTTCATGGACCTCAAGCAGTGGGACGCATGGCAGGACCTGTTCACGGCCGATGCGGTGATGGACATGCGAGGCGAGGCGCAGGCGATGGCGCAACTCGACATGGATGTCGGCGATGCTGAACTGTGGCTGCTGCGCTCGTCCGCGACCATCCGGGCCACGGTGGAAGCGGCCTTGAGCGGTGTCGTCACCGTCCATCACGGGCACATGCCGGAACTCGAACAGGTCAGCGCGAACGAAATCCGGGGGATCTGGTCCATGGTCGACGTGATCCGCTATCCGCCGGGCCGGCCGGTCGCCGGGTTCCACGGGTATGGGCACTATCATGACACCTACCTGCGCACGGATGATGGCTGGAAGATTGCCCATCTGGAGCTGCGCAGGCTCCTGGTCGAACCCATCTGACGGCACCTGCCAGCAGCGCGAAGGAAAGGGCAGGCAGGCCAAGGTGCCATGTCCACTCGGACTAGGCGCTTCCGGGCGATGCCGATTACCGTAGGAAGCAGGCGCACGTGCGCGTCAACGAGCGCGGTACGGCCCGGGGCCGGCCGCGCATGGCGCAGCTGGCGTGGAGACCATAACCGAGGATTGTTGCTGGATGGGCAGGAAGATTGAGTGCGACGTGCTGGTCGTGGGATCCGGTGCAGGCGGCATGGTTTCGGCGCTGCGCGCGCACGATCTGGGGATGGACACGATCCTGATCGAAAAGGCCGACAGGTTCGGTGGCACCAGCGCCGTTTCGGGTGGCGGCATCTGGATTCCCAACAATACCGCCATCGCCCAGCAGGACTCTCGCGACCAGGCCATGGAATACCTGCGCCAGTGCACCAAGGGCATGGTGCCCGAGGAGAAGCTCGCGGCCTACGTGGACCATTCGCCCCGCGTGGTTGCCGAACTGGCCAAGTGGAACGTCGGCTATTTCAGCGTGCCCGGTTACTCCGACTACCTGCCGTGGCTGCCCGGTGCGATGGTGTCCGGCGGGCGCACGATGATGCCGTTGCCGTTCGACGCCAGAGTTCTGGGAGACGAGATCTTCCGCATGCGCGAACCCCATCCCACCCACAAGGTGCTGGGCCGCATGCAGATCGACCTTGCCGAGATGGGGCCGCTGATCCGCCGGACGGGCGCCTGGTGGACCACCGCGGCCAAGATGGTCCTGCGTTATCTTTCCGATGTGCCGTTCCGCTTTCGCAGCCGTCGCGATCGCCGGCTGACCACCGGAAATGCGATGATCGGAGCCCTGCGCAAGGCCATGCTGGACCGTCGCATTCCGTTGCACCTCAACACGCGGCTCGTGCGCTTCATCGAAGAGGATGGACGGGTGGCCGGGGTCATGGCCGTCCAGCGCGGCGCAGACGTCGAAATCCGCGCACGCAAGGGCGTGATCGTGGCCACGGGCGGTTTCGACAAGCACCAGGGACTGCGCGACAGGTACATGCCGGTCTCCACCCCGGTCGACTATTCGCTCACCCCGGGCCAGTACAACACCGGTGATGCGCTCCTCGCCGGGGAGGCCATCGGCGCCGGCACCGAATTCCTCGACCAGGCCTGGTGGGTTCCGACCATGCGCGTTCCTGCGCCCGGCTTCAACAACGCCGACATGCGCGCCGCCTTCTTCATGGAGCGCGGCTATCCCCACACGATGTGCGTCAACCGCAACGGCGACCGATTTGTCGACGAGGCGATTTCCTACAACGACTTCGGCGCGGAAATGATCGCCGACCACCGCAAGACGGGAGCCAACCTCCCCTGCTGGCTGATCTTCGATGCCACCGCGCGCTGGCGCTATCCGATCGGTGCGGTGATGCCCCCGGTGATCCAGCCGGATGCGCTGATCCCGAAGGAATGGTGGGACAACGCGATCTTCAAGGCCTCCTCGCTTGACGAGCTCGCCCGCAAGATCGACGTGCCGGCCGATGCCCTCGCCCGCAGCGTGAGCAAGATGAACCGCTTTGCCGAAACCGGAGTCGATGAGGATTTCGGCCGCGGCGGCAATGCTTATGACCAGTTCTTCGGCGATCCGCGTAACAAGCCCAATCCCTGCCTTGGCAAGATCGAGAAGGCGCCGTTCTACGCCATTCCGGTCGACATCGGCGACATCGGGACCAAGGGCGGACTGAAGACCAACGAAGTCGGGAACGTGCTGGGTGCTGACGGGACACCGATCGTCGGGCTTTATGCCACGGGCAATGTGTCGGGCGCGGTCACATACGATTCCTACCCTGGCGCGGGCGGCACGCTGGGTCCGGCAATGACCTTCGGAATGCTGGCGGCCGAGCACATCGCCCTTCGCTCGGGCAACCAGTAGGTCAGCCCGGACCGCGCGGCGGTTTCCCCCGCCCGCACGGCCCGGGGCATCGGCCTGCCCCGTGGCCGTGGTCCGCCCGATGTCCGCGCAGGTGCTGGCGGGACCCGGGCGGTTGCGGGGATGTCAGGTGGTGATCTGGATCCGGGCGAAGCCGGCGATGGTGCCGATGTCCTCGCCCAGTTGCA
>Ga0207705_10000198_pt1 | contig 61005 bp, 53 predicted proteins | sample KBSC13metaG_FD_184314 | JGI IMG/M metagenome (GOLD analysis project Ga0207705, IMG submission 184314) | Corn rhizosphere microbial communities from Kellogg Biological Station, Michigan, USA - KBS C1-3 metaG (SPAdes) (version 2) | ecosystem: Host-associated > Plants > Roots > Rhizosphere > Soil ... | reverse complement strand
GGCCAGCTGGTTCTGTTCGTCCTCGGACTTGGCCTGCTGATCGGGTCTCGCGGATTGGCGCGCGTACGCGGTTGACCTCCGCGGGCTGCACAGCGAACGCGGGCGGGAGCAGCGCAGCGACAAATTCTTCAGGGACGATGCGAACAATCCCGCTGTTTCGTCGCAATCCACGGCGGACGGCGGGTTGTCACCCGCCCTACCTACAAAAGCAAAGCCCGCCTTGCGGCGGGCTTTAGCTTTTTCCAACTTGATCCCGGATCGCCGCTACGCAGCGTCCGGGATGACGCATCGGCAGTGGCGCGCACTGCGTGCGAAAGGCGCTGGATCCCGGGTTTCGCGCTGCGCGGTCCGGGATGACGTTCTGACAAAGGCGTGCGCTACGCGCACGCGTCAGAACGTCACTTGATCTTGCCTTCCTTGTAGATCACGTGCTTGCGGACGACGGGGTCGTATTTCTTGACCTCCATCTTGTCCGGGGTGTTTTTCTTGTTCTTGTCGGTGGTGTAGAAGTGGCCGGTGCCGGCCGAGGAAGTCAGGCGGATCTTGTCGCGTTTGCTTGCCATGGGAGTTCTCCTTACACCTTCTCGCCGCGTGCGCGCAGATCGCTGAGCACTGCGTCGATGCCGTTCTTGTCGATGGTGCGCAGGGCCTTGCCGGACACGCGCAGTTTCACCCAGCGGTTTTCGCTCGCGACCCAGAACCGGCGTTCGTGCAGGTTGGGCAGCCAGCGGCGGCGGGTCTTGTTGTTGGCGTGCGAGACGTTGTTGCCGGTCGTCGCACCTTTACCGGTGACCTGGCATACACGTGCCATGGCATTCTCCTCATGGTGATCCGCGTGGCCCGCGGAAGTTCGGCCCGGCTGGATTCCACGCGATTCGCCGGAAATTGCCGCGTCGATCCCGCGTCGCGTCGCGGAATGCCCGGATCCCCGGGCCGGCTTGAAGTCAGCCGCTAAATGTAGCAGGCGGCGGGCTGCAAGGCAATCGGAGAACGTGCATGAAACCGCATGGTGTGGGACAATCCCGGTCTTTGACCCTTTCCCCAGCGGAGCTTGCAAGAACATGGCAGAAGAGACCCCGGCCGCGAGCAACGGCCAAGCCGCCCCCCAGATGCAGATGGCGCTGCAGAAGATCTACGCGCGCGACGTCTCCTTCGAAGTTCCGAATGCGCCCAAGGTGTTCCAGGAAGACGGCCAGCCGCAGGTTCAGTTGAACCTGAGCCACAAGGCCACGCCGCTGGAAAGCGACAACTACGAAGTGGTGCTCACCCTCACGGTCACCTGCACCCTGAACGAGCGCACGGCGTACCTGGCCGAAGTGCATCAGGCCGGCGTGTTTTCGTTCGTGGGTTTCGACCCGCAGAACCTGTCGGTGGTGTTGGCCACGTACTGCCCGAACGTGCTGTTCCCGTTCGCGCGGCAGGTCGTTTCCGATCTGGTCCTGAATGGTGGCTTCCCGCCACTGCTGCTGCAGCCGATCAATTTCGACGCGCTCTACGCCGAACAGCAGCGCCAGCAGCAGGGGCAAATCGGCGACGGCGACGCCAAGCCCGCCTTGAACGCCTGACGCCATGTCTCGCGCGGCGGTTGCCGTTCTCGGCGCCGGCTCGTGGGGCACCGCGCTGGCCGCACTGCTGTGCGGCAATGGCATCGCGACCCGGTTGTGGGGCCGCGATGCCGAGGCCTTGGCGCACATCGCCGCCAGCCATCGCAACCAGCAGTATCTGCCGGATCTGGAGCTGCCGCCGGCGTTGGCATACGTGGCGGATCTGGCCGACGCATTGCGTGGCGTGGACGTCGCGCTGGTCGCGGTACCGAGCCATGCCTTCCGGCAGATGTTGGACGAGGCCGCGCCGCTGCTGCCGGCCGGCGCCGGCTATGCGTGGGCGACCAAGGGCTTCGAGCCCGGCACCGGGCGTTTCCTGCACGAACTGGTGGCCGAACGCCTGCCGGAGACGCCGGCCGCGGTGGTCACTGGTCCTTCGTTCGCGCGCGAAGTCGCGGCCGGCATGCCCACCGCCGTGACCGTGCATTCCGGCGACGATGCCTTCGCGCATCGCGTGGCCGCGACGCTGCACGGCCACGCCTTCCGCGCCTATACCGGCAACGACATGCTGGGCGCCGAACTCGGCGGCGCGATGAAGAACGTGCTGGCGGTGGCGACTGGCGTCGCCGACGGCATGCAGCTCGGCCTCAACGCGCGCGCCGGCCTGATCACCCGCGGCATGAACGAGATGCTGCGCCTGGGCGATGCGCTGGGCGCCAAGGCGCAGACGCTGATGGGACTGGCGGGCCTGGGCGATCTGGTGCTCACCTGCACCGGCGATCTTTCCCGCAATCACCGGTTCGGCTTTGCGCTGGGCCGCGGCGTGCCGCTCAAGCAGGCGCTGGCCGACATCGGGCAAGTGGTCGAAGGCGCGGTCACCGCCGATGAGGTGATGCGGCTCGCCGATCGACACGGGCTCGATTTGCCGATCTCGCAGCACGTGCAAGCCGTGCTGCGCGGCGAGATGACGCCCACCGATGCACTGCATTCGCTGCTGGCCCGCGACCGCAAGCCCGAATATCCGGAGAACCTGTTTCACTGATCAGTGGGCATGCCGGCACTGCAATCGGAGCTGCTGTCGTGGAAAGTCAGGCCATGGAAGGCCGTTCTGGATCTTCAGACCGCGAAGCAGCGCAGTTCGCATGCCGTTGAACGAGGCAGCGTTCATGGATGAACGCACAAAAAGTCAGGCCACGGAAGGCCGTTCTGGGCTTTCAGATCGCCGGGCCTCGGAGGCTTGCGCGGGATTGAACGGAGCAGCGTTCATGGATGAACGCAAAAAACATGCGCTATGCTTGAGCCTTTTGAGCGCCGGAAGCATCGCGCATGCAACACCGCAGCAACCAGGGCGAAGCGCCGGCCGGGCGCGCTGCAGGCAAATCCGCGGCGGGCGTGTCATTGCCCGCCGAGTGGACACGCCTGTTCGCGGCGGCAGGCGGCGAGGCGGGTGCGAGTCAGACGCCGACGCTCGGTTTCCTGCTGGAACTGTTGCAGGATGAGCCCGCGGTATCGCGGATCGAAATCGCGCCCGTGCTGCTGGAAATCATCGCCAAGGGGCGACTCGGTCGCGCCGTGCCGCTGGATCCCAAGCAGCTTCTGAACGCCGGGCTGCCGGACACCGAAACCCGCCTCGCGGCGAGTGTCCTGGGTCTGCCGCAGACCCAGCGCAAGGGCCGCACCTACGCGCAGCTTTCGGGCGCGTTCGGCGACGCGCTGCTTTGCGAAATCCTGAAGGATGCGCCCAGCCTGTTGGGTGGTGTGGCGGGTTTGCGCCTGTCGCTCGGCAAGCAACGCCCGCTGGAATGGGATTGGCAACTGGAGCGCGATGGCCGTCAGAAGCTGTTGCCGAAGCTGCCCATGCACCAGCGGCTGATCCGGGTCGGCGGCTTGTGGTATCTCGATCCGGAACGCGCGGAACTCGGGCCGCTGGATGGCGACGCTGCCGAGGTTGCGCTGATCGAGGCGCCGCCGCTGGCGCCGGAATACGCCGAAGCCTTGTCGGAGCGGGTGGCCGCCTCGCCCTGGGCCGCGCGCATTCCCGCGCCACAGGCGTTCGCTGCCGTGCAACGCGCCGATCTCGCGCCCAAGCCGGTGATGATCTATCAGGCGCTCACCCGTCACGCGCGGATCGGCGCCGGCACGCCGCCACTCGCGTATGCGCGGCTTGCGTTCGATTACGGTGGCGAGCGCCTGCCCGGGCGCGGCGGCGAAGCCACGGTGCGGCGCGTGCGCAACGGCAAGCTGGTGGAAATCATCCGCAAGCGCGCCGAGGAACTGGCGCGGATGGAACGGCTGGAAGCGTTTGGTCTCGCGCCCGCGGTCGATTGCGAAGGCCTGCCGTGGGACATGGCCGATGCGCTGCCGGAGGACGCCTGGGTATTCCCCGGCAAGGGTTACGCGGGCGCGCTGGAGGTGAACACGCCCGCGCGCTGGCTCGGTTTGCGGGAGAAGCTGGAACAGGACGACTTCGTTGTCGAGTACGCATCCAGTTTTCCCTTCGAGGTGCTGGAAGGTCCGCCGCGCTGGTACGGCGTCGCGCATGCCGACGATGGTGGCGAGGCCTTCGAGTTCGAAATGGGGATCGAGGTTGAAGGCAAGCGCGTCAACCTGCTGCCGACCGTGGCGCGCGCGTTGTCGGAACACACCTTGTCGCTGACCGCGCCGGAAAACGAAACCAAGGATGCGGTGTGGTACGCGCCGGTGGACGACCGTCGCCGTGTCGCGGTGCCGCTCGCGACGTTGCGCGAATTGCTGGCGCCGCTCGCCGAATACCTGGCGCATCCGCGCGACAAGTTGCGCCTGCCACGGGTGCAGGCGGGCAGGCTGGAAGAATTCGAAAACGCGCTGCCGAAGAACGGCAAGCTGGATGCGCCGAGCGACCTGACCGGCTTCACCACGCGTCTGCGCGAGGCTGCCGAGCATGCCTCCGACGCGGTGCCCGAAGGACTGGTCGGCGAATTGCGCGGTTACCAGCGCGAAGGCTTGCGCTGGTTGAACGCGCTGGCGGCTGCCGGGTTGGGCGGTGTGCTGGCCGACGACATGGGCCTTGGCAAGACCGTGCAACTGCTCGCGCACATCCTTGCGCTCAAGCAAAGCTCGGCGCTCTCGCAGCCGGCGCTGATCGTCGCGCCGACCAGCCTGATCCCGAACTGGCAGGCCGAAACCGCGCGCTTCGCGCCGTCGCTGAAGGTGCTGACGCTGCACGGACCGGAACGCGTCAAGAGTTTCGATCGCCTCGCCGGCCACGACGTGATCCTCACGAGTTACGCGCTGCTGCCGCGCGATCTCTCCGTGCTGCGCGAGCAGCCGTTCGCGATGGTGGTGCTGGACGAGGCGCAGCAGGTGAAGAACCCGCGAACGCAGGCGCGGCGGGCATTACTGTCGATCGCATCGAAGCGCCGCGTGTGCATGACCGGCACGCCGCTGGAAAATCACCTCGGTGAATTGTGGTCGCAGGTCGATCTGGCGGTGCCGGGATTGCTGGGCGACGAAGGTTCGTTCCGTCGTCACTACCGCATTCCCATCGAACGCCAGGCCGACGCCGACTGCCAGGCGCGGCTCAACCAGCGGATCGCACCGTTCATCCTGCGCCGCACCAAGGCGCAGGTCGCGACGGAGTTGCCCGCAAAAACCGAGATCGCGCGACGCGTGGTGCTGTCGGGCAAGCAGCGCGAACTGTACGATTCGCTGCGCGTATCGCTGGGCGACGAAGTGCGCGAAGTGGTGCGCCAGCGCGGTCTTGAGCACAGCGGCATCATCGTGCTCGATGCGCTGTTGAAGCTGCGCCAGACCTGCTGCGATCCGCGTCTCGTCAAACTCGAATCTGCGCGTGGCGTGCGCGAATCAGCCAAGCTGGAACTTCTGATGGACATGCTGCCCGACCTCCTGAGCGAAGGCCGGCGCGTGCTGCTGTTTTCGCAGTTCACCGAAATGCTGGGGCTGATTGCGCGCGAGTTGAACCGCCGGCATCTGCAGTACGTGACGCTGACCGGCGATACCCGCGACCGCGCCGAGCCCGTGCGCAAGTTCCAGGACGGCGAGGTGCCGCTGTTCCTGCTGTCGTTGAAGGCCGGCGGCGTGGGCTTGAACCTCACTGCGGCCGATACCGTGATCCATTACGACCCGTGGTGGAATCCCGCCGCTGAAACCCAGGCCGCCGACCGCGCGCACCGCATCGGCCAGGACAAGCCGGTGTTCGTGTACCGCCTGATCTGCGCCGACACCGTCGAGGAACGCATCGAGGACCTGAAGGCGCGCAAGGCGGAACTCGCGCAAGCGGTGCTGGAAGGCGGCGGCACCCGTGACAGGCTGAGATTCGACGAGACCGATCTGGACGCGTTGTTCGCGGCGGAATGATTCGCTCCGCGGTTCATCACCGGCGCGAATCCGGTTTGCGCTCGGCGCGTTTCAGGAACACCCGCATCTCCTTTGCGGCCTGCACGTCGCCCCGCGCTTCTGCAACTGCAATACCACGCTGCCACGCATCGGTGGCGCCCGGTGCATCGCCCGATTGCAGGCACGCCTTGCCCAGCAGCTTCCACGCGGCGGAATAATCCGGATCGAACTCGAGCGCGGCGCGCAGGTGCACGATTGCTTCTGCCGCGTCGCCCGCCTCCAGCAACGCCGCGCCCAGCGAATAACGCAGCAGCGCGCCGTCACGCGAACCGCCGAGTTGTGCACGCAGAGTATCGATGCGATTCATTCGGGTGCAACACTGTGCATACAGCTTGGTGAGTTCACAGTCCTTGGCTCGGCGGTATGAGCGCAGCGGCCAACAGCTGGGTACGCTCCGCCGTAATGGTGTCCTCGGCAGACCACCAACCCTTGTTGTCGCTCCGCATACCCCAAAACCCGACGGTCAAGAAGCCATCATCCGGATGGCAGGCCAAGTGGGATTCGCTGATACCTGCAACGACGAGCCGTCCGTTGAGGTGCGCCTTGAACCATACCGGGTACGAGCAGTTGGCCCAGTCTGTGCGGCCCGGCGCGCGTGCCTGCATTTGCCGGAAATCGGCATCTGGTGCCGTCCGGCGATCCATACCCCAGGGATCCCGGACATATCGTTGCGCGGCACGCATGGCGAGCGCAGGCGTCAAAGCGCACTGCGGCGAAGCACTCGGGCAATAGTTTCCTTTGCTTATGTTCAGAGCGTAGCCGTACCTCAAACGGATGCGAGTGGGGGCACTCCATCGGTTTCCGCCCAGCCAGCGTCGCCACTGAAGGTCCGTGATATGCGGGAAGGCGGGCGGGTGGGTCACATTGATCGCGACCGGATGGCCATCGATCAATGCAAGATATCCGGTCGATCCGCCGTCGCGCATGCACGTGCCCGACAGCTCTCCGATTTGGCCGCCAACAGGCACGGTGGCGTTACCCTCTTTTCGGAACACCACCCAGTACTGGCAGTCAGCTGTACCCTCGATCGTAAACGCACCTCCCAATCCTGCCGATGGGAGGTACATCACTGTGAAGAAGCCGCGGTCGAACTGTCTCAGTGCCTTGCGCAGGCTCGGATCCGGCGCCGCGGCAAGAATCGAGATCTCGCGGTCGACCGACTGCGTATCGGCGTCATGCGGAGTGGGCAACACCGCGATATCTGCGGCCGCGAGCGCTTTCATTACGTCTGGCGTATCCGCCGGCAACGCTTTTGCGACTGCAAGCAGACGCGCCGCGATCGGGCGGTCGCGGGTGGTGTCCGGATTGTCCACATTGCGCAGGAAGGCAATACGCAGTCGGTAGAAATGCGCAAGCGCGTTATCCGACGTGGGAAGCGACGGGAATTGGCGCTGAGCGGCTGAACGCCACCACATTTCACGATTGCGATCCCCGATCCAGTTGATCTCGTCTTTTTTCAGATCGTCCGCGCGCGATGGATCCCTCGCCAACGCCGCCGTATAGGCCACCGATAACTGCCCATCCAATATCAGCAAGTCCCGATGGCTACAGATCGTTTGCGCGACCGGATCATGTATACGGTTGCAATCGATGCCAGTCGCCAATGCGTGAGACGCCGGCAACAGGATGACCGCCAACTGCGTCCAACGGTTCAGTAGCTTTCGCGCGCTCATGACCCGGTTGTCTCAGGCACGCGTCGCACGCTACCACTCTTGCAGATTCTGCGCATGTCTTGATCCAGGGTTGAGCTGGCTAGTCCACGAAGATCAGCCCCGAGATCGCAGCGTGTGCGGCCAAATGTCGTTCAGTGCACCTGCGCGTAACGCCAGTAATTCGCCGCCGGCAGCAGCACCGTGGGCGTGGCTTGTTCGGGCGGTTGCTGGCCGCGGCGAAGCGTCGCCAGCGTCGGTGCATTCCAGATCACCATCCAGGTGCCGCGGTACGGTTGCACTAGCCGCGCATAGCGAAGATCGCTGGCGTCGAGGCGTTCGGGATAGTCGATCACCAAGCCGCGCGGATGCTTTGCTGCCCAGTCCTGCAGGAATTGGCCTTCGTACAGCCGATCGATGGGCCGGGTCATCCGCCCCATGAATTGGAACTGGCCGTCATAGATGCCGAGGTTGCCGATCGCGTGGCCTTCGGCTTCGGCGTGCGCCAGCAGGTTCGAAGCCGGTCGCATGTCGAAGGCGGGATACAGCGCCACCGCAAACAGCCCGTACGCGCCGGCGGTGCCGATCAGGCTGGCGCTGGCGATGCGGCGCAGCTTGCCGCGTCCCGGCAGCAGCACGAACACGCCGATCAGCAGATACAACACGCCAAAAGGTGCGCTGACCGGTGCGAGATCGCGCAACCAATGACCGTGCAGTCTGGCCGGCCCGACCAGCGGCAATGCGAACAGCAACGCCGCGAGTGCGAATGATCCGATGGCCAGCGGCCACGCGCCCAGCCATGCACTTTGCGCAAGCCGTTCATCGCGCGCCCGCAGCGTGGCGATTGCCGCCGCCATCAGGATGGCCGCGGCCGGCAGTTCCGGTACCAGGTAATAACTCTGTTTGCCGCTGAAGGCGCTGAAGATCACGAACGCGCCCACCAGCCACACCAGCGCCATCCTGAATCCAGGCGACCAGGGTCTGCGCAGTGTTGCGAAGGCGGTCCACATGCGCGGCCACAGCACGAACGGAAACAGCAGCACGGCGAGCCACGGTACGTACCACCAGAACGGCCGCCTGTGGATGAACGCGTCCACCACCCGCCCACCGGTTTGCTTGTAGAGCAGGTTGTGCGTGTAGCTGCCGCCGCTCAACTGGATGGCGGGCACCACCCACGCAGCGAGCATGATGCCGCCGCCGATCACCGCGGCGAATCCGAAGCCGTACCAGCGCCCCGGATGCTCGCGCGCGTAGGCACTCCACCACGGGCCCAGCAACCACACCGGCAACGTGTGCACCAGCATCACCGGCCCCTTGGTCAAAAGGCCAAGCCCGATGCAGATTGCGAACCCGATCCAGCGCGGTTTGGCGCGGCGCGGGCCGGTGACGAGGCACAACATCGCGCCCAGCACCCACACCGCCAGCAGGCCGTCGTACATGATCTGCAGGCCGTATAGAAGGCCGTACGAAAACGCCAGCAACAGCCACGGCGTGGAGCGCGCGACCCACGCCCGCTCCGGAAACAGGCGCCGTGCCAGTTCCTGCGCCAGCACCAGTTGCGAGGCGCCGATCAGCACCATCAACACGCGCGGCCAGACATCGTTGACACCGAACGCGGCCCAGCCGGCATGGATCAGCCAGAACAGCAATGGTGCCTTTTCCGAATATGGCGCGCCGTTGATGTGCGGCACCCAGAACTGGTGGTGCGCCCACATGTCCCACGCCACCGCCAGCGCGCGGGTGGAATGCAGCGGAATCGGCGGCTGCATGAAAATCGTGATCAGTGCCACCAGCAGGTACAGCGGCAGCCACCACAACAGGGCGCGCAGGCGTTCGGTGAGGGCGTAGGAAGCGTCGGTCACTGTGCGTTCGGATGCGCCGTGGTGCGCTGCGAGTGTAATGGATGCGCTCGGCGCATCAGGCGTGCGCGGCGTCGCGCAAAGGCAAAGCCTGCCACGCCGCGATCACCTCGTCCGGCATGATCTGGTCTACGCGGTTGCGTTGCGGCAATCCACCGAGGGCGACGACGGCACTGCCGGTCGGGCTGCGCGGCAGCCACAGCGATGGTGGTTGCGCGCCGTACAGCACGATCAACGGACAACCCAGTGCGGCTGCGGCCTGCGCGGGACCGGTATCGATCGAAACCATCGCGGCGGCGTGTTCGCACAAGGCCAGCAGGCGCCGCAGCGGCAACTCATCGCCGGCTGCGAGCACGCGATCGGAATGCGCGGCGCCGGCGATCTGGCGCAGCAACGCAGCCTCGGGCGGCGCGCCGCACAGGACGATCTTCGCATCCGGGCGCCGCGCAAGCACGGCACGGATGACGGCCACCCAGTGGGTCAGCGGCCATTGCTTGTCGTCACCGAGTTGTCCGGCGCGCCCGCGCTTGAGAGTGCGCTTGTTGCCCGGTTGCAGCAGCACCAGCGGCGCATTGTCGAAGCTGCATGCGCGCAGCCACTGCTGCAGGTCGGCACGGTCGGCGGCATGGACCGGCAGGCAAGGTGCATTCGGTGCGGCGGCCTGCGGCGCGTCGGCGAAGGCGGCCGGCGTCATCGCGCCAAAACGTTGCCAGCGGTCGATCCAGTGTTCACCCTCTCGCAACATGCAATCAGGATTCGCGAACGCGCAGTGGTCGTCCGGAATGTGCGCGCGCTGCAACAGCCAGCGAATCTTGTCGATCGACCAGTCGTCGCACACGTAAACCGGGCCGGGCGGTTGCGCGCGCAACCGCGCGACCAGATGTCGCTGGCTGGGATCCAGCCAGTAGGGACGCTTGCGGCTGGCGAGCCTGAGCGTGGGGTCTGCATCCGGATGTCCCGCGAACAAGGGCTCCAGCCAGCCGCCCGATCCCAGCACGCGACAAGGCTGACCGTACCTGCGGTGCAGCAGGCGCAACAGCGGCGTCAGCAACACCATGTCCCCGAAGGCGCCGAAGCGGATCACGAGGGGCGGCGCGAAGGTGGGCGGCATGCTTTGGGCGCGGACGAGTTTCGTGCAGTCGTCAGCGGGCGCTTCCGACTCACGCATGGCATTGGGGGTTGCCATTATCGCGGAGTTGTCGTCATCGATGAATCGCCCCGGCGAAGACGCAGCGACAGGGCAAAGCAGCAGCCGAGCAACAATTCCAATGGCGCACGCAGATAGTCGAAGCGCCAGGTCAGGTAATCGAAAAGATTGACGATCAGCATGATCCCGAGGCACCCGAGCAACGCCCAGTACAGGACGTTGCCGACGATGCCTGCGCGACGGGCCAGCACCAGGTCGCGCACCAGCAGCGCGAACGCGGCCAGCAGCAAGCACGCGCCCATGACCCCCAAGCCGACGACTGCCTGCAGATAAGCATCGTGCAGATGTGGAGGCACGTAGCCGCCGATGTGGATGCCGCTGGCGACGATCAAGGGGTGGATGCTGCGCAGGCCGATGCCCCACAACGGGTGCGTTTGCCAAGCATGCCAGCCGAGTTCGGCGAGCTGTACGCGTATGGTGACCGAACTGGAAGGGAGATCCTCCAGTTCGCCGTGCGCCAGCGCCGCGGCGATCGCTTCGCCACCGGCGAGTCGATGCGCCACCAGCGCGTAACCGACGGCCAGTGCCGCGATCACGGCGAGCAATGCCATGCCCAGTGCGATGGCGGCCGGACGGTGCCACTGTCGATGGACATCGCGCAGGCAGGCGTACAAGGCGATCGGCACCATCAACGCTGCGGCCAACCAGGCGCCGCGCGATTGCGCATACAGCAGGCACGCCAGCAGCGGCACACCCGCCACCACCAGAACGACTGCGAAACCGATCCTCTTGCGGCCGAGAGGGTGCGGTGGTCGCGACAGTGCAAACAGGGACAGCAGCAGGAGTCCCATCGCCGCATATTCCCCCACAATGTTCTCGGCATAACGAAGGCGCAGGCGCAAGGCGCCGCCGACAATCGCATCGATGCGAGCCCACGGTGTGCATACCAATGCGGCGACTACGAAGCCAGCCACCATCAAGCCCAGCAGCAGCGGCATGCGGCGCGGCCGCTCCGCCAACCACGCCCCGATCGCGCATGTCAGCACGCCGACCCGGATCGGTTCGGCGTTGTAGGAGAGATGCTTGCCGAAGGACAATTCCGGTGTCAGTCGGGCGACGTATGCGGCTTGCAATACGGCGTAGGCAATGAAGGCCAGCACCAGCCACGAGAGTGGATGCCGGACCAGCGCGCGCCAGCGTTTTCCGCCTGCCACCACCAGTATCAACAGCGCTGCAGCGCCGCCGTATTCGGGCCGCAACCACTTTCCGAAGTGGGTCATCGCGAAGAATGCCTGGAAGGCCAATGCTGCCCAAGCCAGCCGCGCCGCCCACGAATCGCCGACTGTCGCGGTGCCGCTCAATGCAGCGTCGCGGCCAGCGCTTCGCCCACCCGCCGCACGAACGTATTGCGGTTCTGGATGAACCACGCACGACCACGTTCACCCAGGGCACGCAGCTCGCTGTCGCTGAGGCTCAGCGCGTGCTCGATGGTCTGCTCCAGCGCGCGCTCGTCGAAATAAAATGTCTTGGCCAGCGCCATGTTGCCGGTATCGGCGTAGGGCACCAATATCCCGCGCTCGGGCGTGACCAATTCGTTCATCGGCGGTGCGTCCACCGTCACCGTCACTGCGCCTACGCCCAATGCCTCGACGAGGTAATGCCCCCAGCCATCGGTTTCCGACAAGCACAAATGGAAGGCGTGGCTGTTCTGCAGCCGTTGCAACTCGGCGTAATGCGCGGGATTGGATGCGTCGAGATAACCCAGTCGATGCTCGATGTTGGGTGCAGATGGGCCGGGATGCGCCTCGCGCGGATGCTGCAGGACGGTCAACGTTGGCCATTCGGGGTGCCGCCGCCAAACCGCCATCAGCCGATCGGTACCCTTGATGCGGCTGCCGCCGGCAAGATGGAAGAACTTGCGTTCACGGGGAACCGCAGGGTCGTAGCGGTCGTCGCTGTGGAAACCGACCCAGCTGGTCGGTTGACCGAGCCGCGTGAATATCAACGCGGCGTTGTGCGTCTTGGCCCAGATGCGATCGATCGAGCCCACGAAATGCTGGTCGCGCCGATCGAACCACTCCGGGTTTGGCAGCGCAACATTGCAGCGTGAGCGCACCAATTGGATTGGCCACAGATGTTCGAACATGATGTTGAGATCGAACACCTGCGGAGGGCGCCATTGGCGGCGCAGCCCGAACCATGCCTGCTGCGCACGCACGTAGGGGCGCATCCATCTGCGCCGCCGCCGATGTTCCTGCTTCCAACCGAGCGCCGTCAGCGTGACCTCGCAGCCGTTGAGCCGCAATGCATCGGCGAGCAGCCGGGAATCGCGGGAAAGCCCGAAGCCGTTGTCCCAGAAAACCAGATTGACGGTGGTCATGCGCGTTGTTCCGTGTACGCGTGCACAGTGGCCGATTTTTGCCGGCTTTTCCTTGTCGGGGCAACCATGATAGCCGGCATTGTCGCATTCGGATCTGAATGTTGGCCGTCGGCGGCGCGATTTTCGATTGAGCCGGCATGGCGCCAGCATCGGGCTGCAATGATTTCGCCCGACGCGCTGCCTCGCGCTCGCGATGACGTGAATCGCGGCGCTCGGTTACCCTCTGCCCTCGTACCGTCACCCCTGGAGGCTTCGCTTCCCATGCCGCCCACCCACGCGCTGCTCAGCGCCTGCGTGATCACCTTGAACGAGGCCGATCGCATCGCCGCGTGCCTCGACTCGCTCGCATTTTGCGATGAGGTGGTGGTGGTCGATTCGGGTTCCACCGACGGCACCCGCGAGACCGCCGCCGCCCACGGCGCGCGCGTGATCGAACACGCGTTCGAGGGTTTCCGCGCGCAGAAGGACTTCGCGGTGGGGCAGGCATGCCATGAATGGGTGCTGTGCCTCGATGCCGACGAACGCGTCACGCCCACGTTGCGCGCGTCCATCGAAGCGGCGCGCCACGGCGGGTTCGACAACTTCGCCGGTTTCCGTTTTGCGCGCAGCACCGAATATTTCGGCGCGTTCCTGCGTCACGGCAACGCCTATCCCGACCGGGTGCTGCGCCTGTTTGATCGCCGCCGCGGCGGCTGGCGTGCGGGCCGCGAGATCCACGAGCATGCCGTGGTCGACGGCAACGTGACCACGCTCGCGGGCGACCTGCAACACGTCGCCTACCGTTCGCTCGACGATCAGCTCGCGCGTTATCGGCGTTATGCCGCCATGATGGCAACCCACATGCATGCGAGCGGTCGCCGCGCACGTCTGCGCAACCTGATCGTGAATCCCGCGTGGCGTTTCCTGCGTGGTTACGTGTTGCGCGCGGGGTTCCTCGATGGCTGGCGCGGCTTCCTGTTCGCGTGCATGGAAGCCGACTACGTGCGCGAAAAATTCGCACGGCTGTGGCTGCTGCAGCGCGTTAATGATGGACCGTAGTCGCGAAGTGGGATGGCGGCTGGCAAAATAAAGGGTCGGGTTTCGCTGGCAATGGTTGCCGCGAACGGCAGGATTCGCAGCGAGGCATCATGAAAACCGCATTGATCACCGGGGTGTCAGGACAGGATGGCGCGTATCTCGTCGAGCTGCTGCTGGACAAGGGTTACAAGGTGTATGGTGCGTACCGCCGCACCAGTTCGGTCAATTTCTGGCGGATGCAGGATCTCGGTGTTGCCGAGCACCCGAACCTGGAACTGGTCGAGTACGACCTGACCGACCCGGGTTGCAGCCTGCGCCTGATCGAAAAGGCCCGGCCGGACGAGGTCTACAACCTCGCCGCACAAAGCTTCGTCGGGGTGTCGTTCGAGCAACCGATCACGACCGCCGAAATCACGGGGCTTGGGGCGTTGCACCTGCTGGACGCGATCCGCACGGTCAAGCCGGACACGCGGTTCTACCAGGCATCGACGTCGGAGATGTTCGGGAAAGTCCAGGCGGTACCGCAGAACGAACACACGATGTTCTGGCCGCGCAGTCCCTATGGCGTGGCCAAGCTGTTCGCGCACTGGAGCACGGTCAACTACCGCGAATCCTTCGGCATCTTCGGCGCCAGCGGAATCCTGTTCAACCACGAATCGCCGCTGCGCGGGCGTGAGTTCGTGACCCGCAAGATCACCGACGCGGTGGCGCGGATCAAGCTCGGCAAACAGGAACACCTGGAACTGGGCAATCTCGATGCCAAGCGCGACTGGGGCTATGCCGCGGAATACGTCGAAGGCATGTGGCGGATGCTGCAGGCGCAACAGCCGGACACCTTCGTGCTGGCGACCGGCCGCACCGAAACCGTGCGCGACTTCGCGGCGCTCGCGTTCAAGGCCGCCGGCATCGGCATCGAATGGAAGGGCAAGGAAGAGGGCGAAACCGGCATTCGCACCGATACCGGCAAGCCGGTCGTCAGGATCAACCCCAAGTTCTATCGTCCCGCGGAAGTTGAAATGCTGATCGGCGATGCCGCGCACGCGCGCGAGGTGCTGGGCTGGCAGGCCAAGACTTCGCTGGAAGACCTGTGCCGGATGATGGTGGAAGCCGATTTGAAGCGAGTCGAACGTGGCGTCTCGTTCTGACAAGCCGCGCGCGCTGCTGACGGGTTATCACGGCTTCACCGGCCGCTACGTCGCGGCCGAACTCGAAGCAGCCGGCTACGAGGTCGTCGGGTTGGCGCACGACGGCGATCCGCCGTGCGAAGGCGTGCTGCGCGCGAATCTGCTGGATCGCGCAGCGGTTCGTCAGGCGGTCGCGGAGGCCCGCGCCGACGTGGCGCTGCACCTGGCCGCGATTTCGTTCGTCGCGCATGGTGACGCGGACGAAATCTACCGCACCAACGTGGTCGGCACGCGCAATCTGCTGGATGCGCTGGCGGCATCCGAGGTGAAACCGCGGCGCGTGGTGCTGGCCAGCAGCGCCAACATCTACGGCAACGCCGCCGTCGAATCCATCGGTGAAAACACGCCGCCCGCCCCGGCCAACGATTACGCCGTGTCCAAGCTCGCGATGGAATACATGGCACGGCTGTGGATGGATCGACTTCCCATTGTGCTGGTGCGGCCGTTCAACTACACCGGCGTGGGCCAGCACGAAAACTTCCTGATCCCGAAGATCGTCGCGCATTTCAGGCGCCGCGAAAGGACGATCGAGCTCGGCAACACCGACGTCGCGCGGGATTTCTCGGACGTGCGCGACATCGCGCGCGCGTATGCCGCGATCGTCGGGAAGGCGCCCGCGGGTGAGGTCGTCAACCTCTGCTCCGGCATCGCGCATTCGCTGGGCGACGTGCTGGAGATGATGACGCGCATTGCCGGTTACGCGATCGATGTGCGGGTAAACCCCGCGTTCGTGCGCAGCAATGAGGTCAAGCGGCTGGTGGGTTCGAACGCCCATTTGCGCGAACTCACCGGCTTCACGCCATCGATGGCGCTGGAAGAAACGCTGCGCTGGATGTATTCGGCGCCGTGATTCAGGTGACGAGCGCGCGAACGGCTTCGGCGATCCGCGCTCTGAAGGCGCGATCGTTGTCCTCGAACCACGTCCGCGCGGTCGTGCCCATGCGTTCGAGTTCAACCTCGGACGTTGCCAGCAGGCGTTCGACGGCGCGCTCCAGCGCGGCTTCGTCGTAGAAGTACGTGGTGGCGAGGCTCTGCGTGCCGGTCCGCGAAGGCACGATCAGTGCGCCGCGTTCGCGCGTCACCATTTCATTCATCGGCGGCGCGTCCAGCGTCACGACTACCGCGCCCACGCCCATCGCTTCCACGAGGTAGTGGCCGAAGCCCTCGGTTTCGGACGGACAGAGATGGAAGCGGTGCGCGTTCTGGATGCGCTTCAGTTCGTCGTCAAGAATGTAATCAACCCGGTGCACGATGTTCGGCGCGTGCACGACTTCGCGCGCGGCGCGCGGACTCTGCAGCACGGTGAGGCGTGGCCATTCGGGATGCTTGCGCCACGTCGCGAGCAGCGTGTCCGTGCCCTTGTTGGCGCTGCGTCCGGCAAGATGAAAGAACGCGCGTTCGCGCGGCACCGACGGATCGCGGCGATCCTCGCTGGTGAATCCGGTGTATTCGGTCTTCAAACCGAGTAACTCGAAAATCGGAATGGCATGGCGCGTCAGCACGAACGCGCGATCGAGGCACGACAGCCATTGGCGATCGCGTTCGTCGAACCATTCCGGATGCGGCAGCAGCACGTTGCGATGCGCGGTGGCGAGGTATTCGGGTCGCACGCGTTCCAGCATCAGGTTCACGTCCCAACGTTGCGCGCCGCGGCCGGCGACCCGGCGCGCGAGCGTTTGGGCGCGCAGTCGCACGGGGTGCACAACCTTGCGCAGCGCGCCGCGGCGGATGCCGCTGAGGGTGACGTCGAAACCCGCGGCAGCCAGCGCGTCGTGCAGCAGGTGCAGATTGCGGCTGAGCCCGAAGCCGTTGTCGCGCGCAATCAGGTTGACCCGGATCATGTATGCGCCAGCATGCCGCGCAACGCGGCATCCAATCGGTCCGGCAACGCCGCGCGCTCGGCTTCGTACCACGCGCGGGAGGCGGCACCCACGGCATCGCAGCGTGCATCATCCATGGCGAGCGCGTGTTCGATCGCCCGTTCCATCGCCGCGTCTTCGAAGTGAAACGTGGTAGCGAGGTGCTGGGTGCGGCTGTGGGACCATGGCACCAGTAACCCGCGGTCGGGCGTGATCATCTCGTTCATCGGCGGTGCGTCCAGCGTGACCACGACCGCGCCGACACTCATCGCCTCGACGATGTAATGACCGAAGCCTTCGGTGGCCGACGGGCACAGGTGGAAGCGATGCGCGTTCTGCAAGCGTTTCAGTTCCGCATCATCGAGGTAGCCGATGCGGTGCTCGATGTTCGCCGACGGCGCTCCGCCGTTCGCTTCCTTCGGGTGCTGCACCACGGTCAATCGCGGCCATTCGGGGTGCCGACGCCACAACGCCAGCAGCGGCCCGGTGTTTTTGGTGCGGCTGGAGCCCGCCAGATGGAAGAACGCGCGTTCCCGCGGCACCGATGCGTCGTGCCGGTCCTCGCTGGTGAAGCCGATGCAGAGGGCGCGACAACCCTTGTCGGCAAAGATGCGCTGCGCTTCCCGCGTTTTCGCGAGCACGAGGTCGATGCGATGCAGAACCTCCATGTCGCGCGGCAAAAACCATTCCGGGTGCGGCAGCAATACGCGGCGCGGTGCATCGTCCAGGAAGGCCCGCGCGATGTGTTCTTCCATCAGCACGAAATCGAACGGCGGGGGCCGGCCATGGCGTTGCCTGCTCGCGAGCCGCGAAGCGTGCCATTTGCCTCTCGTGCGCTGGATCAAACCCGGCAGCCCGCCGCGCCGGCGGGTGTCGGTGAGCTGCACGCGGTAGCCGCGTGCGCGCAGGGTTTCGGCGAGCAGGCGCAGGTCGCGCGACAGCCCGACGCCATTGTCGAAGCCGAGCAGATGTACGGAACCGGCATCAGTCGTCGTCGGGTTCATACGCGCCGAATTGTCCCGCATCCTCGGTCTTCGGTGGGATGCAGCCCGGAACCACAGCACGGCGGTTGAAGAGATACCACTCGCGGCGATTGGCGTGGCCGACGTGGATGGCATCCGCTTCGCGCACGCACGGCGCCAGTGTATTGCCGTACGCGAAAATCCAGCGGTGCGCAGGATCGGCGGCCTGCCACGCGAGCGCTTGTCGCAACTGTTCATGCCAAGCCAGCTTGAAACCGAAGTTGGCTGTCTTGCGGTCGAGCATGTCCAGCATCAACAGATTCTGTTCCTTCCAGGCCACCAGTCCGATCGTATCGCCCGCAGGCACGAGGCTGGCGGTGCGCGCCATCACCGCGCGCGACGACGAATAGCCGTTGAGCAATGGGTAGGCAACCAGGCCCCAGGAGCCCCATGCCACCAATGCGAACGCACACCAGCCCCACGGTGCATGTCGCGGTCGCGCGATCAGCGCAACCAGCACGCCCGCGCTGCCGATCCCGAGGATCATGGCGGTGAGCGGTTGCGGCGAACCATCCAGCGCCGATGATGCCAGCGTTACAAGCTTGTGCAGATGGCCCGTATGCATGCCGATGCCGGCGACCAACAGCACCAGCGCCAATGCCAACGTCAGCGCCCACAACGCCCAGCGAAACGACGCGCGCCGGAGGACATCGGGCAACAGTGGCGCGAGCGCGATCGCGGTGACCGGTAGCGCGGGCAGGATGTATACGTCGCGCTTGCCGCCGCTCAACGAAAAGAAGATCACCACCAGCACCACCCAAGCGAGCGGCAGCAGCGTGCGTGCATCTTTCGCGCGCAGCGCGCGCGACCAGCCAGGGATCGCCCAAGGAATCGCCAGCGAGAGCGGCAGCCATTCGAACGCGATCACCGACAGGTAAAACCACCACGGGTGGATGTGATGCGCGGGTTCGGCGTAGCGGGACACAGTCTGGCCGAGCAGGATGTCGTGCGCGTAGCGCGCGTAAGCCGGATCGCCCGCGTGCACGTGCAACGCCGACCACAGCATCGGCAACGCCCAACCCAGGATCGGGGCCAGGAACAGCAGCGCGAGCCACCAGCGCGCATTCCAGCCCTGCGCCGGCAGCGCGCCATTCCAGCCGCGCCAGCGCACGAACCAGAATGGCACGAACACCAGCAGCGCGATCACGCCGACGCCCTTGGTGATGACGCCGAGGCCGGCTGCAAGAAAACCCAGCGCGTACCAGCGCCACGCGGGACCGAGCAGCAAGTGCCGCAACAAGCCGTACATTGCCAGCGTGATCCAGAACGTTTCCACGCCGTCGATCTGGGCGCCGCGCATCTGGAACGTGAAATCGAAGCTGACGAGTACCGCGGCGGCGGCAAGCAATCCAGCGCGATGATTCCATTGCCGACGCACGAAGTCGTACACCAGCGCAATGCTGCCGAGCCCGGCGAGCAACGAAGGCAGCAGGAACCAGCCGCGCCAGCCGCCGGTGATCGCGTACGCGCAGGCTTCCAGCCACATGAACATCGGTGGCTTGTCGGAATAAAGCTCCACACCGCGATGCGGAAACAGCCACTGCCCGCTGGCCAGCATTTCGCGCGCAACCAGCGCGAAGCGCGGCTCGTCCGACGGCCATGGATCGCGCAGGCCGATGCCGAGTCCCAGCAACAACAGCGCGAACACGAACAGCAACACAAGCTGCACGCGTTCGTCTTCGAACCAGCGGCGGGAGTTGTGGGCAGGCGGCATGGTCGTCATGGCGCGAAGTTGCCGCGATTGTACGTGTGATCCATTACCGATCGGTTCACAGCGGCTGTCGTGAAAAGTCAGGCCACGGAGGGCCGTTCTGGTCTTCCCAAGAGCGATGAGCTCGGCTTCGAAATGGACGGGATGATACGGCGATCAGGGACGATCGCACGAATTATGCCTTCGCGATCACCGCGTAATACATGCCATCGAGCCCGCCTTCACCCGGCAGGATCTGCCATCCCGCGCCGACCGCGCGCCCGACGGGCAAATCGCACCGTTCGGGCTGCGCGTCCGGGTGCGCATCGAGAAACCCGGCGGCGACACGTTCGTTTTCCTCGTGCAGTACCGAGCACGTTGCATACACGAGTAGTCCATGTCGCGCCAGCAGCGGCCACGATGCTTCCAGCAGGCGCGCCTGTTCGCGCGCGAGTTGCGGGATATCGCTTGCGCGTCGATGCAGCTTGATGTCGGGATGGCGGCGAATCACGCCAGTGGCCGAGCACGGCGCGTCCAGCAGGATGCGATCGAACGGTTTTCTGTCCCACCATGCCCCCGGATTGCCGGCATCGCCGTTTCGAAGTTCGCACGCCAGATGCAGGCGTTCGAGATTGGAGCGGATGGAACTCGCGCGTGCGGGTTCACGCTCGAGCGCCAACAGTTCCAACTCCGCGTGCTCGAGCATGTGGCACGCCTTGCCGCCCGGTGCGGCACAGGCGTCCAGAACGCGCATGCCCTCATGCAGATCCATGAGATCGGCCGCGCATTGCGCGGCGCCATCCTGCACGGAGAAATGTCCTTTCGCGAAACCCGGCAGGCGTGCAATGTCGGCGTGCCCATCGATCTGCAAGGCGTCGCGCAGCCATGCGTGCGACTTGGCGAGAATGCCGGCTTCGGCGAGTTCCAGCACCGCCGCTTCACGTGTCGCGCGGCGGGGATTGACCCGCAGCATCGGCGGCGAAGGCTGGTTGTTTTTGGCGAGGATGTCGTCGACGTGGTCCGGCCAATCGTGCTCGAGTGCCTCGACCAGCCAGCGCGGATGCGCAAAGCGTGTCGACTGCTCGCGATCGAGTATTGCATTCAAACCTTCGCGCTCGCGCAGCCAGCGCCGCAGCACCGCGTTGACGAGTTTCGAGAAACCGCCGCGCTGCAACGCACGCGTCGCTTCCACCGTCGCCGCCACCGCCGCGTGCGGCGGCAGGTGCAGGACTTCGAGTTGCACCAGACCCAGTACCAGCAAGGCGTGCAGCGCGGGTTCGCGTTTGCGCAGCGGCTGCTGCAACAGACCATCCAGCGCCTTGTCGAAGCGCAGCCACCAGCGCGCGCCTTCGTTGCACAGCGCGGTCAGGAATGCGCGGTCGCGCGCATCGACCAGCTTCGATTGTGCCGGCTGCAGGTGCTCGCGCAGCGATGCACCACGCAGCGCGACGTCCGCCAGCACTTGAGCCGCCAGTGCACGGGTATCGGTCATGCGGTGCGCAACCCGGCGCGTGCGTTCAGATAATCCGCCGCGTCGATTACCCGGCCGCCGGCGCGTTGCAGCTTCAGGATGCGCAACACGCCCTCGCCGCAGGCGACGTCGATGCCGTGTTTCGAAGCCGCGACAATCGCTCCCGGTTTCGTCCCATCCTCGATCCATGGACCACGGCCCCTTGCTTCAGCTTGCCAAACCCGCACACGCTCGCCCGCCACCACCGCTTCCGCCACTGGCCACGGGTCGAACGCGCGCACTTTGCGTTCAAGTTCGATTGCGGGTCGCGCGAAGTCCAGCTTCGCCTCGGCCTTGTCGAGTTTGTTGGCGTAGGTCGCACCGGTTTCAGGCTGCGGCGTTGCGCGCAGAACCTCGCCCGTGATGACGCGCCGCAAGCCATCCGCCAGTACGTGCGCGCCGATGTCCGCCAGCCGGTCGTGCAGGGAACCGCCGGTGTCGGCGGCGTCGATCGGCGTCGATTCCGACAGCAACACCGGGCCGGTGTCGAGTCCCGCGTCCATCTGCATCAGGCACACGCCGGTTTCGGCATCGCCCGCCAGGATCGCGCGCTGGATGGGTGCGGCGCCACGCCAGCGCGGCAGCAGCGAGGCGTGCACGTTCCAGCAGCCGAGGCGCGGAATTGCCAGCACCCTGCGCGGCAGGATCAAGCCGTAGGCGATCACCACCATCAGGTCGGGCGCGTAGTGGCGCAGACGCTGTCGAGCTTCCGCTGACTTCAGCGATTCTGGTTGCTCGACAGGAATGCCCGTGGTCAATGCCGCCTGCTTGATCGGGCTGGGCGTCAGCTTGCGGCCGCGGCCAGCCGGGCGGTCGGGTTGCGTGTAGACCGCAACGACATCACCCGCTTCGATGCACGCACGCAATCCCGGCACCGCGAAGTCCGGTGTGCCGGCGAATACCAGTTTCGGCCGTTGCACCGGCCGCTCAGCCCGCGTGGCGCCGCTGCTTCTCCAGCTTGCGCAGCAGCAACGAGCGTTTCAGCGGCGACAGGTAATCGACGAACACCTTGCCGACCAGATGATCCATCTCGTGCTGGATGCACACCGCCAGCAGCCCGTCGGTTTCGAGTTCGAATGCCTTGCCGGTGACATCTCGCGCCTTCACGCGAATCCGTTCCCTGCGCTCGACGTCGGCGTACACACCCGGAAAGGACAGACACCCTTCCTGGCACACTTCGGTGCCGCGGCTTTCCAGGATTTCGGGGTTGATGAACACCTGCGGGTCGTCATGCGTTTCGGAAATATCCAGCACCAGCAGGCGCTTCTGGACGTCGACCTGGGTCGCGGCCAGACCGATGCCCGGCGCGTCGTACATGGTGGCCAGCATGTCGTCGGCGAGCCGCTTCAGGTCGGCGTCGAAGGTTTCGACCGGTTGCGCGACCAGTCGCAGGCGCGGGTCGGGAAATTCGAGGATGTCGAGTTTGGCCATGGCTCAAAAAGCACGGGAATCGGGTTTCTGCATGGGGGAAATGGGGCCGCCGCTGGCCATTTTCACGCCCCGGATAGCGTAGCAGGAGACCAATGTCGACCCGCAGTGTTCAGTCCATCACCAAATGTGAAATATGTGCTTGCCGCGGCCGAGCATTCGGGTACACTCGGCCGAAACTTGCGGGGGATCGGGGGATTGCCGGTCATGGTTAAGAAACTGCTTGCGCTTACCGCGGGCCTGCTGATCACGTTCGCCGCCTATGCAGCCGGTGCCGGACTGCGTGCCGATCACCCGCACACCTACGTGGTGAAGAAGGGTGACACGCTGTGGAGCATTTCCGCGCGCTTCCTCCAGAAGCCGTGGCTGTGGCCTGAAATCTGGGACGTCAACCAGCAGGTCTACAACCCGCATCGCATTTACCCGGGTGATGTGCTGGACCTGGACGTGAATGGCCTGCACGTGGCCAAGCGCGCCAGCGTCGAGGCCAATCCGATCCCGACCATTCCACTGTCGGCCATCGAGCCCTTCCTCAAGGACTATCGGGTCCTTGCCGCGGCCGAACTCAACCGGACGCCGTACGTGGTGGCGGTGGAAGAAAACGCGCCGCGCGCCACCGAGGGCATGAACCTGTACGTGCGCAACCTGCCGGCGGCGAGCGTCGGCCAGCGGTTCGCGGTGGTGCGCCCCAGTCACGTGTTCCGTGAATTCGGCGACGGCGGCAGGGGCGACGAGGTCGCGCATCTGGTCAACAGCAACGTCGACCTGGTGCCCGGCCCGTGGCAGGAAGATTTCCGCAACGACGGTCACTTCGGTCGCGGCAATGAAATCGGCACCGAGGTGCGCGTGATCGGCACCGCCGAGGTGCTGAAGAACGGCGATCCGGCAACCTTGCTGCTCACCAACGCCAGTATGGAAATCCGCGCCGGCGATCGCCTGATGCCGGTCAACGACACGCCGTACGATTACACCTTCTACCCGCACCCGCCGCAGGCTGCGCCCGCCAATGCCTACGTCATGGCGCTGTCCAATGGCTACGACGGCAGTTCGGTGCAGGGCCCGATGGATGTCGTCGCGCTGAACGTCGGCAGCGACGACGGCGTCGACAACGGCACTACCTTCGCGATCTACCAGCCGGGCGACACCGTGCCCGACTTGGTGACGGGGCATACCGACCGTCGCGACTTCGGGCCAAAGGTCAAGCTGCCGGCCGAGTTCGTGGGTCACGTGATGGTGTTCCGCACCTTCGCCCACGTGAGTTACGGGCTGGTGATGGACGGTATCCGTCCGGTGAAGGTGCGCGACACGGTGCAAGCACCGCAATAACTGCGATCGTCCATGATCGCTGCATCATGGAAGGTGCGGATGCGTGCTGCCTCAAGCGGTTGCCGACATCAGAACGGCCTTCCATGGCCTGACTTTCCGCAACAGCCGCCCTGCGTGGGGCAATGAGGAAAATCCTTACATGACGGCGCGGCTTGTCCGCGCCGTTTTCGTTTGACGGCCACCGTACACTTGCTGGATGGATGACCTCGACGAACTGCTGGCATGGCTGACCTTGTTGCGCGCGCCCGGCCTGGGAGCGGCCGGCATTCGCACGTTGCTGCGGCAAGCGGGGTCGGCGCGCGCGATTTGCCGCGACATCCGCAGGCTTCGCCATGCCGCAGCTCCGGATCAGCCCGCGATCGAATGGATCGAACGGCCGGATGCCGCACGTTTGGAAGCCGATCTCGCATGGCTGGCGCAGCCGGGGCATCGCCTGCTTCGCTGCAACGAGGACGACTTTCCGCCGCAACTGGAAACCACGCCCTCGCCGCCCGCCGCCTTGTTCGTCGCGGGCGACCCCGCAACCCTGCTGGCGCCCCAGATTGCCATCGTGGGTGCGCGCAGCGCCAGCGCGCAGGGGCTCGCCAATGCGCGGGATTTTGCCCGCACCCTCGGCCGCGCGGGCTTGTCCATCACCAGTGGCATGGCCGATGGCATCGATGGCGCGGCGCATGCCGCCGCGCTGGAATGCGGTGCGCCCACCGTGGCGGTGGTCGGGACGGGTCCGGATCTGGTTTATCCGCGCAAGCATCGCGATCTTGCGGCCCGGATCGAGCAGCATGGCGCCATCGTCAGCGAGTTTCCGCCCGGTACCGAAGCCCGGCCGGATCATTTCCCGCGCCGCAACCGGCTGATTGCCGGACTGGCACTGGGCACGCTGGTGGTCGAGGCGGGACTGCAATCGGGGTCGCTGATCACGGCACGCCTGGCAGCGGAAGCCGGCCGCGAAGTGTTCGCATTGCCGGGTTCCATCCACAATCCGCTGGCCAAGGGCTGCCATCGACTGATCCGGGACGGCGCCCGGTTGGTCGAGACCGCGGCCGAGGTGATCGAGGCGCTTGGGCCGGCCGCGCTGGCCCAGGGCGCCGGGTTGCGGGCGCGGCTGGAAACCGCCGCAGCCGAACCGGATCATGATTCGCCAGCGAGGACGCAAGACCCTGATTACGCATCACTTCTCGCCAGTCTGGGTGACGGACCGGCCTCGCTGGATGAGTTGGCGAATCGCACCGGTCTTGCTCCGGCCGCGCTGTCTTCGATGCTGCTTTTGCTGGAGCTGGAAGGGGTGGTGGCGCCGGCCGTGAACGGCCGCTGGCAGCGGCTTGCGGCCGGTCACGCTTGACACGCCCACCCTGCGCATGCGTTCACTATATATAGGGGGCGGCCCCGCCGCCCATGGATTTTGTTCAAGACATGGCCAAGAATCTCCTCATCGTCGAGTCGCCCGCCAAGGCCAAGACGATCAACAAATACCTCGGCACCGACTTCAAGGTGCTGGCCTCCTACGGGCACGTCCGCGACCTCAAGCCGAAAGAAGGCGCGGTCGATCCCGACCACGATTTCGCGATGGACTACGCGCTGATCGACAAGAACATCAAGCACGTCGATGAAATCGCCAAGGCGGCCAAGGTGGCCGAATCGATTTACCTCGCAACCGACCTGGATCGCGAAGGCGAGGCGATCAGCTGGCACATCAGCGAGATCCTGAAAGAGCGCGGCCTGCTCAAGGACAAGGAGACCCATCGCGTGGTGTTTTCCGAAATCACCCCGCGCGCGATCAAGGAGGCCGTGGCGCACCCGCGCAAGCTGTCGCACCACATGGTCGACGCCCAGCAGGCGCGCCGCGCGCTGGATTACCTGGTCGGCTTCAACCTGTCACCGGTGCTGTGGCGCAAGGTTCAGCGAGGGCTGTCGGCCGGACGCGTGCAGTCGCCGGCGCTGCGCATGATCGTCGAGCGCGAGGAGGAGATCGAGGCCTTCGTGCCGCGCGAATACTGGACGGTCGAGGCGAAGCTCGCGCACCGGGACGGCGAGTTCAGCGCGCGGCTGGTCAAGCTCAACGGCAAGAAGTTCGAACAGTTCGACCTCACCAACGGCAACGACGCGCACGCCGCACGCAACGCGCTGCTGAAGGCCGCGGGCGGCCAACTGACCGTCGGCGACATCCAGTCGAAACAGCGCCAGCGGCGGCCGGCCGCGCCGTTCACCACGTCCACGCTGCAGCAGGAAGCGGCGCGCAAGCTGGGCATGGCGACCTCCCGCACCATGCGCATCGCGCAGGGCCTGTATGAAGGCGTGTCGCTGGGCGGGGAGGGCAACGTCGGCCTGATCACCTACATGCGTACCGACTCCACGCACCTTTCGGGCGAAGCTACGACTGAGCTGCGGCAGACGATCGAACGCGAGTTCGGCAGGCAGGGCCTGCCCGAACACGCGATGGTCTACAAGACCAAGTCCAAGAACGCGCAGGAAGCGCACGAGGCGATCCGTCCGACTTCGGCGTTGCGCACGCCAAAATCCGTCGCGGCCTATCTCACGCCTGACCAGTTGAAACTCTACGAACTGGTCTGGAAGCGCGCGGTCGCCTGCCAGATGAAACCGGCGACGCTCAACACCGTTTCCGTGGAATTTCCATGCGGTGGCGACGCCGGCTTTCGCGCCACCGGCACCACCGTGGTCGATCCCGGTTTTCTCGCGGTGTACGAGGAAGGCCGCGACCAGAAGTCCGCCGAGGACGAGGAATCGCGCAAGCTGCCGGCGTTGGACAAGGGCGAGGTGGTGCCGCTCACCGACATCGCCACCGACCAGCACTTCACCGAGCCGCCGCCGCGCTATTCCGAGGCTTCACTGGTCAAGACGCTGGAGGAATACGGCATCGGCCGGCCGTCGACCTACGCCAGCATCATCCAGACATTGCTGTCCCGCGAGTACGTGATCCTGGATTCGCGGCGCTTCAAGCCCACCGACGTGGGCCGCGCGGTGGCCAAGTTCCTGACCGCGCATTTCACGCAATACGTCGACTACGATTTCACCGCCAAGCTCGAGGACGAACTCGACGCGGTCAGCCGCGGCGAAGAGGAATGGCGGCCCTTGATGGCGGGGTTCTGGAAACCGTTCAAGGCGCTGGTCGACGACAAGATGGAAACCGTCGATCGCTCCGAGGCCACCGGCGCGCGCCTCCTGGGCGACGATCCGAAAACCGGCAAGCCGGTGTCGGTGCGGCTCGGCCGCTACGGGCCGTATGCCGCGCTGGGCGACAAGGACAAGGATGAGGAAAAACTGAAATTCGCATCGCTGCTGCCCGACCAGAGCATGCACACCATCACGCTGGAAGAAGCGCTGGAGCTGTTCAAGCTGCCGCGTGAACTCGGCAAGGATGGCGACGGCGAGGCTATCTCGGCCGGCATCGGCCGCTTCGGACCGTTCGTCAAAAAAGGCACGCTGTACGCATCGATCAAGGGCGACGAAAGCGCCTACACGATCACGCTGGAGCGTGCGCGCGAGCTGATCCGCGAAAAGCAGGAGTTGATCGCCAACCGCGTCATCACCGATTTCGGCGATGGCATCCAGGTGCTGAACGGTCGCTATGGCCCGTACATCACCGATGGCGAAAAGAACGCGAAAATCCCCAAGGACCGCGAGCCCAAATCGCTGACCCACGACGAGTGCAAGGCGCTGATCGAAGCCGCGCCGGTGCGACGTGGGCGTGGCGCGTTCAAGAAGGCGGCGGCGAAAAAGGCAGCGCCGAAGAAGGCTCCGGCGAAAAAATCCGCCACGAAGAAAGCGACGACCACGAAATCGGCGGCAAAGAAATCTGCCGCGAAGAAAACCGCGGTCAAAAAATCAGCCGCGAAAAAGCGATCGCGAGCAAAGCCCGCGGCAGATGCGTCGGCGGGCGACACGCCGCCATTCGACCTCTGATCCATGCGTGTTTTCAATGCCGATGAAGCCGGAGCCGCCGCGGCTCTGCTGCGCGAAGGCGGCGTGCTGGCGTATCCGACCGAGGGCGTGTATGGGTTGGGTTGCGATCCGGACAACCGCGAGGCGTTCGACCGCATCTTCGCGATGAAACGGCGGCCACCCGAGCAGGGCGTGTTGTTGATCGCCGCCGATTTCGCGCAGGTGCGCGACTGGATCGGCAGCGCGACAGAGGCGGCATTCGCGCGCGCCAGTGCGATCTGGCCCGGGGCGCACACCTTCATCTTTCCGCGCTCGCCGCGCGTGCCGGAATGGGTGGCGGGCGGTCATGCCGGCATCGCGTTGCGCGTCACCGCGCATGCGCCATCGGCGGCACTTTGTCGTGCTTTCGGTGGCCCGATCGTTTCCACCAGCGCCAATCGCCATGGCGAGCCGCCGGCGCGAAGCGCCGCAGACATCCGCGCGATCTTCGGCGACGAACCCGATGGCGTGCTGGACGCGCCGCTGGGTGGCCTCGACAAACCCACGCCGATCACGGATGCCGTGACCGGCGCTATCATTCGCGCCTGAGGGGACTGGGGAGTTTCCTGTGTCGAGCGTTCATCCATCACCGCAAAGCCCGAGCCCGGGCGCATGGCGGAGCCTGCTGGCGAATACGTCGGGGCAGCGCATCATCGCGTGGCGCGGAGCCGTGCCTGTGACGGTGGATCATTTCCTGGCCGACGTCGGCGCGTTGGCGGCACGCCTGCCCACGGGACAGGCGGCCGTCAATCTGTGCGAGGATCGCTACGCCTTCCTGGTCGCATTCACGGCATTGCTTGTGCGCGGGCAAACCAATCTTTTGCCGCCATCGCGCGCGGCGCACGCGGTCGATGCCGTGCTGGCAGCGCACCCCGGAAGCTACGCGCTGGGCGACGCCGCGCTCGATCCGGCGCCGCCGCGATACCTGCGTTTCACGACCGATGTTGAAACTTCGTCCCCCAATGCGCCGGCGCTGATCGCGGGCGAGTTGCCGGCGGCGATCGGCTACACGTCGGGTTCGACCGGTGTGCCGCGCGCCAACCCCAAGCACTGGGAGAAGCTCGCGATTTCCAGCGGCCACAATGACGCGTTGTTGCGCGCGCTGGCGGGGGGCGATTACCACGTGGTCGCGACGGTGCCGCCGCAACACATGTACGGACTCGAATTCTCGGTGCTGTTGCCGCTGTTCGGCCACGCGGCCATCCACGCCGGCCGGCCGTTCTTCGCGGCGGACATCGCGGTGGCGTTGGCGGACCTGCCCGAGCCGCGGATACTGGTGACCACGCCGGTGCACCTGCGCGCGCTGCTCGATGCCAACCAGCCGCTGCCGGTCTTTTCAGGCATCGTCTCGGCGACCGCGCCGTTGTCGCCGGAACTCGCACGTGACGCCGAAGCGCGCTTCGGCGCACCCGTGCAGGAAGTATTCGGGTCCACCGAAACCTGCGTGATCGCGCATCGCCGCACGGCGCAAGTCGACGCGTGGACGCCCTATCGCGGCGTGACGTTGCATCGTCAGCCCGATGGCACCCGCGTCGAGGGGCCGCAGCTTCTGCAGCCGACGGTGCTTGCAGATATCATCGAACTCGACGGCGAGGGATGTTTCCGGCTGCGTGGGCGCAATACCGATCTGCTGGAAATTGCGGGCAAACGTGCATCGCTCGGCGACCTTACCCACAAACTGCTGGCGGTACCCGGCGTGCGCGACGGCGTGGTGTTCCAGATGGATGAAACCGACTGCATGGGCGTGCGCCGCATCGCCGCGCTGGCGGTCGCGCCGGGACTCGACGCTTGCGCAATCCTCGATGCGTTGCGTTGCGAGATCGATCCGGTGTTCCTGCCGCGCCCCCTGAAGCTGGTCGATGCGCTGCCGCGCAGCGAAGCGGGCAAGCTGCCGCACGCGGCGTTGCTGTCCGCGATGGGCAGTTAAAATGCGCAGCTGGTTGGCTGCGCGATCACAAGCATGAAAATTCTGGTCATCGGCTCCGGCGGGCGCGAGCACGCGCTGGCGTGGAAAATCGCGCAATCGTCGCACGTGGATGAGGTCGTCGTGGCGCCCGGCAACGCCGGCACCGCGCGTGAACCACGCATGCGCAACGCGGATGTTTCAGCGACCGATCTGGATGGGTTGCTGAAACTCGCACGGGACGAGCGCGTCGATTTCACCGTCGTCGGTCCGGAAGCGCCGCTGGTCGCGGGCGTGGTGGACCGGTTTCGCGGGTCGGGTCTTCGCATCTTCGGGCCGACCGCAGCGGCGGCGCAACTTGAAGGTTCCAAATCCTTCACCAAGGACTTTCTCGCGCGCCACCACATCCCCACGGCGGGTTACGCGGTGTTCACCACGCTGGAGCCTGCGCTCGACCACGTGCGTGCACACGCCGACCAGAGCGGGGGCGCGCCCATCGTGATCAAGGCGGACGGACTGGCGGCGGGCAAAGGCGTCGTGGTGGCGACGACGCTGGCGGAAGCCGAGCGCACCTTGCGCGACATGCTCGATGCGCACGCGTTCGGCGACGCATCGGCGCGCGTCGTGATCGAGGAATTCCTCGAAGGCGAGGAAGCCAGCTACATCGTGATGGCAGACGGCGTCCATTACCTGCCGATGGCGTCGAGCCAGGATCACAAGCGCGTCGGCGAGGGCGACACCGGTCCGAACACGGGCGGCATGGGCGCGTATTCGCCGGCGCCGGTGGTGACCCCGGAAGTCGAGCGGCGCATCCGCGCGCAAATCATCGAGCCGACGCTCCGCGGCATGGCAGAAGAAGGCGCGCCATTTACCGGATTTCTGTATGCCGGTCTGATGATCGACAAATCGGGTGCGCCCAGGGTGATCGAATTCAACGTGCGTTTCGGCGATCCGGAAACCCAGCCGATCATGCAGCGCCTGCAATCGGATTTCGCGACGCTCATCGAGTCGGCATTGGATGGCAGGCTGGAGCAGATCGAAGTGGAGTGGGACCCGCGTCCGTCGCTCGGGGTCGTGATCGCGGCGCAGGGCTATCCCGGCACGCCGAAAAACGGCGATCTGATTTCCGGCGCGGATATCGATTCCGGCACCGGCGTAAAGGTCTTCCACGCCGGCACGAAACTCGACGGTGATGGCAACGCGATCACGGCCGGTGGCCGCGTGCTGTGCGTGTGCGCGCTGGGGGAGGACTTGCCGCAAGCCCGTGGGCGCGCCTACGCAGCGGTTGATCGCATCCATTTCGACGGCGCGTACTTCCGCCGCGACATCGGGCACCGGGCGCTCGCGCGCTCCTGAGGCGCGTCACCTCGGCGCATGGAAGCGCTTGTGGCTTCGTGTCCGCGGCAGCCCTTGTACGGCTCGCGGCTTGTAGGCTATCGCGACACGAGGGGGACCCATGAGCCAGTTCCGTTTGCTCGGCAAGCGCCGTTTCGCGCCGTTCTTCGCGGTGCAGTCGCTGGCGGCGTTCAACGACAACGCGTTCCGCAACGCGACGATCGTGCTGGTCGGGTTCCAGTTGGGCCTGACGACCAGCCAGATCGGGTTTTATTCGAACCTCGCACCGGCGTTGTTCATCCTGCCATTCTTCCTGTTTTCGGCGAGCGCGGGCCAGCTTGCCGAGAAATACGAGAAGCACACGCTGATCCGTTGGGTGAAGGTGTTCGAGATCGCGGCGATGTGCGTCGCGGCGTGGGGCTTTTACGCAAGGAGTCCGGTACTGCTGTTCGTGGTGCTGTTCCTGATGGGGCTGCACTCGACCGTGTTCGGGCCGATCAAGTACGCGATCCTGCCGCAGGTGTTGCATCGCGAAGAGCTGGTGGGCGGCAATGCGCTGGTGGAGACGGGCACCTCGATTGCGATCCTGGTCGGCATGATCGCGGGCGGCGCGGCGATGGCTTCGCATTCCGGCTGGATGGCTGCGGCCGCGTTGGTGATCGGCGTTGCATTGCTGGGACTCATCGCCAGCTTCGCGATCCCGCGGGTGCCCGCCGCGGCGCCGAACTTGAAATTCAACTGGAATTTCATCACCGAAAGCGGACGTGTGCTGAAGCTCGCGGCAAGACAGCGCGCGGTGTTCAATTCGATCCTCGGCATCTCGTGGTTCTGGTTTTTCGGCGGCGTGGTGACCGCGCAATTGCCGAACTACACGCGGTTGTATCTTGGTGGCGGCGCCAGCGTGGAGATCCTGGTGCTGGCATTGTTTTCGATCGGCGTCGGCATCGGCTCGCTGCTGTGCGAGCGTTTGTCGGGGCACAAGGTCGAAATCGGCTTGGTGCCGCTGGGTGCATTCGGGATGACGGTGTTCGGCATCCTGCTGTATTTCGCGCGCCACACGGCGCCGGGCTACGGCGAAATCGACTGGCTGGCGTTCCTCGGCACGCCGGGCAACGGCTGGATTGCGCTGGACCTGGCCCTGATCGGCCTGTTCGCGGGCTTCTTCATCGTGCCGTTGTTCGCGCTGGTGCAAAGCCGTACGCCGCAGGGCGAACTTTCGCGGGTGATCGCCGGCAACAACATCATCAATGCGGTGTTCCTGGTGGCCGCGGCGGTATTCGCGTTCGGGATGCTGGCGGTGGGTTTGACGATTCCACAGTTGTTCCTTGTGACCGCGCTGCTGAATGCCGCGGTGACGCTGTGGATTTTCCTGCTGGTGCCCGAATTCCTGATGCGCTTCGTGGACTGGCTGCTGATCAGCGTGCTGTACCGGGTGCGCGCAACGGGGCTTGACAAGATTCCCGACGAGGGTGCGGCGCTGCTGGTCTGCAACCACGTCAGTTTCATGGACGCGTTGATCATCATGGGCAGCGTGCGCCGCCCGGTGCGCTTCGTGATGTACCACAAGATCTTCCGGGTGCCGGTGCTGAGCTTCGTCTTCCGCGCCGCCAAGGCCATTCCGATCGCGGGCGGCAAGGAAAACCCGAAGCTCATGGCGCGCGCGTTCGATGAAATCGACGCGGCGCTGGCCGAGGGCGAACTCGTTTGCATCTTCCCCGAAGGCGGCTTGACGCTGGACGGCGAGATCGCGCCGTTCCGTCCCGGTGTCGAGAGGGTCCTCGCGCGCCGCCCGGTGCCGGTTATTCCGCTGGCGCTGCGCGGGTTGTGGCACGGCATGTGGAGCCGGCGCGATTCGATGCTGGGCCGGGCGCGCTTGCCGCGGCGTTTCCGCGCCCGCATCGAGCTTGCGGCCGGAGCGCCGATGGACGGCACCTCCAACGCGCAGCAGATGGAACAAGCGGTGCGCGCATTGCGCGGCGTCGAGGCCTGAATCGCTGCGTCACGGCGCGCGCGGTGCGATACTGCAGCGTTCCCGATTGCGCTTTACGAGCATGGCCGAAACCCTTCGCATCGCCACCCGCAAGAGCCCGCTGGCCCTGTGGCAGACCGAGCACGTCGCCGCGCGCTTGCGCGCTGCGCATCCGGGACTCACGGTGGAATTGCTGCCGCTGTCCACGCGCGGTGACGAAGTGCTGGATCGTTCGCTGGCGGCGATTGGCGGCAAGGGGCTGTTTCTCAAGGAACTGGAAGTCGCGCTCGCGGAAGGTCGCGCCGATCTCGCGGTGCATTCGCTGAAGGACGTGCCGGCGCAGCTCGATGCGCAATTCACGCTGGCCGCCATCCTGGAGCGCGCCGATTGCGCGGACGCCTTCGTCAGCAATGATTACGCTTCGCTGGACGATCTGCCGCAGGGCGCTCGCGTCGGCACCTCGTCGCTGCGGCGCAGTGCGCAGCTGCGTGCGCGACGGCCGGACGTCGATATCGCGGACTTGCGCGGCAACGTCGGCACGCGTCTCGCAAAACTGGATCGAGGCGAATACGCGGCGATCGTTCTTGCCGTCGCGGGTTTGCAACGGATGGATTTCGATGCGCGCATCCGCTCGCGCCTCGCGCCGCCGGACTGGTTGCCGGCGCCGGGTCAGGCGGCGATCACGGTGGAAACGCGCGCGCATGACACGCGGGTGATCGAATGCGTGAAGGTGTTGGACGACGGCGGCACGCGCCGCGCTGTCGCCGCCGAGCGCGCGCTCAACGCCGAACTCGGCGGCGATTGCACGATGCCGTTGGGCGCGTGGTGCGAAACCTGCGCGGACGGAACACTGCGTCTGCGCGGCTTGCTGGGCGATGCGCGTGATGGCCGCCTGCTGCGCGCCGAGGCAACGGGCGAAGATCCGGCCGGGCTGGGCCGTGAAGTCGCGCTGCTGCTGAAACAGAAAGGCGCGGACGCATTGCTGCGTTCGCGCCCCTGATCCCAAAACCCGAGCTATCTAGACTGCCCGAAGCTGTACACCAAGTTGGTGGTGAACAGGCTGTCCATGTGCTTGGTGCCCGGCACGATGTTCGAGTTGTAGCGGTTCTCGTAGGCGATCTTCAGCGCCAGCGTCTTGGTCATCGCCACCGCGAGACCGATATCGTTCTGGTAGTACTGGTTCTCGCTGCCGATTTCGGCCAAGAAGGTCTCCTGCAGGCTGGCACTGTCGGTCAGCGCGAGTTTGTAGTTGACCAACCCGCGGCCGATCACCTCGTTTTCAACCGGCGGCGTTATCACCGTCGCGGTCGGCGGCGTCGTGCTGGTGTCGACCAAGGTATAGGTCTGCGGCTGGTAGCGCTTGTAGCCGGGGCCGGCCTCGAACGACAACTCGCTGCGTGCGGTCTTCAGCATGATGTAACCGAACCCGATCGAGGCCACTTCCTGCCAGCGGTTGGGCGCGAAATCGTCATGGTCGTAGCGCGCGGCACCGATCAGGTAGGAACGCGGGTTGAATTTGTAACCGAGCGAACCGCCGATGTCGAAGTGATTGGCGGTGGTCTGGTAGCTCGCGGCCTGTCCCACCACTACGCCATCCTCCACGATCGGCGTCTTGACGTTGCTCTTGGCACGATTGGCGTCGAGAAAGAACGCGTCCTTCCAGATGTCGTCCTCGTAGGCCAGCTTGAACTTGGCATCCACGTTCAGCGACTTGGTATTGCCGGTGGCGTTGGCGAGGCCGAATTCGCCGCTGCCGCTCCAGTTCGAAGCATCGTCGGGTGGGTCGGCCCAGGCCAGCGCGGGAATGCACACTGCGAAAATCGCCGCCAACGCGGCGATGCGGGAGAATTTCATGCATCACTCCAATCTTGCTCACTGAAACCCGCAAGGCTGCGGGCCAGGCACTGAATGCCTGTTAAATTTGTGTGACGGAGAGTGGGGTCGCGATGCGGACTTTCAAGCCTGCGTTTGCGGAAAGAACGCCGCCACCGCGTGACGCGCCTCGGCGAAGAACAGCCAGCGCTCCACGAACAGACCGGCGAGGGCGGCGAGCGCCGCAATCGGCGCGAGCCATGCAGCGTCCGCAGCCAGTGCCACCGCGATGCCCAGCGCCGGCGCCAATCCGAACAGCGTCACCGCGATTCGCCGCAGGCGTGCACCGTGTTTTCTGGCAAGCACGAACGCCATCTCGCGGGTGAGGTAGCTTTCTTCCGTGACCGGGCCTTCGAAAGCGCGCACCCGACCCAGCATCGCCAGGCCCGTCGCATTGCCGGCCGTGTTCACGGGCAGGGCGTCGGCGCATTTCCAGTGATCGACCTTGATCACCGCAGCGATGATGGCGAGCCCCAGCAGGGCCAGCGGAAACGCGAGGCTGATCGCCGCCCCGACGGTGAGCGCCAGCCACGCCCACAACCACAGGCCGCCGGACAACAGCGCAAACATGAAATAAAGCGGCAGCACCTGCCGGGTGCGCCACGCGGCGATGGTCTTCAGCGAACGATAGATGTTGGCGGTGCAAAGGATTGTCGCAAGCGCGCACAGCGCCAGCAACGCGCCCGCCACGCGCAAGCCGATCCCGGCGTGGCCGATGAATGCAAGCCACGCCATGGCGAGCATTGGCAGGTACGTCACGAGCGAGGCGATGCCCTCGCGCGACAGCCACGATGAGCGCCATTGGCTCAGTGCTCGCCACGCGCGCCCGGGACGGCCGAGGTGCATCGTCGATGCCACCAGACCTGCGCTCACCAGCACCAAGCCGAAGCCCAGCGGCACCAGTACGCCCGTTCCGGAAAGCGGGTAGATACCCGCCGCCAGTGCGAGTCCCAGCAGGCACCACAATCCGTAGCCCGCGCCACTCATCACCGTGAAGAAAATCACCGAGAGCGCGGGCTTCATCGCGACAACGCCTTGTCCAGCCAGCGCAGCAGGGGCGGAAGCTGCGCGGTGTCGAGCGTTTCTTCAGCGGAAACCGATGCCGCCGCCGCGGCCCCACTGCCATCCCGGCGCGGGCGCGGCGGCAGGTAACGATTCACCGGCTGGTAGCCGAACTCCGGCATCAACGCGAAACCTTCACGTTCGGCAACCGCCTTCGACACGTCGGAATCGGGATCGCCCAGGTCGCCGAACATCCGCGCGCGGGTCGGACACGCCATCACGCAGGCCGGCTGGCGGTCGTGCTCGTCCAGCGTTTCGTTGTAGATGCGATCCACGCACAGCGTGCACTTCTGCATCGTGCCGCGCTTGGAATCCTTGCGACCGGCGTCGGAAGTCGGCATCTTCGGATGCGGCAACGCGATCTCGCGCGCGCCATACGGGCAGGCCCACGCACACAACTGGCAGCCGATGCACTTGTCCTCGTCCACCAGCACGATGCCGTCCTCGGCGCGCTTGTAGCTGGCGCCGGTCGGGCACACTGTCACGCAGTCCGGCGTCTCGCAGTGCAGGCACGAGCGCGGGAAGTGGACCATTTGCGGGACGGGTGCGCTGACGTTTTCGGACGACCGATCAGCGGTGACCTCGTAGCTGTGCACCCGATTGAACCACACGCCATGCGGTTCGGCGCCGTACGGATCGTCATCCGGCAGCGGTCCGAAGGCGCCGCCGTCATTCCATTCCTTGCACGCGACCGCACAGGCGTGGCAGCCGACGCAGATATCAAGGTCGATCACCAACCCGAGCTTTTTTTTCGCCGGCGGGGGGAGAGAGGTCATTGATGCCTTCCCGCGAAGGTTTCGCGGTCGACCATCCATGGCCTAGAGAAAGTCACACGCCCGCTCGGGAGGCGGACGGCAAAAAACAAGGAAGTCGTCAGTGTGGAAGGCACGACGGTCAAAATGGCCAGATTTTCGGAACCAGGAGCATCGACAGTGCGCAGAACAGCGCAATCAGCGGCACGCCGACCTTGGTGAAATCGAGAAAACGATAGCCGCCAGCGTAATACACCATCGTGTTGGTCGGATACCCGACCGGGGTCGCGAACGAAGTCGCCGCGGCGAACGCGACCACCACCACGAACGGACGCGGATCGGCGTGCACTGCGTGCGCGACACTGACGGCGATGCCGACCATCAGCACCACCGAAGGGTTGTGGCCCATCAGCTCGGTAAGCAGCGCGGTGAGCACGTACACCATCGCCAGTGCCGCGAGTGGGCCGTGGTTGCCGACGACATCGAGCGCGCCGCTTACCACCACGTGCGCCAGACCGGTCGTCTCCATCGCGATGCCGAGCGGCAGGATCGCGCCGAGCAGGATGATGATCTTCCAGTCCATGCCCTGATACACGTCCTTGCGTCCAAAGCAGCGCGTCAGCGCCATTGCGGCCACGCCGCAGATCGCGGCGATGGGAATCGGCAGCCAGTGCAGCGCGGAAACGATCACCACCGCCGCCATGATCGCGATGGCGACGAACGCTTTGTAGCGCGGGCGGCGCGCGTCGTCGCGTTCGTTCAGCACCACGAAGCGATCATCGCGGCGCAGGCGTTTCACCGTGTCGGCCGGCAGCAGCATCATCAGCACGTCGCCGGTCTGGAACGCGACGTCGCGGATCTTGTCGCGCAGCAGGTGGCCGCGACGATGAATGCCGAGCACGGTGGCGTCGTAGCTGGGTTGCAGGTCCAGGTCGCGCAGCGTGCGGTCCTCGGCAGTGCTGGCCGGCGCGACCATGGCTTCCACCAGTACGTTGGCCTTGTCGCCATTCTCGGCGTGGGTGAATTCCGGATTGATCTCCAGCCCCGCGTGCTTGCGGAACTGTTCCAGCTTGTCCCATTCGCCGCGCACCAGCAGCACGTCACCGGCGCTGAGCTTCTGGGTGCGCGGCGACCACATGTGCTGGTCGCCGCGCAGCAGTTCCAGCGGATACACACCCTGATCGCCCAGCTTCGCTTCGGCGATCGTCTGTCCGACCACCGATGAATCCGACATTACCTTCAGTTCGGTGACGTACTTGCCGACCTGCAGTGGCCCCGAAATCGCGTTGTCGAAGTGTTTCGGCAGCAGCCAGCGACCGATCACCATCATGTAAGTGATGCCTGCGATCGCAAGCATCACGCCGAGCGGCGTGAATTCGAAAATGCCGAACGCGGCAAGTCCCTGCTTTTGCGCCAGCGAATCCACCAGCAGGTTGGACGAGGTGCCGATCAATGTGCACACGCCACCCATCTGTGCCGCGAATGCCATCGGCATCAGCACGCGGGAGGGTGAGGTATTGGTGCGCTGGCATACCTTCAGCGACAGCGGCAGGAATGTGGCGACCAGCGCGGTATTCTTGATGAACGCGCCCAGCGGCGCGATCGTGACCATCGTGCCCAACGACAATAGCCATGGATTGCGGATACGCGAGAGCAGGTTGATGATCGGGTCCAGCGCGCCGGAGCGCTCGATGCCCACCGCCAGTGCGAACATCGCGGCCACCGTCACGGTCGCCTCGTTGCTGAAACCCGACAGCGCCTGTTCGGGCGTGACGATGCCAAGCGCGACCAGCAGGCCCAAGGTGATCAAGGCGACCAGGTCCACCCGCACCTTTTCGCTGGCGAACATCGCCATCGCGACCACGATGATCGCGGCAGTGGCCCACGCCTGCCACGTCATGGGCGGCGGCGTTCCTGTGCGGCGAGCGGTTGCGGCACCTTCATCTTCCCCGAGTCCCCCGAATTTCCGTGAGCGTGGGTATGGTGGTGAACGCAGCTCACCATCCTGCCGATTGTGCCGCGGTTTTCGCGTGAGCGGGTAAGCGCGACGTTATCTGCAGATGAAACGGCGGACGTGGCGTGCAAGGCTCAGACACCCGTCCGTTGCAGCCGGTGGCCTGGCACCCGCGGCTCGGGATCGTGTTCCAGCCGCACTTTCAGGTCGAACCATGCGGCCTGTCCGGTCACCGGATCGCCGTTGCCGTAGCGGGCATCGCGTGCGCGTTCGCCGATCAGGTGATTGAGCAGGAATCCGTCCACGAATTCCGGGGCGCCGGCACGAAGTTTCCACGCGCCCCGTTTCTTGCCGATCGCATTCCACGTCCACACGGTGCCCGGCGCGGTCGCCGCATGCGCGCGCACCTGCACGCGGATGCGTGCGCGCTCCGAGGCGACCCACACCCAATCGCCATCGTCGATGGCATGTTCGGCAAGCGTGCGCGGATGCACGTACAAAACGTTGCGCGCTGCGATCTGGCGCAGCCAGCGGTTCTGCGAACCCCACGCGTGATACATGAACATCGGACGCTGGGTGATGGCGGAGAGCGGAAAGCTTTCTCCCCTCTCCCTTCGGGAGAGGCGGCCGTAGGCCGAGCGCGCAGCGCTGGGGTGAGGGTTCGGGGCATGGGCAAGATTCGGACCATCACCCGGCGCGCTGCGCGCGCGTTCGCTACGCTCCGCCTCTCCCGAAGGGAGAGGGGAATCAGTGTCGCTTTGCGACGAGTACCAAAACGGCACCGGATCGAAATACCGCGCGACGCGCGCACGCTCCCGTTCTGGTGGCTGCACCGCCCCGTGCCCTTGCGCCGCCAGCCGGAACCGTTGCAATACCTCGCAATACAACTGCATCGTGACCGGCTCGGTCGAGCCGACGAACCCCATCGATTGCGCCCACGCGAGGTAATCGCGGTTGGCCATCCGGTAGTAGGCGCCAGACTCCGGAATCCTTGCTTCGAAGAAACAGCCGTGTTCGATGTAGCGCTGCAGCTGATCAGGGTTGGGGGCACCCTTGCCGGCCTGCGCGCCATCGGCGCCGCGCCAGCCCGCCAGCATGCCGACGCCCGGTGCGCGTTCGTGTCGCACGATGTAGTCGGCGTAATCCTTGTAGAGCGGGTTGCCGGCAGCGTCGGCCATGTTCGGTAGCTTCAGGCGCGCGCCGAGATCCAGCAGTACGTCCTGGAACGGGCGCACGTCGCGATCGGGCGCGACCACCGGCTGGCGGATCGCATCGGCCGCCGATTCGGCGTCGCTGATCGGGCGATCCAGCAGGCTGATGCAGTCGTAGCGTTCGAGGTACGTGGTGTCGGGCAGCACCAGGTCGGCGAATGCCACCGTTTCGGAATCGTACGCATCCGAGTAGATGATGTGCGGAATCCTGTAGTCGCCGTTGCCGTCGCGCGCGCACAGCAGTTCGCGCGTGGCGGAGGTATCCATCGCCGAGTTCCAGCCCATGTTGGCCATGAACAGGAACAGCGTGTCGATCCTGGTCGGATTGCCGTCCACCGCGTTGCGGATCACCGACTGCAGCAGGCCGTGCGCAGCCAGCGGGAATTCCCAACTGAAGGCGTGGTCGATGCGACGCGGATCGCCGTTTTCATCCACCAACAAATCTTCGGGTGATTGCGGATAGCCCAGCGGATTGCCGGTCAGCGTGCCGTCGGCTTTGCGCGCTTTCGCCGGCTTGTTGCCCGGTGGCGCAGGCTTCGGGTACGGCGGCTGGTAACGGAAACTGCCGGGCGTGTCGATGGCGCCCAGCAGCATTTGAAGGAGGTGGATTGTGCGGCAGGTATGGAAGCCGTTGGCATGCGCGGCGATGCCGCGCATCGCGTGCATCGAGACCGGACGGCCGATCATCGAGTCGTGCTTGCGGCCGTGAGTGTCGGTCCAGGCGATCGGCAACTCGATCGTTTCATCGAACGCGACGTGTGCGAGTTCGGCGGCGAGCCGTCGGATGGTTTTTGAGTCGACGCCGCAGTGTTCGGCGACGCGGTCGGGTGCGTAGTCGTCGGCGAGGAAACGTTCGGCAATCAAATGGAAGGCCGGAACGGTCTTGCGGCCGTCCGGTAGTGTGTACTCGCCTGCGATCAGAGGCGCGATGTCTGGCTGCGTCGCATCCGTGATGCGGTAGGGCGAATGCGAACCCTCATCCGCCCTTACTCGCGCCATCCATGGCGCTCGCCCTTCGGGCCGGCTGTCGCCGTTCACGGCCGATCCGGTCGGCCGTAGTCGGGCACCTTCTCCCGGAGGGAGAAGCGAAAAAGCCGCTCTCCCCTCGCGGGGGTGAGGGTCCGATTCTTGCGCGCTCGCGCGTACCGCGCAAAGCGGCTTGCCATCCGCATCGCGCGCAATCAGTCCGTCGTCCGTCGCGCCCGGATCGCGGATCACCAGATGGTGCGCGTTGCTGTAGCGCACCAGGTATTCGAGATCAACCCGATCGGTGTGCAGCAGTTCGTGGATCAGCGCGCCTGCCAGCAGGCCGTCGGTGCCGGGATTCACCGGGACCCATTCGTCCGCGATGGACGCATAACCTGTCCGCACGGGATTGATTGCGACGATCTTGGCGCCGCGTGCTTTCATTTTGCCGAGGCCGAGCTTGATCGGGTTGGAATCGTGGTCCTCGGCCACGCCCCACAGCATCAGATATTTGGTGCGATCCCAATCCGGCTCGCCGAATTCCCAGAACGAACCGCCGAAGGTGTACATGCCGGCCGCGGCCATGTTCACCGAACAAAACCCGCCGTGCGCGGCGTAGTTGATGGTGCCGAACTGCTGTGCCCACCAGCCGGTCAGCGCCTGCGACTGGTCGCGGCCGGTGAAGAACGCCAGTTCGTCCGGATTGCGTGCGCGGATGTCGCCCAGCCATTTGGTCGCCAGCGCCAGCGCCTCGTCCCATTCGATCTCCCGAAACTCGCGCGCGCCCCGTTCGCCCACCCGCAGCAACGGTTTGCGCAAGCGGGCCGGCGAGTAATGCTGCATCATTCCCGACGAACCCTTGGCGCAGATCACGCCTCGGTTGACGGGGTGCTTGGGATTGCCGTCGATGTAGCGGACGCGACCATTCTTCAGATGCACTCTGATTCCACACCTGCACGCGCACATGTAGCAGGTGGTGGTTTTGACTTCGTCGCCGGTGGGCCGATTCAGTTCCAGATGGGCGTGTGGCATGGCGACGATGGTAGCCACCCCGGCGCTTGCCGCCAATCGCGTGCCGCGGCATGCTGGGGTCTGTTGGTGTTGACAGGTTCCGGTATGCACCAGTACGAGCGGGTCCTCAAGCTGCACGGCATCTTCAAGTCGCACCGGCGGCCGGTCGAGGTACAGCGCCTGCGCGAGGAGCTGGGTTGTTCGCGCGCGACGCTGTATCGCGACATCGCGTTCCTGCGCGACGCGCTGGGCGCGCCGCTGGACAGCGATGCCGAAGGCCGCGGCTACGCTTATGCCGAAGGCGAGGCTGAGCGCTTCGAGTTGCCGGGTCTGTGGCTGACCAGCGAGGAACTGTCGGCGCTGATGGCGCTCGAAGCGTTGGTCGCGCGTTCGGATCCGGGCGTGCTGGCCGATGCACTGGCGCCGTTTCGTACGCGGGTCGAGAAGATCCTCAACGAACAGGCGGGCACCAAGCAGCAGCCGCTCGAACGCATTCGCGTGGTGCCGTGGGGTTCGCGCAAGCTCAACCAGCAGGTGTTCCGCGCGGTAGCCGGCGCGGTGCTGGCGCGCCAGCAGTTGAAGTTCCGCTATCGCGCGCGCACGACCGGCGCCGACAACGTGCGCCATGTGTCGCCGCAGCGGCTGACGCACTATCGCGACAACTGGTATCTCGACGCGTGGGACCACGATCGCGAGGCGCTGCGAAGTTTCGCGGTGGACAGGATCGGCGCCGTCGAGGTTCTGGACAAGCCTGCGGTCGATCGCGACGAGAAGGAATTGAACGACACGCTGGCGTCGAGTTACGGCATCTTTGCGGGTGCGCCGAAGGCATGGGCGACGATCCGGTTTTCCGCGCGCGCCGCGCGCTGGGTGGCCGACGAGCATTGGCATTCGCTGCAGGAAGGCCGCTGGCTCGACGACGGCCGCTACGAATTGAAGGTGCCGTACTCGCAATCGCGTGAATTGGTGATGGACATCCTGCGCTACGGCCCGGATGCGCAAGTGGCTTCGCCGCAATCGCTGCGCGAGGAAATCCGCATCATGCACAAGCTGGCGCTGGACGAATACGACCACGCAAAGCCGTGAGCGATCACCAGGCCCTCGTCGAAACCAGGCAAGTCAAATCGGCCGTCGCGCTGGCGCTCGGCACCGGCGGGGCGCGCGGCTTGGCGCACATCGGCGCGATTGAAGCGGTCGAAGCGGCGGGCTACCGCATCGTCGCGGTGTCCGGCAGTTCCATGGGCGCGCTGATCGGCGGCATCTACGCGGCCGGCAAGCTGGGCGTCTATCGCGACTGGGTGTGCGCGCTGCAGAAGATGGACGTGCTGAAGCTGGTCGATTGGACCCTGTCCGGCGCCGGCCTGATCAAGGGCGAGCGCATCATCGGCGTGCTGCGCGAACTGATCGGCGATGTCGCGATCGAGGAGCTGCCGATTCCGTTCACCGCGGTTGCTACCGATCTCGATCGCGAACGTGAAGTGTGGCTTTCGCGCGGTTCGCTGTTCGAAGCCATTCGCGCGTCGATCGCGATTCCGACGATCTTCCGGCCACACCCGCTCCACGGTCATCGCCTCGTCGATGGCGGATTGATGAATCCGCTGCCACTGACCCCGTTGTTGCAGTCGCCCAGCGATTACACCGTCGCCGTGAACGTCAATGGGCCACCGGAAACCTTGGTCGCAACCCGCGTCCCGGTGCGGCGGGCCGCGCACACCGGATTGCGCAGCCGCATCGCCGCCTTCGTCAAGCGCACCATCGGCAGCCAAACCGAAAGTGAACACGAACCCGGCTGGATGGACACGCTGACCCAATCACTGGATCTGATGCAGGAAAACCTGAGCGGCTTTCGCCTCGCCGCCGACCGGCCCGATCTCGTGATCGAGGTGCCGCGCAACGCCAGCGCTGTGTACGAGTTTTATCGCGCATCCGAATTGATCGAACTGGGACGCGAGCGTGCCGAGCGTGCGCTCGCGGCCTGGCAGCCTGGCCGCGGTCTCAAGCGGGAGTAGGGCACGCAATGGAAAAACCCGCAGCGTTGTCGCTGCGGGTCTGGTTCAATCGGATGCTGGATCCCGTGTCGCCGGCCATCCATGCATGCACGGGATGGGTTCATCCCCGGATCGAGTCCGGGGCAGTTCTGAACTCATTTCACGTTCGCGAAAGCCTCGGTCATGTCGAGCATGCGGTTCGAGAAGCCCCACTCGTTGTCGTACCAGCCCAGCACCTTGACCAAGGTGCCACCCATCACGCGGGTCTGCGTGGCGTCGTAGGTGCATGAAGCGGAATTGTGGTTGAAGTCGATCGACACCAGCGGCTTGGTGTTGACCGCCATCACGCCCTTCAACTTGCCGTTGGCGGCCTCGTTGATCACCGCGTCGATTTCGTCCTTGCTGGTTTCGCGCTGGGCCACGAAGGTGAGGTCCACGCACGATACGTTGATGGTCGGGATGCGCATCGAGAAGCCGTCCAGGCGTCCGTTCAATTCCGGCAGTACCAGGCCCACCGCGACGGCGGCACCGGTCTTGGTCGGAATCTGGCTGTGGGTGGCCGAGCGGGCGCGGCGCAGATCCTTGTGGAACACGTCGGTCAACACCTGGTCGTTGGTGTAGGCATGGATGGTGGTCATCAGGCCGTGCACGATGCCGATCTTCTCGTGCAGCACCTTGGCCAGCGGCGCGAGGCAGTTGGTAGTGCACGAGGCATTCGAGATGATGGTGTCGGTCGGCTTGATCTTGTCCTCGTTGACGCCGTACACGAAGGTGCCGTCGACGTCGGTGCCGGGCGCCGAGATGAGCACTTTCTTCGCGCCCGCGGTCAGGTGCGCCGCGGCCTTGTCACGCTTGGTGAACAAGCCGGTCGATTCGATCACCACGTCGACGCCGAGGTCCTTCCATGGCAATTTCGACGGATCGCGTTCGGCGCACACCTTGATGTGATCGCCATTGATGACCAGGTCGCCGCCTTCGACGCTGACCGTGCCGGGGAACTTGCCGTGCGCGGTGTCGTATTGCGTCAGGTGCGCGTTGGTTTCGGCGTCGCCCAGATCGTTGATCGCGACGATCCTGATCGCGCCGGTGCGGTTGGATTCGTACAACGCCCGCAGGATGTTGCGGCCGATGCGGCCGTAGCCGTTGATCGCGACCTTGATCGCCATGGTGTCGTCCTTTGCAAGAAACTGTTGGGGAACGCTCATTTTAGCTGGTTTGTCCTGATGCTTCATGGGCGATACCGGCGCCGTGCATGGCAAACTGACGCTTTGGGTGGAGGCGCCATGGCCGGGTTCTCGCGCACGCACGGACGTGCCATCGCGACTGCAATCGCGTTCGCGGCGCTGCTGTTTTGCGCGCCAGCTGCGGTGGCGTGGGGCCCGCTGGGCCACCACATCGTGGCGCGACTCGCCGAAGCTCAACTGACGCCGCAGGCGCGAGCCGAAGTGCGGAAGCTGTTGGCATTGCGCGGCGCGCGGCATCTGTCGGACATCGCGGTCTGGGCCGACGATCTGCGTGATACCGATCCCGCGTTGTTCCAACGCACCAAGCGCCTGCACTTTGTCAATTTCCACTCGCGCGACTGCATCTACGAGCCGCCGCGCGATTGCCGCGACGGCGAATGCGTGGTCGCCGCCATCGACAAGTATTCCGCGGTGCTGGCGAATCGCGCCAATAGCCAGACCGCGCGCTCCGAGGCGCTGGCCTTCGTGGTGCACTTCGTGGGTGACATCCACCAGCCACTGCACGCCAGCTACCGTCACGACGCCGGCGGCAACGATTTCCAGGTGCGCTGGCATGGACGCGGCAGCAACCTGCACCGGATCTGGGATTCGGCGATGCTGGATACCGCGCATCTTTCTGCCGCGAGGTACGCGCGCAAACTCGAGGCCGAACGCATGCCCGTCGCGACCGGCGGAACGCCCGAGGAATGGGCGGAAGAAAGCTGCCGCATCGATCGCGATGGCGGCGTCTATCCCGACGCTCACATAATCAGCCAAGCCTACGTCGATCGCGAACTGCCGGTCGCCGAACGACGCCTGCGGCAGGCGGGTAAGAGATTGGCGGCGTTGCTCAATCGCGATTTGGGAAAAGGCTAGGTTGGGCTGACCGCGGGCTTGTTCGCGGGGGCCCAGCATCAGCACGGAAGGCATGCTGTTGGGTTTCGCGTTGCTCAGTCGGGCCTGCGCATCAATACGCAATGCCCAACCTGCGCATCAGCTTGCCCATCAGCCAAGCCGGGCCGATCAGGAGTTGCACGACATTGGCGAGGAATGCGGGGCGCCGGCCTTCGATCGCGTGGCCGATGAATTGCCCGATCCACGCCACGACGAACAGCACGGTGGCGAGAATCAGTAGCGAGTGCGGCCCCAGCGCGCCGTACAGCGCCCACGCGATCGCGCCGCTCACGATGAACACGAGCGCCATCGCGTAGGCGAGATTGCGTGACAGCCGGCGGTAGAACAGGAACGCCGCGAACATCGCCAGCACCGCCCAGAGTCCCGGCCGGAACCATTGCGGCAGGATCGGTGGGATCGTCCACAACGCGGCGATCACCGCCCACATGATCACCGGCACGCACACCCAATGGATCGCGCGATTGGTGTGGTGTTGGTGATCGGCGCTGTAGCTGGCGAACCAGTCGTTGATCGTGCGCATCGTGGTCGGGCTTTGTCGGTGGCGCGACACGACGCCAGTATGCAGCGCGTGCCCTGATGCGGGTAGCTTAATCCAGCTCGATGCCGGCCAGTTTGCGCAAGGCTTCGGCATATTTCGCTGCGGTGCCCTCGATCACTTCGCGCGGAAGCTTCGGGCCGGGCGCGCGCTTGTCCCAGTCCAGGGTTTCAAGGTAATCGCGCACGAACTGCTTGTCGTAGGAGGGCGGGCTGATCCCGACCTCGTATTGGTCCGCCGGCCAGAAGCGAGAAGAGTCCGGCGTCAGCATCTCGTCCATCACGTACAGCTTGCCGTTGGCGTCGGTGCCGAATTCGAACTTGGTGTCGGCGATGATGATGCCGCGCTCGGCGGCGTACTTCGCGGCGAAGGTGTAGATGGCCAGCGTGGCGTCGCGCACCTTTCTCGCGAGATCGGCACCGAGCAGATCCTCGACGGCGTCGAAGCCGATGTTCTCGTCGTGCGTGCCCTTGGGTGCCTTGGTGGACGGGGTGAAGATCGGTTTCGGCAGTTGCTGGGCCTGCTTCAAGCCGGCGGAGAGCTCGATGCCGCACAGCTGGCCGGACCGCTGATAATCCTTCCAGCCCGAGCCGATCAGATAACCGCGTGCGATCGCCTCGACCGGCAACGCCTTCAGGCGCTTGACCACCACTGCGCGCTTTTCGTACAAGGCCGGATCGGCGCCTTGAGGCAGCACTTCGGCCACCGGCGTGCCGGTCAGGTGATTCGGCACCAGATGCGCAGTCTTGCCGAACCAGAAATTGGAAACCTGCGTCAACATCTCGCCCTTGCCGGGAATCGGATCGGGCAGCACCACGTCGAACGCGGACAGGCGATCACTGGCAACGATCAGCAGCCGGTCGCGGGACAATGCGTAGACGTCGCGCACCTTGCCGCGATGCAGAAGTTCGAGACCGGGCAATTCCGATTGCAGCAGGGTGGTGGGCACGGCTTCGCTCCGCGGGTGGCAAACGCGCATTGTAGCGATGTGCTTCAGGCAGGCGGAATGCGGGCGCCCGGCTGATAAACTGGGGCGATGCGAAAATCGCCCTGGACCTTTCTGCTGCTCGCGTTTGTGCCGCTGGCCCTGGCGCAGGCGGCGCCGCTGCCGCCGCAACCGGCACAGCTCGGCTTGTGTGCCGCCTGTCATGGCGAGGATGGCCATGCGCGCATTCCCGGCGCGCCCAATTTGGCGGGCCAGCCATATGAATATCTGCTGCAGGCGCTGCACGGTTACCGCAACGGCGAGCGCAAGGTGCCGGTGATGCGCGCAGCCGCCGGGCCGCTGACCGAAAAAGACATGCAGGCGCTGGCGCGGTGGTTCGCGGCGCAGTCGCCGTGCAAACCGACGCAGGCGGAGAACCCATGAGGATCTGGGGCAAGCTGATCGGATTCGTGATCGGCTTGGTGGTGACGCGCGGCGACTTCGGCGCTGCCGTACTGGGACTGGTGATCGGGCACCTGGTGTTCGACAGCGGCTGGCTGGGCGGGCTCACGCATACCGGCGGCAAGGATGGCTACATCGAGCCGCTGTTCGCGTTGATGGGTGCGCTGGCCAAGAGCGACGGGCGCGTATCCGAAGCGGAAGTGGCGATCGCCGAAAAACTGATGACTCGGCTGGAGCTGGATCCCTTGTGGCGGCGCCGTGCGATCGACGCATTCAACAAGGGCAAGGCGCCGGGATTCGATATTTCGCGCACGCTGGTGGATCTGCGGGCGTGGTGCCTGCCGCGGCGCAGCTCGGTGATGCCGTTCCTCGACATGCTGTGCGACGTCGCGCTGGCCGACGGCCCGCTCAACGACGAAAAACTGCAGGTGCTGAAGCGGGTGGCATTCTCGCTGCGCATCAGCGAAATCCAGTTGGTGGCGCTGCTGGCGATGAAAGGCTTTGCGTGGAACGCGGGCGCGCGCACGGGCGATTGGGCGCACGCCGGCGGCTGGTCCCAGCAGCAGGGTTATCGTCCCGCGCCGCGCAACAATGGCCCCGACCCATACGCGGTGCTGGGCGTGGCGCGCGACGCCGACCAGCGGACCATCAAGCGTGCGTATCGCAAGCTGATCGGCGAATACCATCCCGATCGCCTCGGCAACATGCCGGAAGATCTGCGTCGTCGCGCCGAACTGCGCGCCAGCGAGATCAACGCGGCGTGGGAGCGCATACAATCCGAGCGCGGCTTCAGATAGCTGGATCAATCCATGGCCAGACAACCCTGTGTAATCGCTCCATCCATTCTTTCGGCCAACTTCGCCAAGCTCGGCGCGGAAGTCGACGCCGTGATCGATGCCGGCGCCGACTGGATCCACTTCGACGTGATGGACAACCATTACGTGCCCAACCTCACGATCGGGCCGATGGTGCTGAAGGCGCTGCGCGACTACGGCGTCACGGCGCCCATGGACGTGCACCTGATGGTGGAACCCGTCGACCGGATCGCGCAGGACTTTGCCAAGGGGGGCGCCACATCGATCAGCTTTCATCCGGAAGCGACGCGACACGTGGACCGCACGCTGTCGTTGATCCGCGAGCACGGCTGCAAGGCGGGACTGGTGTTCAATCCGGCGACGCCGCTGGACTGGCTGGACTATGTGCTGGACAAGGTCGACATCGTGCTGGTGATGAGCGTGAATCCGGGTTTCGGTGGGCAGGCCTTCATTCCTTCCGCGCTGGAAAAACTGAAACGCGCACGCGAAATCATCGATCGCAGCGGTCGCGCCATCCATCTCGAAGTCGATGGCGGCGTGAAGACCGACAACATCGGCGACATCGCGCGTGCCGGCGCCGATGCGTTCGTCGCCGGCTCCGCCATCTTCGGCAGCGACGATTACAAAAAAACCATCGCGGCCATGCGCAACGCGGCTGTCTGATTTTTCGTACGAGCAGCTTTTGTGGGAAGTCAGCCCATGGAAGGGCCTTCTGGACTGACAGAACGCGATGACCTTGGTGCTGGCAGCATGCGGATCGAAGCAGCGATCAGGGATGATCGCAAAAACACAGCCAACGGCCCCGGTGCTTGCACACCGAGGCCGCGGCCGACCAGGAGAGGAAAGAACTCAGGAGGCGGAAGAGGACGCCTCGAATCTTGCGTGGTCCACCGCGCTGGACGCCTTCCGGTGTCAATGGCCGGGTGCGTCTCCGGCGCCAGCGCGGGGGTGTTCCACTGTCGACATCCACGGCAGGAGTACCGACTGACGATCATTTGGCACTCGGCCGGCGCAGCGCCTGGGGCGTGACAGGGGCAAAAAGCGGGCGATTTGTGGCAAAACGCGGGCAGCCCGGATGGGTGGGTTGCGCGGTACGCTGGCATGGCGCACGCTCGCGCTGCAGCGGCTCGCGGGCGCGACCGCACGGACAAGGAGAAATGCATGGCTCGCGCCATCGCCATCGTGGAGGACGAGCCGTCCATCCGCGCCAATTACGTCGAGGCGCTGTCGCGCATCGGTTATGAGGTGCGTGGATTTGCCTCGCGCGGGGAAGCCTCCGGCGCGTTCGCCAACCGCATGCCGGAACTGGTGATCATCGACATCGGCCTCGCCGATGAACCCGAAGGCGGCTTCGACCTGTGCCGCGAATTGCGGGCGAAGTCGGCCACATTGCCGATCATTTTCCTGACCGCGCGCGATTCCGATTTCGACGTGATCTCGGGGTTGCGGTTGGGTGCCGACGATTACCTCAGCAAGGACACGAGCTTCCACCAACTCGCCGCGCGCATTGGCGCATTGTTCCGGCGTGTGGAATCGCAGAAGGCCCCGGCACCCACCGAAACGGTGGTCGAGCACGGGCCGTTGAAACTCGAAGCCGAGCGGATGCGCGTCACCTGGAACGACGTCGATGTGCCTCTTACCGTCACCGAGTTCTGGATGGTGCATACGCTGGTGCGCTTCCCTGGCCACGTGAAGAATCGGGACCAGTTGATGCGCGACGCCGAGTTGGTCGTGGACGACGCCACCATCACTTCGCACATCAAACGCATTCGCAAGAAATTCCTGGCAGTCGATCCCGCCTTCGATGCGATCGAGACGGTGCACGGAGTCGGCTATCGCTGGAAGCCGTAGCTGTGCGTTCATCCTGAACGCTGTGTACCGTAACCCGGCAGCCCCGTGGCGGGCGTTGCGATCGGCTGCACCGGAACGGCCATCCATGGCCTGACTTCCCGTAATTCTTGTGCGTTCGTCCATGAACGCCGCTTTGATCATGGCACAGCGAGATCCGGCGCTTGTGCATCTGCGGTTCCAGAACGGCCATCCATGGCCTGACTTTTCACAACAGCCGCCCTGGATGGTCCGTCGAGGCCATCGGACGCAAACACGCTTGGGCTAAGCTGTCCCGGTTTTCCCCTCCCGGCTTTGCATGACCCTTCGCCGCAAACTGCTGCTGGTCGCGCTGTCCACGTTGGCGTTGCCGTGGGCGGGCTGGCTGTACGTGCGGCAGATGGAGCACCTGCTGCGCAACAGTCAGGAACAGGCGCTGCTGGCGATCGCGTTCGCGCTGGACCGCGGCTTGGTCGCGGTGGGCGCGGATTTGCCGAACACCGGACAGAACTGGTACGTGCAGCGTGTGACGCAGCCGATCGTGGTCGACGGCTCCGAGCGTGACTGGGCCTCGATGGGGCGGTGGGCGCAGCATCCGTGGCAAGGGGTGGCGGTGCAGCTCGCCAATGATCCGGCGTGGCTGTACATGCGCATCAATGTCGTCGATGCAACGCAGACGCGCCTCGACGCGCAGGACGCCGCGGCAGTGGAAGCCGACCACGTGGTGCTGCAACTGGTGCGCGGCAATCGCCAGCGCAGCTATCTCTTGTCGAGCGCGACGCCGGGCGCGTTCCTCGCACGTCCGCTGGATGCGCGGGTGCACGGCCTGCCTGATCAGATCAGCGGGCAATGGATGGATACCGGCAAGGCGTACCAGATCGAACTGCGCATTCCGCGTGCGCAGGCGCCCGACCAACTTGGCATCGGCGTCTTCGATGCCAACGCGCCCACGCGTTTCGACGGCGGCAAGCCCGACCTGCGGCCGCTGCTCAGCCTGTCGCCCGCGCTGTCGAACGACCTGACCCAGCTTGCGCCCAGCGGCGTGCGGGTCCGCCTGCTCAGCGCCGATGGTTGGGTACTCGGCGAAGGCGGCAGCATGCTGGAAATGCACAAGCCCAAGCCCAGCCGCTTCCCGTGGTTGCAACGGGTGCTTTCCGATCTGCTGGTGGTGCCCTCGCTCGATCAGCGCCAGCACCTGCCGCGCGACATTCCGCACCTTTCCGAGCCAGACGTGCAACAAGCGCTGGACGGGCAGGCCACCGCCAACTGGCGTGGTGGCGACACCGCCGGCAGCGTGGTGCTGACGGTTGCGGTGCCGCTGGACGTGCGTGGCCAGAACCGCGGCGCGCTGGTACTGGAGCAATCCAGCCAAGCGCTGCCGCTTTTGACCAACCGTGCGTTGTTGGGCCTGATGCTGGCCAGCGTCGCGGTGTTGCTGATCGCGGGCGCGGTGCTGTTTGCGTTCGCGACATGGCTGTCGGTGCGGATCGGGCGCCTGCGCGATGCCGCCGAGCAGGCGCAGCACCACGAAAGCCTCGCGCTGGAACGCCTGCCGCTGGTGGACGACCGCGACGAGCTGGGCGATCTTGCACGCAGCCTGTCGCGGTTGCTGGAATACATCGGCACCTACACCGAATACCTGCGGAAACTCGCGTCCAACCTTTCGCACGAACTCAACACGCCGCTCGCGATCGTGCGCTCGTCGCTGGAAAACCTGGAACATGCGGGGCTGCCGCCCGACGCGCTGCCGTATCTCACGCGCGCCCGCGACGGCGCGGCGCGGATCGGGGCGATCGTGCGCGCGATGAGCGAAGCCAGCCGCATGGAACGCGCGATGGCGTCGGCCGATGGCGAAGACATGGACTTGGCGCAGGTGGTGCGTGGCTGCGCCGAAGCGTACCGGTCACTGTCCGGCGCGCGCGACCTGCAATGCGTGATCCCTGACCAGCCCGTTCCGCTTTACGGCGCACCCGAACTCATCGCGCAGGCATTGGACAAATTGTTCGACAACGCGCTGTCGTTCACGGCGGCGGATGGCTGGATCCGGATCGCGCTCGAACGGGACGATGACGAGGCGCGCATCGTGGTGTCGAACAAGGGGCCGCACCTGCCCGAGTCCATGCAGGGTCAACTGTTCGATTCGCTGATCAGCGTGCGCGGTGTGGGCGCCAAGGCCGGCACGCCGCACCTCGGCTTGGGGCTGTATGTCGTACGGCTGGTGGCGGAACTGCACCAGGGTCGGGTGGCGGCACACAACGACGAGGATGGCGTCAGTTTCGAAATGGTGCTGCGCGGGATGCGGCGACGGGAAAGCGAATAGAAATTCTTTTGCGTTCATCAATGAACGCAGCACAATGTGTGCTCCTTGATCGGCCACTCCTCGCGGAATGAAACACCAGAATGGCCATCTGTTGCCTGATTTTTCACAACAGCCGCTACGCAGGCGTGTCTTCGAAGGAATTGCATAGTGATCGATCAGGACCAATTCGACGCCCTCGCCCGCGAGGGCCACAACCGCATTCCGCTGGTGCGCGAGGTGCTGTCGGATCTCGACACGCCGCTGTCGGTGTACCTGAAGCTCGCCGACGGTCCGTACACGTTCCTGCTGGAATCGGTCGAAGGCGGCGCCAACTGGGGGCGCTACTCGATCATCGGCTTGCCGGCGCGGCGAATCTTTAGTTTTCGTGCGCATGCGCTGACCGTGATCGAAGATGGTTCGGTGGTCGAAACGCGCGAGGTGAAGGATCCACTGGCCGAGGTCGAGCGCCTGCGCGCCGAATATCGCGTGCCGCACCTGCCGGACCTGCCGGCCTTCACAGGCGGGCTGGTCGGCTATTTCGGATTCGAAACCGTCGGCTACGCCGAACCGCGCCTCGCCAACTGGAATCGCGCCGACGAGCTCGGCACGCCCGACATTCTTTTGGTGCTGGCCGAGGAAGTCGCGGTCTTCGACAACCTGAAGGGACGCTTGTACTTGATCGTGCACGCCGACCCCTCGCGCCCGCATGCGTATGCGCGCGGGCAGCGACGGCTCGATGCGCTGGCGCACCACCTGCGCCAGGGTGGCGCGGCGTATCCGAGGCCTGCGCACGGTGCAGTGCTGGACGAACGCGACTTCAAATCGTCGTTCACCAAAGAAGCGTTCGAGGCGATGGTGGAACGCTGCAGGGAATACATCCGCGCTGGCGACGTGTTCCAGGTCGTGCCTTCGCAACGCCTCAGCATCGGGTTCAATGCACGACCGGTGGATGTGTATCGCGCGCTACGTGCGTTGAATCCATCGCCATACATGTACTTCTTCGATCTCGGCGAAACGCAGATCGTCGGCTCGTCGCCGGAAATCCTGGCGCGATTGAAGGATGGCAAAGTGATCGTGCGGCCGCTCGCCGGCACCCGCAAGCGCGGGGCGACGCCGGAAGACGACGCGGCGTTGGAAAAAGAATTGCTGGCCGATCCCAAGGAACGCGCCGAGCACCTGATGCTGATCGATCTCGGCCGCAACGATATCGGCCGCATCAGCGAAATCGGCAGCGTCGAGGTCAGCGATTCCTTCGCGATCGAACGCTACTCGCACGTCATGCACATCGTGTCGCAGGTGCAAGGCACGTTGCGCCCCGGTACCAGCTACATGGACGTGCTGCGCGCGACCTTTCCGGCCGGCACACTGTCCGGCGCGCCCAAGATTCGCGCGATCGAAATCATCCAGGAACTGGAACCGTTCAAGCGCAACATCTACGCCGGCGCGATCGGATGGATTGGCTGGTGGGGCGACGCCGACACCGCCATCGCGATCCGCACCGCCGTGATCCAGGACGGCCGCCTGCACGTGCAGGCCGGCGCCGGCATCGTGTACGACTCCGATCCCGCGGCCGAGTACGAGGAAACCATGAACAAGGGGCGCGCGCTGTTCCGCGCGGTGGCGCAGGCAGTCAGGGGCTTGTGACTTGTGCTTGGCGGGGCTGCGGTTAGCGGCAAGCGGTCACGCGAATACCCGAACCTTCACCACCGCCGGATCGTCGGCGTGGTCGATCAGCAATTGGCGCACGCGGTCCTGCCACAGGCGGCCGAATTCGCGGCGCTGTGCGGCGTCGGCTTGGCCGGTCATGGTCAACTGCATCAACGGGCGCATCATCGGGTCGCCGGATACGGTGCTGGTGTCGATTTCGATTTCGACCTCGGCGCCGGTGTCGTTGCGCTTGAAGCGCACGCCGGCGACGTCGCCCTGTGCGTAGTGCAGAAGGTTGCTGCGCACTTGGCGGCCGCCCAGTCCATGGAAACCGTTTTTGGCGGCCGCGCCGGTGACCAGCGTCAGCACCTGGCCGATCACGCCGGTGACGCCGGCGTTTTCCGCATCGTTGAGGTACACGCTGATGCCGCCGCGCTCGGGCAGCTCGACGCCGTACAGGTGGCGCAACCCGGCGCGCGCGCTGAGCCACCCGCCGGCGACGGTGGGGCAGGAGTGCCCGGCCAGCCGCACCGCGTCGGCGTAGTGGTACTCGATCACGCCGTCGTCGCTGGCGCCCAGCAGTTGCGCGAGCTCGTCGTGCAACCGCAGAGCCGGAACTTCGGCGAAGAAATCCGGGAAGGCCATTACTGCGTGACCACGAAATCGATCACCACGGGACCGTCGCCGCCGCGGGCCTGATAGATCACCTCGATGCGATCGCCGTAGCGCTGCTGCATCTGGTGCAGCAGGGGAATCGGATCGTGATCGTTGACGAAGCGCATCGCCTCGCCGGCCTGCAGCGCATCGAGTGCACCGAAGATCGCTGAGTGGCGGAAGCGATGCGCGATCGCGCGTGCGTCGAACGGGTAGGGCGTATACGCAGGAGTTTCTGCGGGCGTGTTCATGCACGGGTTCGCGTGTGGGAGGACCGCGCAAGCATGCGCGTGCACCGCATCGCCTGTATTGACCTGAGTCAGGGCGACGCGGTGCGCGACGGCATGCCAGCATCCCCGAGAAATGCATCGCGTTGCGCAGCCGGCTCGCCGCCGATCCGGCGGACCGCGGCGTAAAAGCATGTCCAATCGCTGTTGCAGCGTTTGAACAATGCGGCGAACGCCGGCACGCCGCGATCGTATAACCCGAACGGCAGCAGCTTGGCGTTGTTGATCGGCGTGTCGAACCAGTAGTCGTAGCCGGCGTAGCCGTGCCATTCGGAGTCGCGCATCCGTTCGTAGTCGCGCTGCATGTTGGCGAACGCTAGCGCCTTGCGTTCCCGCTTCGCGGCATCGGAAAGGTCGCTGGCGTACAACGACTTCAGTCTCTCGCGGATGGCCAGCACCATTTCGGTGAATTGCCGACGGCGTGCCGCCCCGGCCGGGTCGGGCGGCGCGGTGTGGTTCGCGGCGTGCCATTCGCGCAAGCCCTGTTCCTGCACGAAGGTGGCGAAGGATTCGTTGAAGGCGGTGTCGTTCTTGACGTAGAACTGCTGGTGCGCAAGCTCGTGGAAAATCGTGCCGATCATCTCGTCATCGCTCCAGCGATCCATGGTGCTGAGCAGTGGATCGGCGAAATGGCCGAGCGTGGAGTAGGCCGGCACGCCGCCGACCCAGACGTCGTCGCCTTGCCGTTTCAGCTTGTCCGCCAAGGCCTCGGCGCGATCGTGGCGGTAGAAACCCTGATAGGCCACGCAGCCCGCGAACAGGAAGCAATGCTGCACCGGTTGCAGCGACAGTGCCTGCGTGGCGAACACGTTCCACATCACGAAGGGGCGATGGATGTCGGCATAGGTGGTGTAGCTTTTGTTGCGTGGCAATTTCAGCGTGTCGGTCGCAAACGCACGGGCGCGCAGCGCCAGTTCCAGCCGAGCGCGTAATGCCGGATCGACATCAGGATCTGCGATTACCTTCCTGATCGGCACGCGCGCACGCAGCACGGCCATTTCACCCGCGGCCAGATGGGCGTAGTAGCCGATCGTGGTGCAGCCCGTCAGCGTCACGCAAACACCGGCCGCGGCGAGCGTGCGCAGGATCGTCTTGTGTCGTGGGCGGCGGGCATTCACACTTGCGTTTCCCGAGGGTGACGCGGTTGAAATGGACGGCGATGCTGCTGCTGATCGACAACTATGACAGCTTCACGTTCAACCTCGCACAATATCTCGGCGAGCTTGGGCAGGACGTGAAGGTGCTGCGCAACGACGCGGTGGACGTCGCCGGCATCCGCGCGCTGGCGCCGGAACGCATCGTGATTTCGCCGGGCCCGGGCACGCCCGACCAGGCTGGCGTTTCGCTGGCGCTGGTCCGCGAACTCGCAGGCGCCATTCCAATTTTGGGCGTGTGCCTCGGCCATCAGGCGATCGGGCAGGCGTTTGGCGGCAACGTGATCCGCGCGAAGGAAATCATGCACGGCAAGACCTCGCCGATCCGCCATCGCGGCCTTGGTGTGTTCGCCGGGCTTGCCGATCCATTCGAGGCCACGCGCTATCACTCGCTGGTGGTTGAGCGCGCGAGCCTGCCGGAATGCCTCGAAATCACCGCATGGACCGAGCATCCGGACGGCTCGTTCGACGAGATCATGGGCTTGCGTCACAGGGCGCTACCGATCGAGGGCGTGCAGTTCCACCCCGAATCGATCCTGACCCGCAGCGGCTACGACCTGCTGCGCAATTTCATCAGCGCGCCTCTGTCCAGAGCGGCATGAACATGGGCATCACGCCTCACGAAGCATTGCAGCGCACGATCGAGCATCGCGAGATCTTCCACGATGAGATGATCGACCTGATGCGCCAGATCATGCGCGGCGAAGTGTCGCCCGCGATGACGGCCGCGATCCTGACCGGGCTGCGGGTGAAGAAGGAAACCGTCGGCGAAATTGCGGGCGCGGCGGCCGTGATGCGCGAGCTGGCCGAACATGTCACGGTGCCGGCGCATCCCCACATGCTGGACATCGTCGGCACCGGCGGCGATGGCGCCCACAGCTTCAATATTTCCACCACATCGATGTTCGTCGCGGCGGCGGCCGGCGCGCGCGTCGCCAAGCACGGCAATCGCGGCGTGTCGTCGTCGTCGGGCAGTGCCGACGTGCTGGAAGCGCTGGGCGCGAAGATCGATCTCGGTCCCGAGCAGGTCGCGCGCTGCATCGGCGAGACCGGCATCGGTTTCATGTTCGCGCCGCGTTTTCATCCCGCGATGAAGGCGGTGGCGCCGGTGCGCCGCGAAATGGGAGTGCGCACGCTGTTCAACATCCTGGGGCCGCTGACCAATCCGGCGAATGCGCCGAATATCCTGATGGGCGTCTTTCATCCGGATCTGGTCGGCATCCAGGTGCGGGTGCTGCAGCGGCTTGGCATCGAGCGCGCGCTGGTGGTGCACGGCAAGGACGGCCTCGACGAAATTTCATTGGGCGGCGCCACGCTGGTCGGCGAATTGCGCGACGGCAAGGTGCGCGAATACGAAGTCGAACCGGAACAATTCGGAATCCCGATGGCGTCCAGCCGCAACCTGCGCGTGGCGGACGCCGGCGAATCGAAGGCCATGCTGTTGCACGTGCTGGACGGCGCCGATGGCGTGGCGCACAACATCGTGCTGCTGAATGCGGGCGCGGCGCTGTACGCGGCTGGTGTCGCGGCGTCGATCGCCGATGGTGTCGCGCGCGCGGGCGGTGTGATCAGCGACGGTTCGGCGCGGGCCAAGCTCGATCAGTTCGTTGCGGCCACGCAAGCGCTGGCCGACCAACCGGTATGAGCGACATCCTCCGGACCATTCTTGCGCGCAAACGCGAGGAAATCGCCGAACGCAAGACGCATGTGCCGCTGACGGAACTGCGCGCCCGCCGTGCGGATTCGCCACCGGCGCGCGGATTCGCCGCGGCGTTGCGCACGCGCGTGGAGGCCCGGCAGGCAGCGGTGATCGCGGAGATCAAGAAGGCGAGCCCGTCAAAAGGATTGATCCGTGCCGATTTCGATCCAGCCGCGATCGCACGCAGCTACGAGAGCGGCGGCGCGACCTGCCTGTCGGTGCTCACCGATGTGGATTTCTTCCAGGGTAGCGATGCGTATCTCGGCCAGGCGCGCGATGCATGCACACTGCCGGTGCTGCGCAAGGATTTCACCGTTGACGTTTATCAGGTGCACGAGGCGCGCGTGATTGGTGCCGATGCGATCCTGCTGATTGCGGCGGCGCTCGACAATGCCGTGCTGGTGAACCTGCACGCACTGGCCATCGAGTGCGGTCTTGATGTGCTGGTCGAGGTCCACAACCCGGTCGACCTGCAACGCGCGCTGATGTTGACTAACTCACCGCGTACGCTGATCGGCATCAACAACCGCGATTTGCGCACATTCGACACCAGTATCGAGACGACGCTGTCGCTGAAAGAAGCCGTGCCGCACGACCGTCTACTGGTGACCGAAAGCGGCATTGCCACGCGCGACGATGTGACGCGTCTGCGCGCGGCCGGCGTCGGCGCGTTCCTCATCGGCGAAACGTTCATGCGCGCGGCCGAGCCGGGCGCGGAACTCGCGAGGCTGTTTGCGGGAGCGTGACGATGGACCAGGGGCCAGTGGAAACGGCGCGTCGCGTCGTGCTGTTCGATTTCGATGGCGTGCTGATCCGCGGCGACACGTTCGCGATGTTCATGCGCGACCGTTACGCGCGCGTCCGCTGGCGCAAGGGCTTGGTGCTGGCGCTCGGCCCGTGGTTCCTGCTGGCGTTGCCGTTCTCGCGCCGGCGCGTGTTGCGTTCGTTGGTGCACCTCGGATTGCTTGGACTGAACGAAACGCGTTACCGCGATCTTGCGCAGACGTTCGCGATGGCTTTGGTGCGCCAGCCGGGTCACTTCTGTCGTGAAGGGTTGAGCGCCTTGCGAAGGCATCAGGCCGCCGGCGACCGAATCGTGATCGTTACGGGTTGCGAGGAATCGCTGGTGCGCGGCGTGCTGGCCGAACTCGGCGTGACCGATGTCGAGGTGCTGGCATCGCGGTTGCGCGCGGGCCGACTCGGCATGCGCTCGGATTGGCACAATGTCGGGCGCCGCAAGGTGGAACTGCTGGCACGACACGGGATCGAGGCGTGGCAGGTGGCCTACAGCGATTCCAGCCAGGACCTGCCGATGCTCGCGCTGGCCGTCGAAGCGGTGCTGGTCAATGCGACGCCCAAACTCTGCAAGCGGGTGGAGAAGGCGCTGGGTCGCAGCGTGACTCGCGTCGAGTGGCTTTGAGGCAGGCGGAGTTTTTTCCGGACATTACTCGAAGCCGCTGTCGTGAGAAGTCAGGCCACGGATGACCGTTCTGGCGCGCGTTGGCGCGCGCAGAGGGTTTAGATCACGCGAACTGACGTGGTGCGGCGATCCTGGACGATCGCAACTATCTTGTTCCACGCACCACTATCGTTTTCCCCGACACGTCGATGCCGCCATCGTCCTCCAGTTGCTTCAGGACGCGGCCGGCCATTTCGCGCGAGCAGCCCACGATGCGCGAAAGTTCCTGTCGCGAGATGCGGATCTGGGTGCCTTCGGGATGGGTCATCGCGTCCGGCTCCTGGCACAGGTCCAGCAGCGTGCGCGCGATCCGGTTGGTGACGTCCATGAACGCCATGCGGCTGACCTGGCGGGAAGTGCGCAGCAGCCGGTGCGTCAGTTGCAATCCGATCGCGAACAGGATGCGCGGACAGTCGTCGCGCAGCGTGCTCTCGAACAGATGGAACAGTTTCTCGTAGCTGATCTCGGCCAGTTCGCACGCACTGCGCGTGCGGATCAGCACCTCGCGTTGCGCCTGCTCGACGAACAGCCCCATTTCACCGATGAACTCGCCGCGATTGATGTAGGCGAGGATCAGCTCACGGCCCTGGTCGTCCTCGCTGCAGACGGTGACCGAACCGTCGATCACGTAGAACAGGGTGTTGGCAGGATCGCCGGGTCGGAGGATTGCCGTTTTGCCGGGATAGCGGCGGCGATGGCATTGCTCCAGCAGCCGCTGCATGGTGGCGGGATCGGGCGCCAACATCGCCGGCGCCTTCGAGCGTTCGTAGACTTGCTGGAGCAGATAGCGCAATTCCGACATGATGTCCCTGTCCTGCATCACACATTACGTGCGGGGGGTTACGCACATCTCGCAGTGATTGTGCCACATTCATGTTCGTGCAGGCCAGCAGCGCGGCGAAGGATGCGCCGACGGCGACTTTCCCGCATACTGTCTCCTCTCCGACAACTCCCCTTTCGCGTGCGGTCGTTCCCGGCCAGGCGCGCCGCTCCCATTCCCGAGGACACACTGCCGTGGTCAAGCCGCTGCCCCGCTTGAAGCTGCAGGGGTTCAACAACCTCACCAAGGCACTCAGCTTCAACATCTACGACATCTGCTACGCGGTCACCAAGGACCAGCGCGACCGCTACATCG